>WNFA01006983.1_pt1 | contig 10986 bp, 9 predicted proteins | sample 5400481 | NCBI WGS metagenome assembly WNFA01 (sample SAMN13153340, study PRJNA577476) | soil metagenome | isolation source: 120 cm saprolite under Douglas fir tree site 2 hole 1 replicate 2 | place: USA:California | collected 2015-04-18 | reverse complement strand
CTTTTTTGGCGGGATCGCTCGGAAGGCCCGAGCGACGACATTGACGAGCCAAGTCCTAGGCAGTTGCTTTAGAAAAGGAGCAAAAATATGCGATCCGAAAAGGCCATAATGACTTCAAGGCGGGAGTTCCTATCGAATGCCCTCGGAATCGCTCTCGTAACGGCCTCGACTTGGCCAATCCGAGCTGACCAAGCCCGTTCGATGCACGGACAATCCGACAGCAGTACCTCCAACTCCGGACGTACAACTCAAAATACATCCCTGAGGTGGGACTTGTTCCTGGCGCCCAGCATACCCGCTATCACGAGCGATTTGCCTCCAGGCGAAAAACAGCGGCCGTGGCCGCCTATTTCGTCAACCCTTATTTCTGGGGAGCGGGACGCTGTCCTAGTCGACACCCCCATTACGGTCGAGCAGGCGCGCGCCCTAGCGAATTGGGTTGTGGCGAGCGGAAAGAATCTGACGACGATCTACGCCACCCATGGCCACGGCGATCATTTCTTTGGCACCAGCACAGTTCTGGAGCGATTTCCAGGTGCCCGCTTTGTTGCGCGGCCGGATGTGATTAAGGTTATGCGCCAGCAGGCATCGCCAGAGTCTCTCGCTACGTTTTGGAATCCGCGCTTTCCCGGCCAGATTTCCGGCCATCTTGCAATTGCCGAAGAGCTGACCGGAAACGTCATTAACCTGGAAGGCCACGATTTAGTCAGTGTGCCACTCGGATTCACCGACACTGCTAGCACAACCTGCCTTCACGTTCCGTCCATCGGTTTGATCGTAGCGGGTGATGCCGCCTACAACGGCGATCATCTGCATCTGTCAGAGTCGCCAGATCACCAGAAGCGCCAAGAGTGGATTGCTGCCCTCGATAAAATGGAGTCGCTTAAGCCACGCGCAGTAATCGCCGGGCACAAGCGCGTCGGGAACGATGATAGCCCTCGGATCATTGGGGAAACCCGAAAATATATCCGCGATTTCGAGCGCCTTGCCATGCAGACGACGACCGCGCGGCAACTATATGACGAAATGCTCAAGCTGTACCCTGATTGGATCAATCGCGGTGCGCTCTGGAGTTCAGTGCGCGCCGTAAAAACTTAATCATTCAGCTGGCGCCTTCGGGGCGGTTCCAACGCAAGTCTAAGAGAGCTGCACGTGGGTAAGCGCTCTGCGAAACCCGGAGTGAACTATGCGCATGAGTTTCGCGAGGTTGAAGGAATCTTAGTCGTCATGAAGCGCCGCGTCTATTCCGTCGACCAGGACGAACGTAAGATGCCGGATCGAGTGCTGCTCGCATCGATATCCACGATATCGGCTTCAGCTAGGCCGTTGTCTCTTCACATGTGTACAGGAGAATGTCTATCAACTCTTCTTTGGCCGACTGGTCGCCGAGAATGGAAGGATCAAGCTGTTGAGGGAAGCAGTGAATAGTTTCGAAGTGGCCCGGGCTACTGTCCTGGATAGCGCCGGCTTGTTTTGAAAAGGATTCATTGGGTTGTTACTGGCTGCAGAGGCCGCAGATCGTATGCAGTCCCCCGAGCCAAGTTTTGAAAAATTGGCGGAGCGACGGGACTCGAACCCGCGACCTCCTGCGTGGCAGGCAGGCGGATATCCTCGTCGGTAACGAGGCACTCCCAAGCTAAAGTACGCTGCTGCAATCACTTGGGTTTCCCGGTGCGCTGGTTAGCTGGCAAAACGAGGACCACCCGGTTGTCAAAAATAATGTAAGTCCTTTGAAATCTGGTGGACGAGATGGGATTCGAACCCACGACCTCCTCGTTGCGAACGAGGCGCTCTCCCAGCTGAGCTACTCGCCCACGAGCAGCAAGCAAATTTTAGCAAAGGCGTCCGCTGTTGCCAACCATCGGGCAGCGCATACGTGCAAAAGGGCGCAAGTCTCTGCGCCCTTAGCTCACATCTATTCAGACCTGAGTATGCGTTACGGCTGATCGATCCTTGCCCCGCTGCGCTGGGCCACGATCTTCCGCGCGTTCTGATAAAGCGCCCGAGCCTGTGGGACGGATTCGACGGCCTTCTGTACTTGGGGATCCGCTTCCAATTGAACCTTGAAGCCTTCCTGCATGCCAAACGTAGAAAAGAAGACCTCTTGCTTGATTTTGCGCTTTACCCAGTCGACGTTTTCCGCCATGTCCGGCTCAATGTAGCGCACGTTGCGCTTCGCCAAATAGTCGCGAAAAGACTTCAGCAGGCTGTCGTCAACCTCAAATTCCTTCGTGATCGCGGGTTTCGTTCCCAGATAGAAGCGGGTGAATCCGCCAACGCCAGCTTCGTATGGAAAGAAAACATCATTGCGCAGCAGTGTTTCCTGGAAATGATTGAGTTTCGTTGACGGAACAACGATGTCCGGCGTGATACCGCCTCCGCCGGTCACTTGGCGGCCGCTATCCGTGAGCTTGACCTCTGTCGGATGCTCGGGAACTTTACGCTCATAGTGATATTCATAAAGAGATACCGATTTGTAGTCCCGCTGGATCAGGCGCCCGCTCGGCGTGTAATACCGCGCGGTCGTCAGCGCAAGGCCGGTATTTTCGCTTAGCCCTGTCACCGTCTGCACGAGCCCTTTGCCAAACGTCGTCTCGCCCACGATCAGCCCGCGGTCGTGATCCTGCACTGCACCGGAAACAATCTCCGTCGCGGACGCCGAATTTCCATTGACCAGAATCACCAGCGGCACCGTCACGCCCTGATTTCCCCGCAGCGCGTGATACCGCCGCTCGGCGGAGGCCCGCCCATGGTGAGAAACGATTAGCTGGTTCTTGTCCAGGAACATGTCGCCCACGGCCACCGCTTCGTTTAACAGACCGCCGGGATTTCCTCGCATATCCAAAACCAAGCCGTCGAGCGTCGGGGCGTTCAGTTTTTTGAGGCTATCGGCAATTTCGCGGTCTGTCGTCTCGTTAAAGCCCGACAGACGAATGTATCCGATACCGGGCTTGATCATGTACGCGAGGTCCACCGAATGCCGGGGAATCTCATCGCGCGTCACTGTGAAAATCAGCGGCTCTGTATATCCTTCCCGCGCGACGGTAATCTTTACGACGGTACCCTTGGGGCCTTTCAACAAATCCGCCACATCGCTGGTAGTGAGGCCGTCCGTGCTCTTCTCGTCCACTTTCATGATCACGTCGCCAGGCCGCAAGCCCGCCACATAGGCCGGCGCACCAACGTATGGCTGCATGACCACGGTTCGATTTTCGCGAGGCGCAACCACCATGCCCACGCCGTAATACTTACCAACCTGGTCCTCGCGCAGCAGCGCAAATTGCCGAGCGTCAAAAAAATTAGAATGGGGATCGAGCACCCGCAGCATGCCCGGGATAGCCCCGTCGTACACTGCCTTATCTACGTCTACCGACTCGGCGTAATTCCTCTGCACCACGTCCAGCACGCGCGTAAAGTTTCTTACTGCGGTTTGATAATCGTCCGCCGAAGAGGTCGTGGCTCGGACGTTTGGGCCGTAAATGCCACCCAGAACAGCAGATACAAGCAAGACGCCAAGTACTACTACCAGCCCGCGGCGCTCTGTTTTCATCCTGACCTCGCTATACGGCTCAATATCAAATTATAGCACACCCGAAACTGCGGTTTGACACCGTGATACACCCTTTCTATGATGCCAACAGGCCTTTGGACGGCCACCAACCGCCATGTTGAGCATGCCCCACATGATTGTAGTATTTATCATCGTCCTGGTCGTATTCGGCCCGCACAAGCTGCCGGAGCTCGCCCGGGGCCTCGGCAAGCTCATGGCCGAGTTCCGCAAGGCCTCGACCGACTTCAAGGGTGCTTTTGAGCAAGAAATGCGCGACCTTGAGCGCCAGGCGTTTCAGGCGGAGCAAAAGAAAACCGCCGAAGCGGCGGCGGCCATGCCTGCGGTGAGCGCCAACGCACCGGATCAGTCCGCATCGCAACCTGCCGGGGCGCCGTCTGAGGCTGAGCCGTCCGCCCCGGAAACGCTCTCCGCCGAGACACCGGTGGTCTCGCCGGTCGCCGAATCGGTGCCTCGCTCCCTGGAAGCTGTCGCCGAGGGAACAATCGAGAAACCTGCCGCGGTCACCGAGCCCTCTCAAGACCCTGCCCATGACCACCAGCAACCAGCCTGAATCCTCGACCGTGGCCCCCGATGCTGAGCCCGGTGGCCAGATGACCTTTTTCGAGCACCTCGTCGAGCTGCGCAAACGCATCATCAACTCCCTCATTTCCGTAGGCCTTGGAGCCCTGGTCGGCTGGTACGTGGCGCCTCATTTTGTGGATTGGATCACCAAGCCGATGATCAAGGCTCTGGCCGATGCTGGTCTCGACCAAAAGCTGGTTTTCACACATCCTGCCGGCTATCTCAACTTGCTTATCACCCTGAGCATCTATCTTGGCCTTGTTCTTGCGTCTCCCATTGTGCTCTACCAAATCTGGTTGTTCGTCGCCCCCGCGCTTTACAAACACGAACGCAGCGCCGTCACCGGATTTCTCTTTTCTACCGTCTTCCTCTTCTTGGCTGGCATCGCCTTCGGGTACTTCATCATGCTGCCCTATATCCTGCGGTTTCTAGTCAGGATCGGTTCTCAGGGCCCGGTGGTGCCGCTGATCAGCATTAACGAGTATTTTGATCTGATCCTCCTCATCCTCCTTGGGCTCGGGCTTGTTTTCGAAATGCCGATTCTTATTTTCTTCCTGTCGCTCTTTGGCATCGTCACGCCGAAGTTTCTCTGGCAGAATTTCCGGTACGCCATCCTGGTGATAGCTATTGTTGCCGCCATTGTGACTCCCACGCCGGATGCCACCACGATGCTGATTTTCATGGCGCCCATGGTGGGGCTCTATTTTCTGGGCATCGGAGTCTCCGCCCTGGTGGTGCGGCGGCGCAATCGCCGGCTTGCCGCGGCAGCGGAGGCACGATAGATGATTCCCCTTCGCGGAAAACTCTTCTGCGCGATGGCGTGGACGTACCTGTTTCTTGCTGGCCTCGCCGGCTGCAAGGCCAAAGCAGACAATCCGCAAGCGGCCACAAGCCGCCCGCCCTTCATGAGCACCGTTGCCACCGCCCCTCCCCAACCTGCGGATGACGCGCCTCCCCCTGACAACACAGGCGGCTTCGACGGCAAACGCGCCTTCGCGCATGTCGCCAGGCAGGTTGCCTTCGGTCCCCGGCCCGCAGGCTCGGCAGCCCTCGCGCAAACGCAAGACTACATTGTGGCGGAACTCAAGAGCTATGGCTGCATGGTCGAGACTGATGCATTCAGCGCCGATACGCCGGCTGGGCGCCTTCCGATGAAAAACATCCTGGTGAAAATCCCAGGATCCAGCCCCGGGATCATTCTCCTCGGCACTCATTACGACACGAAGCGCCTCGAGAATTTCGTCGGCGCCGATGATGGCGGCTCTTCCACCGGAGTCATGCTTGAACTCGCTCGCCTCCTGTGCGCAAAGCGCGGCCGATATGCCGTTTGGATCGCGTTCTTCGATGGTGAGGAAGCGGTGAGAAGGGAATGGGTCGACCCCGACAACTGTTACGGCAGCCGCCAGATGGCCGCTCGCCTTGCTACAAGTGGCGATCTGCCCAAGGTGAAAGCCTTTCTTCTTGCCGACATTCTCGGGAGCCGGGATTTGCGCATCAAGCGCGAGTCCTATTCAACGAGGTGGCTGACGGACCTCTTCTGGAACACTGCTACCAGGCTCGGCTACTCTGCCATTTTTCTGCCGGACGAAACCTCCGTCGAAGACGACCACCAATCCTTTTTGAAGCGCAATGTGCCTTCGGTTGACATCATCGACCTCGAAATCCCTTACTGGCATACGCCTCAGGACACGCTCGACAAAATCAGCGCAAAAAGTCTTGCCATCGTCGGTCACGTTTTTCTGGAAAGCGTAAAACAACTTCAGGTGAAGTAAGACGCTGCGCAGAAGATTGGCCCTAAGCCTCGAATCGGATGTCCTTGCCCTTCTGTATTACGGAGTGCTTCCCAAAATCTTCATCATCCCGATAAGGAAAATCCGATCGGTAATGGCTTCCGCGACTCTCTTCCCGCGCAAGCGCCGAGCTCGCTATCAACACTGCCAGCGAGTGTAAATTGCGCAGCTCGTGATCCGCTCTTTCGGGCTTTTCTGGTTTCGGCAGTTCGATGGTTCGAAGCTCTTTGATCGCCTCGGCCAATTCCTTCCCGCTTCGAAGGATTCCCGCCTGCCGCCACATCAAATCCCGGATTTTTGTCATCGTCGCAGGTGGCGCCCGTTTAGCGGCTCTCTTTGTTGCGCGGGCGGTTGTGGGGTCGCCAGGTTTTCGCGCGGAGCTGCCGGATAGAGCAGCGCCGCTCCTCTTCCCAGCCGGAGAGTCTTTCCTCATCGCCTGGCCCGCACGCGCACCGAAAACGAGCCCTTCGAGAAGAGAATTGCCCGCCAAGCGGTTTGCGCCATGCACACCGGTGTTCGCCGTTTCGCCCGCCGCGTACAGCCCGGGCAGGGAAGTGCGGCCCCACTCGTCGGTTTTCACTCCGCCTACGACGTAGTGCGCCGCAGGACAGACCGGCGCGAGGTCGCTGGCGAGATCCAGGCCATGCTGCAAGCAAGTTTCATAAATTCGCGCAAACCGCTTCCTGAGGAAATCCTCTTTCTTCGCTGTCAAGTCCAGATACACGTTTGCGCCCTGTGTTCGATGCATCTCGCTTGAGATCGCTCGCGCCAGCACATCGCGCGGCGCGAGTTCTTGGGCCTCGTGGTAGCGCTTCATGAACCGCTCAAGCTGCACGTTTCGAAGAATTCCGCCCTCGGATCTAAACGCCTCCGGAAGGAGAAGGCGCGGTGCGCCTTTGACCGCCAGTGCCGTCGGATAAAACTGAATAAACTCCAGGTCGGAGAGCAAGGCCCCGGCGTCGTACGCGATGGCCATCCCATCGCCCGTGGCGGCGTCGGGATTCGTGGTCTCCCGATAGACCTGTCCGAGCCCGCCGGTGGCCAGGAGGACGCCTCCAGCGCGCACCTCGTGCTCGGCTCCATCGGTTTCGTCGATGAATCGAACCCCCGCCACACGCCCGGACTCAAGAATCAGCACGGTGGTAAATGCGCGTGCCCTTAAATGCAGATGCGGGATGGACTGAGCTCGCGCGAGCAGCACCCGTCCAATCTCGAAACCCGTGGAGCCCCCGTGCGTGTGGAGAATGCGCGAGCGGCTGTGTGCAGCTTCTCGCGTGAAGGCCAGTTTCGTCCCTGCGTCACAGGAGCCGGCGCACCATCCAATCAATTGAGTGATGTATTGCGGGCCTTCATCGACAAGCAGTTTCACCAGTTCCGCGCGGCACAGCCCGTCTCCCTCCTTGAGAGTTTCCTGCTCATGCAATCCGACCGCGTCCTCGTCGCTGAGCGCAGCTGCGATGCCGCCCTGCGCCCACCCCGTTGCAGAATCGGCCAGGTCTGACTTTGCCAGAACGAGCACGCTCCCCGCGTCGCTCAATTCGATGGCTGCCCGGAGGCCAGCCACGCCGCAGCCCACTACGACGTAATCGGCGCGAGAACAATTGCGGGAGGGCTTCATGGGACCGTCAGACGTGCGGCCTGTGTATGGTAGCACGAAGGAATTCTTCGCATCACGAGCGCCCTTGGCGATGCCCGTCTACCGCGGGCAGTGTGTTACATTCAAAATGTTTGGGAGCACTTTCCCGCGAATGAAGCAGAAACGCATCCTCGTGAAGTCGTCTGCCGGGCGGTACGCCGTCTTGTTTGGAGAAGGCATTCTTCGGCGTGCCTCGAATGAAATCCGAAAGTTGGGTGAATTTTCCAGTACGCATATCGTTTCCTCGCCAAAAGTCTGGCGCGCGGTCGGGAATCGCGTTCGCGAGGGGTTGCGCCTGAATTCATCGAGCGCCGTGCATCTATTCAACGATGCGGAAAGCGTTAAGAACCTCGGAACGGTCGAGAGGATCGCGCGCTCGCTGAGCCATGCAGGAGCAGATCGCAAATCCTTGATTCTCGCCGTTGGTGGCGGCGTGGTTGGCGACGTGGCGGGTTTCGTCGCGGCCGCGTATCTTCGCGGGGTAGCTCTCGTGCAAGTCCCCACCACGCTCATCGCGCAAGTAGATAGCGCACTCGGTGGGAAGACTGGCGTGGACTTGCCGGAAGGGAAGAATTTGGTCGGCGCGTTCTATCCCCCGCGGCTGGTCCTCGCGGATTTGCACGCGCTGAGGACGCTTCCGCAGCGCCAATACCGCGGCGGTCTCGCCGAAGTCATCAAGTACGGAGTTATCGCTGACGCGAAACTCTTCGCTTTCCTGGAGGCAAATTTCGAAAGGATACTTCGGCGCGATCACGATGCGCTCCGCTACTTCATACCGCGTTCCATCGAGATCAAGGCCGATGTCGTGAGCCGCGACGAACGGGAATCCAGCCTCCGCGAGATGCTCAATTTCGGCCATACCTTCGGTCACGCTCTCGAATCCGTCACAAAGTATAAGCGCTATCAGCACGGCGAAGCGGTGGCTTGGGGCATGATGGCTGCCGCCTTTCTGGGCCACGAAGTCGGCGTGACTCGCGCCGATGAGGTCTCCAGGATTGTGAGGCTGGTTCGCCGGATGGGCCCGCTCCCGGCGTGGCCCCGCGTGCCTCCCGCGAAACTCATTGCCGCGATGCGCACCGACAAGAAAACACGCGCAGGCAGATTGCGTTTTGTCCTGGCGCCGCGCATCGGCCAAGCTCGCTCGTACGACGATGTGCCTGTCCGCGTCGTCGAGCGTGTTTTACACTTCGCGCCGCACTTCGTCGACGGCACAGGGAATCGCCATGTCTGAAGCCGCCACGCCGGTAAAGGGGACGCGCCCGGAGGGCGCTGAGACCGAAGCCGACGCCTCGCGCAAAGTCCGCGAGATGTTTACCCAGATCGCCCCCCGCTACGATCTGCTCAATCATCTCCTCTCTTTACAGCTCGACCGCCTCTGGCGCGCACGCGTCGCGCGGCGCCTTTGCCCCATCCTGGATCGGCCAGACGCCCTTGTCCTCGATCTGTGCTGTGGAACAGGAGATCTCGCCCTCGCACTCGCGCGGATGGGGAAGTCGCGTGTCATCGGCGCCGATTCCTCCCACACCATGCTCGTCCTCGCCAAAGAGAAAAGCGCGGTGTTAGGAAACGGCTCCTCAAATCTTCCTCGGAGATCGATCCCTTTTTTCGAAGCGGATGCTTGGCGATCTTTACCGCTGGTATTTCCGGAATGTCTTGCCGCGGATCGGTGGCTTGATCTCCGGCGATTGCGCCGCTTACAGCTATCTCCCAAAATCCGTGTCCCGTTTCTTCCAGCCTGCCGAGCTCGCTTCGCTTATGGGCGCGGTCGGATTTCGTTCCGTCGAATTCCGGACCTGGACGCTCGGCACCGTGGCGCTCCATCTCGGCTTGAAATAGGCGCGCTTTACACAAACTGGGCGCCTATGTTAAACAGGCCTCAACGAGGGATCTCGATGGGGACTAAATGGTCGATGAAGGGCACGCTCCTGGGTGCCTGCAGTTGCGATTGGGGTTGTCCGTGCAGCTTTGACGCGCCGCCCACGCAGGGCTTCTGCGATGGCGGCTATCTCTGGCACGTCAACGAAGGCCGCTTCGGAAGCGTGCCGCTCGACGGACTCTCCTTCGCCTGGCTGGGACACTCTCCCGGACCGCTCCATAAGGGCGACGTCACTTGGCTCGTCGTCGCCGACCAGAAAGCAAGCCCTGCCCAGCGCAATGCACTGGCCGCACTAGCCAAGGGAAAGTCCGGCGGGCCCTGGGTGATTTTTATGGCCGTAGCCTCTCGCTGTGAAGGCCCGCGCTACGTTCCCTTCGAACTGCGCCTCAACGGATTGAACAGCGAAGCGCGTGCCGTTGGTGTCGTCGAATACAAACTCGGCCCCATCCTGAATCCCGTAACTCAGGAACCCGAAGAGTTGTACCTCGACAAGCCCACGGGGTTTACCTCCAAGCGCCTGACGCTGGGAGCCTCGAAGGTATTTCGTGTGACCTCCGACGTCCTCAATTACGATCACAGCGGCAAGTACGCTGAGTTCTCTCACTTCGATTACTCCGGCGAGTCACCGAACTGAGCGCAGCCCCAACTCCCCGAGACGATTCCGCAGGCGCCCGCGATTCCTGTGTTGAAGAATCATCTCTCTCCCTCCCGCGCGCTAATTCCTCCGGGCAGCTCGCGCGTCTCGTGGCCGGCCTGATTTTTCTCCTCGCGGCTTCCTACACCGTTTGGCAAGCCGTCGCCATGGGCGGTGGAATGTCTATGCCCGGCGGATGGACCATGCCCATGATGTGGATGGCCATGCCCGGGCAGTCCCTGTGGAGCGCCGCGCGCGTATTTCTCATCATGTGGGCCGCCATGATGATCGCGATGATGCTGCCGTCCACTTGGCCGATGCTCTCGCTCTATCGCCGCGTCGCCGTTTCCTCGCATCAAAAACACATCTCCTTGGGAACTCTTCTCCTTGGCTTCGGTTATTTCTTCATGTGGACCGCGTTTGGAGCGGCCGCATTCGCAGGCGGCGTTCTCATTTCCCAGGCCGCCATGTCCTCGGAGCGTTTGAGCCGCGCCATCCCCGTCGGAGCGGGAGCCGGCCTAATCTTCGCCGGCCTTTACCAGTTGTCCCCGCTCAAGCAGGCCTGCCTGCTCCATTGCCGTTCTCCGCTGCTTCTTTTCGGACATCTCTGGCGGCCGGGGATGCTCGGCGCTCTGCGGATTGGCGTGGCGCACGGAGCTTATTGCGCTGCGTGCTGTTGGGCGCTCATGCTGATGCAGATGATCTTCGGAGTCATGAGCCTTTTCGTGATGACATTGATTGCCGCGCTGATCGCCATCGAAAAGCTCTGGATTCACGGTCCTGTATTCGCGCGAATCGTCGGTGCGGTTGCTGTTGCAGCGGGAATGGCCGTGATCATCTACGCCCTCCGCTAGCTGGCCCTACTTGTCGATCCCCGCAGAGCGCAGCTTGGCCAGAAGCGTCTTTGCCGACACGCCC
>WNFA01005093.1_pt1 | contig 10986 bp, 8 predicted proteins | sample 5400481 | NCBI WGS metagenome assembly WNFA01 (sample SAMN13153340, study PRJNA577476) | soil metagenome | isolation source: 120 cm saprolite under Douglas fir tree site 2 hole 1 replicate 2 | place: USA:California | collected 2015-04-18 | reverse complement strand
AGGAGGGATTCGAACCCCCGAGACCCTTTCGGGCCTAACGGTTTTCAAGACCGCCGGTTTCAACCGCTCACCCACTCCTCCGTTTCTAAGTATAACGTGCAACAGCTCTTAGCGGCGCGTTTAGTGACAATTTTGGGGTCGACTGCTGCATTTTGGTGCACACTGTCACCAAATTGTCACCAAAACTTTCGAGTTTCGCGACCGCCGCCTTCTTTGAATCGAGATTTGTGTGCGTGTAGCGCATGGTTACGAGGACTGTCGAATGTCCGAGCAACTGTTGCACTGTCACTATATCCACTCCTTGATCCAACAGCCGGGACGCGAACGTGTGACGCAGCGTTTTCCACGTCACACCCTCGATCCCCGCCTTTCGGCACGCCAGAGCGAAACCCGCTTTGAGATCAACGAACGGCTTTCCGGTCTCGTGGTTGTAGAAAACAAACTCGTTCCTTCTGCCCATTGCCCAAAATTCTAAGACTCGACGCGCTCCCGAATTGATCGGAACTGGTCGAATCTTGTGAGTTTTTTGGGCAAAGACAGTCAGGAGATTTTTCTCTAGGTCCACGCTTTCCCACTTGAGCGAGCGAATTTCTCCGCTTCGCAAACCCGTATTCAGGCCAAATATAACCATGTCTTGAATGTAAGGCGTTGCGTTCGGGAGAAACTTCTTCTCTTCCTCTTTGCTCAAGATGCGGTCGCCGATATTGAGTTCTTGGAAGAACTTCACTTTTCGAACGGGGTTCGAGCCCAAGAAGAGGTCCCAATCGATTGCGAGATTCAACATGCGCTTGAGAAGAGCCAGCTCGCGGTTTACCGTCGAGCCGGACACCTCTTTCCTTCTGTGCAGTTTGTAGCCTTCGATATCAGCGGCCCCAATCTCGCCGATCTGACGTTCGCTGCCAAAGAAGTTTGTAAGGTGTTTAAGCATTTGCTGATCTCGGAGCCATGACCTCTTGTTGCCCTTCGCATATTCCATGTACCGTGCGCTTAGTTCTCCGAAAGTGATCTTGGCAGGGCGTTTGTAGATGCCCCGAAGGATTGCGGACTTCCGAAGAGCCAAAAGATTTTCGGCGTCACGTTTATTGGAACTTTGCGAAGATTCTTGGACGCGACTTCTGTTGGAATCGTAGAAGTCAATCCAATACTTGTTTCCTCTCTTGAATACTCCCATTTGCGGCTCCCTTTTCTACCCGTTGCCAGCCGCGCGTGTATTCTACGCAAAGGCGGGGCAGAGTTTGTTGAAAATTTACTGCCCTGCTCGTGCCTGAAAGCGATTCGCCTGGATGAACCTTTGCAACTCGGCCAGTTCAAACCGAAGGGCGCGCCCCACTTTCACAAACGGAATCCGGCGCTGATACACCCAGCCGTACAGAGTGGAGGTGGAAACGGCGAGAAATTTGGCCGCTTCCTGCACCGTGATGAGTCCGATTTCAGCTTTTGTTTGCATCGATGGTTTCCTCTTCTGGGTCTACGGATTCGCAGGAAGCAGCTTCCTGCCGAAAGCTTTCTATTGGGGGCATCTTTAAGGCGGGGAGACTCACTGGTCCCGCAGAAGGCGGCCAGAGTCCCAATCCACTCAATTCTCTTTTGTCCGAGTAATAGGTGCTGCGTGAGGCGACGTGTTTCAAATTTTCCATCGTCCCAGTTTCGAGACGGCGGAGGAGTCCTAGAAAGCGCGTAGCCTTCCGAGGGGAGAAATTCGCATCCAATACGCTCAGCGCAGCGTCTCGCGCAAGAAATGTGGTCGACAACGACATTTTGTCGAGAGCTTCGACCAAGCAGCAGTAGGCAATCTCCAATTGGAGAACATCGTGCAATGTCAGCCTTTTCTTGCCTTGCCGCCTTTCGAGATACCTGCATTTCTTCCTAAGTTGAATTTCGAATCGCAGAATTCCAAGCGCTTCGGCAAGCTTCTTTTTGTCGTTCTCCCAAATTTCTTTGTGCTTGTCATAGACCCGAATTCTCCGCCCATTGTCATTCCACCATTCCACCCCACCGTATCCGTCAGTTGTGCGTCGATGCTTCAAAAAACTTATCTGGCCTAGTGTGCTTATGTAGTCGGGAAGCGACTGACCGACCGGAAAGTTATAGGCATAGTCCACCCGCAGATAATCCATCAGACCTAGGTCAGGAATCTCACCAGTCACATGATCTGACACGCACTCATGGAGACGCTGAAGGGGCAAATCAGCGTCACAAACGGTCGCTAGATTGTTTCCGTACAGGAGCTTTGGCAGGGAAGCCTCAACATGGAGAATGGCCCCGTCGCCATAGATTGCGACCCGCGCCTCTGGCCGATTGAAGGTATGGCTCGTTGCGGTCTCCCAAGAGTTGAGCTTGGTGTCGAAAAATTTGCGAGTTCGCGTTTCCCAGGGGTTTCGGCTTTCGTCCTTAGGGAAGTACGGACCTTTCTCGAATTTGCCCGCGACCGTATCAAACATCGATTTCAGGTAGTCACTCCATTCCTAAGTAGTCCGAATATCTGGACTGATTCCCACGTGTTACTTAGTGCGTGGGAATCAGGTGTGCGAACCCCAACCCCAAAGCCAACCCCAACAGCCACCCCAAGAACCACTCGCGCCAAAAAAACGCGCGAGGGGAAGAGCGCGTTTTTTCCGGCCCCGGCAAATGGGGCACATCGCAAAAGTGAATTTCGATTTGAAGGTGCGTTTCCCCGCGATCTTTTGGCCGGAATGCCCTGAGAGACGCACTGGAGAAAGATCGTGGCTGTACGGGCGGGAAACCGGCGGTAAACCGGGGGTTGAGGTGTCCCTATTGATAGAAATTTTGGTTGGTTGCCGGTGTTGTGCGATTTTGGAGGACCGACAGGCACGTGCCGTAAGCCGTCGCGGGTTGCTCGCCAGCAGAGCCCGCCCTTAGTGCCCCATGCCTGCCAGTCCACAGAGAGGCTATGGGCAGATCGGCCTGCATCTGTCCATTGGCCTCGAAAGCGGGGGAACGCCGAAAGACGGGTAAAGCTAACTCGCAGCATGTTTGCTTCTCCCGGTTTCACGGCCTTGCTTCCGCTTGCGCTGAATTGCTCTTGCATGCGCGGATTGTACGGCTGGTCGAAAAACGGGATTTTCCGCACGCGCGCGCGCGCGTGCGGAACCCCTTGACACGGTTTTAGGGAAATTGGGGATTTCTGCTTTTTGGGGACTTCCGCACAGCGGAGAGGGCCAGGGAAGCGAATCTAGCCGATGGGTTCCTGTCCGAAAGGGAAAGCCGCACGTGCGCGGTGTTCGGGCCGAGGATCGCGGGTACATCTGACCGCACGTGCGCTTGTTAGGTCTTTTTGAATCTCGTGGATTGTTCTTTAGCTGCGGGAGAGCAAAGAACCTGCTCGGCGCACGTGCGTCTGTAACAGCCTATCCCTTAAGGCCGTCACCGCCTTGGGTCCGGGCAGCATGATTTTTGCCTAAACAGGGACTAGGATGCGGTTGAGTTATGCTTTTTGAGGATATTTGGAAGATCAGCGGGAGTCATGGAAACGTCCGAGCTCCACCGGCCAAAGCCGCCGTGAGCGTTTACTGCGTTAACCCATTCTCGGAGGAAATCGCGTTTGGTTCCATCCTGCTGGGTGTCCTGACCTTTCACTTCCAGGGCGAGCATTTTCCCAGAGGTGAGGCGGATGAGGTAGTCGGGGCGATATTTGAGTATGACCCCCTTGAATACATAGAGAATTTCAAACCCCAAGTGATCGTTTTTCACCCATGCCTCAACGTTAGAGTTTCGATCTAACTCAAACGCTTCGCTAGCCTCCCAACGCGAATCGAACACGCAAAGATTGATGTGGGAGCGAACCGCAGGCTCGCAAGGACGGCGCGTGAACCAAGGTTGCATGTCACCCGTGAAACGAATGGGGCGTTCCTTGTCGAAAACCGGAACTACAGCAACTGCGTTGCTAAATTTAATCTCTTCCCATAGGTGCTGAACGATTTTGGTCATGTTCAGTGTGTAGAGAATGCGTCGCCGAACTTCATCCTGACTGAAAAGCGGCGGCGAGATGACGATCCTACCGCTGGAAAGATACTGCTCGGTGATCCGAATAATTTGGGCGAGGAGATATTCCCGATTCGCTTTCCAATTTGGTTTCATCAAGTCGTAGACTTCGGCTGCCGACTGGAAGACAACGCGTTGCATGCGTTGTTCCCTGCCCAATTTTTCGACATCAATGCTGGTTAGTTTGGTCACGTCCGGCTTGCCGTCAATGACGGGGGCCAGGTCCGCGATAGTTGGTGTTTCGTAAGCGTTGAGGGTCAGGGGTTTGGTGGTCTCAAGGTTGATAGTGAGTTCGGGTCGATATTCGTAGTCGATGCGAATTATATTTGGCCAGGAAATTTCGAGGTTCTTGCGCTCTGGAAGCGGTTGAATTCTTGAAGTGGGTTGCGGTGGCGGCGGAGGTAAAGCGTCTTCATCGCCTTCGTGCGGCATGAAAGTAAAGGGAACGCCGAAAATGTTGACGTACTCAGGCGTGAATAATCCCGTTTTTTCGTCCACGTCGTAGGTGGTTCGGCGGAGGCCCCGTCCAACAACTTGCTCGCAAAGAAGCTGAGATGTGAACGCGCGAAGGCCCATGATGTGCGTTACCGTCTTGGCGTCCCAGCCTTCCGAGAGCATCCCGACAGAGATAACGGCGTGAATCTTTTCTCCCGACTGGCCTACTTGTCCGACAGTATCAACGGTTTTGCGAAGTTGTTCGGCACGCTCTTGCTTTGTGAGTTTCTTGGCGGGTGCTTCCATCTCCTCATCCGAATTGTCCTCTAAGGCTGAGTTCGCTTCGATTTCTGGTGCCTCTTCCTGCGCCTCGGCTTCTCCGAGAACTTTGGAGTCGATATGGAGTATTCCATCTGGTTCGCCAAGTTTTTCAATTGGAATTTTCTTGTGAGAAAGCGCGTATCCGACACGCGCGGCAGTATGCGTTAAGTTTGCGACTGTAATCATGACCGGCGGCGTGGGAGCGCCTTCACTTTCCCAGCGTTTGCGCGTTTCGTCCCAATCGTTACCAAGTATGGTGTAGGCAGTATTGACGAGATCGGGAAGCGGAACGTGCGGCTCGACTTTACGGTTGATGTCTTCCTTTACCTCGGGATCGGCATAGATGTGATAGAGGCGAGACTTGAAATCCTTGCCTAATTTGGCGTCATCTCGCACGACTACACGAGGAGTCTTCACGAGGCCGGATTCAATGGCATCATTGAGCCCAAAATCGCTTACGATCCAGTCGAACAGAGTTTCATCGCCACTTCGCTTGCCGGTTGGCGCGAAAGGCGTGGCGGTCAAGTCGAAACAGGTGAGAATGCCACGAGTGCGATGAACGCGGTCGAGCCCCCCGATCCATTTGGTCGCCTCTTCGATATCTTCTCGGGCGATTCCTTTGATGGTGGACTTAGGAGCGACGCGCCAAGCGTGGTGCGCTTCGTCGTTAATGACCATGATATTCTGGGCCGTCGCCATGTCCTCAAGGACTTCCCGAACATAAGCTTCGTCGCTGAGGGCACCGCGTTTATCCACCGACTTACGCTTTGCAATTCGCTCCTCGGATTCCCAATCGAGCTTGTGCCAGTTGGCCACTTTGACTTTGCCCTGGCGGAGCGCATCTTCGAGGCCGGAAGGAATGAGGCTGAATTCGCGGTAGTAATCTTTGGGGCCGGGAATAAGCACTTGCAAGCGATTCTTTACAGTCAGTCCGGGTGCAACGACGAATACATTCTTGGAAAAACGCTTGTCCTGCGGGTATGTGACTTTATTGAGTATCTGCCACGCGATCAGCATGGCCATCACAATAGTCTTGCCGGAGCCGGTGGCCATTTTTGAACAAATGCGATCAAAGGGGCCGCCATCGCCCGGAATTTCAATCCCCACGCGCTCGGAGGATGGGCCTTCGGTTAGCCAGATGAGTGTTTCGATTGCCTCCAGTTGACAGAAAAAAAGGCGGCGATTTTCTCGCTGCTCCGGGTCGTACCAGTGTTCGAGAAGGCGTTTGGTAATGCCGGAAACGCCTGGGTAACCGGCCTCGCGCCACGCCTTCACGCGAGGGCGGATTTTATTCGGAAGCGGAAGTTCGACAAAGATGCCGGGGTCATCAAACGCTTTGGAGGATTCGGACGCACGGACGTAACCGGCTGGACGACGACCGGGAGCGCGCGAGAAGAGGCGAGATTCTCGATCGTATTTCCAATATTCGCGCGGCTCCACGTAAGGGGAGTTGATGATGAGCTGGTCGATGGTTTTCGATGGCATAGGAAATTGCAAAGTAGTGAAGTAAACCCCGCCTTTACAAAAAGGATTTACACCTGCAAGACCTTGAGGCTTTCGATTCCGCGATCGTCAATCACCTTAACGGCAACGCGTTTATGCTCTCCCAAAGCGAAAGGCAAAGAAACTGTGCCGCGATAGTGTTCGATGAGTTCGGGGTCGATTTCGGCTTTCAGGTTGCGGGCTAGTTTTGCCCAGCCTTCGTCTTCGTTGGCCAGCGGAAAAAACACTTGGCGGGGATAAAGGCTGCGTCCGTCGTAATCCGTGTCGAGAAGCCACATGGCAATTTTGGAAGTGTCGCCGGACTCGATGGAGCCAGTTCGCGTATTGAAATAGTCAAAGCCTCGGACTTCGGCCTGATATTTCCCTTTGTTATCGCCGGATTTGATTTGCCGGAGGTCAACGTCAGGACGACCGACGAGCCAGAAAGACTGGTTGCTTGTGCGTTTCTTTTTGAGGTCGTCGGTTAAGAGGTCAGCGTTCATCTGGGCAGTAAGAAAGGTCATGCCGGTTTTTTCTTTGGTCAGTTCGTCGATATCCTTGGCGGCTTCGGGATCGAATTGGAAGGCGGCGAAGACAAGGATTTCGGGTTTGGGATGGAGGGTGCGAGCCTCCTCCCAAGCGGATTCGACTTGACGAGTTTCCAGCGGAGCGTAATCGGGGCCGAAGGAGATAACGACGCGTTCGGGTTTTGCGCCTTTGGTTTCGGCGTCGGCGTGGAGCCAGCGCGTGCCGCCTAGAGGTTCGACACGAGAAAAATTAATCATTTGTCCGCCCTTGCCGCGAATCCCAGTTTTCAGAAGTTCGTCGCGCCAGTCGGATTGCCGGATCGTCGGGCCGGAGCGGGCGATGGATGCGTCCAGCAGAGGCGTAGCAGCATGTCGGAACTCCGCAAGCGACTGCGGTTTGGCGTCGAGCTCATCAATGGACTTCACGTTGGGAGCGGGCACGGCTTCAACAGTGAAGGGGCCGGAGATGCGGGCGCGGGAGTTGTCCACGAGTGGCTGGTCGTAGAGAGTTTCCTCGCCGGACGGTTCGTTGTTGGCGATGGATTTTAGCGTGACGTGGGGAACCTTTTTGTATTCGAAGCCGCTGCCGACGCCTTCGTTGGGGTGGGCGAGTTTGTAGTAGTCGAAGGTTACGCCCATGAGGCGTTGTTTGGCGAGGGTGGTGGCGACGCGGGAGGTGTCGCAGGTGATCCAACGGCGGCCCCATTCCTCAGCGACCGCAGCCGTCGTTCCTGATCCGCATGTGGGATCGAAAACAAGATCGCCCGGGTCAGTTGTCATCAAAAGGCACCGCTGAACAATTTTTGTGTTTGTCTGGACGACGTAAACCATGCCTCTCGCGCCGCCGACATCCGACCAAACGTTCGACAAGGGTTTGACGGGAAAGTCCTGCCAAAACCGCTTGAACCTGATCATTCCTTCTTGCGCAACTATCCTGCCAACGTCTGCTAGCCGCTCCATCCCTTCGCGCGTTGTTTTCCAGTGCGCACCCTTGCCTGGATGGAAAGTCCGGTCCTGGAATTTGAAATCAAATGTTGAGCCCTGAGTCTCGCCGGCGGAAGTCAGTGGATCGGGCGAGAAATCCGCCTCATCTCGCTCCTCTCGCGCGAGAAACAAGGGCCTAAATTTCTGGGCGGCAGCCTTCGCATCCTTCACATACCAGCACACGTAATCGTTAATGGTTTGGACGAAATCGCCTGACTGGCTTCCCGTTTTTTGAAAGACGATGTCAGCAATAAAGTTATTCGGCCCGAAGAGTTCGTCCATTAGATCACGCACTCTGTGGACATTCTCGTTTGAGATTTGGACAAAGCAGGAGCCGGATTCGTGGAGGAGGTCGCGGGCGAGGAGGAGGCGGTCGCGGAGATAGGTGAGGTAGGAGTGGATGCCGAGCTCCCAGGTGTCGCGGAAAGCGCGGACCATTTCTGGCTCCTGGGTGAGGTCTTCGTCCTTGCCATCCTTCACGTCGCGGCGATTGACGAAGGGTTGGAAATTGGAGCCGTAGCGGATGCCGTAGGGTGGGTCGATATAAACCATCTGAACTTGACCGGCCATGCCCTCTTTTTCGAGAAGAGAGTTCATTACGAGAAGCGAATCACCCGCTATGAGGCGGTTGGTCCATCCGTGAGGGTGGCGGTAGAAGTCAACGGCTTCGCGGAGAGGAGGATTTTCTTCACGAGTCTCGAACAGGTAGCCCTGCGCGGGCCTCAGCGGGACACCATTGCGCTTGCGAACGGCTTCGATGATGGTGCGTGGGTCAATGCGCTCGTGGACGTGGAGGGAAACCGTAGGGACCTCGAACGACAAATGCTCTTTCTTTCCGGCCCATACAAGCTGTGGGTCGAGATGCGGATCGTATTCGTAGGTCTTGCGCGATGTAACGGGGGGATCGGTCTGCGGAGTGACCAGGCCAACGGGAGGATTGTTTGCGCGGGTTTTTGCTTTGTGATCGTACTGTTCAATCGGTCGTTTGTGAGGAGCTTTCTCGGGTTTGTGGGCGGGCTTCTTCTTGACGGGCACGGGGCATACCTCGATCTAAGTGAAGACCTGTAGATTGTAACTAGTTGCCTTCAAATTCTTCTATCGCCTGCACTTCAACCGATGCGACTTGCCCGTCGATTGTGCGGCCACTGATCCGGCCAGTAACTCTCACTCTTTTCCCCAGCAGCCGTATTACTTCTTCCAGTAGACCCGCGACCACTGTACACCGGAGTGCCCGAAGGCCACCTTCTCTCTGCCGAAGGTGAAAAGATCCTTTGTCAAGATCGAGTTCACGAATGCTGCCGACACTGACTTCAATTTCTCCGTCCGCTGGGCGGGCTAGAAGATTCCTGATTCGCTCTCTAATCCTGTTCGAGAAGCGCGGAGTTGATCCGAGCTGAGCTAATTTTCCATAAAACTCAATCATTTCAACACCGCTATTGCGCTTCGGTATTAGGGAGCTTACCTGGTATAGAATAACTTTCTTAAGTACTTCATCCGGGACTTCTCTTGCCAATATTTCCTCGAAATCTACTCTTTCGGCCCAAACCGCCGTTCCTAGCAATAGCCGCAACGAATGTTGGAGTCTAGGATATAGCTCACGGTTTTCAAACAGCCGCGGCTCTGTCGAGACATTGAGTGTGACTTGTAGACTACCGGGAAATACAGCCGCGACCGCAAAATCACACATCTCTTCCGCTTCCTTGCGAATGTGAGGCTCAACCAACAAATCTCTTGAACCATTAATGAAAACGGAACGCACAGACCGAATGAATTTTTCCAGAGTGCCAGCGAGAAGCCCGGCAGGTGCTACGCCCAGCCTAGCGACGGGCCCCATGATGCGTAGGCGCAGATCAACCTGTTGCTCATCAACTTCTTGAAGCCTAAGGTAGTCGCTGGCGAGGTCTTCCAGACGACGGATGTCCTCCAAATATGGTTGAAGCAGCCGGATATACTTTTGCGGGTTACGTGCGTAGACCTGTTCCTTCAATTCGGCGGCTGCGGCAGCAAGGCCTCCGAGTTGTGACTGAACTCGTTTGAATTCCTCGGCTGTCCGGATCATGGCCTTACGCGCAAAATTCCCTTCCTCTGGTCGGTCTTAATTTTCTCTTCAGTATGGACCGTAGTTAGGTCCTCAAGTTTTTGGTGATACCCTGCTGAATTGGGCGCTGTCACCCACAAGTTTATTCCATATGCTCGCTTAGTGTAGGTGTTATCTTGAAGATTTTCCTGCTGCGGCTGACCTTCGGCTGCGAAGTCAAAGCCCGCACGGTAGACTAACAAAATATCCATGTCTCCGGGCTCTTCCTTCCCGCAGACATAACTCCCGTTGATTAGCATTTCTTCGGCGAAATTCCAGAATCTTAGCTCCTGGATATACCTCCCGAGATTCTCAAATAACCGCATCCTTATGCCTGTCCTTCCCCAATATGAATATCTTGTCTCGATCTGGTTCAGATCGGTATCGTGAGTGCCTATCGGAAGCACTCCGTAGGGCAGGTATGGGGAGTCGATGAGAGCGGGGATTGGCATACTCGTAAGCTTTTTACTAGTATACCTAGGGTATTTCGGCAGCCAACTCCGAACCAAAGGGAGTTCACTTAGTTGTTTCACGTTAGTAACCGCTGAGGAGCTGGCTCCGAGCTCGGTTTCTTGCTGGCGACCGCGATAAAAAGTTGAGCTTGTGACACTCAAGTGCGCGAGGGGTTGAAACGCGCAACTGTCACCAAATTGTCACTAAAACTGGCGCAAAACAGGCAAAAATCAGCAAACTACAAAAAATAGAAACCATCGCTATCTTGCGGCTGGCAAAGGGATTTAGTTGAGTTTTCTGCTAGATAGCGAAACGGCGATTTAATTTTTCAAGACCGCCGGTTTCAACCGCTCACCCACTCCTCCGTTTTTAATTCTAACGTATTCTGCTAGTTAGCGGCCAATTTGCTACCCCGACGACTCGAACCGCTGCATTTTGGTGCAGGGTGTAGCTGGATTGTAGCAGTGCCCACCAGCTTCCCGACCGCAGCCAGATTATTGATCCAGTGCTGCGGCGAAAAATCGACGATGATCCTATTCCCACGATGGCTGGAGAAGAGTTGTTGGATGGGGCGGTCTAGGACGCTGAGACGTTTCTTTCTTTGGTCAAAAAGCACAAGTTCATTGTGACGCAGATCAGATGTTGCCGTGCGATTTTGCTTGCATCGAGGAAGAGAGTCTCTGCCGGGCGTAGTTGCTCCAGGGG
>WNFA01017260.1_pt1 | contig 10987 bp, 8 predicted proteins | sample 5400481 | NCBI WGS metagenome assembly WNFA01 (sample SAMN13153340, study PRJNA577476) | soil metagenome | isolation source: 120 cm saprolite under Douglas fir tree site 2 hole 1 replicate 2 | place: USA:California | collected 2015-04-18 | reverse complement strand
ATCTCGTGCTTGATGTGCATATGCACCGGTTTCCAAACATCCTAACAATACATATAGCTTTCGTGGAGGCAGGGAGTCATCGACAGAATCGTGTAATTTCCCCGCGCATCGCCCTCGCATCGCCTAGACAAAATTACCTACCTCTGTAGACAAGTTCTAGCCATTCGTGTTTGCATAGGCTTTTAACTTCTTTCCATATTGCACTGGGTAACTTCTAGACAGAACTACCTAACTGTTGTGATCGCTATAGTTTCGCTGCTTCTCCTGGAACACAGGCGACCAGGAAGCTCAGCCCTGATCGTCTGGTCGTAACGAGCCCTTCTGAGCAAGCGTTATCGACTTTGGTACCGCTGCATGAGCTGGCCCACGATGAGTACCACGCTTGCGGCAGCCAGGAAGAGCCCTGGGTCAATCGACCCGCCAAAGGCAATGCTGGGTACGAACCACGGCTTCGGTAGGCCATCCAGGAAGAAGTAGCTGATACCGAGCAGTCCCGCGCCAGCAGCGGCAAGCGGTGCTAATCTCTCGAGGAGCCGGTCGCCGTACACGAACATCGCCGCGCTCGTGCCACTGAGGGAGCGCCCGGCCAGCGGGCGAAGCAGCGCCACAAGGCCGGCGGCTATGAGCCCCAGGCCGGCGAGTGTCTCACCCGACTCAATGAGGTAGCCGAAGAGTAGGGAATTAGGCATTACGAGTCCCTGCAAGATGGCGACGAAGAAGCCGACTAGATGGCCGCCACCGACTGTCATGACAAGCAACCCTCGGAGCTGGGCGGGGAAGTTTCCGAGCAGGAGCTTATCTCCACCGGCGAGCAGCCACTCGTAGCCGATAATGAGCTGGAGGCCAACGAGGGCAATGTTGGGGGTTCGGATGCCAGTGACCTTGGTGTCCAGTGGCGCAGGACGCAGGTGCGGTTCGCGCTCAATAGTCGGTGTAGCTGGTCGAGCCTCAATTTGGGAGTTGGTTGGAATAAGCATAGTTGTTTCCTTTGGAGAGCCTGCCACAAACCTGAACTGTGCTGTGGTACGCTCTCTATCTTGTATTGTGCTGCGCCTATGTCGTTTCGTCTGTCAGGAAGATGGCGCGCTGTGTCGCCCTGGCATGAGGGAACATTTTAGTTTCCTTTGAGGATTGAAGCGAGCGACATTCATCACTGCTAGAGCTAAAGAAGCCTGCTCGCTACTTGCCTCAATAGAAGATATATCTCATTAGCAGCAGGAGCGCATCGACAGAATCGTGTATTTCCTTCCTTGCCTTCCTCAGGGAACCCTCTAGACAGTAATGAACCCCTGGATGCCCCATCCTTCTAGGCAGTGCTCGCGCCGGTGCAGGACGATGAACCACACCTTCGCACCGACGATGCCGACCACGATGGCGACAAGTGATACTGCCCACCATGGGCTGACCGCACGATGGGCACCGGAAATCACCAGGGACTGGAGCGCCAGCGCGACAGCGATGCCCAGCGTCACCATTCCCACCACTACCGGCTCGTACTCTTTACTTCACAATGACCGTGAGATTCATATTCGGGTGAACGGTACAATAGATGTGGTAGGTACCAGCAGTAGTGAATGGCCCTAGTGAAACCGTGCCGGCCGTCACTTGCACATTACTGACAGTTGGCGCGCCAGCCTCTGTCATGGGTACCTGTTGGCCGTTGACCCATGAACCGTTATCCAAAATGTGTAATGAATTTACAACGGGAACAACCTGAAGTTTTGAGCCCTTCGCCACATTCACACACGCTTCCTGGAAAGTTGTTGCCAGGGTATGTACCGTTCCATTGGCGCAGTTTCCATTACCACCACCGTTGGTGGTCGTAGTGGAGCCTATAGTAGTGCCTTGACTTGAACAGCCTGCTAACACTATACTCCCGAGCGCGAATATGGCAAGAAATATGCCAAGAACACGTCGTTGTTTGCGATTCATCACTTTTTTTCCTCTCCTGATATCAATGCTGTATTGTTGTCTCTCTCTTACAAGATGTGGCTCAAGCATATTTCTGTGCTACTCGCCATAACACTAGATATAGCTCAAATGGAAGCAGAGTACATCGTCAAAATCATGTAATTTCTTCCCTTGATTGCTTGGAACCCCTCTAGACAGAATTACCTACAGCAGTGTGCAGAAAGGAGGCAAGCCCTCGAGGAGAGGGGCTGTGAACTCGTGTTTCTGCCGTCGTATTCGCCCAATTTTTCCCCGATCGAAGAAAACCGAATTACCTAGCTGTCGCAAGCGTTTGGCTCTTCACAGTGGTTGTAGTGAGGAAATATCCAGTCGTCGGCAGTGAGGCGGAAGCTAAACGTGTCGCAGAGATGTAGAGGCGACCCTTGCGGTTACCTATCCCCCGGACAGGGAATCCTATCCGGGGGACTGGAACCCTGTCCGAGGGACAGGTATGCCCGTGTCAGGCGAGATGGTGCTCGATGGCATAGCGTGTTGCCGCGCTGCGTGAGGTAATACCGAGCTTGCTGTAGATAGAGCTGAGATGGGCATGGACGGTACGGGGACTCAGAATCAGTTTTTCGGCTATCTGGATGTTGGTCAGGCCACCTGCCAGCAGGCGCAGTACCTCCACCTCTCGTGCAGTCAGTCCAGCGGGATAGGTTGATGGTGGGGTCACTGTCGCAGCTGGCGTTGGGGTCGGTCTTTGCCCCTTTGCAGCGAGTGCCTGCTGTGGCGTCATGGCTCGTCCCTGGGCCCAGGCGGCAGCGAACGCTCTTTCTCCCAGGTGGACACGCGCAGCCGAGACCGCACGCTCATAGCCAGCACGCTCGACAGGGGGGACGGGCACGCTAATAGCGTCGCGTAGGGCCTCCGCTGCCCCCCAGAGCTGTGCCGCCCACGCTAACTGCTGCTGTGCCGCTACGACTTCCCCCAATCCCAGCAGGCACGCGGCGATCACCCACTTCTCGCCCAACTCGTCGGAGAGCACCAGGCTCTCCTCATAGAGCGTGCGCGCTGCTGCATAGTCACCCTGGGCGGCAACCACCTTCCCTAAAACAGCAAGCGACTCGGCCGTGCCATGCCGGTGCCCCATCTCTTTGTAGAGCACCACACTCTCCTCCACCTCTGAATGTGCTGTGGCAAGGTCACCCTGGCCAAGAGCCAACTGGCCAAAAAGGCACTTAGCTGCCGCAATCCCCTCCTTGAAGCCCAACTCCCTGGAGAGCGCGAGGCATTCCTCAAGCAGTGAACGCACTCTTGTCTGATCGCCCTGAGAAATAAAGAGCGCCTGTGCCAATTGGGAGAGTATATGAGCGATCCCCTTCTTGTGCTCCACCTCCCTGAAGAGCGCCAGACCCTCCTCGTACCGGGCGCACGCCCTGGCGTACTCACCCTGGCTGCTGGCCAACAACCCCAGGGAGAAGAGCGACCAGGCGGCGTATTCCTTGTCGTCCACCGCTCTGGCGAGCGCCACGGCTTCCTCTAGCAAAGAACGTGCCCTTGCCGTGTCACCTCTCACCCAGGCGACGTTCCCCAGCGCCCAGAGGGAAAGCGCCATGCCTGGTTGGTCTCCGAGTTCCCGGAACAGTGCCAGGCTCTCCTGAGCATGCGCCTCTGTCCGCTCATAGTCGCTCTGAACAAAGGTCAAGTTTGCGGCAGCGTAGAGCGCCTTCGCTCGCACAGATGCCGTGGTCCCCTCACTTGCCGTCAGTGCCCGCTCCAGGAAATTGCGCCCTTCACTCCAGTGACCACGCGCCCACCAGAACATATGCAGCGTCCCAGCCAACCGCAAGGCTATCTCTCGGCACTGCCCGGCCTCCTCAGCTCCTACCTGTTCTAGCGACCACTGCAACGCCGCTCGCAGGTTGTCATGCTCTCGCTCCAGGCGGTCCAACCACACAGCTTGCTGTGGTCCCCTGAGTTCTAGCTCCGCTTGCTCCGCCAGCGCCAGAAAGTACTCAGCATGAGCCCGCCTGGTGATCTCCATCTCCCCACTCGCGACGAGAACCTCCAACCCATACTCACGGATCATTGCTAGCATCAGCAGGCGCGGCTCCTCCCCCTCCCGCTCCAGTTGTCGCAGCAAGCTCTTATCGATGAGCGAGGCCACCCCGTCCAGTACATGTGCTGACGTATCACCCAGGACAGTGTAGAGGCCCTCCGCATCCGCCAATGTGCATCCGCCAGCAAAAATAGAGAAACGCCGAAAGAGTTGCTGCTCCTGGGCATCGAGCAGATCATAACTCCACGCAAGCGTGTTACGCAGCGTTTGCTGCCGTACAGGGACATCCCGTGCCCCGCCCGTCAACACCTGCAATCGATGTTCCAAACGTGTCAGGAGTGCTTGTGGGGGGAGGAGTTTGATGCGTGCCGCTGCCAGTTCGATAGCAAGGGGCAACCCATCCAGGCGCACACAGATCTCAGCGATGGCATGGGCGTTGGCGGGAGTCATCTGGAAGTCGGGCCTGGCAGCCTGCGCACATTGTAGAAAGAGGGCCACTGCCGCATACGCTAAGAGGGCTTCGCTCTCTGGTAGATGTGCCAGATCCGGCAGCGCCAGTGGCGGGACGGAAAACTCGCGTTCACCACGGATGTGCAGTACCGCGCGACTGGTCACCAGGATTTTGAGCTGAGGACAGCCGGCCAGCAGGTCAGAAAGCCCTGGTGCCGCCGCCAGCACCTGTTCAAAGTTGTCGAGCAACAGCAGCAGGTGTTTGTCTTGTATATAGGCTTTCAGAAGATCCAGTAGCGGTCGTTCTCCAGCTTCATTGATCCCGAGCCTGTGGGCGATGGTGGGAACGACCAGGTCAGGATCGCTAATGGGAGCCAGTGGGACGAAGCAGATCCCATCAGCAAAATCATCGAGCAGGTCAGTGGCTACCTGCAGACCCAGGCGCGTTTTGCCGACGCCGCCGGTGCCTACAAGGGTCACCAGGCGCACCTCTGAGCGTCGCAGGAAGGCACACGCTGCTACCACCTCCTGCTCGCGTCCAATCAGCGGGGTGGGCTGCGTGCGCAGGCAGGTTGTGGGACCGCACGTTCAATTGGTCCGAGATGTGTTCGGCTTCGACTGGGTGTTCCCTGGGAAGATCAGAGGCAAACACAAAGAGCGTCCGACCAGATGACTCTGCCTTGCGTGCCTCTTCCAAGGCCGAGGCAAAGGCTTGCACACTGGCAAAGCGGTCCTTGGGGTCTTTGGCCAGTGCCTTCAACACCACGTGCTCCACCGCAGCTGGGATGGCCGGGACTCTCTCACATAATGGCGGAGGAGAAACAGACAGATGCTGACTATACAGCTCGGCAAACGTTCCATGAAAGGGGCAATCCCCACAGAGCCACTCATAGACCACCACTCCTAACGCATACTGGTCGCTAGCTGGACGTGGCTTGCCCTGCAGCTGCTCAGGCGCCATGTAGGCGAGCGTCCCTGCCGCATTTCGAGCCTGTTGCTGGGGTGAACTCTGGATGATGACGGCAATGCCAAAGTCACTGAGCAAGACCTCGTTGGTGCGTCCCAGCAGCATGTTCTCCGGCTTGATGTCGCGATGGATCAGCTTTTCCTGGTGCGCATACTGCAAGGCCTCAGCCACCTGCGTGACGTAGGTGACGACGGTGTCGAGCGGGAGCAGTGTCCCTTTGGGGTGGCGCTGACGCAGGGTGCCACCCGGAGCATAGTCCATCACCAGAAAGGGAGTCGTGCCCTCAACACCAAAGTCCAGCACCCGGATGATATGGGGATGTCGTAAGCGGGCAAGGGTACGTGCCTCGGTGAGAAAGCCTGCCCTATCATGATTTGCCAGCTGTCCATGCAGCACTTTAATGGCGGCCTGGGTGTTGAGGTGCAGGTGCGTTCCCAGGTAGACTTCAGAGAAGTTCCCCTGTCCTAGAAGCTGGATGAGGCGATAGTTGCCAAGCTGCTGTCCCACGTACTCGGTAATGCTCGCACCTCCTCTTGGGAGTGTACTGACAAGTGAACCAAGGAACCGATGTAAAACAAGTCCAGTAGACAAAAGGAAAGCTACTCTCAAGGGGAGCTGATGCTCACGAGTCGAGTGCCGTCTCACTTACTATACGCTACTGTGAGCAGAATTTCAACTCTGCAAATTGCCTGGGTCTCCATCCTTCGAGGGGAAATTGGATGAAACCTGAGAAAGCAGCAGTTTCCCTAGACAGGTTGCTTGTCACGTACTCCACCTGGTTCGTACTCATCCAGCGACTCAGGCAAGACTCGCTCTGCCTCATCCTCTCATCGGTGCTCGGGCATAGAAGTAGGGCAGGCAGGTTCGGTCAGGGGGATGCCGTGGACCTGCCTGGTCCTCTCACGCCTTTGGCGTCGGATCATTCAGAACAGAGGCAATGGTCTGCTCCAGCATCGTTCGTCCGTGCGCCAACACCCGCGATAAATCGGGGTGCTACGCGTCGCGGTATTACCCGCGTTGGGCCACATCTGCTTTCACTGCCAAATCGTGTAGGATTGTAAAGAACTCCGGCGGTTGGCCGATGAACAGCCCGTCGGCCTTCCAGGCCTTGACCGTGGCCACTGCACCCCCACTCCCCCCTGGCTCGGTCGGGCGAATAATCGAAACGACCGGGAACTTGCGGCTGAGGAATATGGTGGGCTCAGGCATGATCAGATTCGTCTGGAAGTCCTCCCCGCCAAAGGGAGAGGCATTGAGGTTCGGAAACACCAACCCATTGATGGGGTCGGTCAGAGCAGGCGCATTGCCCGCCTTGTCATGCCAGGTCTGAAAATGGGCTGTCTCGACTGGGCCGATACTGAGCAAGATGCGCAAGACTTCCAGATTGCTGACTCCCTGAGCCAGCGATGGGTAGAGGCTGGAGCCACCTTGCTCGATAAACCCAAAATGGAAGCCCGCCGTGCTGGCGATCGCCTGGATGTGGTCAGTAGGGGCCAGGTCGCCATCGTGTCTGGGAATCGCCGGAAACTGCCCAGCACTCAAACCCGGGATGGCTTGAACGAACGTGTCACCGAAATCGGGGTTCTTCGTGCGGCTGCGTAAGCGCGTCCACCAACTGGTGTCCACGGTGAGTTGCATGAGGTTGGTGAGCCGTCCGATTTGCTGGGCGCCGGTCGCTTTACTGCTCGGCAACGTGCGAAACTTATCCAGATTGACGGGATCAGCGCCCTTGGAAGCCAGGTAGGCGTTGATGAACGTGAAGTGGCTGATCTCATCCTCGGTATTGTCGTGGATATACTGGGACATGTCCCCATCCAGCACTTGCAGGGCCTTGATGTAGGGTGCACTCCCACTCCCCCCTGGGACTTCGCTGTCTTGGATTCCTCCCAGTTCGTTGTATTGTTGCCACAGATCGGTTTCGAGGATTTCGATCGCAGCCAGGAACCTGAGAATGGCCACGTCTCCCTGTTTGAGACTGCTACTTCCTGCTGCGGCGAAGGCCGGTAACCCATTGGTCAACAGCTCGGTGCCGGTAACTCCTGCTCCTGCGCCGATGACTCCAGCTCCTGCTACCACGAGTCCCTTGCGCAAAAAGGAACGGCGGCTGGTAGTATCTTTCGATTGTTGCACTTTGTGTTTCATGATCTTATCTTTCTGCGACTGTTGCGCGTTGTGTTCCATGATCTTCTCCTGATCGTGGATGAGTCCATAGAGAGGCACACGGGTCTAGGCCCGTTTGCTCCGTGAACAGAGGTGATCTCTGCATAAGTAGATTCGTAGCAGGTTACACAGGCTCGTAATGCAAGCGCCTGTACCTCCAATCAGGGGGCTTGATAGGAGCTCATACGAGATCAGCGCCTACCTCTGTCCAATAGCTGAGGAAAGGCATTTAGTGTCGATGAAGGGAGCAGATTATGGTGAAGGAAAATCTTTCGCCCGTGTCAGGCGAGGTGGTGCTCAATGGCATAGCGTGTTGCCGCACTGCGTGAGGTCACGCTCAACTTGGTGTAGATGGAACTGATATGCGTATGGACGGTGCGAGGACTCAGAATCAGCTTTTCGGCGATCTGGAGGTCGGTCAGACCACCCGCCAGCAGGCGCAGCACCTCCACCTCTCGCGCCGTCAGCCCGTCGGGATAGGTTGGTGATGGGATCACAGTTGTGGTCGCGGGTGGGGCTGGCTTTTGCCCCTTTGCAGCGAGTGCCTGCTGTGGCGTCATGGATCGTCCCTGGGCCCAGGCGGCAGCGAACGCCCGTTCTCCCAAATGGACACGCGCAGCCGAGAGCGAGTGCTCATAGTCAGCGAGTTCGACGGGCGGGATAGGTATGCCAACAGCGTCGCGTAAGGCATCCGCTGCCCCCCAGAGCTGTGCTGCCCACGCTAACTGTCGCTGTGCCGCGACTACTTCGCCCAGTCCCAGCAGACGTACGGCGATCACCCACTTCTCGCCCAACTCGCCAGAAATCGCCAGGCTCTCCTCATAGAGCGCGCGTGCTGTTGCGTAGTCACCCTGGGCAGCAACTACTTTGCCTAAAACAGCAAGCGACTCGGCCGTGCCATGGCGGTGCCCCATCTCTCTATAGAGCGCCATGCTCTTCTCTGCCAGTGAGTACGCCGTAACAACGTCACCCTGGCCGAGAGCTAACTGTCCCAAGAGAGAGTAAGATGCCGCAATCCCCTCCTTGAAACCTACCTCGCCAGAGAGCGCGAGACATTCGTCGATCAGCGAGCGCACTCTCTCTTGATCGCCCTGGGAAACAAAGAGCACCTGGGCTAATTGGGAGAGCGAGTGTGCGATGCCCCTCTTGTTCCCTAGCTCCCTATGTATCGCCAGGCTCTCTTCAAACAGGGCATACGCCCTGGTGTACTCACCCTGGCTGTTGTCCAGCAACGCCAGCGAGAAGAGAGACCAGGCGACGTACTCCTTGAAGCCTATCTTTCTGTAGAGCGCCAACGCCTCCTCCGTCATCGAGCGAGCCGCTACCGTGTTACCCCTCACCCAGGCGACATTCCCCAGCGTAAAGAGGGAGAACGCCATGCCCCATGGGTCTCCGACTTCCCGATAGAGTGCCAGGCTCCCCTCCGACAGCGCCTCTGCCCGCTTATAGTCGCTCTGAACAAATGCCAGGTGCGCGGCAGCGAAGAGCGCCTTGGCACCAATAGATGAAGCCTCAATTCCCTCACTTACCGCCAATGCCCGCTCCAGGAAATTTCGCCCTTCACTCCAGTGACCATGCACCCACCAGAACCCCCACAGCGCTCCACCCAGCCGCAAGGCCATCTCTCTCCCATCACCGGTGCTCTGGCTGGCTTCCTCATTCGCCGCTTGCTCTAGTGACCACTGCAAAGCTGCTCGCAGGTTGTCATGCTCCCGTTCTAAACGCTCCAACCATGCTGCTTGTTGTAGGCCTAGGAGTTGCGGCGCCGCATCCTCTGCAAGTCGCAGGTAGTAAGCAGTATGAGCTCGCCGGATATTCTCTATCTCGGAGCTTTCGGACAGAACCTCCAGCCCATACTCACGGATCGTCTCCAGCATCAGCAGGCGCGACTCCTCTCCCTTTTGCTCCGCCTGGCGCAGCAAGCTCTTGTCCATGAGTGAGGCAACCCTGTCCACCACATCTGCTGGCATCTCGCCGAGTGCAGTATAGAGACCCTCTACCGCTTCCAATGTGCAGCCGCCGACAAAGACGCAGAGCCGCCTGAAGAGCCGCTGCTCCTCGACATCGAGCAGGTTATAGCTCCAGGCAAGCATGTTCCGGAGTGTCTGCTGCCGTACGGGGGCATCTCGTGCTCCGCTCGTCAGCACCTGCAATCGCTGTCCCAAACGGGTCAGGAGTGTTTGTGGGGGGAGGAGTTTGACGCGTGCCGCTGCCAGTTCAATGGCCAGCGGCAGCCCATCCAGGCGCACACAGATCTCGGCGATGGCACGCGCATTGGCGGGAGTCACCTGGATGTCGGGCCTGGCAGCCTGTGCACATTGCAGAAAGAGTGCCACAGCTGCATACTGTGCCAGGGCTTCGCTCTTGGGAAGCTGGGTGAGGTCGGGCAGCGCCAGCGGTGGGACAGGAAACTCGCGTTCACCACGGATGTGCAGTACGGCACGGCTGGTCACCAGGATTTTGAGCTGAGGGCAGTCGGCCAGCAGGTCTGAAAGCCGTGGTGCTGCTGCCAGCACCTGCTCGAAGTTGTCGAGCAGCAATAGCAGGTGCTTATCTCGTAGCGAGGCTTGCAGAAGATCCGCTACTGGTCGCTCGCCGGCTTCTTTGATCCCGAGTGCTTGGGCGATGGTAGCAATGACCAGGTCAGCATCGCTAATGGAAGCCAGCGGGACGAAACAGACACCGTCGGCAAACTCATCGAGCAGGTCAGTGGCTACCTCGAGCCCCAGGCGCGTTTTGCCGACGCCGCCTGTGCCTGTGAGGGTCACCAGGCGCACCTGTGGGCGTCGCAGGAGGGCACACACTGCCGCCACCTCCTGCTCGCGTCCAATCAGTGGAGTGACCTGCGCAGGCAGGTTGTGGAACCGAGCGTTCGATTGGTCCAATATGTTTTCAGCTTCGGCTGGGTGTTCCCTGAGAAAATCGGCCATGCTCGCACCTTCTGCTGGAAGCGGGCTGGGAAGTTCACCAACGCGCCAATGCAAAACGAGTCCAGTAGACAAAAAGAGGGCTACTCTCAAGGGGGAGGTTGCTGCTCACGAGTCGAGTGCCGTCTCACTTACTATACGCTACTGTGCGCAGAATTGCAACTCTGCAAATTGCTTGGCGGAATCGTGAGGGGAGGAGGTAGTATTGGGGAATAGGGAGCGGTAGTGGGAAGAAGCACAGGGATGAACTGTGATGCGTCACAGTTCATCCCTGTGCCGGTGTTTGGCCTACTTCACGACAATCGCCGCTTTCATGTAGGGTGAAGGTCGCAATGAAAAGAAACCGTTCTTAGACCCCTAAGTCGGAGACCACGAATTGGGCAACGTTCTGTCCGAGCTCGGAACCCACCTCGATCTCGATCCGCGTGTGCTGTCCCGCGTAGATCCGGCTCAGGCCGGCCTCGGTCGCCACGTCGGTGTAGCTGGTAAATGTCCGAACGGGGCCTGGCAGGACGTCAGAGGTGACGCGGA
>WNFA01005092.1_pt1 | contig 10987 bp, 9 predicted proteins | sample 5400481 | NCBI WGS metagenome assembly WNFA01 (sample SAMN13153340, study PRJNA577476) | soil metagenome | isolation source: 120 cm saprolite under Douglas fir tree site 2 hole 1 replicate 2 | place: USA:California | collected 2015-04-18 | reverse complement strand
CAAAGGCACGAACATGGCTGAGAACGTGATGGCCAGCGGAGGCCACCTCTCCAACGTGTTTGTGTACGTGAAAAACGGCTTGGGCACCCGCACTTTCGATGTTCCCAAGGAAGCCATCACTCTCGATCAAAGCGGCTGCAAATACCATCCCCACGTGCTGGGCGTTGCGGTCGGGCAGACCATTAAGATTGTCAACAGCGATCCCACCACTCACAATATTCACCCCACGCCGAAGGACAACCGCGAGTGGAACGAGTCGCAGCCTCCGCAGGCTGCGCCCCTCGAGAAAACCTTCGCCCGCGAGGAGATTATGCTGCCCGTGAAATGCAACCAGCACCCCTGGATGCGCATGTTCGTCAACGTGACCAAGAGTCCGTTCTATGCGGTCAGCGGTCCGGACGGCAAGTTTGAAATCAAGGGTCTGCCGCCAGGCGATTACACCATCGCGTTTGTGCATGAAAAGCTGGGCGAACAGGACATGAAAGTCACGCTTGCCGCGAAAGACACCAAGACGGTGGATGCCACGTTCAAGCCCTGATCGCAGTAGTCTCGCTTTGTAGGGGCGCAGCGGCTGCGTCCCTCTTGGAAGGCATCCGTGCTGCGCGGTGATTTCGGGAATCTCTTTCAAGCTGACAGCGATAATAGGGACGGATCAAGCTGGTGATTGGGGAAGAGCATCAAGAGAACCGGAAGCAATAACATGATTATTCTAGTTTTACTAGAAACCTAGAACTTAATGACCAATGACCGGTCCCAATCTCAACACTATGCGTACGAAAGAATCACTGTTTGCGAGCTGTCCCGGGAAATCATTGCACCATTTTTCCGGTCTTACTAAGAACTTAGAACTGACCACTGACGATTGTTTTTCCGAGGAGGTCCATTGCTTCCTGTGATGCTCCTGATTTCCATCTTGCTCGGCCTCATCCCTCTCGCGGGGATTGCCTGGATCATCGTCACCGGCACCATCACCACCGTGGATGGTCTATTCGAGTGCCTGATTATGCTGAGCATCTCCGGGATTTTCTTCCTGAATGTTTTCTGGGAGCTTCGCGACCATGGGCTCCTGGGGAAGAGCAAGGCAGCGGAGCCCGCCAAGCCGCCGCCGGCCTCCGAAGAGAGTTAGCGACCAAGAGACGACATGGCCAGTCCTCCATCCTCTCCAGAAAATGGTGATCAATCAGAATTTGCTCAGCAAGACTCTTCGGAGAAGCCTGCCTCGTCGCCGCATCACAAGATGTCCCCGCGGAATCGCGCGCTGTTTTTCCTCACCGCCTGGCTGATCGTCCTCATGCCGTTCCTGTTCTGGTGGAACACCTGGTTTGGGCGCCAGCTCTCCGGCAAGCAGATCGGCGAATTCCTGAACGATGAGAAGCATCCTCGTCACATTCAGCATGCCCTCGTCCAACTCGGCGAGCGCATGGGCCGCCACGACGCCAGTGTGCAGCCGTTGTACTCGGAGCTGATCCGGCTGGCTTCGCATCCCGTCGAGGAAGTACGCAATACCGACGCCTGGGTCATGGGCCTGGACACTTCCGGCCCCGGTTTTCACGAGACGCTCCTCAAGATGCTCCAGGATCCCTCCCCGATGGTCCGCGGCAATGCCGCACTTTCGCTGATCCGCTTTGCCGACGCGAGCGGCCGTCCCTACATCGTCGCCCTCCTGCAACCCGCGAGAATCGTCGCCCCCAGCGCTGGCCGCGTGACCGACACCGACAAAGTGGGAACCCCCATCCATCAAGGCGGCCTGATTGCCAAGCTGCAAGTCGACCGCTCGGCGGTCGCCTCTCAAAACGGCCAGCAAACGACCGAAGTGCGCTCCCCCATCAGCGGGCGCATCCGTACCATCTCCGTAGCCGCGGGAACGACCGTGGTGGCTGGGAGCGAGATCGCTTCGGTGGACCCCGGTGACGAACAAGTCTGGGAAGCCCTCCGCGCCCTCTATCTCGTCGGCCAGCCCGATGACCTGTCCGCCATCCGTCCCTACCAGCGCGAACTCCCCGAAATCTCCGGCCGCCTCCGCCAGCAAGCCCTCCTCACCGAAAAAGCCATCCGCGACCGCGCCGCCCACTAGTCCAGGGATTGTCGCTCCAGATTCCAGGCGGCGGTAGCTACTTGTAAACTGCAAAGATTTCAACATATTATGGCTCCATTCGAATGGTATATATATAATTACTTGACACTTATAGTAGTACCATACTATGACTCCGTGTGTTTGTCGCTGTGCAGCCTCGCCGACTTCTTGATTCTTTTCTATCGCCGCCAGTCGTCCTTTGTGGTCGTACCTCCATACTGGTACGTTGCCCCGGCTTATCTCCTTTGTTTCTCACTGCTACGAAAACAACCGGGGTGTATACCAACTCTTCCCATTCTGGAACTCATCCCTCGCCACCTATCGACCTCATTCACGTTCTTTTTTTCATGCACTCACGAATTGCCCATTTTGCAACCCCTTTGTTTTCAAATTCATCGATCTAATGGGGGGTATGGGGTACCGTATTTCTTCGGCGTTCGGACGTTCAGACCTGCGGACGTTTCAATGTGTTTCCGAGCTATCCCATTTCTTTTCACACTCTTGCGCACTCATCTGCACATTCTTGCAGCTCCAGAAAGCTTCAACTCTTTTATTTTCAATCGATTGCGCACTCTTTGCAAAAAAACACGCGGGGTGGGGTGAGGCGTGCGATGCCATGGTTGACTAAGAATGAGACGGCGCGGAAGGAAATCCCTCAAATAGTTTCTCTGATCTCTTCAGTGACAGCTGTGAACTGTCGACTGTCAACCACGGGCCATGAAACAACTCAAGATTCATCGGTGGCTCAGGCGGAAACCCGTCCAAAAGCTCCCCTGTTCTCTGCTCTTCTCTTCTCTTCGCTGTCAGCTGTGAACTGTCGACTGTCAACCACGGGCAACGGCAGGATGCGCAAGGCGAGTTTCAATTTTCCTGTATCTCTCGGTTTAATCCAAGGAGGGAGAACTCAGTACGCCATCGGTCCGACTTCTTTTTCGACCTCGGCAATATCGACCATGACGATGGCGTCCCATGGGCAGCCATCCAGGAAGCAGCCGTCCGGACCCTTGCTAAGGCACTTCTTGCACCCGATGCACTGGATGGGATCAATCTGGATGCGGCCAAACGGCGGATTGTCCTCGTCCGGCACCCAGAACATGCAATCTTCCACCGGACAGTACTCCACGCAGGCGGGCGATCCCGCGCAACCGGTGCAGCACTCGGTGATGACGGCAAGTTCTTTCGGCTTCTTTTTGCGCGCGAATGTAATTCCCTTGGAGCGAGGCTCCTGTTTAAGCTCGTCGGGCACCATTCCTGGGGCTTTGACAACTTCGGGTGCGTTGGCCATTTCCAGAGATTTTACCTTGAGTGTCAAGCCTTTGCCAGCTTGGTTTTTCCTCGGGTCCCGTGCTTGCTACAATGCCCGTGCAATCCGTTTCATCTTCGACCGCACACATGTTCACCAAGCCATTTGTCGGACATCTCGCACCGGCTTTGCTGGCCGGACTTGCCTTGCGCCTCTTCTTCATTTGGCATTTCCCTTTTTCTTCCGGGGATACAGCCTATTACGAAGAGCTTGCCCGCAACTGGCTGTACCACGACGTCTACGGCTTCTATTCCCACGGGCAGCTTCTTCCCTCGGATGCCCGCGCCCCAGGCTATCCCGCATTCCTCGCGGGGATTTATTTCCTGGCTGGTACCGGCCGAAAGGCAGTCATGCTCGCGCAAGCCTTCGTCGATCTTGCCACGTGTGTCTTGGCCGCGGGCATCGCCGCTCGTCTGGCCGCGGGTGCTCCCGGCGAAACCCGCAGCCGCGTTGCAGCGGCTGCGCTTTGGCTGACAGCTCTCTGTCCCTTCACCGCCAACTACACCACTGTGCCGCAGACGGAAATTCTGGCAACGTTTTTCACCACGCTCGCGCTTCTGATTTTTCTGTCTCCTGCGGGAGTGACGCTCGACCGCGTTGCCTCGAACCGCGGTCTACTCCGCGCCGTAAAAAATTGGTTCGCGGGCGGGCTCATTGTTGGCTTCGGCACCCTCGTCCGGCCGGAAACGCCGCTGCTTCTCGGAGCCGTGCTGATCGCGCTATGGTTCCGCTATCGCCGTCCCGCGAACTGGAGAATGCTCACGGTCGCAACGCTGTGCATGATCGTTGGTTTGTCGCTGCCATTGGCGCCGTGGGCCGTACGCAATGCCGTGAATCTTGGACGCGTGCAATTCCTTGCCCCTCGCTACGCGGAAACATTCGGCGATGTCCTGCCGACCGGTTTCTACGCCTGGACGAAAACCTGGATGTTTCGTTTTCAGGACGCGTATCTTTTCACTTGGAAACTGCCCTCGCAGCCGATCGACTTGAAAAATCTTCCATCGTACGCAGCGGATTCTCCCGAAGAGCTGTCGCACGTCACTTCCCTGCTGGATCGCTACAACCGCGCGCACGGAATGACGCGCGCGCTCGACCTCGAATTCGCCGAGTTGGCGCGGCAACGCGCGAGGTCTCATCCGATTCGTACCTACGTATGGATCCCCATCGAGCGCGCTGCCGCAATCTGGTTTACTCCGCGGATTGCCCTGCTGCCCTACTCGGGCCGCCTGTGGCCTCTCACAGAAAGTTATCGCAGCGATCCCACCGGCTTCGAAGTTACTCTCGGCTTCGCGCTGCTCAATGTTCTGTATGTTGCAATGGCTCTTGCAGCCGCGTGGTCCTGGCGCACGAACCCAGGAATCTTGCTAATCGTGGCGTTCATCCTCATTCGCACGGCATTCCTCACGCAACTGCAAACCTGCGAACCGCGCTACGTCTCGGTCTGCTTCCCCGCTCTGCTGGCCATGGGCGCGCAACTCTTCCACGCTCCGCGAATCGGCTGGAAACGATCCCCGCGGTTGAATCCTACTTCACTTTAACTTTGACTTCTATTTTTCCATTCGCCGCAATCTGCACACTCTCGCCCCCGGCGATGTATTTTTGCAGCACGTCGGGATCAGCCCATTCCAAATCCCAGCCGTCTTCGATGGCCATAAGTGTGTACCGGCCTGGCACCACAAAGTTCAGCGCAAATGTTCCATCCGAATCGGCCTGGTCCCGCCGGAACAATGCCGGGTTGCTTTTCAAATCAAGCGGCGCGAGAACGATCATTGCGCCGGGCGCAGGCTTGTCATTCTTGAGTGCAATCCCTGTAATCTTCGCGGTTCCCCTCGCTGCGGTGATCGTCACGTTCAAGTCTTGCGCCGTCGCAATTTGAAAGGAACGCCCAGATGTTTTTGCTCCACTTGAAGCTAGATTCCTTATGAAGAGTGCTTGCGGCTCGATGATTATGAGCTCATAGTTTCCCGTCTCCACCGGGTTATTCTTGAACGAAAATTCGCCGGTAGCAGAAACAGTGGTATTAAACGCTTCCCCATTTGCAAAACTTCTTAGCAGCACGCGAGCAGGTTGCGGCAGCGGCGAAGCATCCTCCATTTTCAAAATCCCACTGACGACGACTGACGAACCGTTCTGCGTCGCGTCAATTTCCGCGTCGCTCGAGACCTGGACACTCTGCGACCGGCGCGTCCATTCGTTTCCATGCGAAGTATTCACTCCGAGATTCAAGCGCCCCGGAGGCACGCCGGTGACCTCCATGAGGCCCGGCGCCACCTGGGTGAAACCGACAGGAATAGGAACCGAGCTATCCTCCGCCAATGACTGCAACACTTGGACTTGCTCGCCCTGTCCAGGATCTGCAACAGAAGTTTTTACCAAAAGATGCAGAGCCGGAACCGGGCGCATCCTGAAATCCGCGATTCCCGTGTCGCCGGAGCGGAGTGTAATTGCAGCAGCGTCCGCAAGGTCACTGGCGTTCGCAAAGAACGACACGGGATAGACAACATCCAGATTTTGATTCTGCTCGGTAACAGGCTGAAGGCCGCCTTCCGCCAAGTCCTGGCTTTCCTGTTTGACTCGGTGGCGAACGTTGTGCTGCGCATACCATGGCTGGGCCGCGACACCGACAAAATAAGTCCCAGGGATCAGGTGGCCGAAACGGTAGTGACCTTCGTCGTCGGCCGCGGTTCGCTGGATCAAGAACGTCCGGGGCTTTCCGCCCGCGAAGGTCTGGTGGAAAAGCATTACATCCGCATGGCGAATGGGGTCATCCGATTCATCGGCGATTTCTCCCGAAATCGAAGCGCTGGGCCGCAAACCGAAGATCAGATTCTCCGATTCGAATCCCGGTCCAACCACGATCGCGGTCGTAAAACTCTCGTGCTGTTGATACGTCTGAGCGATGTAGCCGCGATGACGCGCGGAGAGGACATATTTGCCGGGAAGCACATCGGCGAAAACAAAACTCCCGTCCGCGGCCGCGACTTCCACGCGGGTAGAATCAGGTGAACTGGGAGAGTTGGGAGGATTGGAAGAATCAATCGCAACCACTGCGCTTGCGAGCGGCTGCCCGGTGACCGCATCGATGACCCTGCCGCTTATGCGAGACGTGGACGGCGTGGCAGAAGCTGTGGGTGCGGCGGGTGGCACCGCTGCCTTTTGCACGAATCCAAACAGAACAAGCAGCGGCAACAACTTCAGAGAGAACATATGAGTTATTCTCCGATTTTCACGAGTTCCAGATCTATTCTTGCCGCCTGATCGGCGGACAGCGTTGTGTCGCGTGCTTTCGAAAGATATTTCCGCAGCACATCTGGATTCGAATACTCGAGCTGTTCCGGATGGTCTACAGCTAGAATTTTGTATGCGCCCGGGGGAAGGAATGGGAATTGAAAGCTGCCGTTCGAATCGGCGGGCTGCAATATCGGTTGCATGGAAGAGCGCTCGCGGATCGCCATCACCGTTGCGTTGAGAGGCTGACTATCCGAGGAAACATTTCCGCTGAGCGAAGCCACATCGTCTCGCATCACAATTTCGATCGGCTGCATGGAACCGCTCGGTGCTACGGAGAGGCGGGATTCCAAAAGATTTGTCGTACCGGAAGTCGCGGACTGCACGTAGAACATGCCGTTCGGATTGATTTCGACTTCATAGGTTCCGGGAGCGACGTTTTGCAATTGGAGCGAAGAATTACCACGCTCTCCCACTTGTTGTGCCCCGTACCGCATTTCCGTTAAGCCATTATCCCGCGAAACGAGCTGTACGTACGCAGGAGACCAGTTCTCCTGCTCCGATAATCGCTCTGAGCCAGTTCGAGAGGCGATGAGGCGCATTCGAATGGGGATACTGACTGTTGGCATCAGCATCATGTGAAGCCCGGAAAGATCGGAATTCACGATCAAAGGGACAGTGGCAGTGAGCGCTTGACCTTGTGCGCCCGGCGAATCCGTTCGCAGTGCATAAGCGCCGGCCGGAATCCAGAGAATTTGGAAGGAACCGCTCGTGGGGTCGAAACGCGAGTTGTTTGCAACGGATTTTCCGGTGGAGTCCAAGACTTGGAGATTTACATACTGACCCTGTCCGTAGCCCGCGATCCTACCGGAGACACGATAGAAAGGCCGTGGGGAAAGTGATAGATTCACTTCGAACCGCCTTCCCGGGGTGATCGGGATTGGCGCAGCCGCGGCCAGGTCGGAACCGCTTGGATAAAATGTCACGGGAATGCCTTGCGCCCCCGACTTTGACAATTTGGAAGGAAAAGTGACGGGAGCGCGGCTCGGTCCTGCGGAAAGAAAATAGTCGCCTGGGTGCAGTTCTGCAATCCGAAACATTCCCTCTTCATCAGTCGTCGTGCCAGTCCTTTCTTCCCACACTTTTCTGCCGTTTTGCAAGCGCTGCGCCAGAAGTTGGATGGGAAGCCCTTCGATCGGTTCGCCGTCATCCTCGCTGATCCTTCCGGAGATGACGCCCTCGGGAATCAACTTGAGCACTATTGGTGAAGTGTTCGGACCGGTGGTGGCCAGCCGTTGTCCTCCTCGGGAAGGCTGAATTTCCTCTTCCGCGAAAAAGCCGGGTTTTCGCACGGTAATTGCGGTCTGTCCGGCGGGAAGGCCGTCGAATTGGAATTTTCCGTCCGCTCCCGTGAGCATAGAAGTCTGTCCAAGGAAATAAATCTGCACGAGCGCGCCGCGGATGGGTTCGCCGGTAAGCGAATTGACTACCGTTCCGCGCAAGGTGTATTTCTCATCGTTCGAATTCTGCGGCGATTCGAACGATGCGGTGTTTTGGATCTCCTCCGAGGCGGAACTGAGAGCGGGTAGCTGGGGCGGCTCGAAAGACGGTGCTGCCAACAGACTTGTGGCGAGGAGCGTGAAGAGGGGAATTCTAGGCAACATATCGAGCGCCTTTGCCAGTTTCAAAGGATTCGACGATAGTCTACAACGGGTCTGATGCGCCCCGCTGCCGAGGATTTGCCTGCCTTCAGGCTATTCATCTGGCATTCGCAGATTGCGGCGCCGGTAGGAGTTAGCCCACCGAGGCAAGGACCGATTATTGGTGATAAGGGGGCCGCTGGTGGGGGGCTGCTTCTTAAGTCGACTACGGTTTCGTATCTGAATCTGACCTGGCTGATATGGCGTCAGGAGCTTCTGATGAGTGATCTCCTTGGCGGGTGAGATAGAGGACGAATGGAGTCACCTCGAACTGCATTTTCTCGGATTCAGCCACCGTGCCTACTGGCTTGGACTTGAGCATCTGTAGATGATCGTTCCACGGTTCGATCTTGATGCGTCCGCCGAGGGGCAGCGCAGCAATGATGTTAGCCGCCGGCTTTTCATCAGACGTCTGGGCGGAGAATACTGCGGAGAGGACGGTCCAGCTTGCCTGGACTCTGTTGCCCAGGTGAGGACTGATAAGGTTGGGGATCGCCTTCGACCGTTCCTTGAGCGCTTGGAGAAACAGTCGGGCGGTTCCGGACTGATCCTTGTATGGCGAGTTCCTCAGCAGTTCGATCCCCTTGTGGTTCGCTGCGTGTTCCTCTTCCGGTGTGCGAGCAAAGCCAAAGTGGCGGAACGTCTCCTTTTCGTCGAACCGCACGCGATTGAGGAACGCGAATTGGGAGTCCATGCGATGTCCCAGCACCACGTGACCGAGCTCGTGCGCGAGAATAGTCGCAAGGCTGGCCTCGTCAGGAAGCACGTCCACCAAGCCGCGACTCAGGACGATGGTGTGGCCTATTGTGAAAGACTCAAGCGTAGAGATCATCAGCACACGGCAACGGACCTCCGGCTCAATGTCCAGGCCATTGGTGACCTCCAGGTTGTTGACCACCGCCTCGAGCACCTTATCCACATCCCCATACGGCGCCATCAAGCCCAGCTGCTCCATGCTGTCCACGACGTTGTTTTCAGCCTGACGGTCCCAGGAGCGTTCTGCTTGAACCGGCGAGAAGTCGTTGGCCGCTTCAGCCTCATCGTTCACCGGCCCCTCCACCAGGACTTTGTTCAGCTCTTGCTCCTCCCGAGCGTGGCCAAGATCGTAGCCCCATAGGCGCGTCTGCGCCCTGAAGGGCCTGAATCCCAGCCTCTTCGTCTGTGGGTCTTGGGCATCGCCCTGTTGGCTGTAGATGAAGGCCGGGAGCCATTGGTTCCTTCCCGCATTTGTGCGCCAGCTGTCGAAATTGAAGTAGTTGCTTATCAAAGAGGAGCCGCCATAGGCTCCGTTGAAACGGACAATGTGATAATCCTGATCCTCCACCCAGATCCGGCCGACGAAGCGTCCTTTGTCGTTCTTCCTTACGGGATCGACGTCGAAGACCAAACAACGAACTTCGCCCAGGAACTCGCGCCGAACGAACTCAAAATTGTAGTGCTGGCGATCGAAGCCATACATGTCCAGGTAGATCATCTGCAGGAAGCCCTGCGGGAGAAATTCCATAGAGAAGAAGCTTCCCAAGCCGCCGAATATCCTGTTGTGCTTGGTTCCACTGCCGCGGGTCAGCGGTTCGAGTTCAACACCCCTCGCCAGATCGGCGCGGCCCAGAAAATACTTGTCGCCATCCGGCACTGAGCCCAGGTGCTTATCCGGGCGAAGATTCTGGATGTAGGTCTCCACCAGAGGCGAGTACTGGCGAAGCGACTGCATTTCGACCTGCTCTTGCGTCACAATTTTGTCCAACACTTGGCTAAGTGTCGGCGCTTGCTGTGCGGCTGCGGCCAGCGGCAACGCACCAAGCGCCAGGGCCCTAGTCAAGATGTTCAGGGTTCGCATAATGGCTTCTAAACCCGCGGGTGACAGATACAACCCCCTCTTGGGAGGCTACCCTCCAGAGGGCAAACTGCCATCTGTACAGAGGGCCAGTTTAGGAACAGCGTACTCGTCGTTTGGGCGCTGGACGAAATGGCCGCGGTTTGATGGGAAAATCAGAGCAATCTAAATTGCGGTCGCTTGCTCTTACAAACCAGTAGTGATATCGCCATCGTACCCGTGAGCCTGGTTGGTTCCTTTCAGCATCACCGGACGGGTCATTGGATGCTCTGGCCGGCGGAATCACGGTTCTTCCGCACGACACCATCGAGACCAAGGGTTTGAGGAAGGAAGATGTGCCCGCGCTGTGCTAACGCCGCGTTGATGCGTGAGAGTACCTGATCGAGCGCCTCAGGGTGGTCCGAAATTATGTGCCTGTGCGGTCTCAGTTTCCTGCTTCGGGATTGAAAACTTCGAGGTGGCTCTTCGCGGCCGCCTTTGCCAGTTGCTTATCTGAAGATACGAAAACTAGGGGGCCCGTGTATTGGTCGACTTTCATACCCAGTCTCGCCATGTCACGGAGCCAAAGTGCCGAAGCAAGATGAATTACATCAGCACCGCGTAAGGGGAATTCTGTTACCAGGTCCCGCACAAACACCAGCACAGCTGTTCCTAGCTCTATTGGACCGATGCTTAAAACCCAATCTGCATCAAACTCATCCTGTACGGCTGCAGCTTCCTCGGCCGACAGCAGTTTTTCTCGAGCTCGCCGAGCGAAGGCGGCGTGTATCTCCGCGTAAGTGAGAACCGACGTGAACACAGACCTGAGGTCTCTTGCTTCTTGTCGCAATCTGGCGTTGAGGGCCTCT
>WNFA01016217.1_pt1 | contig 10988 bp, 10 predicted proteins | sample 5400481 | NCBI WGS metagenome assembly WNFA01 (sample SAMN13153340, study PRJNA577476) | soil metagenome | isolation source: 120 cm saprolite under Douglas fir tree site 2 hole 1 replicate 2 | place: USA:California | collected 2015-04-18 | reverse complement strand
GTCCGGGGTGCGTTGCGACTTCGGTCTGCCGCCGCCAGGTCGCATGCCGCCACCATCAGCGATTATCTGCTGTATGGAGTGGGGACGCTGCCCTTCCTCATCGATGCGGTCATCCTCACCGGAGTGGTTCACAAGCGGTGGGATTTGGCCTGGCAAATGTTCGTTCTGGATGCCGAGGCAATTACCCTCTCCGCGTTCGTAGATACATCGACCAAGCGCATCGCCGCCCGCCAGCGCCCCTTCGCGCGCGAGTGTGAAACCAATCCGACTCTCCCAGACTGCGGCTCTTCGGGTGCAAATTTAAGTTTCTTCAGCGGGCACATGGTGATCGCGAGTACCTCCGCCACGCTTCGTTGCCTGCAGCACCTCGATCTTCACTTGTATGGGAATGCCTTTACGGACGGTGCCGCCTGCGGCGTCGCCGTTTTAGCGGCGGCCACCACGGGTTATCTCCGCGTGTCGAGCGATCAACACTACCTCACCGACGTTCTTGCCGGTGCTGCCGTCGGCGCCGGCGCGGCGTTTCTCGTCTACGCCATTCACGTGCGGCCGATGGCAAACGGCGGGGGGCCGATTCCGCTCAGCGTTCACTTCCGGCGCGATTTTCTCGGCGTGTCCTACGGGCTCGTGTTCTAGGTGCGTCAAATTCCTGGCGAAAGGCGAGCGGCTCAGGATCTGCCGCTGAACATCGCCTTTGCAACCCGGAGCAAAGCGTCGACGTCGGTCCGGTCCACGCGCAAACTGCGGAGGTAGGCGAGAAGGGGAAGGTCTTGTGCCTGTCCGTCGCCCCCCTTTGCTCCGTTCAGATCGAGGAAGAGCTGGGAAAGGGTGATGCCCAGGGCGGCCGCGATCGGCAGCAGCGTTTCGACGTACGGCGTGCGCTGAGCACGCTCGATCATCGAGAGATAAGAGAGGCTGATCCCGGCTCTCTGGGCAAGTTCTTCCTGGGTGAACTGGCGCATCTTGCGCAGCTCGTAGATTCGTTCGCCTATTTGCCTGCCGATTTTGGACATGAACGTAGCCGACGTCTTCCCTAGCCCCTGCTGCGGTCGAGCGCAAGATATTTATCATGCCCTGGAGGGATTTGCGAATGCCTAATAAGGAGCATCTCCGTCGGCGCAGACGTCTTCGTACGCCTGGTTGCGGTGCGCCACTGCGAAATCGACCAGCGCCTGCTCATCCTGGATGCAATCCGCCTTGATGAAGAAGCCGAAGCCAAAATCGCCGCCGCCTGGATCTGGCTCCGGCCCGGTGACGGTCACTGCCCATGGAGCGTCCAACAGCGGGTCGGGCGTGACTATCGTCCGACGGTGTCCGCATTCGGGATCGTCGGGGATCGCATCGTAGACGCGCAGCAGGGCCTCGATCAAACCCGGGTCCGCGTCCGGACGATAGATAAAAATGACACCCCCGTGCTCGAGATTGTGGACCCAGTGTCCCCGCGGCAACGTGTCGGTATAGATCGCCCAGCGTGCCCATCTCGCGTAATGCTCCCCGGTGACCGGCGGGTTGCTGGCGTAGACCGGCTCCTGGTCCTCGGGGATGTGAGTCCGGATGCCCGCTTGCGGAACCATTTCCACCTGGTTGTCACAGGCAACCCCATTGACGGCGGAATTGGTATTGATTGTCGCTGGCTGACCGAAGCTCGGTGTCGACAACGCAATCACGGTCGCGACAAAAGAAAGCAGTGTCTGAGTTTTCATGGAGGCCCGTCCCTTTATTGCGGTCGTCCCTGTAGCATGGCAACCGCAGGCGAGGGAAGCGAGCCCTCGACGAGGATCTCGGGTGGTAGAATGAGTGACATTGTTTATACTGCGACAATTCGATGATGAAGGCGATGGTTTTGCACGAGCTGGGCGGGCCGGTGAGGCTGCAAGAGGTGCCGGTGCCAAGCATCGGCCCCGATGACGCGCTCGTTCGCGTGCGCGCCACTGGGGTGGGCCTCACCGTGGTGATCATGACGGCCAACCCCGGCCTGGTCACCCGCTTTCCCCGTATTCCCGGCCATGAAGTCGCCGGCGAAGTCGTGGCAGTCGGCTCGCAAGTACAGACGGTCAAGCAAGGCGATCGGGTGGCCTGTCACTTTTATTTCACCTGTAAAGCCTGCCGGTATTGCCGAAGCGGGCGGGAAACACTTTGCGTGAACTTCAAGGGTTACCTGGGGATGGCGGCGGATGGCGGCTACGCGGAATATCTCTCGGTGCCTGCTCTCAACCTCTGCCCCATCCCCGATGGGGTGTCCGACCTCGAAGCGGCGGTGGCGGCGGATGCGATTGCCACGCCCCTTCACGCCTGCAGGGAAGAGGCGAGGATCGGCCCGGGAGACCAGGTTCTCGTCGTCGGAGCAGGGGGCGGGGTGGGAATCCACGCGGTTCAGATGGCCAAGCTCTGCGGCGGCTGGGTGATCGGCGCCGACATCACCGACGGGAAACTGGAGATGGTGAAAGGGGTCGGCGCCGACGAGGTGGTCGACGGCAGGGCGGGGGAGCTGTCGAAACAAGCGATCGCGGTGAGCGGCGGCCGAGGCGTGGACGCCGCGATCGACCTGGTCGCTTCCGCCGACACGCTCGAGGCCTGCATCCGCTCGCTCGCCCCGGGTGGTCGCCTGGTGATCGTCGGCAACCGGCCTCAGGCGGTGTTTGGCGCCGATCCGACCTTCAGGGTCGATCCCGGGCTGATGCTGCGCAAGATGCTCGAGATCCATGGCTCCCGCTACGTCTCCCTGGGCGAGCTGGCGCAGGCCCTGGAGCTGGTGAAGCAGAAGCGAATCCGAGCGGTGGTCACCCGGACTTTCGCGCTCGAGGAAGCGGAGCAGGCCCATCAGCTTCTGCGTGAAAACTCGATCGTCGGCCGCGCCGCGCTCGTCTTCCCCTGAAGCTGGACCAAGGGGTCTAGCCGAGGTGATCGCGCATCCAGTCGCACATCGCCGGCCGGTACTTGTAGGGGATGTTGTTGCAGACGTGATTTCCGTCCGGGTACATGAGAAGAGTCGCCCTCGGTGCCTCCCGGGCAATGCGCTCGGCCTGTTCGGGCGGGAAAAGGCGATCGCGGCCCCCGTGAATCACGAGCAGCGGGCAGGTGACCTTCTCGAGGATCCCGCGCAGCGTGAGCCCCTTGGACTTCTCGAACGCCTCGGCCTCGTCGCGCGACTTCGTGTAGAAGACATAGCCCCCCCGGGTGAGCGGGTTTAGGGCGGGCCAGCACTCGGAGAGATCGTAGGGGCCGGCGAGGGCGATCACCGCGCGCAGTCGCTTCTCCGATGCGGCGGCGCGGGGCCCGTAGATGCCCCCCATGCTGATGCCCATCAGGCCCACCCGATCGAGGTCGATGTCCTGGCGTCCGCGGAGCCCATCGAGAAGCGGGGTAATCACCGAGGCCCAATCCGAGCGGATCGGGAAGCGCGGGGCGTTCTCACCCTGGCCTGGTCCGTCGATCGTCAGGGTGGCCATGCCCCGGCGCAAGAAATCGTTCTCGATCGCAAACAGCTCCTCCTTCACCGAATCGAGGCCGGGCACGAGAAGGACCAGCGGCGGCCGGCTCGCGCCCCGGGGCCGGCGAAGGATGCCCGGAATCACCGCCGACTCGAACGGCACCTCGACCCGCTCGCCGGGAGGGTCGAGGTGGGGAAGGGCCTTGGCGTAGGTGGCCACCGTCTGCTGGTGAAGCTGCGCGTGAAGGGTGCGATCCTCGAACCAGAGGAATTTCCCGAGGTGGTAACACCAGGCGGCGCGCTGGTAGGCGTCGGTGGCGGAGACGGTTCGGCGCGCGCGCGCCGCATCTTCGGCGAGCTCCAGGTGAACATCGCCCATCTTCAGCCAATTCGGACCCCAGTCCTTCCACTCGGTGGTCGACCCGACCACCTTCTCGAAGTCGTTCAAGTCGATCCCATTGGCAACGAAACGAGGTCTCCAGTGGCTCGCGGCGATCTGCACTCGGCCCTGCGGTTCAGTAGACATACGGATCCTCCTTGATCTTGTCGTACTCGGCGCGCCAGGTATCAAGGCCGCGTCGCTCGTAGTGGTAGCTGAAGGCGTCCGGTTGGGGCCGCGCCAGCTCGGCATAGAGCTCGGGGCGCCGGTCGTGCGACTGGCCCGGCCGGCAGAAGAAGACCTCATCCTCTCGATCGGGCGGCGAGAGGATCTCCTCGTCGTAGTATTTCGATCGGATCGCGTCGAGGCGGGCGATGTCCAGATCCGCAATGAGGATGCCTGGATCATTTCGCTCGGCCAGCATCCGTTCGGGAGACGCGATGCAGGCTCGTCCCCCCCGTGAGCCAGCAAAGAGGTTTTGCGTCACCACGACGTAGGCCAGGTTCTCCGCGGCGCGGGCGCGAGCGACTGCGCGCCAGGTTTCCTGGAGCCGAGTTCGGATCGGGCCATGCACTCCTCCGCCCGGCGCGACGATCAAGTCGGCGCCCCGCAACGTCAATATTCGCGAAAGCTCGGGAACGAAGAGCTCTGAACAGATGAGAAGGCCGATCCGCCCAAAGGGCGCGTCCACGGTGACCAGCTCGTCCCCGGGGAGCACATGGTGGCGACCTCCCATCAGATAGGCATTGAAGACCGGGTGATTGGGCTGAACGCGGCGGTAGCGGGCGCGCACCTCACCCGCATCGTCGATGAGAACGTGGAGAATGTGGTACGTCCCGGGGAGCGAACCCCGCTCGAGGCAGCCGGCGCTCACCCAGACTCGGCGAGCTCGCGCCCGCTCGCGCACGCGTTGCAGCGCATCGTTCTCCATCGGCCCGGAGTAGGGCCCGGGATAGCTCGCCGCGCTGTCGATGAAGGCGCAGGCCTGCTCAGCGTTGCGGTGCTCTTCCTCGCCGGCGAATGCCGCTGGTTGGATCGCGGCCACCTTCACTCCGGGACGAGCCACGCGGCTTCTTGCCGTACCTCGATCTTTCATGGAGCCTTTCCGATGGCTTTGGGGCAACGGACCCGAGCTCATGCCGCGCCGGCGCGCCCGGCCGTAGGCTCGGTCTTCCCCTCGAGGCCATCGCTGAGCGCCAGATTCTCCGGCTCGATCGCCAACCGCGCGCCCTTGGCCTCGAGGGCGAGCAGAGCGGCGAAGTCGCAGTCGACGTAGCCATTGCCGATCAGGCTTTGCACCACCTCGCGCACCAGCGCCGCGACGGGCATCGGGACATCGAGCTTGTGGGCGGCGGCCAGGCCGAGGTCGAGATCCTTGCGCAATAGCACCGGGGTAAAGGTCGGGGTGAAATCGAGATTGACGTAGGCCGGGGTCTTGTAGCGGGTGAAGGTCGACCCAAGGACGCTCTTGTTGATGAAATCGAGGAGCGCATGCCGCGGCACGCCCGCCTTCTGCGCCAGCACGGTGATCTCGGCGAGCGACTGGGCGATCACCCCGAGGAACACGTTGTGGCATACCTTGACGATCCGGGCGAGATCTCCATCCCCGACGTAGCTCACGCCCTCGCCGAGGCTCTCCAGATACGGAAGCGCCTCGTCGTACGCTTCCCGCGCCCCGGAGACGACCAGGCTCAGTCGCCCGGCTTTGACCACCTTGGGATTGCCGCTGACCGGAGCCGCGAGCATCCCGCATCCGACCGCGGCGGCGGCAGCGCGCACCTTGGCCGAGACCTCCTGCGACACGGTAGTGGAATCGATCAGGATCTTCGGCTTTCGATCGGCGCGCGAGAGCAGGCCCATTGGCCCAATGACGACGTCGAGGAGATCCGAGTCGCCGCCGACCATGGTGAAGACGATTTCGCGGTCGGCGAGGGCGGAGGGCGCGTCGACGATTTGAGCGCCGAGCGACGCCAGGGGCTCGGCCTTCGAGCGGGTCCGGTTGTAGACCGCGACGTCGCAACCCTTCTTCAGCAGGCGCGAGGCCATCGACAGCCCCATCCGGCCGGTCCCGATCCAACCGATCCGGTGCTTCTTCATGCTGGCGTTTGCCATCCCCGCTCTCCTGGGCGCAATCGATTGCAGAACTTTTTAGCTGACCGACGCGATGCTGGCAAACAGTTCCGAGACTCTCTATACATGCGCCCGATGGCACGAGAGCGGATCACGCTGCGGGAAGTGGCTCGGCGCGCGGGCGTCCACGCCTCGACCGTTTCCCGGGTGTTGAACGTGGGCACCCGCCACATGATTACCGAGGAAATCGCCAAGCGCGTCACCGCCGCGGCGGACGCCCTGGCCTATCAACCGAATCCGGCGGCCTACGGGCTGAAGACGAATCGCTCCCGCATCGTCGGCGTGTTGATTCCGGACATCACCAACCCGGTCTTCCCGCCGATGATCCGCGCCATCGAGGATGCCTTCGCCGAAGTGGGCTACATCGCCATCCTCGCGAACACCGACAACGATCAGGACCGCGAACGGGTCATTCTTCGAAACATGATCGCGCGGCGAGTCGACGGGCTGATCATGGCGACGGCGCGGCGGCGCGATCCCCTGGTCGACCAATGCCTCGCCGAAGACATTCCGGTGGTGTTGATCAATCGGACGGTGGAGACGGGTCAGGTTTCCTGGGTGGTTACCGACGATGGTGCCGGGATCGAGCTCGCCGTCGCCCATATGGCCGACTGCGGTCACACCCGCATTGCGCACCTGGCGGGGCCGCTAAGCCTGTCGACCGGCTTCGCACGCCACCGGGGTTTCCTCAAAGGTCTGGAGACAGCCCGGCTCAACGCGGATCCCCGGCGAATCATTGCCTGCAATGCGTACACCGAGATCGAGGGCCGGCGCGCTTTCCTGGCGCTCCGCGCTCGCGACCGCAGATTCACCGCCGTGGTGACCGCGAACGACCTTCTCGCGCTCGGCTGCTACGATGCCCTTCTCGAGCTCGGCCTACGGGTGCCCGAGGACATTGCGGTGAGCGGATTCAACGACATGCCCTTTGTGGACAAGCTCCGGCCGCCGCTCACCACGGTGCGCATCCCTCATTACAAGATGGGAGCGCAAGCGGCGCGAACCCTGCTTGCGCGCTTGAACAACCGCGAGGCTCCGATCGAGCATATTCGTTTTAAGCCGGAGCTGGTGGTCCGTGGGTCGACCGCGCCGCTCAAGCCGGCCGCGGGGCCGACGAAACCTAGGCGGCGTCACCGAGCATCGTAGACCAATCCCGCGTCTCGAGAATGGACTTGAGGCGGCGCAGGAAGGCGGCCGAATGAGCCCCGTCGAGCGCGCGATGATCGAATGATTGCGCGAGCACACCGATCGGGCGGATCGCGATGGTTTCCCCGCCAGGTCCTTCCACCGCCACCGGTTTTCTCGCCACCCCATCGATGGAGAGAATGGCAACCTGGGGTGGGTTGATGATCGGCGCGGTCAGCAGCGTGCCGAAGCTTCCGGAATTGGAGAGGGTATAGGTGCCCTCGGTCATATCGTCCGGAGCGAGTTGCCGGGCTCGCGCCTTCTCGATCAGTGCGTGGATCGCCCTCGACAGCTCGGGGAGGGATTTGCGGTGCGCGTCCTTGAGCACCGGGGCGATCAACCCCTCCTCGCCCAGGTCCACCGCGATCGACAAGTTGATCCTCGGATTCAAGAGCAGCGCATCGCCCGCGAAGGTCGCGTTGAGCACCGGGAAATCGCCGATCGCCGCGCAAACGGCATGAGCGACGAACGGAAGATAGGTGAGCGACCAACCCTCTCGGGTCTTCCAGGCGGCGGCATGGGCGGTGCGCGCTTGCTCCACTGCCTGGAAATCGACCTCCACCGCCTGCAGAACGTGGGGAATGTTTTTCCAGGAGAGGGCCATCTGCTCGGCGGTGCGTTTGCGGATCCTGCTCAGCAGTACTTTCTGGCGATCGCCCGAGGCTTGCGCCGCCTTGCGCTTGTCGAGATAGGCGAGGACGTCGCTTCGGGTGATTCGTCCGGCTGCGCCCGTTCCGGCAATCTCGGTCGGATCGAGGTGATGCTCGGCGATCAGCTTGCGAACGACCGGCGAGAGCAGGGAGTCACTCTCGCGGTGGCCCAGGCGCGCTTTGGGGACCTCGCCCCCCTCCAGCGCTTGGGCTTGTTCGAAGCGCCCGGGGCTCGGGGGCCGCATCGCCTCGGCTTCGGTCGTGGTAGGGCGGGTGAGGACGCGAGGTTTCCCCGGCTCGTCGATCACCGCCAGGGCGGTTCCCACGCTCACCGTCTGACCCACCGGAACGAGTAGCGCCGAGACGACGCCCGAAGCGGGGGCGGGGATCTCGGTGTCCACCTTGTCGGTGCTGACCTCGAACAACAGTTCGCCCTGCTCGACCGGGTCGCCCACCTTCTTGTGCCAGGCGGTGACCGTTCCCTCTTTCACCGTTTCCCCCAGCTGGGGCATCACCACGTCCATCAGCCCGCCGTCCTCCGTACTGTCTCGACTATCCGCTGGATGGTCGGCAGGATGTTGTCCTCGAGCGCATCGGCGGCGGGGAGCGGCACGTGGGGCGTGGTGATGCGAATGATCGGGCCGTCCAGCTCGTAGAAGCACTCCTCCGCCGCGATCGATGCGATCTCTGCGCCCCACCCGCACAGGCGCGGGTTCTCCTCGATCGTGTAGAGCCGGCCGGTCTTTGCCGTTTCGGCGAGCAGGGTCCGGGTATCGAGGGGCACCAGCGAGCGCAGGTCGATCACCGTCGCCGAAATCCCTTCCTCCTGCTGCAGCCGCTGCGCCGCCTCGAGGGCCCGGGGGACCATCGCCGCCAGCGCGACCAGGGTGACGTCGCTTCCCTCGCGCAATACCTTGGCGGTCCCGAGGCGGTCGACCAGCTCGCCGTCGGGCACTTCGCCTTTCGACGCGTACAGCGCCTTGTGCTCGAAGACGATCACCGGATCGGGATCGCGCACCGCGGCGGCGAGCAGGCCTTTGGCGTCGGCGGCGGTGGAAGGCGCCAAAACTTTCAGCCCCGGTACGGACATCGCCCAGTTCTCCACGCTCTGGGAATGCTGAGCCCCGAACCGCGAGCCCGCGCCGTTGGCGGTGCGGATCACCAGCGGCAAGGCGATCTGGCCGGCGGACATATAGCGGGCCTTGGCGATTTCGTTGGCGATCATGTCCCAGCACACCGCGAGGAAGTCGGAGAACATGATTTCGGCGATCGGCCGCAGGCCGGTCATCGCGGCGCCCATCGCGGCCCCGATGATCGCCTGCTCGGAGATCGGGGTGTTGCGCACCCGCTTCGGACCGAACCGCTCGAGCAGCCCCACTGTCGCCTTGAACACGCCTCCGGCGTCGGCGATGTCTTCGCCGAGAAATACCACCCGCTCGTCCCGCTCCATCTCCTGCGCGATCCCCGCCGCCACCGCCTCGCGATAGGTCAGTTGCGCCACGACGATCCTCCGTCCGCCCAGACATCCCGCTCGATCACCTCGAGAGGAGATGGCGGCGAGGCTTTGGCCGCTTCGGTCGCCTCGTCGACGGCGCGCTGCACTGCGCTCTCGATGCTCCGCAGGGAAACCTCGTCGAAGCCGAGCTCGAGCATCCGCTTGCGGTAGAGCGCGATCGGATCCCGCTCGAGCCACTCGTCGAGCTCACCCGGCGGCCGGTACTTCGCCGGGTCGGCGCGGGAATGGCCACTGGTGCGATAAGTCTTGGCCTCGATCAGGGACGGCCCGTGCCCAGCGCGGGCTTTGGCGATCGACTCCCGCGCCACCCGGTAGACGGTATCCGCATCGTTGCCGTCGATGTCGATCGGCTCCAGCCCGTACGCCCCCGCGCGATCCGCCGCCGGGCGCTCCACCGCGGTCACGCTGCGGATCGGCGTGTACTCCATGTAGAGATTGTTCTCGCAGACGAAGACTACGGGAAGGCTCCAAACCGCCGCGAGATTCAGGGCCTCGTGGAAGGCGCCGATGTTGGTGGTGCCATCGCCGAAGAAGCAGACCGCAACCTGATCGGTTCCGCGATACTGCGCCGACCAGGCCGCTCCGGCCGCCACCGGCAGATGGGCGCCCACGATCGCATAGGAGCCCATCGCTCCGTGCGGGACGCTGGTGAGGTGCATCGAGCCGCCCTTGCCCCCCATCAGCCCGCACTTCCGGCCGAGCAACTCGCCGAGCACGCCCACCATCGGCGCGCCCCGGGCGAGCGTATGGGCATGCCCCCGGTAAGTGCAGTAGGTGTAGTCGTCCGCGCGCATCGCCACCGCAAACCCCGAGGCAACCGCCTCCTGGCCGAGGGACAGGTGGCTGGTGCCCTTCACCAGATTTTGGAGAAAGAGATCGTAAGCGCGTTTTTCGAGCAGGCGAACCTCGAGCAGCGAACGGTAAAGCGACAGCCGGGTGGGCTGATCGATGTCATCGTCAGGTCGTCGCCCAGGGGTCGCGGCGTTGGTCCGGGTGGTCATGGGTGCCTCCGGTGGTCTGCGCCGACCCGCTTTGGGCCGGCTGGTGCGGGTGGCCTCAGTAGCGGTTGGCGATGAAAAGCTCCTCTGCCGGGAACAGCGTGATCACCCGGCAGCCGTTTTTGGTGACCACCAACTCCTCCTCGATCCGCGCCGCGGACCGTCCATCGGTCGCCGGGCAGTACGTTTCGAGCGCGAAGACCATCCCCTCCTGAATCTCCATCGGGTTGTCGAAGGAGACGAGCCGGCTGATGATCGGACGCTCGTGGAGGGCGAGCCCGAGCCCGTGCCCAAATTGGAGCGCGAAGGCTTCCATCTCGCTGGCGAAGCCGAACTCGGTGGCCTTGGGCCAGCAGGCGGCGATCTTGTCGGTGGTTACCCCTGGTTTGACCAATCCGATCGACGCGTCCATCCACTCGCGCGCCTTTTTGTAGGCGTCCTTCTGGGCGGTGGTCGCGCGTCCGACGTTGAAAGTCCGGTAGTAGCAGGTGCGGTAGCCGGTGAACGACTGGATGATGTCGAAGAAGGCCTGATCGCCGGGGCGGATGATCCGATCGGTGAAGTTGTGCGGGTGCGGGCTGCACCGCTCGCCGGCGATCGCGTTGATCCCCTCCACGTCGTCCGAGCCCATCTCGTAAAGGGTCTTGTTGGCGAGCGCCACGATGTCGCACTCGCGAACGCCCGGCTTCAAGTGGTCGGCGAT
>WNFA01005091.1_pt1 | contig 10988 bp, 6 predicted proteins | sample 5400481 | NCBI WGS metagenome assembly WNFA01 (sample SAMN13153340, study PRJNA577476) | soil metagenome | isolation source: 120 cm saprolite under Douglas fir tree site 2 hole 1 replicate 2 | place: USA:California | collected 2015-04-18 | reverse complement strand
TCATGATTTCCTCGTTTTGCAGGTAACAGTGCGCTCCTTCCTCCAGTTAAACGACGATTGCGTCCAAGACCTGGCAAGCCGTTCACGGAAGCAAAGGAAGCGGACAGATTTGCACCGACAGTCTTGACTGACTCCGGTGTTGATGCGACCTTCGGTGCAGTCCAGCGTCGAGTCGTCCGCCGTCCGTTACGTTCACCAGCTGTGACATCTGTGGGGGTCTAGCTGACTATGGCCGTTTGATGACCCGATCGTCGGAGGTAAGCCAACTCCTCGTCGCCTGGAGCAAGGGGGACCGGGCGGCGCTCGAAAGAGTGATGCCCCTGGTTTATGACGAATTGCGCCGGATGGCGAAGCGATACCTGGGGCGGCATCATTCCATTCAGACGACGGCGTTGATTCACGAAGCCTACGTCCGGCTCGTCGGCCAGACACCCAAGCAGTGGCAGAACCGCGCCCACTTCTTTGCGGTGGGCGCGCAGGCCATGCGCCACATCCTGATTGACTACGCTCGCTCCCGCCTTCGCGCCAAGCGTGGCAAAGGATTGCGCACCGTGTCGCTCGATGAGGCAGCGATGGTCTCGGACGAGCGCGCCGCGAAAATCGTCGCTTTGGATGATGCGCTCACCGAGCTCGCCGCCCTCCATCCCCGGCAGAGCCGGGTGGTGGAATTGCGGTTTTTTGGTGGGCTACAAGTGGAAGAGACTGCGGAGTTGTTGCAAATCTCGCCTGAAACCGTCATGCGCGACTGGCGGATGGCGAAGGCCTGGCTTCAACGGGAGATGACTCGGGGACGGGGGGATGACACCTGAACGATATCGACGCATCGAACAGGTCTATGAGGCGGCACTAGAGCTGTCTGGCCCTGAACGGGCGGAATTCTTGAACTCCGCCTGCGTGGGCGACGAAGACTTGCGCCGGGAAGTGACATCGCTGCTCGATGCGCATCAGGAGGCTCGTGGTTTCCTGGAAGTGCCGCCGGATGACCTCGCCGCGGCAATGGTCAGCGCGGAGCAGGGCCGGTCGCTCCTCGGCCGCAGGGTGGGCCACTACCAGGTGCGCACCATTCTCGGCAGCGGCGGGATGGGCGAGATCTACCTCGCGCAAGATCTGACGCTGGAGCGATCGGTGGCGCTCAAAGTGTTACCCCCGCACCTCGCCCTCGACTCCGATCGGATGCGCCGCTTCGTCCAGGAGGCTAAGGCCGCCTCGGCCTTAAGCCACCCGAACGTGGCGCACATCTATGAAATCGCCAAGTCGGACGGGATCAGTTTCATCGCCCTGGAGTACGTCGAGGGCCAGACACTGGAAGCGCGGATCAAGACCTCGCCGCTGAGCCCCCCGGAGATCGTCGAGATCGCGCTGCAAGTGGGCGACGCGCTGGAGGCGGCCCACGCGAAGGGCATCGTTCACCGGGACGTCAAGCCGGCGAACATCATGGTCACCCCTCGGGGGCGGGTGAAAGTGCTGGACTTCGGACTGGCGAAAATGGGCGCGGCGGGAACGGAGAGATTGGCCGTCAGCGGGGCGGTGCCCGTCAAGACAGAGCCCGGGGTGTTGATGGGGACGGCGGACTACATGAGCCCGGAGCAGGCGCTGGGCCAGGAGGTGGACGCCCGCACCGATATCTTTTCGCTGGGTGCCGCGATGTATGAGATGTCGACCGGCAGGCGGCCTTTCAGCGGACGCACCACCGGCGAGACCCTGGACCGCATCATTCACCAGGAGCCGTCGATCGCCGAGCTGAGCACCAAGATCCCCCCGGATCTGGCGCGGATCATTCGCAAGTGTCTGCAGAAAGATCCCGAGCGCCGATATCGGTCGGCCCGGGAGCTGATCCTGGATTTGAATGAGCTGAAGCAACGGCTGGCGGCGAGCACGGGACCGACGCCGATATCTGCCACGCCGGGTCACCGCCAGTCCATTGCCGCTCGCCGGTCCGCGATCGCCGGCTTGGTCGTGCTGGCAGTGGCGACGCTGGTCTACGCCTGGCTTTCCCGGGGGATGCCCGGCACCCACGCTCGGCCCATTCGCTCGCTGGCGGTGCTTCCGCTCAAATCGTTCAGCGGAGACAGCCGCGACGAGTACCTCGGGTTGGGGATCGCCGATACACTCATTTTCAAGCTGAGCAACGTCCGCAGCCTGGTGGTGAGGTCTACCGCCACCGTGCGCAAGTACAACGGCCCGGATCAAGACCCACTCACTGCCGGGCACGAGCAACAGGTGGACGCCGTGCTGGAGGGAAGCCTCCACCGGGCAGACGATCGACTTCGCGTCACCGTCCGGCTGCTCCGGGTCCAGGACGGATCGACGCTCTGGGCGTCGCAGTACGACGAGCGACAATACACCGACATTTTTGCGGTCCAGGATTCGATATCCGAACGAGTGGCGGAAGCGCTCACCTTGAGCTTGACTGCTCCAGAGAGAAAGTTGCTCGCCAAGCACTACACCGAGAACCCCGATGCGTACCTGTTTTACCTACGGGGGCGCTCCTCCTGGAACAAGCGAACCGGCGAAGGATTCACCAAGGCGATCGATTATTTCAATCAGGCGATAGAAAAAGACTCCGACTACGCTCTGGCCTACGTTGGTCTGGCGGACTGCTACACCATGCTCGCCGATTACGATTGGCTTTCGCCGACGGAGGCGGCAAAAAAGGCGAAAGCGGCGATCACCAAGGCTCTTCAAATCGATGATTCGATCGCCGAAGCTCATGCCTCCCTCGCCGACGTTCGCAGATTCTTCGATTGGGATTGGTCCGGCGCAGAAAGAGAATACAAGCGGGGGATCGAGCTCAACCCGAACTATGTATCGGCTCACCAGTGGTACGCCGAGTACCTGGCGGCAATGGGCCGCCATGACGAAGCGATTCGTGAGATGCGGCGCGCCGAAGAGCTTGACCCGCTCTCGGTGGTGATCAAATCAGCGGCGGGCTGGATCTTCTTTTTTTCGCACAACTATGAGGTGGCGATCGAACGCTGCCAAAGGGTGATCGAGATGGATCCCGGGTATGGCGAGGTCTACTCTCAATTGCGGCGGGCGTACGAGCAGAAGGGAATGTACCGTGAAGCGCTCGCCGCTGACGAGAAGCTGCGAGCCTTCAAGCGAAAGGGATCAGGGGGCCTCGCCGGGATGCGGGATTTCCCGGCAACCGAGAGCCCCGAAGAGTATTGGCGGACCATTCTGCGACTGACCCAGAATGACTTGCAGAGCCCGGACCACAAAAACGCCGCGCAATTTCGGATGGCGGAGATCTTTGCCCAGCTTGGAGAAACGGACCTGGCATTCGAGTGGCTTGACAAAGCATATCAAGAGCACTCCTTCTGGTTGCCATTCCTCAACGTGCACCCACACCTGGATCCGTTGCGAAACGACCCACGCTTTCAGTCCCTGCTCGCCCGGGTCGGCCTCGCCCACTGACCTCCGGTTGGTGCGCGCAGGCTCAGGCGCCGGCGGTGGATTGGACTTTCGATGCGCTCGAGCCTTTGCAGTACCTTTCAGCGGCGCCGAACAGCTCGTCAAGGTTGAGCGGTTTGACCAAGAAGCCATCGGCCCCGAGCGAGGAGGCGTGTTGGCCGACGTCCCCCGCCCCTGAAAGCACGACCACCGGGATCCGGGCTGCCCGCGGATCCTGGAGCTGCTCGCAGCGAAACTCCCACCCATCCATCACCGGCATCATCAGATCGAGCAGGATCAACGAGGCCGAGTTCCCGGTGCGGAGCCACTCGAGCGCTTCCGCTCCGTGGGCAGCAGTGGCCACCTCGTATCCCTCTTCGCGAAGAACTTCAGCGACGCCGGACCGGATGTCCGCGTCATCCTCGACGATCAGTATCGGTGCGATCAAGCGGTGACTCCTACCCGGCCGTTGCCACGGCCGAATGTTCTACTGCGGATGGCAAGATGACCGTGAAGGTGCTTCCCGCGCCGAGCTCCGACTCGAGAAGCACGCGTCCACCGAGCGATACGGTCATTTCTTTCACCAGAGCCAGACCCAGGCCAATCCCGGGCAAGTGCTTGTTCCGCACCGGCTCGACCTGCTCAAACGGCTCGAATACGCGCACCCGATTCTCGGGTGCGATGCCCGCTCCAGTGTCCTTGACCTTGATCTGGTGGGCGCCGGCGAGATGCTCCAGCTCCACTTCCACGAAGCCTCGCTCGGTGAACTTGACCGCGTTCACCAACAGATTCACCACGATCAGCCGCAAGAGAAGAGGATCGGTCTGCAGCGGCGGCAAATCGTATGGAATGGACAGGTGAAGCACGAGCCCCTTCTCCTCGGCTTGCGGCCGGACCTCCTCGAGGGCGGAAGAGGCGATCTCGCCGGCGTCGCAAGTCGCGAGATCGGCGGCGATGCGCCCGCTCTGGATGTTGGTGTAGTGCAGGAGGGATTCGACCAAACCGACCAGCCGGCCGGTTGACGCCGACATCCGCCGGATCAGCTTTTTCTGTTTTTCGGTGAGGCTGACCTGGTGATTGCGCATCAGCTGTTGCATGTGCAGCTGGAGCCCAGTGATCGGCGTGCGCAGCTCGTGCGACACCATTCCGAGGAACTCGCTCTTTGTCTTGCTCGCGCGCTCCGCCTGCTCGCGCGCCACCTCGATCGAGGCGAGGGCGGTCTTCGCCTCGCGGGTTCGCCTCGTGACCTGCCGGGCGAGGCTTTCCAGATCGACGCTTTGCGTCTCCAGCTCCGACTGCAGAACGTCACGGGCGCGCTTCATCGCGATCAGATTCCCCACCCTCGCCCGCAGCTCCTCGAGCGAGAACGGCTTGGTGAGGTAGTCCTGGGCACCGTCGCGGAGCAGCCTCAGCTTGAGGTCATCGTCGGCCCTCGCGGTGAGTAGAATGATGGGGATGTTTTGCAACTCGGGGTGCTTTCGTATTTCCTGGATCAGCTGCTCTCCGTTCAATCCAGGCATCATCATATCGGTGATGATCAGGTCGGGTTTCTTCTCGAGAGCCTTATTCAGACCCTCGCGCCCGTCGGACGCCGCTTCAACCCGATGGTGCTTCGCGAGCGACTGCCGGAGAAAACAATTCATCTCGGCATTGTCTTCAATTACCAGGACCAATGACTCTCCCCGTCCGATCGTCGGCGAATCGCTCTCCTCTCGAACGAACAGTTCCTGAAGCACTCCCACCGTCGCGTCGGGGGTCGCCGAGGATACTCCGGCCGGTTGCACCGTGATTCCCGAGGGGGCGGTCAAGGGCAGCTGAATCACGAAGAGCGCGCCGCCTTCGGGCGCACTGTCTACGAACACCTTGCCTCCGTGCAGGACTACGAAGTCGCGAACGATGGTCAGCCCGAGGCCGGTCCCGCCGATGTGGTGACCGGCGTCCTCAATATGGACCTGCCGAAACCGTTCGAAGATCGCCTGGCGGTTCTCCGGCCCAACGCCGGGACCACTGTCGCCGATTTCGATGCGAAACTGAGCGTCATCGGTCATCGAGAGCGAGCAGCGAATCTTTCCCAAAGTCGGGGTGAATTTGAAGGCATTGGAGAGCAGGTTCAAGAGGATCCGGTGAAGCTTGTCCTCATCCACCTGGGCCCAAAGGGTACCGGGCGCTTCGACCGACAGCACAATCCGCCGTTCGTTGGCCATCCCATCGAAGTAGCCGGTCACCAGACGAAGGAGAGCTGCCACATTCACGTCCGAGTACTCGATACCCATCTTTCCGGCCTCGAGCTTTGCGACGTCGAGAAGATCGTTGACGTGTTTGAGCAGCGTGCCGGCATTGCGCCGGATGATGTCCAGATCGTGACGCTGATCGCTGCGAAGATCGTCGCATCCCAAGAGCCTATCCACCGGCCCCAGGACCAACGCGAGGGGCGTGCGCAGCTCATGGCTGATGTTGGCGAAAAATCGCGTCTTCAGCTCCTCGAGCGCTTTCGCCTTCTCGTTGGATCCTTCGAGCTCTTCCACCATTGCCTGGAGCGCGGAGTAGAGTCGGCCCTTCTCCTCTTCCGCACGCCGGCGTTCGCTGACGTCCCGGATGGCGGTGATCGCCAGCAGGCCATCTTCCGTGTCCAGAGGGCTCAAGTTGATTTCGACGGGGAACTCGGTCCCGTCGCTGCGCAACCCATTCAGCGGCACTCCGATCCCGCCCATCGGGCGGCAGATCGGTTCGCCAAAGTAGTTGCTCCGGTGCACCGGGTGAACGGAGCGAAAACGCTCGGGGATGAGCATCTCCACTTCCCTTCCCAACAGCTCGTCTCGCCGGTAGCCAAACAGCTTCTCGATCTGGGCGTTGACGAGGACGATGCGCCCCTCGCCATCCGCGATCAGCATTCCCACCGGTGCTGCCTCGAGCAGGGCGCGAAACTTCGATGCCTCCTTCTTTTGCGAGGTCACATCCCGGATGGCGGAGATTGCCAGTCCGCCATAGGCGGTGTGGAGGGGGCGGAGGCTGATCTCCGCCGGAAACTCGGAGCCGTTGCTGCGCAGGCCGAAGGCCTCGAAAACGGTTCCCCTCGGACCGGTCCCCACCTCGGTGAAATGCCGCTCGCGATGCTCCGAATGGAGGGCATGAAAACGCTCCGGAATCAACCTCTCCACCGGTTCGCCGATCAGCTCGCTCATCAAGTAGCCGAACAGCTCCTCGGCCAGGTGATTGACCAGAACCAGGCGGCCGGACCGATCGGTCACCACCATCGCATCCGGCGCCGCTTCGAGCACAGCCCAGAACTGCTCGGGCAGGCTCGAAACTACCGGGAAGGTGGACATACTGTGCCCCCTACTACCGAGGTAGAAGCCTCGTGTTCGATGAAGGATATTCAGCGCCGATCGGGCTCACCAGCAACTGACTGTCCGAGCCATCGATCACACACCAAGTCGAAGAGGAATTCGGGCCCCGAAACTGCCCAATGGGCATGCGGCAATCGCGCCCGGAGCGGATTCGACTGCGCGTGGGGTCATCGCGTGCGACCCGCGCGAGGAGGATGACGATCGCCGGCGACCACCGATCGGGGTCCTGCTTGATCCGGCCGGCCAAAGCCAATCACTTTTGAGATTGCGAACTTCGCGGTGAAATGAAACGCGCTGCCCTTCCGCGCAATGTCGCTTCTCCGGCGCGATGTCCCTACGTAGACCGAGTTCACTGTTGAGCTCAGGGCGCTCAGTGGCAATGCCAAACCTTATTTGATTGCTCGCGGCACGGTTGGCTTCGCGTCACCCGGGCGCTGATTTGTACAATTCTCTCTCTGACCAGAGGTGAAACAGCGTTTCGACTTTGCGTGGTGTGATCTGTCGACAGGCTTAACGCTTACAGCTCTCACAGAGGTCCTGGACCATCCTGCTCCGCGGCTGGTGAAGAATGTTTGGCCTTGAAATACTCAAGCTGCGGGACGGCTTCGAAGTCGAGGACAGTGGAATCGCGATTCGATTGCGTGCCGCTGGCGTACCGATGGGTCAGTCCTGAAGACTGGGCTTCGAGCATGCAACCGGGAATGAAGAGGCACTCGAATGACGATCGATACCAGGCGGCGAGCGATCTATCTCTTCGCGCTCGTCCTACCTCTGTCCGCCGGTGCCGCCGAGTTCCAGGACGGCAAGCTCTCGATCGACGGCTTCGGCGGCTGGGCTTTCGGCGATAGTAATCACAACAACCGTTTTTCCGCCGCGCAGCCAACCGGCAGCTTCGGCAGTGGGGACTTCGCCCTGGCGGTGACCGCTCGTCTTTCGGAACGCGCGGTCGCCGGCGCGCAAATGCGCCTCGTGCCCCGGGACGGCACGGTTCTTCTCGATTGGGTTTTCGGCGAGTGGCGCTTTTCCGACCGCCTCCGGCTTCGGCTCGGAATCGTCAAGCACCCCATCGGCATCTATGGCGAGGTGCCGCGCGTGGGTACTCTGAGGCCCTTCTACCGACTCCCGGAGAGCGTCTACGGATCAACCGAGCTCACCGCCGACGGGGTGAAAGGGATTAGCGTCAGCGGCAATTTGCCGTCGGTCGGCGCCTGGAGCTTCAGTTACGACCTCTACGGCGGTTCGGTGACCGTGCCCGCCACGAACGTGATTGACAAGGTCATCTCACCACAGAGCCTTCGACCGGGAGGCACGCTTGTTACCTCCACAAACGAAGCGAAATACATTATTGGTGGGCGTCTTATCGCCAACACGCCCGTGGAGGGGCTCGACATCCGGCTTTCGAGCTACGGCACGCCGGTGACGGGAGCGAATGAGCCGCGGCTCGTGATCGGCCCATCGATCCAATACGTCGGCGAGAAATTGAGCGCGAAGACTGAGTACTTCTTCTTCTACGAGGCCGGCGATCAGTCGAACGATGGCCAGCGGACGCATGCCGCCTATCTGGAAGTTGCCTACTACATCATCGAGCAGATTCAGCTCGGGGCGCGCATCGACTTCTTTGAGATGAGGGTCCTCGGTGGCGCGACATCGTCGTTGTTCGACCACCACGAGCTCGCGGCAACGTTCAACTACTGGTTCAACCCCGGCTTGGTGGTCAAGCTTTCGGTGCACGGCATCGACGGGAACCGCTTCGCGCGCCCGAGCCCACTCGATGACGCGCTGCTGGCCGGCAACATGGATCGCCACACCCTGGCGGTGATCCTCGGCATGCAATTCAGCTTTTGACCCGATGAGATACCTCCTCCTGCTCACGGTTCTCCTGGCCGGCGCGACCAACGGTGCCAAACCGGGGTTCCAGGGTTTTCTGGTCGTGGTCAACGAGGCCAATCCGGTCTCGTCGCTCTCGCGCCAGGAGATTTCCGACCTGTTCCTCAAGAAGAACTCCGAGTGGTCCGGGGTCGGACGCGTCCTCCCCATCGATCAGCCTGAGGGATCGGCGGTACGCGAGAGCTTCAACCGGGAGATCCACCGCAAGTCCAACACCGCGGTACGCGCCTATTGGCAGCAGCGCGTCTTTTCCGGACGGGACGTCCCTCCCCCGGAGAAGGATGGCGATCAGGAGGTCCTCGCCTACGTGCGCAAGAACGCCGGCGCGATTGGCTACTTGTCCCCCAAGGCTTCGACCGAGGGGGTCAAAGTGCTTGAGGTACCCTGAGTGCGCCAGCTCAACTTTCGGCAGAAGATTCTTCTACTGCCAGCCATTATCACCTTCGCGCTCCTGTTATTGCTCGGCGTCACCTACTCCTTCGGCAAACGCAACGAGAGACTGCTTCTTGAGTTCGAGATCGGCATGGCGCCGGCGCTTGAGCTGAGCCGAGACCTTCAGGAGCTGCTCGTGGAATTGCAGCGCACACTGCAAGATTCAGTAGCGATGGAGGACCGCGATCAACTGGCAACCGCAGATGAGCTCAGCCACCGGATCCTCACCCAGATTTCGGAAGGACGAAAGAACCCGACCATCGAAGGCACAAGCCTGGATGCGCTCAATACCGCGATCAACGATTATTACGTCCTCGCCCGCGCGACCACCGAGGAGATGATCCAGAAGTCCGGCGCCGATCTGACTCCGCAGTTGCAGCGGATGACGCGCAGCTACAATGAGCTGAACCGCTTGTTGAGAGACCACCGGGCGCTCACCCAGCAACGGGTGAGCCAGCATCTGGAGACCGCACGACGATTGCAGCACTTCATGATTTGGGGCGTGGCGGGGCTGCTGGTCTTTGCATTGGTGTCCGCTGTCCTCTCCGCTGCTTTTGCGCGGCAGCTCGCGAACCGGGTGATCACCCTGCGCAACGCTTCCCGGCGCGTCGGCGATGGCGATCTGGAAACGCGAGTGACGGACGCGCAGGGAGACGAGCTCGGTGAGCTCGCCCAGAGCTTCAATCAGATGGCGGACTCCCTGCGTCAGGTAATTGCCGAGCGCGCCGCTGCCGAGCAGGCGAGCGTGGCGAAGAGCGAATTTCTTGCCAACATGAGCCACGAGATCCGCACCCCGATGAACGGCATCATCGGCATGGCCAGCCTGTTGTTGGACACCCCGCTGGACGGAGAGCAGAAGGAGCAAGTGGAGACGGTGCTCTCCTCGGCCGAGGCGCTGGTGCAGATCATCAATGACATTCTCGACTTCTCCAAGATCGAAGCTGGAAAGTTGGAGGTCAGTCCACAGCCTTTCGGGCTGCGGGAGCTGCTGGACGAGCGGCTCAGACCGTTGGGCGTCGGGGCAAGCGAAAAAGGACTCGAGCTCGTGGTCCAGGTCGATCCCGAAGTGCCCGACGCTTTGAATGCCGATTTCCTGCGGCTCGGGCAGGTTCTGGTGAGCCTGGTGGGCAACGCAATCAAGTTCACCAAGTCAGGCAGCGTGCTCCTTCATGTTATCCTCGACTCCGGCACCACCGAGTGCGCCCGGTTGCGGTTCTCCGTCGCTGACACGGGGATCGGCATTGAAGCAAGCAAGCAGCGGCGGATCTTCGAGGCGTTCAGCCAAGCGGACGGATCGGCAACGCGCCAATACGGCGGAACGGGGCTGGGTCTGACCATCTCCGCTCGCATCGTGCAGATGATGGGCGGGACGATTCACCTCACCAGCGAGCCGGGCAAAGGCAGCACCTTCTCCTTCGAGCTGTCGTTGAAGCTCCAGAGCGACGACAGCAAACCGGCACAAAACGCGATGCTCGAGCCAACCAAGCACCCCCTCGAGACTCCCCCTGCGGCGGAGCCGCGATCCCCGTTGCACGTCCTGCTCGCCGAAGACAACCTCGTCAATCAACGCGTCGCGCAGCGGCTCCTCGAGAAAAACGGACACGCGGTGGTGGTGGCCAACAATGGACTGGAGGCACTGGCGCGCTACGAAGCGGCGCAGTTCGACATTGTGCTGATGGACGTACAGATGCCGGAGATGGATGGTTTTGCCGCAACCGCCGCGATCCGCCAGCTTCAAGAAACCAACGGGACACACGTGCCCATCGTTGCGGTCACCGCGCACGCGATGAAGGGAGATCGCGAGCGGTGTCTTGCGGCGGGCATGGATGGCTATGTCAGCAAACCCATCCGTCCTCCTCTCTTATTTGCGGAGATTGACCGGCTAACCCAGAAACATCCCACCGTTGCGACCCCGAGCAGAACGCAGAT
>WNFA01015207.1_pt1 | contig 10989 bp, 10 predicted proteins | sample 5400481 | NCBI WGS metagenome assembly WNFA01 (sample SAMN13153340, study PRJNA577476) | soil metagenome | isolation source: 120 cm saprolite under Douglas fir tree site 2 hole 1 replicate 2 | place: USA:California | collected 2015-04-18 | reverse complement strand
ACAGCGTGTTATCGAGCAGGTCGGCGACGCGCAGGCCGCGACGTCCCATCTTGTCTTCGTAAGTGGGGCCAATGCCGCGTGAAGTGGTTCCAATCTTCACACGCCCGGGCGCATTTTCCGCGCCCAGTTCCATCATGCGATGGTACGGAAGAATCACGTGCGCGCGGTTCGAAATGAACAGATTGCCATCGATCTTCACCCCGGCCTCGCGCAGCGAGGCCACTTCCTTGAGGAAGGCGAGCGGATCGAAGACCACGCCGTTCCCAATTACATTCACGCAGGTGGGACGGAGGATGCCGCCCGGCACCAGCTGCAAGACGAACTTTTTGCCGCCGATGATGACGGTGTGGCCGGCGTTGTGTCCGCCAGCGTAGCGGGCGACGACTGAAAAAGTCTGGGTGAGCACGTCCACAATCTTGCCCTTACCCTCGTCGCCCCACTGGGCCCCAACGATGACCGCGGTTTTGCCTCTGTTCAATGTTGCTCCGTGGAAATTTATGTGGCTGTCCGACTTGCCCCAGGGGTCGCACACACTGGTTTCCCGCAGCTCGGAAAATGGCTTGAAACAGGGATGTTCGGCAGGAGCCGGTGTGTACCTTCTAGCATACCGAATTGCCGTGCTTGGGAGCAATCGGTGGAAGGAGATTGCCGAGGTCAGAGGTTAGAGGTCAGATTGCAGAGGTAAAGATTTTTCGGCGTCATCGATACCGGCCAGATTGGTTGGGCTTCACCTCTGCAATCTGATCTCTGATCTCTGATCTCCTGTATTCTGACTCGATGCCGGAGTTGCCCGAAGTCGAAACCATCGTGCGCGGCTTGGACAAGCGAGTCAGCGGCGACACGATCGATTCGGTGTGGATAGGGTCCAGGAGGCAGCCGCTGAAGTCGCCCGCGCCGAAAATCGCGTCCACCTTGGAGGGCAAGAGGATTGTCCGGGTACATCGCGCCGGCAAGCACATCGTATTTGATCTGGAACGAGCACTTCCCGGGAAAAACAAGACGCGGCACGCCGCGTCTCTACGGCGGCGGGGTCAGCAGGCTCAATGGATTGCGCATCTTGGTATGACCGGGCGCATGGTGGTTTGCGATCCGGCGGCCGAGATTGCCAAGCACACCCACCTGATTGCCCGGCTGGGTTCGGGCCGCGAACTGCGATTCGTCGATCCGCGGATGTTTGGGAAACTTAGCGTACACTCAAGCGGCTTCGACCCGGGCGGGTTGGAACCTCTCGAAGTTGAAGAAGAGCAGTTTCGGGCACTATTTCAGGGCCGCAAGACGCCGATCAAGAGCGCGCTTCTGAACCAAAAACTGCTGCGCGGCGTAGGTAACATCTATGCGGACGAATCGTTGTTCCGGGCCGGCATTCGGCCGCGCCGGCGCGCCGCCTCGCTGAGCCGGGAAGATCTTCGCCGGCTGTTTTGCGCTGTGCAGGAGGTGCTGCGCGAGGCCATCGCCATGGGCGGATCTTCGGTCTCCGACTACGTGGACGCCGACGGTGAAGAGGGCTTCTTCCAACTCGAGCATCGGGTCTATGGTCGCGAAGGAGAGCCGTGCCTGGTATGCCGGACTACGGTAAAACGCATCGTGCTGGTCGGCCGCAGCAGTCACTATTGTCCAAAGTGCCAAAAATAGCGGTAGTATAACGATTTAATATTGACGGATTCGAAAGCATCCATGTAAAAACAGAAGGGCTCCCATCGCTCGTCGAAGTACTAGAACAGAGTTTTTCCCTTATATGAATGATTTTTCAATTGGAGTGGACCTGGGCGGCACCAACCTGCGTATTGCGGCGGTCGATGTAAATGGCCATCTGGTGGAGAAGGTCACGCTGGGAACCAAGGTCTCGCTGGGGCGCGACCATGTCATCAACGACATGTGCGACGCCATCCAGCACCTGTCCGAGAAATACAAAAATTCCGCCAAGATGCTTGGCATCGGAATTGGCGTACCCGGCATTATTGACATGCAGACGGGACTGCTGCGCGAGTCGCCCAACCTGCCGGGTTGGGCGGATTATCCTGTGCAGGCAGAGATCGAGCGACGTTTGAACACCGTGGTCATCCTGGAAAACGATGCCAACGTGGCGGCCTTCGGCGAGAAATGGCTGGGCGCGGCCAAAGAACATGATGACATGGCTATGCTCACCCTGGGCACCGGAGTCGGGGGCGGACTCGTGCTCGGCGGCAAGATCTGGCACGGCATGAACGGCATGGCGGGCGAATTCGGACACACTACGGTCGAGCCCGAGGGACATCCTTGCGGCTGCGGTAATCGCGGATGCCTGGAACAGTACGCTTCGGCCACAGCGGTCGTGCGGATGGCGCGCGAGGCGATTGCGGAGAATGCATCTTGCACACTGGCCAGCGCCGCGCACTCCGATCCGGAGTTTAGCGCCAAGTCGATCTTCAATCTCGCGATTCAGGGCGATGAAGATGCGAGGCGGATTTTCCGTCGCGTGGGCCGTGCCATCGGTATCGTGCTTTCGGCGATGGTGAATTCCCTCAATCTCCCTATTTACGTGGTCGGAGGGGGAGTGGCCAGCGCCTGGGAAGCATTTGCGCCTACTATTTTCGACGAACTGCGCCACCGCTGCATGGTATACGCCGCCACCGCGCCGCCTGATCCGCTCGCTCAAGGTGGAGGGGCGTCTTCTCATGTCGAGCCGGGACCCGGCCGGAAGACGATTATCACACGTGCTTTGCTGGGAAGCGATGCAGGATTATTCGGCGCGGCCCGCCTGCCGATGATCGCGGAAGCAGCGCGCTAGTTACGTGCGCGGCGGGGCGCGCGAGCCAGCCGCGCTTTCGTGCCTGAAGCGGCTGTTTTCAACCCCGATGCGGCCGCCTTCAAGCGCGATACCTCGTCCAGCGTCAGGCTGCGAAATTCTCCCGGCGGCACATCCAACGACAGCGGGCCATACCGTACTCGCCGGATCTTTTCCACGTGGTGCCCGACTTCCTCGAACATTTTTCGGATCTGCCGGTTCCGGCCCTCGACAATCGTTACTTCCAGCCAGGGATTGTCGCCCTCGCGGATCAGGCGGATTTTCGCAGGAGCAGTGCGGACCCGGCGTCCGCCTTTCTCGGCGATCGAGACTCCGCGCCGAAGTTTTTCGAGCTTTGCATCGTCCGGCTGGCCGGCGACTTTCACCACGTAGGTCTTCGCCACGTTCGAAGCAGCCTTCATGAGCCCGTTGGCGAGGGCGCCGTCGTTAGTCAGCACCAGCAGTCCTTCACTGGCCCAGTCCAACCGTCCTACCGGGTATACGCGTGCCTTTGCTCCGCGCACCAGGTCCATAACGGTGGGCCTTTTTTCGGGATCGCTAACTGTGGTCACGTAGCCTTTGGGCTTATTGAGAACAATGTAAGTGTGCCGCTCGGGCCCGCGCAACAGCTTGCCATCGACGCGGATATGGTCCTGCTCCGGGTCCGCCTTTGTCCCCAGTTCGGTGACGACCTTGCCGTTCATTCGCACGCGTCCCGAGGAGATCAACTCCTCCGCCTTGCGGCGCGAAGCGATTCCGGCAGCGGCGATGATTTTCTGGAGACGCTCGGCAGGCATTAGATTCAGATTAACAGAAACAGGATGGTGATTTAATATGCTGTCATCCTAAGCGGAGCCTGGTCCTTCGCGTTGCGAAGCAGTCACTTCGCTCAGGATGACATTAGGTTAAGAGCGACTGATCACAGATCCTAAGCTGCCGGATTCGTTTTCTCAGACGCGGTTTCGGCCACAATAATTTCTGCTCTCGCGTCCTCATCCGCCTCGGGAGTGGGCTCGGCCCCTGATATCTCGGACGCCTTTGCCATGGTGGCCTCGGCGGACGGTTCCGTCAGCAGGTCGCTCTGGAACGACTCCGCCAGCAGCTTTTCGAACTCTTCCATGCTGGGCAGCTCGCCGACGTCCTTCAGGCCGAAGCGCAGCAGAAATTCTCTGCTGGTCTTGTAGAGGATGGGCCGGCCAATCACGGCTTTCCTTCCAGCGGTGGTGATGAGCTTCCGATCGAGCAGGGTGGCGATGACACCGCTCGAATCGACGCCGCGAATTTCACTGATCTCCGGCACGGTCACCGGCTGCTTGTAGGCAATCACCGCCAAGGTTTCGAGCGCCGGGAGGGACAGGCGAATTGGCGGCTTCAGACTCTTGGCGAAAGACCGGACCGCGTCGTGTTGCTCGGGCTTGGTGGACATGCGGTATCCACCGGCAACCTGGCGAATTTCGATGCCGTGGTCGGCGCCAGAATAGTCCGTGAGCAGCTCTTCGAGGTTGGCGCGGACGCGCGATTTGACTTCGTTCTCATCGGCGGCGCCGGCGGCGAGAACTTCGGCCTTCACGAGTTGGACGATGTGATCCAGTGTGATGGGGATTTCGGTCGCGTAAATGATAGCTTCGAGTTGGGCTTTAAGACTCATAAGAGTAATGGTTGGTGATTAGTGGTTAGCAAAAGTGGCCGTCCTGAAAAACTAACCACTAGCCACTAATCACTCTTATCTCCAGTCGTCCCTGATCGCAGCTTGCTCCGTCATCACTTCGTCGAAGTGGGCGTGCTTGCGTACCAGCACTTCGCCGAAGACGTGGTCTTGGCGCACCTGGATCGCCTGCAGCCTAACCAGTTCAAGCAGGGCCAGGAACATGCAGACCAATGCCTGACGCGATGGCACATGGCGCAGCATCTGCTTCAGGCGGATTGGCCGCGATTCGATGGAAAGCCGGCGATGCAAGTACTGGATCATCTGCCCGACCGTCACCGTCTCTTCATCCACTTCCAGTATCGGGCGATTACGCGCGCGGTCGAGAATCTGCTGAAACGTCTTCACTAGATCGATGACGTCAGCCGCCAATTCGGGCTCGGTGCCTTCGGCGTCCATAAAATCTTTGAGCGCCGGGTTGCTCAGTACCGCGTCTTCGATCTGCTGCTTCTGGAGGAGCATTTGCGCGGCTGACTTGAACTTCTCGTGCTCGAGTAGGCGGTTGACGAGCTCGCTACGCGGGTCAACGTCGACGCCTGCCGGAGCCAGCGGATCGCGCGGCAGCAGCATCTTCGACTTGATGTGAATCAGCACGGCCGCCATGTAGATGAATTCCGACGCGATGTTTACATCGAGGTCCTTGATGCGCTCGACATAGACGAGATATTGCGCGGTGATTTTCGCGATCGGGATGTCGTAGATGTTGATGTCCTGCTTGCGGATGAGGTCGAGCAGCAGATCGAGCGGTCCTTCATAGACTCCGCCGAGGTCGACTGCGAACGGGAAGTCGTTTTCTTCTTTGTGCGCGGTTTTCGGCGGAACGGTACTGGGCACGGGCGCTGCGGTCGGGCCGGATGCGAGTTGAGAGAGATCCGTCACTTTGTAGAGCTCCGCGCGGGCTCGTACTTGAGCGACATGCCCATTGAATCGCGCACCTCGTCCATGGTTGCGCCCGCCACTCGGGCGGCGCGTGCCGAACCAGCCTCAAGAATATCCCACGCCAGACGCGGATTGTCCTCGTATTTTTTTCGCCGCTCCTGCATGGGATTGAGGATTTTCACAAGCGCGTCAGCTGCCCAGCCCTTGCATTCGATGCAACCGATGCCTGCGGACCGGCATCCCTCATTCACTTTTGCCATCGTGGGCTGGTCACTGAATATCTTGTGCAGGTCGCCGACCGGACAGAGGTCGGGATTGCCGGGATCGGTACGCCGCACGCGTGCCGGGTCCGTCACCATAGTCTTCAGCTTTTGTCTGACGATCGGTTCGGGGTCCGTGAGCAAGATCATATTCCCGTACGACTTCGACATCTTGCGGCCGTCGGTGCCGGGCAGTTTGGCGGCGGGAGTGAGCAGGGCCTTCGGCTCGGGAAAGACATGCTGGCGCTTGCCAGCATAGAAGCCATTGAACCGCCGCGCAATTTCACGCGTCAGCTCTACGTGTGCCACCTGGTCTTCACCCACCGGAACGAAGTCGGCCTTGTAGATCAGAATGTCCGCCGCCTGCAGCACCGGATATCCGAGGAATCCATACGTCGCCAAGTCTTTGTCTTTGATGTTGTCCCGCTGCTCCTTGTAGGTGGGGACGCGCTCCAGCCAGCCCAGCGGCGTGATCATCGAAAGGAGCAGATGAAGCTCCGCGTGCGCGGGGACGTGCGACTGGATGAACATCACACACTTTTCGGGATCGAGCCCAGCGGCCAGCCAATCCAGCAGCACTTCGACCGAGTTCTCTTTAATGCGGGAGGTGTCGGCGTAATCGGTGGTCAGCGCGTGCCATTTTCGAGGGCGCCCACGTAATTCCCGAGGTGGAGCTTGCCGGTTGAGCGCATTCCGCTCAGCACGCGTTTTTTGTTGGATGGATCGGTCATTCAGCCAGGTTGGACGGCATTGTGTGAGGATGATTCTAACAAAGCGCGGTGCAGCTGCGGGCTACGAGCTTCGAGCTACGAGCGAACAGGTTTTTCCAAGGCTCGCGGCTCGAAGCTCGCAGCCTACCTCTGCAGGTGAGACCATCAAGCGGCCCGCCCGCTTCGCGTTCTCGCCCTTATCGTGTTGGTAGACCAGCGAGAGGGCGCCATCGGCGGCAGAGGTGGCTCCGGCGAGTTCTGCAGCCAGTCCCTGGTAGGAACGGCCTACTTCGTGGCCGTCCTGCAAAGCAACCGGGCTGCCCTTGTCAATGGCGGGGCCGACGACTTGATAGTTGTTGGGAATCTTCCACAATACCTTGCAGTTGGTGGCTTTTTCGACGTCTTCGTCGGTGAAGCCGGGGATCTTCTTATAGCGATTGAGCACAATCCGCAGGCGATCCCGGCCCGCTCCCTCTTGCAGAAACGCCTGGATCCGGCCCGCGCTCCAGAGCGAGACCACATCGGTCTGCGCGACCATCAGCACGGCATTCGAAAGGTCACAAATCATTTGCATGGTGGCATCCACACGGCCGGAGCAATCCACCACGACGAAGTTGTACTGGCTCACCAGTAAGTCGAACAGACGTGCCAGTTCGGTCGCTGTTGGAGCGGCGCTTTGCGGCTGTTGGGCCCCGGCCAGTAGATGGAGTCCGCTGCGGTAGTGCGTCATCAATCCTTCGAGCAGCGAAACGTCCATACGGTGGAGGTTCTGCATGGCATCGACGACCGTGAACTGAGGCCGCAGGTTCAGTTGCAGGGAGGCGTGCCCAATCGGCGCGAAATCCACCAGAACTACGCGCCCGTGAGCCTGCTCCAGCGCGACGGCCGTGTTGACCGCAGTAGTGGTCGCGCCAACTCCGCCCTTGGCGTTCAGGAATGTAAAGACCCGGGCCTTGCCGGCACTGCGCTGTGCGCGGCTCAACGAGGCGGTGAATCGGGTGAAGGCTTCGATCATCGCCTCGCGGGTGGCGCTACGGTCCAGAAACTCGCGCGCTCCCGCCCGCATCGCGGAGACGATGTTGGTCGGCTGGGTCAATTCTCCTACCGCAAAAATTGTGACGTCCCCGGCGGCGGCGTGAATCATTTCAATGGCGCGGATGGCCCGCTGCGGATTCTTTGGATCAATATCCACCAGCACGATTTCCGCCCGCTGATCGAGTACCTGCCGGAGCACTGCGTCGCTGGGGGTCACGGGAAACCCGACGTGGCTGAGCACGGTCCGGGCCATATGAGTGCTTTCGACCCGCGTATTCAAAACCGCGGACTGTTCGCGGTCCTCCGTGAGGACGGCGACGGCTATCCCGTGCATGAGTCGATTCTCGCTCTTCATGGTCATGCTACGAACTTCCTATACCGGGGCCAAATGACCTTCGTAATCGAAGGGGAGACCTCAGGCGAACTTGCAGGTTGGCAGGGGGCGTCATACCGGACAAAAACTCCAACAGACTGCTGGTCTAAAGCCATTGTAGGACAGGTGCCCACCTTTGGAAAGCCGCAGCTAGCACCGGAGGGCAAGTTTCAACGGGGAATCGTGCCCGGACTTTCCACAGTTGCGTCCGCGACCGAAACCCGCGCCAGTTCCGGCGTTGGCTCGGATTCGAGAGAGGGAAGATACTCATAAGAATCCAGCTGTACGGCAACGCCGGTTCGGGGACCGGCTTGAGAGGAATCGGCGCGCAACACCCGGCCGCGAGCGCGCACGCGCATGCTCTCCCCTAGCGTTATCTCCGAAGGCATGGTGAAGGTCAGTTCGACTGCTGCGCCCTCCGCCAGTTGCGCCTCGGTGTAGAGGAAGAGCCCACGAGAGCTCACGTCCTGTGTGAATCCAGGCACGGCCTTTCCGTTGACATGAATCGCCAGCGGAAGGTGCAACTGGAAGCGCTGGCCGGAGCGACGCTCAACTCGGATAGGGTCTGTGCTCATAGTTCATCCTTCCCGGAGCGGGGTCGAGGGAGCCGCGGAGAGCACTACTGTATACCGATTTGAGCGCGGCGGGAAGGTGCAAATTCATGACATCGACTGGCCCAGCGGGATGGGACGTGGGATAGCAATGTCATGTCACCGTCGACCCGCCCGGTTCGGTCCTCGCGCATCCTGACGCCAGTTGCCCGCATCCGTAACTTGTGCCAAGGTTTTAGAAGAGTGACTCAAGCGCCAGACCCCATCACAAAAAAACCGGCCACGAATAACTCATCCCAGTCCAGATGGGAAGTCACGCTGCGCGCCCTGCGCCACCGCAACTTCCAGCTCTTCTTTGGCGGACAAATCATCTCCCTGACCGGCACTTGGATGCAGAGTGTGGCGCAGGCGTGGCTGGTCTATAGCATTACGAAGTCGTCGTTTCTTTTGGGTGCGGTCGGCTTCGCAAGCCAGATCCCGGTTTTTCTGCTCGCGCCTCTTGGAGGCGCCGCCGCTGACCGGATCAACCGGCATCGGTTGATCATCGCAACCCAGACTGCATCCATGCTTCTGGCGTCGATTCTGGCCTGGCTGACACTCAGTCACCGAGTCCAGGTCCCGCATATTTTCATTCTCGCGGCGCTGCTTGGAGTGGTAAACGCCTTCGACATCCCCGGACGGCAGGCGTTTCTCGTCGACATGGTCGGCAAAGGGGACTTGATGAATGCCATCGCGCTGAATTCCTCAATTTTCAATGGCGCGCGCGTTGTGGGCCCGGCGGTGGCGGGAATTTTGGTGGCAAAGATTGGCGAAGGCTGGTGCTTTGCAGTCAACGCCCTTAGCTACATCGCGGTAATCGTCGGACTGCTGCTGATGGACGTGCAATGCGAACGGCGGGTCAGCAAGAATTCGCCCCTCGTGGATATCGTGGAGGGATTTCGCTGGGTCAACGGCACGAAGGTGATCCGGGCGTTACTGCTCCTAATTGGTCTGGTCAGCCTGGTCGGGATGCCTTACACGGTGCTGATGCCGATTTTTGCCGACCAGATCCTTCACGGTGGCGCACGCGGACTCGGCATCCTGATGGGCGCGACCGGCGTGGGCGCCCTGCTGGGCGCGCTGACTCTGGCTGCCAAGACCGGCGTCACTGGACTCGGCCGGTGGGTAGCGATCACCTGCGCCGGGTTCGGCGTCAGCATTATCCTGTTTTCATTTTCCCGCCATTTCTGGCTCTCGGTAGCCCTTCTGCTTCCCGCCGGCTTTTCGATGATGTTGCAGATGGCCTGCTCGAACACTCTGATTCAGACCATGGTCCCGGACCGGCTCCGTGGCCGCGTCATGGCCGTCTACTCGATGATGTTCATGGGAATGGCGCCGTTCGGCGCACTATTTGGCGGAGCGCTTGCCCATCGCGCCGGTGCTCCAATCACGATTGCGATGGGCGGAGTGGCCTGCATCCTCGGCGCAGCGTGGTTTGGACGCCAATTGCCCGAACTGCGGGTCGAAGCCCGCCGCCTGATCGTCGCCCAGGGATTGGCGGGAGGCGAACCGGTGCAAGAACTGAACGCGCAACCCGTGGAAGAGTAGTCGTTTCTCGCAATCCCAATCGGCACTGCAGTTCGCCGGGAGTTCTGACTTGACACTCCGCGTCTGGGTCCATAGCATTATGGAAACCGACCGATCGGTCGGTTTTGAGTTTCCGTAACAGTTCGGTCCATACTACAGGCCGCAGAACAGCGCCCAGGCGGACCCCTAAGGAGTATCCAAAGTGGCGACAGTCTTCTATCAGAACGATGCCAACCCCTCAGCCCTGAAGGGCAAAACCATTGCAGTTTTCGGCTACGGTTCCCAGGGACACGCCCAGGCCCAGAACCTGCGCGACAGCGGATACGACGTGATCATCGGTCTCGATCCTGATCGCGGTTCGGCGACTCAGGCTCGCGCAGACGGCATGACCGTCCTCGCTCCGGCCGAAGCCGCCAAGCGCGCCGACTGGATCCAGATCCTCACCCCGGATGAGACCCAGGCTGACTTTTACCTGTCGGCCATCAAGCCACACCTGACCAAGGGCAAGGTTCTCGGTTTCTCGCACGGCTTCAGCGTTCATTTCAAAACGATCGAGCCTCCTAAGGATGTAGACGTCGTCATGATCGCGCCCAAGGGGCCCGGTCACCTGGTGCGGCGGGTCTACACGCAAGGCGGTGGCGTGCCGTCTCTGCTGGCGATCCATCAGGATGCCAGCGGGCGCGCTCACGAATTCGCGCTCAGCTACGCTCATGGCATCGGCTCGACGCGCGCGGGCGTGCTTCAGACGACCTTCAAAGAAGAAACCGAGAGCGACCTGTTCGGCGAGCAGGCCGTGCTCTGCGGTGGGCTGACTTCGCTGATCAAGAAGGGCTTCGAGACTCTGGTGGAAGCCGGCTACGCGCCTGAGATTGCTTACTTCGAATGCTGCCACGAGATGAAGCTCATCGTCGACCTCATTTACGAAGGCGGCCTGAGCCGCATGCGCTATTCGATCTCGAACACCGCCGAGTACGGTGATCTCACGCGCGGAAATGTCGTGGTCAACGACGAGGCGAAGGCGGAGATGAAAAAGATTCTCGCCCGGATCCAGGACGGCAGCTTTGCCAAGGAATGGATTGAAGAGAACAAGAAGGGCGGCAAGAACTTTGCCGCGCTGCGTGAGAAAGAGAAGCAGCACCCAATCGA
>WNFA01005090.1_pt1 | contig 10990 bp, 15 predicted proteins | sample 5400481 | NCBI WGS metagenome assembly WNFA01 (sample SAMN13153340, study PRJNA577476) | soil metagenome | isolation source: 120 cm saprolite under Douglas fir tree site 2 hole 1 replicate 2 | place: USA:California | collected 2015-04-18 | reverse complement strand
TGGATCGGCACGGGAGGGAATTATCATGTCAAATACATGATAGTCAACTACATGCGGTCTGCACGCGTGGACGCCTGCTGGCGAGCTGGCAGAGCGTCTCCGACGGCTCGGGGCCGGGCCGCTATTGCCGTGCCAGCGCCTGAGCGATGCCCGCGAGTCCGCGCTCGGCCTCGGCGTCCGTCAGCACGAGCGGCGGCGCCAGGCGGACGACCGTGTCGCGGTGGAGCGTCCAGTTGAGGATGAGCCCGCGCTCGAGCGCGCGGCGCGCGAAGCGGGCGCAGGCGGCGGCCTCGCCGAACTCGAGTCCGACGAGGAGACCCAGACCGCGCACCGCGACGAGCCCGCCCCGTCCGACGGAAGCGTCCAGGCGCTCGAGAAGCCGCACGCCGAGCGCTGCGGCACGCGCGGCGAGATCCTCGCGCAGCAGCACCTCGAGCGCCGCGAGCCCCGCCGCGCACGAGAGCGGGTGGCCGCCGAAGGTGGTCACGTGCGCCAACGGCGGGTCGTGGGCGAGGGTCGCCATCACCAGGGGGCTGCCGACGAAGGCGCCGAGCGGAAGGCCGCCACCGAGCGCCTTCGCGAGCACGAGCAGGTCCGGCACGACGCCCCAGTGCTCGTGCGCGAAGAGCCGCCCCGTGCGGCCGAAGCCGGTCACCACCTCGTCGAGGATGAGCAGCGCGCCGGTCTGGTCGCAGCGCCGGCGGAGCGCTGGCAGGAACCCCGGCGACGGGATGCGAACGCCGGCCTCGGCCTGCACCGGCTCGACCACCACCGCCGCGGTCCCGGCGTCGATCGCCGCGAGCGCCCCGACGTCGTCGAAGGGGAGGAGCGTGACCTCGGGCAGGAGCGGCTCGAAGGGCGCGCGATAGACCGGGTTCCCGCCGATCGAGAGCGCGCCCAGCGTGTCGCCGTGGAAGCCACCTTCGAAGGCGACGATCCGTCGCCGCCCCGTGTGCTTGCGGGCCGTCTTCAGCGCGCCCTCGATCGCCTCGGCGCCGCTCGAGGTGAAGTAGACGACCGCGAGCGGCGGGGTGAGGAGCCCGGCCAGGCGCGCGGCGAGCCGCACCTGCGCCTCCTGCACGAACTCGCCGTAGACCATGACGTGGAGGTGCCCCTCCGCCTGCGCGCGCACCGCGGCGACCACCTCGGGATGCGTGTGGCCGATGTTCGCGACCCCCATGCCGGCGAGGAGGGCCAGGTACGCGTGGCCGCTCGCGTCCCACACCGTCGAGCCGGCGGCGCGCGCGACCTCGATGCCGAGCGGCGTGGCCGACGTCTGGCAGAGGTGGCGGAAGAAGAGCGCCCGAAGGTCGTCACTCACGGCTCGACCTCGATGAGCCGCTCGGCGCACCGGCCGAGGAGCGCGCCGAGCGGCGGGAGCTGCCCGCGCGGCCACGAGAGCGGTGGCCGCTGCATGCGGCCGATCGGGCAGAGGCGCGAGACGCCGCGCTCGCGGAGCGCCGGCACGAGCGCCGCCGCGTCGACGCCCGCGATCCCGACGCACTCGACCTGGCCCGGGCGCAGCAGCTCGGGGAGGGCGCGCGGGTCGGGGAGCGAATGCACGCGTACGGTGCGCAGCCCGCGCGTCGGACGGAAGGCGTCCGCGTCCTCGTGGATCACCGTACCGCCGGCACCGCGCGAGACCGCGGCGCCTGTCCTCCATTCCGCCTCCGCGGCGTCGAGCTGCGCCCCGGCGCGTGCCTCGACGCTCGCGGGCCCCGGCGGAAGCCTCTCCGCCACGGCCGCAAGCGCCGCGGCGAGCCGCTCGGCGAAGCCGCGCGCGTCGTTCGCGACGTACACCGCGTGCGGCGAGAGGCAGCCCCGCTGGTCGTGGAGGGCCACGTCGAGCGCGACGGCATCCGCGTCGCCCGGGCTCTCACGACCGATCACGGCCACGCTCCAGCGCTGGCCGTGCGCGACGAGCCGCTCGCCGAGCCGCGGCGCCAGCGCCGCGAGCGTCGCGTCGCCGCCGCTCACGACCACCACCTGGGCGCGGCCGAGGAGCGCGTCCGCGCTGGCCACGGTGCCGCCCGGCCAGTAGGCGGTGACGATGGTCGCGGCGAGCTCGGGGTCCACGGCGGCGAGCGCGTGCTGGAAGGCGGGCGCCGAGAGCGGGTCGTCGCGGCCCGACTTGACCAGCACCGCGGCCCCGGCGAGGCAGCCGAGCGCGATCGCGGGCAGCGCCAGGGCGGGCACGTTGCTGGCGAGCACCTGCGCCACCAGCGCCGGGCCGTCCGGCACGGGCCGCGCGGCGGCGCCGGCGCCCCATTCGCGCTCGACCAGCTCCGTCATCGCGGCCGCGTCGAGTGCGTCCGCGGCGATGGGCACGATGGCGGCGATCGTCTCCGGAGAGAGATGCGCGGCCGTCGGCAACTCGGCCCGCAGCGCGGTGTCGTCGCGCCAGCGCTCCGCCGCCGCGGCGAGCGCGGCGATCGTGTCGCGCAGAGGACGCCCGCGGAGCCGCGCCCGCGCGGCGGCCGCCGCGCCCAGGCACGCGAGCAGCGCGGCGCTCACGACGGCTCCAGGTCGGCCAGGAGTAGTCCGCAGCCGCGCGGTGGCGCGCCGGAGGCGCGCCCGAGCAGCTCGATACCGTCGTCGCCGGCGGCGCGCCCGAGGTCCTCGCTCAGCACCACGGACGCCGAGCCCGCGTTGGCGAGGTCGTGGTGACAGAGGAGGCCGGTCGCGCCGGGCACGACGGGTGCGAGCGTGTCGGGGTCGAGGACGCGCGTGCGGAGCCACGGAGGGGCCACGAGGCGGCGCCGTGCGAGGCTCCGGCCGTGGAAGCGGTCGTCGAGCACGCTGTCGTAGCGCTGCGAGCACAGCTCGGTCATGCCGTACTCGTTCACGCAGTAGTAGCCGGGGACGCCGAGCAGGGTCCAGCATTCGTGCAGGAACCCGGGACGCGAGAGCGGGCGCGTCATGCCCTTCATGCCGCCGGTGTCGACGACGCGACTCGCGGGCCCCAGACGGAACGCGCGCGCGCGAGCCCGGCAGGCGTCGAAGAGCTGGGCGAAGGCGGCGGTCACGCCGACCAGGAGGAGCGCCTCGCCGCTCGCCTCCGCGGCGGTGAGGCGGTCCAGAATCCGCTCCGTCTCGAGGCCGTGCTCGTCGACGAACCACTCGACGCCGGCCGCCAGCGCCTCGCCCACCCAGACGCACATCTGCACCAGCGACGAATCCGGGCGCAGAGCCGGCGGTGGCACGAGGCAGAGGCACGGGAGCCGGAAGCCGTCCGGGAGAACGAAGCGTGCGAAGCCGGCGAGCGCCGAGGCGCGGTAGAGGGCGAGATGCGGCACCCGGTGACGGCCGCGTGCGTCCGCGCCGCCCGTCGTCCCGCTGGTGCGGAAGGTCGCCTCGGGGGGCCCGCAGGCGAGATCGGCGCGGCGGAAGGCGGCGCTCGGAACCGCGGGCACGTCCTCCCAGCGGCCGACGTTCGCGGGTGTGACGCCGCGGCGCGCGCAGAAGGCGCGGTAGGGCGTGTTGTGCTCGAACTGGTGCGCGAAGACGCGGAGTGCCCACGGCTGGAAATCGGGCGCCGGCGCGCCGCGGCCGGCGGCTTCGATGGCGGCCGTGAGCTCGGCCTCGAGCGTCATGCGTCCTTCCCATACGACGGACGGCACCGCTCGGCCACCGCGCGCGGCTTGCCGGGGGACGCGGGAATGCGGTACGCCATCCGCGATGCCCGTCAAGGAAGACCTCTACGACGCGGCGGTCGACCTCTTCGGTGACGGCAAGCTCGAGGAGGCGATCGCGAAGTACCGGGAGGCGCTCGCCCTCGATCCCGGCTACGTCGACGCGTGGCACGGGATCGCCATGGCGTACAACGAGCTCGGCCGGCACGCGGAGGCGATCGAGGCGGGCAAGAAGCTCTGCGAGCTGACGCCGGACGACGTGCTCGCGCACACCAGCCTGTCGCGCTTCTACCAGGGGGCGGGCATGGTGCCGGAGGCGGAGGCGGAGGGCGCCAAGGCGCGCGTGCTCGACTGGAAGCGCCAGCTGAAGGAGCAGAAGCCCGAGTGAGGCGGCGGTGGTCGAGCGCAGCGACGAGTACATCATCGGCCGGCTGATCGAGCGGAGCCGGCTGCTCATCGCGCTCTCCGACGAGATCCCGGTCGAGACCAAGCTCCAGACGCAGCCGCTGCTGAAGCAGCTCGAGCGTGCGCTCGCCGTGCCGCCCGGGGAGCAGGACGAGGAGCGCGTGCGCGGCACCTACGCGGCGCTCTACGGCGAGCTCGCCGACTACGCGGACCTGGAGGCGCTGCTCTCGGCGCTCAAGAACTTCGTGCCCTACCTGTGAGTGCGCTCGCCGGCGTCCGCGTCCTCGACCTGACCCGCTTCCTCGCCGGGCCCTTCTGCACCGCGATCCTCGCCGACCTGGGCGCCGAGGTGATCAAGGTCGAGGCGCCGCGCGCGGGCGACGAGGGCCGCTACGGCTACCCGACGCCGGACGGCGTGCCGGTCGCGTTCCTGGCGCTCAACCGCAACAAGAAGGGCATCACGCTCGACCTCCGGCACCCCGAGGGCCGCGCGCTCGTGCGGCGCTTCCTGCCCCACGTCGACGTGCTGGCCGAGAACTTCGCCGGCGGCACGCTGGCGCGCTGGGGTCTCGCCCCCGAGGAGCTGGTGCGCGAGCACCCGCGGCTCATCGTCGCCAGCATGTCGGGCTTTGGACAGACGGGGCCGTGGGCCGCGCGGCCCTCGTACGACATCGTGGCGCAGGCGGCGGGCGGCTTCATGTCACTCACGGGATTTCCGGAGAGCCCGCCCACGCGCGGCGGGGGCTCGCTGGGGGACTACCTCCAGGGCCTCTTCGGCGCGATCGGCGTGCTCGCGGCGCTGAACGCCCGCGGCCGTACCGGGCGCGGGCAGGCGGTCGACGTCTCGGCGCAGGATGCGGTCTTCTCCGTCCTGGACGGCTGGCCGAGCATCCACGCCGCGACCGGGAAGCTGCCGGCACGGGTCGGCAACCGCCACCTTGCCACCGCGCCGTACGACGGCTTTCGCGCGCGCGACGGCTGGGTGGTGATCGCGGTGGCGACGAACCGCATCTTCCGGCGCCTGGTGGAAGCGATCGGGCGCCCGGAGCTGGGGACCGACCCGCGCTTTCGCGGCGCCGCGGGGCGGCTCGAGCGCAGCGCCGAGATCAACGAGCTGATCGGCGTCTGGGTCGCGGAGCGGACGGTCGAGGAGGTGACGGCGGCGCTCGGCCCCGGGCGGGCGAACGTGCCCTGCTCGCCGGTTTACGGTGTCGCGGATCTCCTCCGCCACCCCCAGCTCCTCGCGCGTGACATGATCGTCCGCCTGCCGCACGCGAAGCTCGGCGAGGTCGCCGTGCCGGGCGTCGCCGTCAAGCTCTCCGACTCACCCGGTGCCGTCCGGCGGCTCGGCCCCGAGCTGGGCGAGCACAACCAGGAGATCTACGCGGGGCTCCTCGGCCTCGGCGCCGAGGAGCTCATGCACCTCCGCGCGGCCGAGGTGATCTGACCCTCAGGGATTCGCGGCGGGCGGCGTGCCGGCGCGACACTTGGCGAGGTTGCCGATGGCTTCGTCGAGCCGGCTCTGTATCACCGTGAGCTTGCCGCTCACGTCCACCTGCTTGTTCTTGAGCTCGAGGATCTGCGCGTCCTGCTGCTCCACGCGCTTGCGCAACTCGATCGCCCCGTTCATCCCGTTGCCCCACAGGATGTAGGACGCGAAGAAACCGAAGCCGAACACGACCGCCAGGACGATGATCCGGCCCGTCCACTGCCAGACCGCTTCCTGAACCTTCTGCTTTGCCAGCTCGTCCTCGGTGGCCGCCATCGGTACCCCCTTGCGTTGGTGGGGGCTCCATAGCGCACCCGCGGCGAGCGGGTAAAGGGAGGCAGGCCCCGACGATTCTCAGACCAGCGACGCGGCCCGGGAGGTGGTCAGGTACTCCCGTACCAGTGAGGGCGCGCGCCGGAGGCCCTCCTCGAAGTCGCGAAAGAGGGCCTCGTGCACCCACTCGCCGCTCACCCAGGCATCGAAGGAGGATTCCTCCCCGAGGCGGACCTCGACCAGGCGCTCGCCGACCGGCTGCCCGGTAACGATGGCGCGCAGCGAGCTTCCCGAGTCGACGAGTACGCCGCGGCACCCCGAGGGGAGGTGGAGGGCCGCCCTGGCCCTCTCGATGCGGGCCTCGGTCATGCGCTCCCCGGCGAGCACGTGCACGATCACCCAGCCGTCGGCCGGCGGGTTCGCCTCCTCGAGCCACTTGAGGTTCGAGTCCGTGAGGCGCACGCGGGCGCGCTCCTGCTCGAAGCCCTCGCCGCTGCGGAAGAACCGCCCGCCGAAGGCCGCGGGCGGGCGCGGGAGGGGGTTGCCCTTCGCGTCCTTGCCCTGATCGATCCACCAGCGGTTCTCGACCGACGGACGATCGCCCTTGCCGCCCACGCAGCGAGAGTAGCGGAGCGCCGCGGGAGCGGCAACGTCGGCGAGAGGGTAGCGTTGCCGGCGGGCTTTCGTTATCGTCCGCGGCACATGCCCGACGACACCGACTGGCGCCCGTTCGCGGGCGAATGGGGGCTCATCCTGGGCGCCTCGAGCGGCTTCGGCGCCGCCACCGGGCGCGAGCTCGGCCGCCGCGGCATGGGCATCGTCGGCGTGCACCTCGACCGCAAGGTCACCTTGCCGCTGGCCGAGGCGGTCGCGGCGGACGTCCGCGCGGCGGGCTCGCCGGCGGAGTTCTTGAACGTCAACGCGGCCGACGACGAGAAGCGAACCCACATCTGCGACCGCGCGCGCGAGCTGACCGGCGGCAAGCCGCTCCGCGTCCTCATGCACTCGCTCGCCTTCGGGACGCTGAAGCCGTTCGTGAGCGACGAGCCCGGGCAGCAGACGACCAGGGCCCAGCTCGAGATGACGCTCGACGTGATGGCGCACAGCCTGGTCTACTGGGTCCAGGACCTCCGCGCCCGCGGCCTCCTCGGCGACGGCAGCCACGTCTTCGCCATGACCAGCTCGGGCGGCACCCGCGTCATGCCGTTCTACGGCGGCGTCTCGGCGGCCAAGGCGGCGCTGGAGTCCCACGTGCGCCAGCTGGCGCTCGAGCTCGGGGGGGCGGGTGTGAGCGTGAACGCCATCCGCGCCGGGGTGACCGACACCCCGGCCGCGCGCAAGATCCCCGCCGCCGAGTATCTCTTCCAGGAGGCCCGGCGCCGCAACCCCGGCGGTCGCCTCACCTGCCCCGAGGACGTGGCCGGCGCCATCGTCGCCCTCTGCCTCCCGGGCACGCGCTGGATCAGCGGGAACGTGATCGGCGTGGACGGCGGGGAGGACGTGACCGCCTGAGGCCCGCGCGCTTGCGGCGCGCGCGGCTGGCCGCCGAGCCGACGAGACGCGTGCGGCTGCGGGCGCGCCGCTCCGGCGAGACGCCGCGCACGAAGCGGTAGGCGAACCCGTCCGCCTTCCGCTCCGCGTCGGCCCACAGCACGTAGTGGCCGAACTCGTGGTAGACGGTGTGGATCCACTGCCGCTCCGAGTTGTACTTGCGGCCCCGTTTCCAGCTCTCGGGGTGGACCAGGTGGATGTCGCCGTTCTCGTAGGTCCGACCCGCGGTCCTGCCCCAGTCGATGTAGTCGAACCAGCGCACGCGCGGGCGGCGGAGGTGGTAGAAGCGGCTGAGCAGGCCGAGGGCTCTCCGGAAGTCGAGCTCGCGATGCTCCCGGAAGAAGGTCGTGAGCAGGCGGTCCGCCACCCGGCGCTCGCGAACTCCCGGAAACATCATGCGCATGTGCGGGTCCTCTCGGCCGCCTCGCGGGGGCTTCCTGGGCGGGCGGGGGCGGAAGATACCGGCGCCCCCCGGGCGAGTCAATTGAGCCGAGCCGACGGCCATGCGAGGGCGAAAACCCAGGTCCGGCGCGGGTTTCCCCGCCTCACTTGAAAGCTGGCATGATCTCTTGCGCGAAGCGGCGGAGCAGCCCCCGGTCGAACGGCGGGCGCAGCGAGAGGATGATCTCGGTGGCGCCCGCGTCGACGTACTCGCGGATGCGCCGCTGGACGGCGGCGGGGCTGTCGGCCAGGATCGACTGCGCCACCTCCTTCTTGACGATGGCGCGCGCGCCGAGCCGCACCACGGGCCCGGCGAGCGGAATGTCGGTGATGGCGACCAGGGGCAGGAGCACCGAGACCGCGGCCGGGCAGGGGCTGCGGCCGATGCGCTGGCACTCCGCCGCGATGATCTGCCGCCGCTCGCGGATGCCGTCGGGCGTGACGCCGCTGACGGCGTTCCAGCCGTCGGCGTAGCGCGCCACCAGGGGCACGATCCAGCGCTTGCCCTGGCCGCCGATCACGATCGGGGGATGCGGCTTCTGCACGTTCGGGGGCGCGAAGGGGGCCTTCTCGAGCCGGTAGTACTTCCCGGCGAAGCTCGGGTGGTCCTCGCTCCACAGCTTGGTGATCACCTGGAGCGCCTCGCCGAGCTTCCGCGCGCGCTCGTGCGGCGTGCCGAAGGCGAAGCCGTACGCCGCGTGGTCGCGATCGAACCAGCCCGCGCCGATGCCGAGGACGAGGCGGCCATGGCTCACCTGATCGACGGTGGTCGCCATCTTCGCGAGCAGCGCCGGATTGCGGTAGGTGTTCCCGGTCACCAGCGCGCCGATCCGCATCCGGCTCGTCTCGGCGGCGAGGGCGGCCAGCATGGTCCAACCTTCGAGACAGGGGCCGTCCTGGTCGCCGAAGATCGGGATGAAGTGATCGTAGACCCAGGCGCTGTCGAAGCCGAGCGCCTCGGCCTCCTTCCAGGTGGCGAGCAGATCGTCCCAGGCGACGTTCTGGTTGGGGGTCTGGATGCCGAAACGCACGCGCGCGGGCGCCTCCGCGAGGGCGGGCCCGGCGACGAGCAGGGCGAGGGCGAGGACGACGACGGTGCGCATGCCGCCGTCTAGCCCGGCCGCCCGGGGCCAGGCAATCGCCCGGGCGCGGTGTCCCTCAGGCCCCCGCGCCGGCGGTAGCCCGCCACAGGTCACGTGCCGGGGCGCGGCGCACCGCTTCGCCGAAGCGCACGATGAGGTCGGGATGCGGCCAGTCGCTCCACGGACGCGCGAGCGCCTCGAGTGTCAGGATCTGGAACGCCCCCGTTCGAGTTCGTCCGCTCTCGGCCGTCGCCACCCGACAGAGCAGGCGCCGGGGCAGGTCGGCGGGATATACGTAATCTCCGGGTCGAAAGGCCATCCACTCCACCTCCAGAACATCTCCCGCCCGCGAATGGAGCAACGCGCGTGCCGAAAAAAGGAGGCGGCACGAGCTTTGCTGGACTCCGCGGTATGCGACTGATCACTGCAGCGGGAGTCCTCATCCTGTCGACCGGGCCGGCCCTCGGTGCGTACCTGGTGGACCTGGAGGGTGCCGACCGGATGACGGTCGACAGCTACTGGGTGGACGGCAACCAGATGCACCTCATGCAGGGCGGCGTCGACCTGAGCGTGCCCCGGAGCCGCGTCCGGAGCGTCAAGGAGACGTCCGGCGCGGTAGGGTCGGCCGAGGCCCCGGTCAGGCACCCCAGCGCGGCGCCCGCGCCGAGCGTCGCGGCGAGCAACGGGTCGGAGACGGTCCAGGACCTGCAGGCCGAGCAGCGGCGGATCGAGCACCATCTGCTGCGCGTGCAGCAGCAGCGCTTCGAGGCGAAGAACCGGAACGACCCGCCCGTCAAGCAGAAGCGCCTCGAGAAGGAGTTCGCGCGCACGCAGCACCGGCGGATGGGCGTGATCCGCGAGATCGCCGAGCGCTGAGGAGCACCGTTCCGGCGGCGCGACGGGGTCACGCGTGCCGCGCTGCCCGCTTGCCGCTCAGGACGGGCAGCCGCCCACGCCGGGCTGGACCTGGTTGCAATCGGCGAGCGACGTCACCTTGAGCATGGCGGGGAGCGACGTGTAGTTGCTCGCCTGGTTGGCGAGCGCGAGGGCCTGCGAGCTGTAGCTCACGACCACGCTGCCGCTCACCTTGAGGTTCAGGTTCTCGCTCCAGAGCGAGCCGTAGAGCGTGGCGTTCCCGTGGGACGCATGGGCGGGTCCCCAGGAGCTAGAAGTTGTCGAGCGACCGGTTGCGGACTGCCACCTCGGACTCTGCCACCGAGGCGATGGGGGTGCTGATGTTGCGGTTCGGATTGGTCAGGTTGGCCGTCACCGTGATGCGGATCTTCGCGACGCTGTCGCGCTGGCACTGGGTGAGCACCGCCGGGATCCCGGCAGGCACGAGCTGAACGGGCGGGTTGGAGTTGTCGAAGTAGAGGAAGGCGAGCCCGCCCGTCGGGATGCCGGTGGCGAGCACGACCGGCGCGGCCAGCCCGTCGGCCCGCGTGATCGAGCCGCCCGAGAGGTCGTAGGTGACGTCCTCGCCCGCGGCCGTGATGGCGTTGTCGCCGTTCAGGTCCTGGCGGAAGTGGATCCTGGTGGACGTCGCCTCGATGATCCCCTGCTTGACGCCCGGGGCGCAGCCCGGCGAGGGCGCGGTGGGGATCGCCGTCCCCGGGTCGTAGCTCGCCATGCGCAGCTCGCGGGCCATCAGGTCGATCACGCTGCGGGTCACGTTCTGGCTGTCGCTGTACACGTTCTGCGACGCGAAGGCCTTCAGCTGGGCGCGCTGGAAGGTGTAGACCGCGGCGAGCAGGATGAGGGTCAGGCTGATGCCCGCGAGGACCTCCATGCTGGAGAAGCCGCGCGCGCGCGACCGATGGCGTGCGGTGCTCAGCATGGGATGGTGCTGCACCGGATGTACGCGGCGAGCGTCGTGGTGTGGGCGCGCGTGTCCGTCCACCCGACGCTCACGGTCACGGTGCGCAGCCCGAAGGTCGGGCTGTCGTTCCCCGAGACGCTCCAGGAACGGGCGAACCTGCCGCCTCCGGTGCCGTCGGCCTTGAGCGGGTTGGACGCATCGGTGTAGTTCCCGGGCAGGACCGCGGCGGCGCCGAGCGGCGTGCTGCGCAGCTGCTCGAGCTTCTGCTGCGCGAGCGCGTGGGCGGCGCTGGTCGAGT
>WNFA01005087.1_pt1 | contig 10993 bp, 18 predicted proteins | sample 5400481 | NCBI WGS metagenome assembly WNFA01 (sample SAMN13153340, study PRJNA577476) | soil metagenome | isolation source: 120 cm saprolite under Douglas fir tree site 2 hole 1 replicate 2 | place: USA:California | collected 2015-04-18 | reverse complement strand
GACGCGGAGAGGTCTGGCGCGACAATAACGGTTTCTTTGTCGCCTCTTTCCCGGGCAACCTGGACTTTGTCGGGATCGAACATGGCAATCCATTGGCTGTGGCGATCGGCGGCGGAGCGACGACCTACGGTGCGCTGACCGTCGGACTTGCCATCAAGCCTCCCGTCCCGAAACAACTCGAAGGCCTCGTTATCAGGCCAGAGATTCGCTACGACGCGTCCTTGAACAACACCACGCCATTCGGCGGAGGAACGAAGAGTTCGCAATGGACGTTTGCCAGCGACCTCATCATTCCCTTCACGATCAAATGAGATTGATCTGACCGCCATGACGAACCTGCAGTAACTCATTCTCTTGAGATCTAAGGGGGCGGCAGATCATCTGCCGCCCTTATATTTTTATCTGTGGAGGTGATTGGGTTTGGATCGGCGAGGGATCGCGACGGACGCTATTGGCCGTTGTAGGTGGCGCGATTGTGCTTTGCACCTTCGCAGGAGCAATATTAGGTCCACCGTTGTTGCGGGCTTAACGGTCCTTGGTGGCCGTTTTCACGTCAGCGTGAGCCTGTAACCGCCAGACGATTTGCTCCGAACTCATTGCCAGAAGCGCACATGACGCGCTTCCAACAATGATGGAGTCGGACCATGTTAACGAAACGCTTTCTCACGATTTCGCTGTTGCTGCCGCTGGTGGCGATATCAGCAGCGGCCCACGCGGGCTCGACCATTACGGACAAAAGCTATTGGCCAAGCGCAGCGAGGCCGGCCGCACATAGCGAAGCCAGCACCGCACATAGCGGACCGCGTGATGCGTTTGCATCCAGCAGCGTGATGGCGCCACGTGAGCCTGCGGCGAATTGCGGTCGAGGGCGCAAACGTATGGCGCTATCACGGCGGCCCGAAATCTTCCTTTTGACGCCATCCGCGCACGACGATGCACTCCAACTAAAACGCGTTTGTATCATCAGCAATCGCGCGGCGATCGGAATCGATGCAAGAGCGGTTGCGGAAGAACTAACCCCCGCAACCGTCCCTTGGTGACAGTTTTGAAAGCTCACAAAACAGGAGAACAATGATATGACCACGCTTCATAAAAACGCGACCACTCACGGATCCGGCGATCGGCCGCGCGATACTCTGGCGAGTTATTTCGCTCGTTATCGCTTCGCGCTGTATTTACTTTCGGGCGTAGGAATTGCCGCAGAAGGAGCATTCGGATGGCCCTAAATCTTCACGATATCACCCTCGGCGGTGGCAAGGTTTCACTACTCGACACATTGAGAGGGTATTTCGTTCGGTACCGCCTGGCGCTGTATCTCTTGTCGGGCGCTGCCGTTGCTTTAGGTTTTGCCCTGAACTGGAACTGGCTAGCGGCCGCCGGGTTACTTCGCATCGTGGCAGTCCTGCCGTGCGCGTTGATGATGTTCAGGTGCATGAGACACGGGACTCGCAGCTCGAATGAAGAAACCGCGTTGCAGCATGCGGCGTTGCCGTCTCGGTTCTCGACAGCGTCAGATCCGCAGCAATAGCTGCCGCGTGTTGATGGCGACACCGGCGTGCGACCTGACCTTTCGAGTTCTTCAGGAAATCGAGGCTTCTCCCGAACCAGCCAAGGGAAGCGAACCATGATGAGTGGTATGACGTCTGGTATGATGTGGGGCATCGGGATTTTCTGGCTGCTGGTCATCGTTGTCTTGATCCTGGCCGCAGCAGCACTTATCAAATATCTGCGCTCCTGAAGCTGGGTGGCTGAAAATGAGCAGGTACGGCATCATCGCGCTTGCGACAATTGCACTCCTCTCCCCCGCGCGTGCCCAAAATGGCGATGCCGCGCGCGGTCAGCAGAACTTCAGGGCCTGTGCGCCATGCCATTCGCTCGAACCCGACCGCAACATGACGGGGCCAAGTCTGGCCAACCTTTGGGGACGGAAGGCTGGCTCTCTGCCGAGCTTCGAGCGTTACTCCGAGGCGCTCAAAGCGTCGGGAATTATCTGGGACGATCGATCGCTGGATGGATGGCTGACCGACCCGGACCGCATGGTGCCGGACAATGAAATGCCCTTCAATGGCATCAAGGACACCCGAGTTCGCGCCGACCTGCTGGCGTTCCTCAAGGACGCCACCAAGCCCGGAGCGCCGCAACAGACGGCGCAACAAGGTGGCATGAAAGGCATGATGGGTGGCATGGGAGGAATGATGGGTGGAGGTCCGGACCCAAATCTCAAGAAACTCGAGCCAGGAATTCATGTCAAATCAATCAGCTACTGTCACGACACCTATCGCGTCACGACCGCAGACGGCAAGACGCATGCCTTCTGGGAACGCAATCTGCGGTTCAGGACTGACTCGAGCAAGGATGGACCGGAAAAAGGCGCACCCGCAATCATGCCGGCCGGAATGATGGGCGACAGAGCTTCGGTGATTTTCGCTGCACCCGAGGAGATCAACAAGATGATCGAAGCGCGGTGCTGATGGGATCAGGCCTCACAACCGTCCGGGCTTGGGCTTTATGCGCAGGTAATTTCAATGGGGGCGGTCGATGATGAATGCAGTCCTGCGCGCGCTTGGTATGGCGTTCGCCATGGGGTGGCAGATCCTGTGGCCGCTGGTTCTTGGCTTTGCACTATCGGCGGTTGTGCAGGCAGTCGTCTCCCATCGGGAAATGGCTCGGCTGCTACCGGACGACCGGCCGCGTTCGATTGCGACCGCTCTGGCCCTCGGGGCAGCGTCGTCGTCATGCTCCTATGCGGCCGTGGCGCTTGCTCGCTCGCTATTCCGCAAGGGGGCCGATTTCACCGCCGCGATGGCGTTCGAAATGGCCTCCACCAATCTCGTCCTCGAACTCGGCATCATCATGCTGGCGTTCCTGGGTTGGCAGCTCACACTGGCTGAACTTGTCGGCGCACCGATCATGGTCGGAGTGCTGATTCTTCTGTTCCGGTGGTTTCTCAATCGAGAGCTTCTGGAAGAGGCCAAGGTGCAGGCCGATAAAGGCGTCAAAGGTCGAATGGAAGGCCACGCAGAGATGGATATGTCCGTTACCGAAGGCGGCTCTCTTTGGCAGCGACTGACCTCCGAACGCGGCTTGACCGCGATCAGCCATTATTTCGTGATGGATTGGGCCGCGGTCTGGCTCGACATCGTTGGTGGTCTTCTCATCGCCGGTGCGCTCGCCGCCTGGGTGCCCGATGAATTCTGGCGGTCGTTCTTCATTGTCGACCATCCACTTCTCGCAACCCTGTGGGGGCCTATCGTCGGCCCACTGGTAGCGGTCATTTCGTTCGTTTGCTCGGTCGGGAATATTCCGCTGGCTGCCGTATTGTGGAACGGCGGAATCAGTTTCGGTGGCGTAATCGCGTTCATCTTCGCTGATCTTATCGTGCTTCCGGTCTTGAACATCTATCGAAAATACTACGGGCTGAAGATGGCCGGCTTCCTGTTTGTCACCTTTTACGCTGCGATGGCGGGTGCCGCGCTGATTGTCGAACTGATATTCGGGGCGCTGGGTCTCGTCCCTTCACAACGCAACGCGCGCGTGATTGAGGCCTCCGTCTCATGGGACTACACAACCTGGCTCAACATTGCCTTTCTCGTTCTCGCGGGCCTGCTGGTTTGGCGATTCCTGAAAACGGGCGGTCCTGCGATGTTGCGCATGATGAACGGATCCGCTGCGATGGGGCACGCCCACTAGACAAGGGCGCGTACTCATAAATTGAGGTCTTTTGGTGAGACCTTCTTGATGTCCGCTTTCCCCCGATAGCGATCGATCTTTGCGGTGCAGCCAAATGTCGCGATGTGCCAATCGCGATGAGGCCGACCATATTGGACCCTCGTATCCAACGGCGGCTGGTCGCGTAACTTCAATTGATACGCGACCGACAATTGCCACCGATTGATCCGCTCGTTACCGCTGACTATGGGGTATCACAGTCTTCGGACGACGCTGATAGGTGTGTTTGCTAGTGGCGGCGCGATTGTCCGGCACAAATTGCGCGTAGGGCTTGTCGGCTTCGAACGTCTGCGCACTCGTCGAGAGTCCGGACTTGGGCCCACCCTGATAGACTTGGCCGGCGAATGCTGCGCTCGACAGCGCAAAGGTGGGGACCACCAAAGCGGCGGCAATGAGAGACTTCTTGAACATAGCATAAGCTCCCTGTTGAAAGCGCGTCATGCGCCTCTAACTGTTAATTCGGAGCTGGCAGGACGTTGGTTACAGGTAACGTGTTTGTGACTATTATTTTTACTTAGGTCGTTATGTGCCTCGATTTTTATCGCGCGTCGAAGCTGGCGCGAGGCGTGTCTTTTCCGAGACTTTGGCGAACAGCGCCAACGCGCTTCGCGCTGGCGGTAGAAGCTGAGTGCGAGGCATTGTCGCAAGGAGCGACGATGGCGGCGAGGGCGCGACCGCGCAGATACATCATGTTCGGCTTCAGCCCGCCGTTCCTTTCGATCCAGGCGCGGACAGCAGCGGGATAGGTCTCCATCAGGTCCCGAGTGCCAGACGCACTGGCGACGCGGTTACCGGAGTTGTCATACATCCACGCAGCATGGAAACCCAGCACCGCGTTTGGGGTAGCGCAAACGCGGTTGCGTGGCACCAAACCGAGGACCATGGTGCACGCCGACAGGCAGGTCCCGTCGATGGCTACAGTTTCCCCCGAATTGCGCATCTGCTGAAAACGGGCGGTGTACTCCTCCATCTTGCCGCCTTTGTCGTCGCTGAGGACGACCATTGCGGAGGCGGAGGTGACTGTCAGCGCCGATAAGATAGTGGCGGCTAGGAGTTGCGCTCGCATGGTATCTGACCCCGGCTGAGGCTTCGATCAAGCTCACGCCAAGCGTCGCAAGACCCGTGCCACAAACGGATCGCCAACAAGCCTCTAATTTTATTGGATTTTAGCGGAGCGCTATTATGGCCCTGTCATCCCGCCTGACAGATGATCGACCGGAGCCTAAAATATAGGCGCGCCGGACGAAGTGCGGAACTCAGGCTCTTTCGGGGCGAGCAAACTGTTTTGAACACAAGCTCATTGCAGACGGCGGAATGTCGGTTTCGGGTCGGTCAATCGCGTCAGTTTGACCGTGCACCGATCACTTGCGGTCTTACGAGAAACAGACATTTCTCAGGTGCCGGCGGCATGTCTCAAGACGCCGAAACCGGAAAGCCGCCTACGATGCGCTTTGCCGGGCCGGCGGCAGCACGGCGCGAAACTCGATGCCGTGCAGATTGATCGTCGGGCACATTCCAAAATGGTTGCCGCCGAACACGCTGAGGCGCCGGTCGAGTTCATCCTTGGGAATGTCGAGAGGAATGTCGCAGATCGCTCGATAGGCGCGGCGGGAATACTTTTTGGCGCCCCATTTGATCGGAAGCATTGGCGGCGCCTTCGGATCCGTCGCCAGCGATTTTGCCATGCGCCAGAATAATTGCGCGAGGTGGGCGTAGGCCAAGCCCTCCAGACCAAGCACGGAAATGCCGGCCGGAATCGGAAACCGCGCGACGTCGATGATCGGACCCGTATCGACCTGTTCGACCATGACATGAACCGTCGCACTGAACTCCGTTGCCCGCTCGTAAAGCGCAAAATGCGCCGGCGCTCATCCGGGATAGCTGGGCGGACCGGGGTGGAAATTGAAGGCGCCGTAGCCGAGCCGAGCGAGAATGCTCTTTGAGACAATTTCGGGGGTCACGAAAGCAATCAGCCGGGCCCGCTCAAGCACATCGGCATGCAAGGCGGCCAAATCGGCGGACGTTCCGGCCGATATGACGGTAAGGAGCGGATTGTGCCCACGCAACACGGGCGGCAACGCAACTTGCTCCGCGGTGCCTGCGAGCAGAATGATCGTGTCGAACATCGCATTCCACGGTTACTGGTTGCGCCTCACGGAGGGTGATGATGACCGGCATCATGATGGTAGGGCCGGTGATCTTAACGAGATCCTTTTAACGCCCCGCCGGCATGTTGCGCCGTGTTGCGAAGGTGAGCTCGGAAACATTGCGAAACAAAAATCCGGCGAATGACCGGCAAGGGAAGGCAAGGAGGGAAGGAGGCGCGCATTCGCGCGTCCCGTTGGCGCATGCGGGCTACTTGCTGCGACAGACGAGCGGCGTGTCCACCTGGGCCGGCGCTGCCGCGGCGACAGGAACGATATCAGCGCGGAAAGGCCGATCGCAGGAACGACGGCTGGACGAAGGCTCGACATGGGTGAGACCGCGCGGGAAGATCAACGGGCAATTGCGCCCTTCCGATCATCCGTCGAACCAGCGTCATAACTCGCATCGAGGTGAACCGCTCAATGAAATCAGCATGCCGCCCAGGCCGTCCTGTTGATGGCAAGTGTTCGGATCGACCGTCGCCCTGGCAAGGCCGACGTCTTTTACATGCTTCGCGGGTCTGATCCTGGGCCGGGGTTTAGGCAGCACAACGGCGGTCCGGCGTGCACCGGGATCGGGCGCATCTGAACTCCCGGCTTTCGCGGCCGCCGGCGGTTTGGCCGGTTCAATCTCTGCCGCGATCGGTTCGGCCGGAACAGCGGGAGTGTTCTCTACCGGAGCGCTCTGTGCCGGATAATGAAGATACCCGACATTGAGTTTATCGGCCTTGCAGAGCGTATCCTGCATGAGGCTGGTGCCGACCGTGGTTGGACCTGCGACAGCTTCCTCGGAAATCGATGCGGTCACCCGCGTCGCGAACGTTCCGCCGAGACCTGCAAGGCAAAACGCCGCGATCCAAACTGTTCGGATCAAAATCGAACCCCCGTTTCAAATGTCGTCAGCCGGGAAGAAACCCCATCTTCGCGGCGGTTGCGCAATGGGATTAATCAACCTTAATTTGGTGTTATGCACAACAACAGACGGACTTTTGCAGAGACGCGTCCGATATTGTAGTTAACGGCGGTGCCTTGACGATATCCTGCCGGCGCCAGAGTGGCGCGAGGCAGACGCTGGCGCAAAGACCAGGTTCCCTACATTAAAAATGGGGGAGAATTTGAATAAACGGATGACATCGACTGGTTATCGGTTGAGATTCGCCGGTGAAGCCAAGTTCGCTGAGAGAGTGACGTGAGAGCAAAGATCAGGTCCAGTTTCGTTGCAATCGCATTGATCTGCTGTGCCGTCGGCGTCTCGACATGGCTTGGCTCGCAGTGGTGGCCTTCGCACGCGCCGCGGGATTACGAAGAATGTTCTGAACGCGCGGGGAAGGCCGCATCGTCAAATGATGAGCGCGCCTCCTTGATTGCCCAGTGCGACCAGCAGTTCACCGGCCGGCGCAGGCCGGGGGGTGGATATACCTACTACGATTTCCTGCAGGACCGTCGCTTCGATATCGCAGGTCCGAATCCGACGCCAAAGGAACTGAAGAGTTTTGACGAAGAGTACGTCCTGTATCTGAATGCCCAACGGCAAGAAGCCATGGCTGCGGCCCTGGCAGAAAAGCAAAGGCAAAGGGAGGAGGCGGATCTTCTGAACGATCGGTCTTCAACCGGCTCGGTAAGCTCACCCGGGGCGCCCCTGGCGATTACTCCCAATAATGTTCCGCTCCCAAAAGCTGCTAGCCAGGTAGCGCGAGCAAAAGCCCAGCGGTGCGATGATGCATCGCTATCGTGCAACTGGACCAAATTTTCTGCGGGGATAAAGAATTTTTTCGGTTCCTACGCGAAGGTAAATCATCCTTGATGGCTTAGCATGATGGACCTGCCGAGCCTGTAAGCCCGGCACCGGATGATCGGTAAGCGTTGCGTTCGTAATTCATAGTCCTACAGAAAGTAGGTCGGGGCGCATGATCTTCGAAGCAGCACTTCTGCTCATCTTGATTTTGTTGATAACGATACCAATCGTCAAAGCCTATGAATGGCTTCAGGATTTTCTGTACGGCCCGTACATCAATCGCGGTGAATGAAGCTCAGCCTCGTGAGGCCGAAAAATCACGATAGAAGGCTGGCGCGGGCAAACAACGCGCGTAATGCGTTGGTCGCTTGCACAGTCAGCATGGCATTTTCAGCGGCACTTCGAAGCGACGTCACGGCGTCGTTGTGCAGCGATTTGAACTCCATCCACTCAACCGAGCTGAGCCGCGTTATAAATCGATAGGCTTGGCCGACGGTCGCAATGGAAACCGTCTCGCCATTCAATTTGACTTTGAATGTCGCCTTCAGCGGCGTGTCGGAACTTGATGGCTCGCGCATGCCTTTAGTTCCCGGTCGAACTTCCTCTGCCGTGGCGGATCAGAAGCAGATACCAAGGATTTTGGCCCGGCAAGACTGAACAGCCGGTTTTCGTCTGGTTGCGGACGGCGATCTCTTGCCCGCCGCCGGTGGCGGCGGCTCATATTCGCCGGCGATTTCCATGGCCCAATAGGTGCGATGAGTGGTGGCGCTTGTTGCGCTGGCGACGCCGACGCGAGACGCTTTGGGGAGCAGTAGATTTTTTCGATGTCCCGTTGAGGCAATCCATTGATCGAGGGTTTTTTCGAAACTGCCATAGCCGTACGCAATATTTTCCGCCGCCCGCCCGGCTTTCGAGGGTGCGATCCGCGAACTGAAAGAGCCGAGCACATCGTGGTCGAGCGTATCTTTCGCGGCCATGGCCTTGGCCTGTTGCAGCGCAATCCGGACCAGGGTGGCGTCCATGGTGACCCGTCCTTCGCCGTGCTTCAGACGAAAATCGGAAATCATCGCGGCGGACGACGATTCTGCGGCGGCCCGGCCGCAAAAAAGCAGAGCCAGGGAAAGGAAAATGGCGAAGTGCGGTTTCATTGACGGTTGATTGCCCTGGGATCGCCGACACGCGAACTTTTTGGTGCATGGTGGTGAAAAATCTTGGAGCATCGGCATACGCGTCAATAAGATGATAACTGATTCCAAGGCGGCCAACCGTCTGGCGGGCGACCGCAACGTCGGTCAAGTTAGGGGGCGACCATGCCAATTGATCTGTTCACAGATCGAATTTCCAGGACCGTGACGGGTCTGGCTTTCTGTCTGGCAATCCTGCCGGCAACCAGTCACGCATTTACGCAAGACGATCAGCGCCGGCTTTGCACCGGCGATGTCTTTCGGCTCTGCGCGTCGGAAATTCCGAATGTCGAGCGTATTACGGCCTGCATGCACAAGCAACGGTCCAGTCTAAGCGAGGGTTGTCGCCGCGTTTTCGGCAAACCAACCGAGCAATCGGCCTCGGCGAAGTAATTCGAGCCCGGGAGGGCGGATTAGTCAGCGCGTCGCGCGAATGCGCGCCCGACGATAAACTCCGCTTAATCCGTCGTTCACGGGCGATAGAGGGGCGGGTTACGCCCATCGGGCCGTGCCTTGCCTGTCATCAGGCGCGCATTCGCGCGACCCGTTGGCGCGGACCCGTTGGGAAAGCCCGCCCTGCGAGGCTATGATTAAGACTGTGTGATCTGTTGGAACGGCGGAGTCTGGTGATTCGCCCAGTCGACGTTTGACAGAACCAAATCTATTATTCTCGTCGTCCCTTCCCCCTACAGGGGCGTATCGCGATGTGAGGCCGATGGAAATGCCTTCAGATCCGAAAGCGAACACGCGCGTCCGAATCGCCTTCTTATTGTTATTCGTTTTTATGGTTGTCTTTTCGGTTGGGGCATATTTCGTAGCCGACTTGGCCAAACTGCAGGAGAGTATTGCCGCTCGTGAAAGTCAGACGGCGTTGCAAGGCATCACCGATCCCAGGCAAATAGATGAGGCGCTCAAGCAACATCCCTCGAATAAATTCTTGCAGATGATAGCAATGGTAACCAAGGCTGCGAATGAAACCAACGCTGCAACTGAAAAGTTGTCAACTGAAGTTGAGCCGCCGGCGATTTCAAAAAATATCAATTTAGGCGCGGCGAGCCGGAGTGATCTTGAGGCACTTCGCCGCGATTTGAACACGGCGCAAGCCAATGCGACGACACTCATGCCTCGCTGCATCGCTCTTCTCGGGACCGAGCGCGACAATGTGGAAAAATACGCTCTCTCACTACATGTGGGAAAAGACACCATCAGCAGGTTCCTGGATAACATCGATAAGCGGCACGCGGAAACCACGGCTTTTACTTCCAAGACGTTATTGGCGCGCGCTGAATATTATCGCGCTTACGAAAAATATGTCGCGGTTCTGGTCGGGGAATTCGGTGCCTACAAGGTGGCAAATGGCCAATTCATATTTCCACTTCAGCGTACCGCGGAACGTTACAATGTCGCGGCCAATGCAATGACAGCTGCAGCAAAGCGTGTGGCTGAATTGGCAGAAGAAAGAAAAACACTGATGCAGTCGCAGCTGGAGGGTTGGGAGCAGTTCGTCAGCGGTAAATGACTGAACCGACTCGCGCCATACGGTCGAGCCCCGGCGTCGCGTTCGTTCTCGGATGCCGCTTCGCCCATCCAGGCTGCGTATCTTCTCGTCATTGCGAGCAATGACGACGAAGCAATCCATTTCTCTGCCATCGCAGCTTCTGGATTGCGCTGAGCCTGTCATCGGGCGGCGCCTTGCGGACCCGTCAGGCTAATCCGTCTTGCGCGCACCGGCGAATTTGTTGAAACGGATCAATGTGATTTGGGTAGTCCAGTCCCCTTTGCAAAAATATTTCGCTTCACCCGTCGGGCAAATCATCTCTACAAATTCGCGCCATCCCACCCCACCAGAGGGGCGTATCGCGATCGTCACAGACGCGGGGTGCGGATGCGGTGGACGCGGCAGCGTCTTGCGCGCGACGGGATCGCAGGGCGGGTCGATGAGGCCTGTGAGCGATCACCAAGCGAGCGGACGAGAGATGTTGCAGCGGACGGCAAAATCGTGTGGTCCTGACGCCCCGACGCTGGCGTCAAGTTGGCGGAGTTGCGTCGGCCCTACCGGGCTTAGACAAAACATATCCGCAGGCGACGGTGGCAAAAGAGCCCGGTCACCGGGGAGAGCACGACATAAGCCGTAAAACCATTGCGTGCGGGAATGCCGGGCGATTCCGGTGTACTCGTTGTTACTCGTGTGCGTTCTACCA
>WNFA01005086.1_pt1 | contig 10994 bp, 6 predicted proteins | sample 5400481 | NCBI WGS metagenome assembly WNFA01 (sample SAMN13153340, study PRJNA577476) | soil metagenome | isolation source: 120 cm saprolite under Douglas fir tree site 2 hole 1 replicate 2 | place: USA:California | collected 2015-04-18 | reverse complement strand
GGCACCGCCCAGCCGCGGCCGCCGTTCGGCAGAGGTTGGGGCGCCATCACCCTGAGGAGGTTCTGAAAGTAAAAGGGCGCCATCACGAACGTGTGGCGCGTGAATCCGGCCGCCTTGACTGCCGCGTCGACGCGGGCTTTTCCCGTGAAGTGCGCGACCTTGACGCGCCCGCCGGTCAGCTTCTCGCTGTCGGGCAGCGTCGACCAGATGAGGTGCTTGACCCCGGCGGCGCGGGCGGCTTTCACCGCCGCGGTGCCGATCTCGGTCTCACGTGGCATCTGCGCGGGATCCCAGAAGTTGGTCACGACGAACGCGCCGTGCGCCCCCTCGAGCGCGGAGCGGAGGCTGCCCGGGTCGAGCAGATCGGCCTTGACCACCTCGACTCCACGCGCCGCCAATGCCCGCGCCGCGTCGCTCGCAGGATTGCGGCTGGCAACGCGCACCGCGAACTTGCCCGCGCCGAGGAGCGCGTCCACGACGCCACCACCCTGGAGACCCGTACCACCGATTACCGCTACGACTTGCTTGGCCATCATCGCCTCCTTGTGCCGGATGATTCGCGCTCTGGTGCGCAACTCACCGGAATCCGTCGACCCACATCACTGTCGCAAAATATGTTCAAGAACATTTCCTTTGGGCAGACCTTACCGCATCCGGATCTCGGCGCCCGAAGCGGACGTCGCCACGAGTCTGGGAGAAGACAAGGCATTCCGAACGACGTGGCGAAGGCGCGCGAATCACGGAAGGGAGCCTCGAGCTCGGCCATCGGCTTCGCGTCGCCCCGGTCCCTGCTGAGGGGATCGCCCGAAGTGGGGTTTCGAAGTATCCGGTCCCGGCGCTCTTGTTGTACATATAGGGTCGGTTTCCGGACTTAATTGTACAACGTGTTGAAGATCGGCTCCGCACGGGCGCATCGGCTGCGAAGATCGGCCTCTTGAATGGCTGCATTCCTGTGGTAAGGGGCGGACCCATGGCTCTCAAACGCCCCGCAGTCGACCCCACCACCTTGCCGGTGCGCACCGGCTCCCTCTATCCGGAACCCTTCCGCTCGCGCGTATTGCCGCGGGAAAAGCGCGCGATCGGAGATGCGCTCGGGCTGACGAAGATCGGCGCGAGTCTATCGACGCTGATGCCGGGCAAGGAATCAGGGATGCGCCACTTCCACACGCGCGAGGACGAGCTGCTCTTCGTCCTCGAAGGCGAGGTCGTGCTGCGGACCGACGAGGGGGAACAGATCCTGACCGCGGGCACGTGCGCCGGTTTCCCGGCGGGCGCGAGGAACGGACATCAGCTGGTGAACCGAACCGACCGGCCTGCCCGTTACCTCGAAATCAGCAACCGCGATCCCCAGGACATGCCCGAGTATCCCGACGTGGATCTGGCCTGTCGCAAGTCAGCCGATGGAACACCGGTCTTCACGCGCAAGGACGGCAAGCCGCACGGATAACCGGACGTCGTACGAGGCAATGCCAATGTTCAAAGGACGATGGCAATTGCTTGCTGCGTGACCGCGTCGGGCTGCCTCACAAGGGGCTCGTTGACCGACGTCTCGACCGCCTTGCTTTGGACCACGATGGGTAGTCCTTGGGAACGTCCATGGCCTTGAGCTCGCGCCACGCTTTAACGGCATCCTCCCGAGTAGCACCTTTCTCGGCAGCCAAAAAGTCGCTCATGAAGTTGATGTACCTTGCGTGCGCGATTCGGACGAAAGCGCCCTCTGTCTGATTGAGGTGCACGTACTCGGCAACAAGTTCGCTGTACGTGATCTTCACGCTCCTCGCGATTTGCTCTTCCCGCCAGCGATTGAGCCGGTAACGCACGCCGGATCTCCGCTTGAAGCCGGGCATGAGTTTTCGGGCTTCACGCTCGAGGAAATCCTTCGTCTCCTTGTCGTTCGTGTAATTCTCGACGGGGAGGTCGAGGCGGAGGCCCCGCTCAACGTCCTTGAGCCCTGATGAGGAGAGGCTTCTCCCGGTTGGCTTTTTTACCTCGCCGGTTTCGAGGAAGAGCTTGATGGACTTTTCGAGCTCGTCCTTACGCAGCTTGCCCGCTGATGGGACACCGATGCCATCGGCGAGCTCCTTGAGCTCTGTCGCGTACCAGTAGCCCTTCTCAAACTCCTTCAAAGTCATCGAGGGCGTGAGCTTCATCTTCGACTTCACCAAGGCGCCAGCTCCATCATCGAGCTTCGTAGCACGAGGTGGCGCTGACTACCGAGCCCGGGAAAGCGAAACCTGCTCGATGGCCTCCGCCTTCAGGGCGGTTTCGAGAACCTCTCTGGCAGCGAAATGAGGATGACGACGAGACGCAGTGGTTCCGCCGGCATCGCGCAGTGCCGCGAGCTAAAGGACTCTGCAGATACTTCAGGGCGCCGCCAGCCTAATGACTCTGGATATAGCTCGCGGCGCTGGCCGCCCGATCCAGAATCTTGGCGAAGTCGATGCCGCTCGTGTCTCCCTGCAACGAGCCGGCGCTGCCGCCGACTCCGCTCAGGCCAAACGGATCGGTACTGAAGCTGAAATGAAATGAAAAATCCGGTCCGGGCTGATCGCCGAAGGGGGGACCCGGGAACGCGGGTGGGCGCGCGCGATCGGGTCCCACCGGGCCGCCCGCCGGATCCGGCTCCGGCCCCGATCCTGACCCCGACCCCGACCCCGACGGATCGCCGGCGGGGTTCGCCCAGCGCGGGACGGCCGACTTCAGGCAGAGGCCGGGCAGCGGTCCATGTCCCGGCGAAGGCCCGGGCGGAGTCGGCGGCGGGTTGCAGATGTCACACTTGAGAGGCGGGACGAGGCTCCCCTGAAGACCGGTGGGGTCGATATCATTCACCGGGTTGTTGTTGACATAGGCATACAGATTCAGCCCGCCGAGCTCTCCGATTGGATCGCGGCTGACCCACCGGCCGAGATTGGCATCGTAGCCTCGATAGGCGGCAAGCTGCAGGCCGGTGGCGGCGTGAAAATAAAGACCGCCGAATCCGAAGTCCGCTTCCAGATCTCCGCCAATCTTCGCCCGGCGGCCGAACGGATCGTAGTCATAGCGGGCCCGCACGACACCCTGGACATCGGTCAGCTCGCGCACGCTGCGCAGGTGATCCCGGGTGTAGAAATAATTGTCGACACCGAGCTGCATGCCTTCGGGGTAGAAGCGCTTCACCACTGTGGCGCCGGTCGAGTCGCGTTCCTCGCAGATCTCGCGGCCGCAAAAGACGAAGCGCTTATCGGTGACGACGACGTCGTTCTCCCTCTCGACGATGCGCACCGGCCGGCCGAGCCCATCCCGGGTCACCTCGCTGCGGCGGATCACCGGGTCGGGGTCGGGCAGGTTCGCCACTTGGCGACCGACGAGCTGGTTGAGGTCGTTGTAGCTGGCAGTGGTCAGGTCATCGTCGATTTGTTCGCTGAGCCGGTTGCCGGCGAGGTCGTAAACATAGACGAATCGGCTCGACCCAAGCTCTTGCGGCGTTGCCGCGAGCAGCTGATCGGCCTCGTCGTAGTCGAGCTGATAGGTCGCCGACGGCTGCCCATCGGTCTGCCGCGTCCACTGCCTGATCCGCCCCTCGGCGTCGTAGCCGTAGTTGAGCTTGGACAGCACTGCCGAGACCGGATCGAGATACTGGATCTCCGCCAGTCGCTGGTCTTGCAAATTGTCGTAGTAATTGAGCGTGGTGCGTTGACCGTTGGGGTAGCTGATCGAGCTCACCCGATTGGTCGTGTTCAGGTAGCCAAAGACGAAGCTCCCCAGCGGATTGTCAACCTGAGCCACCCGGCCCAAAGCATCATAGAAGGTGCTCTGCGCGACGCCGTTGACCGCCCGCCGGACGATCCGACCCAGCTCGTCGTACTCGTAGGCGATCGTCGAATTCGGCAGCGGCCCGGTCTCGCTGGCCAATCGGCCGGCGCCGAGGATCGACGACTTGGTGATCGGGTTGTAGCGGTAGGTCGTTCGGCCCGTCCCATCGTCCATCGTGAGGACGCGGTTGAAGTCGGGATCGTAGGTGAAGCTGACCGACGGCGTCGGGACGGGCCCTCCGAGATAGGCAATCTGTCTCAGATTGTTATCGGCGTAATACGTATACTGTCTGGTCTGTCCCTCCGCGTCGTTCATTTCCCGCACCCGGCTGGTCGTGGTTTCGTAGGTAAAGCCAATCTCGCCCCCGTCGGCGAAAACCTTGCTGGTGACCCGCCCCCCTATGTCGTGGTTCCAGGTTGTCGGCCGGCCCAGCGGATCGATGATTCTTTCCAGGCTGCCGCACCGGCACCACTCGAGCCCGGTGATGCGGTGCAAGGGGTCTTCTATGGCCACGAGCTGCCGCAGGGCATTGAAGGTCCTGATCGTCTCCCGTCCCAGCCGGTCGATCGACCGCACCGGATCGAGGCGGTTGTAGATCGTCCGCCGAGTGGTGGCGTCGGGATAGGTCACCTGGGTCAGCCGATCCAGCGCATCGTAGTCGAATGCCAGCGTGTAGCCTTCCGAGTCGGTCGCTGTTTGCACCCGACCGAATCCGTCGTAGGCAAACCGGGTCGTCGAACCGGCGACGGGGCCATCGACGGTCAGCAAGTAGCCGCTGTCGTCATAGGTGAAGGTGGTGCGCTCGCCTCGGGCGTTGGTGACCGTCTGGACCTGGCCAAAGCTGTTGTAGCCGAGCCTCGTCATTTGCCCCGAGGCGTCGGTGGCGGTGAGCGGCAGGTGCTGTGAATTGTAGGTGAAGCTCGCCAGTAGCTCCGGGCTTGGCACCCGGGTCTGAGCCACCTCGAGAAGATCGAGGCCGTTGAAGGAATAGGCGGAGGAAATCTCGCGACCCGATGGATCGATCGCCCGGGTGACCTGACCGCGCCGGTTGTATTCAAATTGATACAGCTGGGTCGTGCCATCATCGAGAACGCGCGCAATTTTCGATGGGTGCGCCAGCGTCGTGCGGTCGATGAATCCGGCCCTGCTCTGTCCAGGATAGTAATACCAGACGCGATTTTCGAACGGTCGCTTGATGCTCTCGAGGACTCTACCGGTCAAGCTCTCATTCGCGTCATGCAGCCAGTGAAAGACGATCGCCTTGGTGTAGTCACCCGGAAAGTCGTGCCACGCTTTCTTGTCCCAATAGAACGTATTCCGAGCATGGAGAAAGAGGTTGTAGGTCGTGATCCCCTGGGGCGCCGACTGCTCGTGATCGATGATCCCCGGAGCCCCCTGACGAAATTCCACCCGCTCCGTGTCTCCCAAGGGATCAGTGGCTTGCAAAAAACGCGTCGTGTCCTGCTCGCCCTTGGCGAAGGTCGTGGTGCCATACGGGGTAGTCAATGCTCGAACGAAGTCGCCCGCGTCATAGTTGAATTCGGAGACGATGCCGGCGACGTCGGTGATCCGGCTCAGTTGCAAATCCGGGTTGTAATCGAAAGTCGCAAACCGCCCGAACGGGTCGGTCACCCGAGTGATCTTCAGCGGGTCGCCGGGCAGCTCGTAGGAAACCGTGGTCACCTGGCCCAGGGCGTCGGTCGCGCTCACCAATCGGAGGCTCGCATCGTAGGTCAGATCGAGGGCATTTCCGGCGCGGTCGGCGATCCGGGTCATGAAGATCTTCCGCGGGAAGCTGGTCGCCCCGTCGGAGCGGTCGAAGATCTCGATCGACCCGTCGGGCATTCGCCGCTCGTAGCGGCCGGGCGACGTTCGCCGCAGAACCGCTCCGTTCATCAGTTGCGGCGCATAGGTCTGGGTGGTCGCATCGAAGCCGCCATAGGTCTCGGTTCCGCCGCCGCGGTTGTAGAGGTTTGCGTTCGCCGACGGGTTTTGTGGATCGTCGGTCACGTAGGAGAGCCAGTCGAAAGTCCATTTGGGGCCTAAGTTGGAATAGCTGAAGGTCGCCGGCTGATGGGCCTCGCGCTGGCTGTAGGAAACCTTGAACTGCACGTCGGGTCCGCGCGGCGGTGTGTAACCCACCGGCGCGTCCTCGATGTAAAGGCTCACCAGCATCAAGTGGACGGAGTACGACGCCATTCGATCCCCCGGCCCGCAGCCGCCTCCGCCTCCTTTCGGATCGTTCGGCCCATTTCCGTCCGGGTTCTGTCCGGTGGTGAAGCCGCGGCCCCAGACCGACTCGGCTTCTTTGCCGGTTACCGAATTCCAGCCGGGGGGCAGGGGACCCTGTCGAATGAGAAAATATCCGCTCGCCTCGGAGTCGAGGGCGCCGCGACCGACCCAGCCTTCGCCGCCCGCCTGCGCGCTGAGCGTCGGATCCTTCAAGAGGTAGCGTTCGTTTTTCTCCCCGACGAGCGCCCCGTAGTGGCCAACCTTCCAGTGGACGATCGCCGGGACGGGAACGCGAGCGCCGGGTTCGCGCCGGGCCAACCGGTAATTCATCTTCAATCTGCCGGCCAGCTCGCCCAGCTGCGTCAGCGACATCCCTTTCGGCGAGGTGCGGGTTTCGAGGATTTTTCGGCTCGCCGCGTCCGAGGCCCCGTCGGCCCGGCCAAGATGGCTCAACGCATACGGGCCGCAGCGAAACGAATCTTCCGGCTGGTGACGCATCTGCCACAACCCTTCGCGCGCGGCGGTGATCCTCTCTGTCGCCGGGCCGCGCACGGCCCGCCCGTTCAATTCCTCGAGCAGCGATTCGAGCCGTTCGTCGAGACCCAGCCGCGCCGAGAGATCCGCCAACTCGCCCACGGCTCGATCCGCGACCGCGCGCGCCTCGAGATCCGTCTCATCTTTGGCCAGCTGCCAGGCTTCCTCCCAATCCGCCAGGGCCCTGGAAAAGTAACCCGTCCTTCGATGCACCAGCCCCAGGTTCATCAGCAACGAGGCGCGCCAGACCGAGCGGGGATGCCGCTCGAGAAATCCGGCGATCGCCGAGACATCTTCGCCGGCGCCGCCTTGGCGATAGTCCGCCAGAGCCTGCGAGAGCGCCTTGTCCTCCTCGGCCGAAGCGCGCCCGCCCACGGGGACCAGCGGCTCTTCGAAGATGCGGACGCGGCTGATCTCGGGCGAGGTGTGTGACATTTGCGTCCCCGCGAGGGCCCGAAATGTCACACAGTTCATCGAAATGAGAAGAACGGGCACGATCATCGCCGATGACCTCGAACCGAACCATCGCGTGTGAGCTTTCATCGCGACTACCTCACCCAGATCTGATGGAGCGTCGTGTTCTGGGAGCCGTTCGGGTAGTCGTCGCATTCCCAGCGTGCGCCATCGGCGCGGATGTTCCAGTGATACATCGAGGGGCGATAGAACGGGTGGTAGGTCATCGCCAGCTCTCCTTGGTCGGCGCGCGCGCTCGTCGTCGCGGCGGGAAGGTTAGCGGAGTGTCCGGCCAGCGCGGTGAAGCCCGTCGTCCAGACGTCCGGGTGCATGTTGCCGGCGCCCGTTCGCAGATAGTCGAGGACTTCGCTGTTGGCGGTCTTGAAGTGAAGCAGCCGCGGATGGCCGGACGATTGACAGAAAAAGCGCGCGTCGGTGAAGGCGGCCAGGCGCTGCACCTGGGCGGTGGAGTAGTGGCTGAACCCGTCCGGCGCGATGGGTCGAACGCCGGTCTGCAGCGGATTGTTGGTATTCGCCGGATGCGCGTAGGCCAAGACGAGCGTCCACCCCCCGCCGTCGCTGGTCATGTCGCAATAGGCCTGAAACGACTCACCGGTGGGCTGCAGCAGATAAGCGCTGCTCGGATTGGTGGGGCACACCTGGTTCGCCACCCGGCAGCTCGCAAAAGCGACGGCGAAGTCGCGGCGGGCGGTGGCCGTTCCAGCCGGGGAGGTCACCCTGAGCGGACCGCTTCGGGCGCAGCTGGGAAGTCTCGCCACGATCCGCTGGCGGGTGGAGGACTCGACCACCGCCGGTACGCCATTGAAGGTGACCTGGTTCTCCGCCGGCAGGTCGCTGAAGCCGACGCCATGGATCGTCACCGCGGGGGTCTGCGTGGAAGAGAGTCTGAATCGATCCGGGGTGACGAAGAGGATGTCCACCGCGCCTCGAGCGGTGATCTTCTCGATCGAAACCAGACCGCCCGCGGCATCGTAGGTATAGGCCTTCGCCTCGCCGTTCGCGTCGATGGTGCCGGCGAGCTGCCCGGCCGCGTCGTAGACATACTGGATGTTTGGACCCGGCTGCGCCAGCACCGGTGCACCAGTCACCAGCCAGAGCAAAACAGATAGGCCAAACCTCGCGCCCATAGCCGCGTCCCGCCGTCCCCACGGGCCGCAACTCGGACCCGTATCCCCAGACGCGCAAACGCCGAAAAAACACTGTCACTCCGTGAATCCTGCCACCGTGATGTCGAACGCGCCGAAGGCGGGGCTGTCCCAGCCGGGGATTCCGGATTTTCAGGCGTAGGCCATCGCCGCCCGTTGGCGTTCGACGAGGTCCCGCGCCGCATCCGGCCAGGTCGGAAAGTCGAACGAAAACCCGGCCTGCAGGAGGCGTCCGGGGATGACTCGCCGACTCTTCAAGGTGAGCTCGGTATCGCTTCGCAGGAAGAATGCGCCGATCTCGGCCATCCATTTCGTCGCCGGCAGCCCGATCCACGTGCCCGAGGCGGCCCGTACCGCGGCCATGAAGTCCCGCTGGGGAAGCGGGTTTGGCGCGGCGAGGTTCACCGGGCCCTCGAGGTCTTCGCGCTCGATCAACAGCTCGACCGCGCGCGTGAAATCGCGATCGTGGATCCATGAGACGAACTGCCGCCCGCCAGCGATCGGGCCGCCAAACCCGAGGCGAGTCAGGCCGAGAAGCACATCGAAGATGCCGCCGCGGTCCGGGCTCATCACCATCGCGCTGCGCAGCGCGACCTTGCGCGTTCGCGGCGTGTTTGCCTCCCGCTGCGCTCGTTCCCACGCCGTGGCGATGTCGATGCTGAACTTCCAGTAGCCCGGCGCACCGGGTTCGGCCCCGCCGATGCGACCGGTTGCCTCATCGTTGGGCGCGTCAAACCGGTGCGCGTAGATCGTCGCGGTGCTCATCTGCAGCCAGACGCGCGGAGGCCGCGCCGCTTGTTCGATCGCAAGCCCCACCGCCTTAGTCGAGTCCACGCGCGAGCTCATCATCGCTTGTAGATTTTCCTCGGTGTAGCGGCAGTTCACGCTGCGCCCGGCGAGGTTGATCACCACGTCGGCTCCGTCGATCTCCCTCGCCCACGGCCCAACCCGGCGACCGTCCCACTCGACGACGCGCGCCTGGCTCCTTCCACCCCTGCTGAAGACGACGACGTCGTGGCCGCGAGCAAGCAGCGCCCTGCTGAGCACCCCGCCGACCTGTCCGGTGCCACCGGGGATCGCGATTTTCACGGGTCCACCCGGCGCCCGCCTACGGGCCGTTCGCCTGTCGTTTCCATGCCTTGCCTTCCTCGCCCGCTGTGCGCTTGCCACCCTGCGCCTGGCGAAGCTATATTTTTAATAAACATGTTCACCAAAAATAGCAAGCGCGCGGAATCCCCTCCACCGACCGAGCCGCGGCGCGGCCGGGGACGCCCGCGCGGAGCGACGAAGCAGGGCGTCGCGGCCCGAAAGCAGCTCTTCAAAGCGGCGATCAAGCTCATCGCATCGCGCGGCTACGAGGAGACCACGCTGCGCGACATCGCCAGGAAGGCCGACGTCAGCGTGGGGCTGCTCTACCGCTATTTCCCGAGCAAGCGCGCGGTGGTTCTCGCGCTGTATGACGAGCTCTCGGCGGAGTACGCCGCCTCCGCCTCGAAGATGGGTCCTGGGCCGTGGCGCGAGCGGTTCCTCTTCGCGCTCAAGGCGAGCCTCGGCGTTCTTGCTCGGCAGCGCGAAATCCTTGCGGCGCTCACTCCGGTCCTGGTGGGGGACCCGGACCAGGGCCTCTTCGCGCCGGCCACCGCATTTTCGCGCCAACGCGTGCAGACGGTGTTTCAGGAGGCGGTTCTGGGCGCGTCGGACGCGCCCGGACCGGAAGTTGCCGGGGCCCTCGGGCGGCTCCTCTACGTCGCGCACCTCACCGTCATTCTCTGGTGGCTGCTCGACAAGAGCCCTCGTCAGCGCTCGACGAAGGAATTGGTCGCGGTCCTCGAGCGCACGCTGCCGGCCGCCGCCTTCGCGCTTCGATTCGAGCGATCGCGCGCGTGGGTCCGAGCGGCGGACGCGCTCTGTCGCGAGGGACTGTTCGGAGAGGAGCTGCCGGGGAGGGTGGGGCGACCATGAGCGCGCGCGTGGGTCCGAGCGGCGGACGCGCTCTACCGCGAGGGCCCGTTCGCAGAGGAGCAACCGGGGAGGCGCGGAGCATGAGCTCCCCAATCCGTCGGCGATGGGTCGCGGGCGATCCGCTGGTGCCGGCCGAGATCGGGCGGACTCGCTTCGACCTCGGCAAGACGCTCTGGCTCTGGGTCATGGCCATCCCCGGCCTCGCGGTTGGAATCCCATCGTTGACGCCCACCACTCTCGCCGTCTCGATCGCCCTGGCCTTTCTCACGCTGTGCGTTGGGCACTCGGTCGGCCTGCACCGGGGCATCATCCACCGCAGCTACGAGGCTCGATTCGCCGTGCGAGGCGTGCTCGCGTATCTGTTCGTGCTGAGCGGCCTCGGGGGACCCATCTCGTGGGCTCGGTTGCACGCGGTCCGCGATTACTGGCAGAGCCGCCCCGACTGCCCTCGATACTTTGCCTACGGGCACTCGATCGCCCGCGACTTCATCTGGAACCTCCACCTGCGGTTCGAGCCCGCGGACCGTCGGACCGATGCGCGGCTCCCGGCCGACGTGCTGTGCGACCCATGGCTCGGATTCCTGGAGCGGACGTGGCCCGTCCACGTGCTCCTTTTCGCGATCGGCATCTTCCTTGTCCTCGGGCCCGGCGGCGTGGCCGTCTGCATTTGCGCGCGCACTGCGGCCGGGATCGTCGGCCACTGGGCCGTCGGCTACGCGGCGCACGCCTGGGGCGAACGCCGATTCATCATCCCGGGCGCCAGGGAGTGCGGAACCAATATCTGGATCCTCGGCGTCCTGTCCTTCGGCGAAGGATTCCATAACAACCACCATGCCTTCCCCAAGTCGGCCCGCA
>WNFA01005084.1_pt1 | contig 10995 bp, 10 predicted proteins | sample 5400481 | NCBI WGS metagenome assembly WNFA01 (sample SAMN13153340, study PRJNA577476) | soil metagenome | isolation source: 120 cm saprolite under Douglas fir tree site 2 hole 1 replicate 2 | place: USA:California | collected 2015-04-18 | reverse complement strand
TCTATATTGCAACGCAGGTCGTTTTCGCTGTGGATGATCAGCAGTGGGGTGTGTATCTGCTTGACATAGGTTATGGGGGACATGCGCATGTAGCGTTCGGGATCATCCCAGGGCGCTACCTCCATGTCGTCGTCGGTGAAGTCCCAGCCGATGTCGCTGCTGCCGAAGAAAGAATAGCGGTCGATCACGCTGCGGTCTGCTACTGCTGCTTTGAAGCGATCCGTGTGACCGGCTAGCCAGCTCGTCATAAAACCACCGTAGCTTCCGCCGATGACGCCCAGGCGCTGCTCGTTGATGTAGCCCTTTTGCAGTAAGGCGTCCACCCCGGCCATTATATCCAGCGAATCTTTCTCGGCCCAGGCACCCCGGACGGCCAGCGCAAAGTCGCGTCCATAGCCGATACTGCCGCGCGGGTTGGTGTAGAGCACGACATAGCCTGCTGCTGCGAGCATTTGCATTTCATGTATGAAACCGTAACCGTATTGCGTAGATGGCCCACCGTGGATTTCGACGATCAGCGGATATTTCTTGCCTGGATCGAAGTCTCGTGGCTTGAGTATCCAGCCGTCCATCGGCCAGTCATCAACTCCGGTGTAAGGCAGGTACTCAGGTGTCGATAGTGCTAGCTCATTGAAGAGGGCATCATTGAAGCCGGTCAGGCGGCGCAACTCTCCTGGCGATGCTATCGAACACATAAAAATCTCGGCTACATGTGTGGGGTCTTCGATTAGCACTGCCATTGTGCTCCTGGATTGGTCGAAACTGAAATCGAGCACGTGCATGTTTCCAGGTGTAAGCGTGGGAGGTTGCTCGCCCGCGCCTTCATCGGGAACGGAGTACACACGTGTTGATCCTCTTTGTACTGCCAGCACGTAGAGGGTCTTGCCATCGGGCGACCATACAGGGGCAGGCATCAATTGCTCGTCGGTCATGTCGCTGTTTGTCCAATCCGAGCAGCCGCCTTCAAACTCGTTCGTCAAGCAGCGGGCGCCTGAGGATTGCTGCATACCGGCGTCGGTGGTGAAAAGTTCGATATGATTGCCGGAACGAAGCTTGGGTTTGGCCAGAAATGCAATCGTTTTGCCGTCAGGGGACCATGAGGGCGAATAAGAGGGGTGTGTACCATCGGTCAGGCACTGTAGTTTGCCTGCCTGGCCGTTCTGTATCGACAAGGTGTATATGTCCGGGCAGGGTATGCGCCAGCGATCTTCGGCCCGGCTGGAAGTAAAGGCGATGTGAGTACCATCAGGCGACCATGCGGGGTCTTTATCGTCCCAATCGCCATCTGTGAGTTGCGTTGGCTCGCCACCAGCGGCATCGATAATGAAGAGGTGCTGGCGCCTATCGTAGATAAAGCCGACGCCATCAAGGCGGTAGAACAATCTATCAATCACGCGCACTTTGGGCAGGGGTTTGCCGTCCTCGGTCTCTTCATCGAGCGGACCGACTCCAGCCCTGAAAACAAGTCGTTGGCTGTCCGGTGACCAGGTAGGATTAGAGACGCCATGCGGCATAAAGGTGAGTTGGTGGGCCTCGCCTCCGTTGCCTGGGATGAGCCAGATCTGCGGTTTGCCTTTGCCCTGTTTCTTCTGGTCTCGAGGGTTTTTGCTTGATGGTACTGCTTCGCTTTCGCGATCGGATACAAAGGCCAACCAACGGCCATCGGGCGACCAGACTGGGCTATGGGAATTGCCATTGCCCCTGGTGAAGCGCCTGGCTTCACCACCATTGGTGGGGGCTACCCAGATCGAGGAGCGATATTCATGTTTGTACTCGTCGATGGTTGTTAGGACGAAGGCCACGCGCTGGCCATCCGGCGAGATGCGTGGCCTGCTGAGAAATTTGATTGAATAGAGATCTTCGATTGTGATTGAACGTGACATTTGGTTGCTTTCTACTTCAAATGGGCAATTACCGCACCAGGCCAGCGGGCGACCACGAGGGTCGCCCCTACTATGCTACGAATGAAGTGGTTGGGCAAGACCGTCCATAGTAGGGGCGACCCTCGTGGTCGCCCGCTGCGGTGGTCGCCCGCCAGGTCGCCTTGCTATGGACTATGTGAATACACCTTCGCTGGTTTCCTGGATTAACTGGTCGACTACTGCTTTCAGGTCGTTTGTCCGTTGAAAGGTGGCTAGCTGGCGATCGGCGCTTGAGCCCTCTTGCAGGATGCGGTAAGCGTACTCAATTTCGTGGCGACTGCCGAGTTCGTCGACGACGTCGGCGATGAACCACTCAATCAATTCACGTATCAAGTCGCGGGCGGGTAGTTCTTGCTGTTTGCCGAAGTCGATCAGCTTGCCGTCCAGGCCGTAGCGCACAGCACGCCATTTGTTCTCCTCGATCAATTCGACGGGGTAAACACGGAACGTCAGGTTGTCACGGCGCAGTTTCCAGAGCTTAGCAATAATAGCCTGGAAGATGGCTGCTATGCAGATTGCTTCGTCCACGCGAGTGCAGACATCGCAGATGCGAAATTCCAATGTGGGATATGACCAGTTCGGGCGTACGTCCCACCAGATTTTACTTCCATCGGGGATGGTATTCGTGCGCACCAGTGTGTCCACCAGGTAGGAAAAGTCCTCCCAGGACTGGTATATGCGTGGGATGCCGCTGCGCGGGAAGTTGCGGAAGATGATGCTGCGGTAAGACTTCAGGCCGGTGTTACGTCCCATCCAGAAAGGTGAACTGGTCGACAGGCACAAGACATGCGGCAGCAGGTAGCGGACAACATTCATGCAGTCGATGAGAAATTCGCGGTCTTCAATACCGATGTGCACGTGCGTGCCGAAGATTAACAGGCGCTGGGCGAGTTCCTGCATGTCCTGCTTGACGCCCATGTAGCGCTCTTGCGGGGTGATCTCCTGCGTCATCCAGGAGGAAATGGGATGCGTGCCGGCGGCGACGATCTTCAGGTTGTTCTTGCCAGCAAGTTCCATGATCACGCGTCGCAGTCGTACCAGTTCGGTTCGAAGCTCAGCCGGTGTCTGGCATACGTTGGAACCGATCTCGACCATGGCCTGGTGAAGCTCGGGCTTGACCTGCTCACGTAAGATGAGCCGTCCCTCCTCCAGGATCTGGGTGATGTAGGATCTCAGTTCCCGTGTCTCAGGGTCGATGATCTGGTATTCTTCCTCGATGCCGATGGTGAGTGATGGCGGTTTCATTTCAGCCCTCCTCTTTAGCGTTTTTCCACTACAAATGTTGCCACGGCCGAACCGCTGCCGGCTGATACATTCAACAGCGCCTGGGTTGAGAGGCGCGAGAGGCAGCCGTCCACGTAGTCGCCATAGAAGACGAATGGGTTGGTGTCCAGCATGCGGTCAATGAATTCAACGCGGCCATCAATTATGCTCGGATAGGGTTCGCTGGGGATTTCCACCCGCTCTTGTACGATGTAGGGTTCGGTTAGCGCGGTCTGAATTGCCTGCACCCAGCCTGCGGGGTCGGTTTCCCAGCCCAGGATGATTCCTTTGCCGCCGTATTCGTCGTTCGGCTTGAGCACTAAGTTCTCGCGGTGCTCAAGAATGAAAGGTACCAGGTCAATACTCTGGCCGTGATAGAGAGCATAGCGCTCCTCGACACGACACGTCCATGGGATATGAGCTTCGATAGCCTCTTGCTCTTTAGCACTGAAGAGGCCGACGTTGCGCTCATCGCTCAGTACGGCAAGGCTGGCCTTTTTATGCAAGATTTTGCAGCGGAATGGGTTGACCATGCACACTGCCCCATCAAGTACCGCTCGCACGACTGGTTGATCTAGCCCGCCTCGTTCGATTAGCTCACTGATCAGCACGCGTTTATAGATCAGCGTTATGTGGAAGTCGCCGGCAACAAGGCGGCCGTTGCGATATTCCACTTCGCGCGGATCGGCAATAATACATTCCAGGCCTTGCGATTTGAAGTAATCCGCAAACAGCACGAACTCGCTGTAGCTCGGCACCTCGCGCCAGTCGAGAATGGCGATGCGCGGAGCTTCACAGCGTCCTGCCCACTGCTGGTAGGAATCCGTCAAGGCATGCAGGACGCTATGACGCGCCGGCAATGAGCGAACCTCGTAGTGGCGCAGGAACTCGCGCATGACGGGCAAGCCATAGAATATCTCCTCGAGCGCGTCATTATAGGCCGGGCTTGCCGGTGTCTCTGCGTTGTACTCTGTCAGGCGCAATCCTCCACGGCCGGTCACGAAAAAGGTATCCACGCGAGAGGTCGGGCTGGGATCACGGAAGCCAGGATCGTGCAGTACGAGTGGCTCCTCCCAGTCGAGTAAGCCGAATTGTTTGCGAAATGTCTCATCCTCGATAGCAATATGATAGATCTTGTCGAAGGCGTGCATCAGCAAATTTACCCGCGACTGGAGGAAGCGGTACTGTTCAGGTGTCATGAAGCGCGGTCGCAGGACGCTACTCAGTGGCCGTCCGCCGAAGAAAATCCCATGCTGCCGCTGTTGATCATCGAGCTTCGCCTGTGACTCATTGGCTAACTCTTCAGTCAGGAGATCGTGATAGCTTTCAATAGCTTCTCGCAGTGACATGGCGTACCTCCAGGGGAAATTAGCTATGATGGGTTTAACAAATTATTCCGGTTTAGAAGGCGCTGGCATCGTGGCTGTAGCCTCTAGTGGCTCACCCCGATTGCGTTCTCCTACCATAAAAGTATCCCAACTTAATGCGCGCTTTTGAGGGCGCGGTTGCTTCGCGAGCCGAATAACCATGTCGGCCATGTGCTTGACCACCCAATCAAAATAAAAGGGGGTAAGCGAGTAGATATCCATATCGGGAGCGGGGTTCATGAAGTCGATGGCGTAGGGAACGCCATCGCGGATAGCCCACTCGAGGGAATCCATATCGTACCCCAGGGCGCGCACGAGCTTGAGCGTATCCTCGACGACGCGACGACCGAGTTCGGGGCTGAGATGGTCATGCTCAACATAGTATTTTCGCTCGCCAGGATCGTACTTGATGGGCAGAACTTCATTCTGTCCAAGGCTGATGCAGCGGACGTATTGCTCCCACTCGATAAATTCCTGCACGATCGTAGTTCGCAGCCCGAAGCGGTCGTAATGATACAGCAATTCTTCCAGGGAATGGCAGATAAAGACGTCCTTCCAGCCACCTCCGAGGGCATCTTTGATCACGCAAGGCAGGCCGACGTAGTTAATGATGCCATACCAGTCCAAGGGGTAGACCAGGTTACGCAGGCTCTCGTTGTGGACGATGCCGGGGACGTATTCTTTGTTTGGCAGGACCACGGTCTTCGGGCTGGCGACGCCGAGCTTCGTAGCCAGGGCTGCTTCAAAAAATTTGTCATCTGACGTCCACATGAAAGGATTGTTGACCACTGTAGCACCCTGTAGGACGGCGTACTTGAGATAGAGCCGGAAATATGGTACCTCGTGTGAGATACGATCTATAATCACTGAATAGGGACAGGGCTCGTCCATGCGCGTGCCGCCCAGCTTGACGAATTCGGCGACAACATCTTCGTCGCGGCGATTAACTTCTTCGATGAAAGCGGGAGGGAAGGACCATTCCCGCCCGACCAGCAGGCCGACTCTTAAAGTCATACGCGTGCTCCCCTCTCAATCAATCGTGACCACCGATGTACATACGGATCATCTCTTGCCACCAAGGCCAATCGTGAACCCAGCCATCCCAGATACGCAGAGCATGCCAGATGTTCTTGTTCCAGAGGATACCCGAGAAATACTCATTGTTCGCGCACGAGGGATCGTCACGGCCAATGGCGAGAATAATGTCCATGTGCCGCATTGCATCCAGCCGCGCCGGATCGTGCTCGTTCTGGATGAAGTCGCAAGGGTTATTGAAATAGACATTGTCGTCAGAGTAGCCATTTGTAAAACGTTTGATGTCGTAGGAGCCGCTCAGGCCGATAACGCGGTTGACCAGTTGAGGGTGGCGGAAAGCAAAATTGACGGCGTGATAAGCGCCGAAGCTGGTACCGGTAGAAATCAGGTAAGGATTAGGGTTAAGCTGGATGGTGAACGGCAGGACTTCGTTCAGAAGGTAGTTATCATACTGCGTCTGCCTCCAGGCGCGTTCAGCGGGAGGACGCCATTTTGCGTACCAGCTTTCGGCGTCAACGCTATCAACACAAAATAGCTGAATGTGGCCTTGCTCCAGCTGATCGCTGAGCGCTGCAACCATGCCGAAATCTTCCCACTGGAAGAAACGACCCATGGAGGTAGGAAAAACCAGGACGCGAGCGCCAGCATGACCAAAAACTAGCATTTCCATGTCTCGCTCGAGGGAGGGACTATACCAACGATGATATTCACGATTCATTAAAAAATACACTCACATCCGGCTCCGAATGAGCCGTTTATATACACTGCGGGGCGGATAGATTCGGCCGCGCACTAACCAGATCACGCGACCTTGAGTGATCGGGGACAGTCAGTAAGCAAGCAAATAGCATAGAAAAAGAGCCAGTGGATTAGTTAATATCCAGGCAAAATCATATCACGTGGCTTGTTGGGATGTCAACGGAACAGGCTCATTCCGGGTGTATGAATTGTTTGTAACCAAGCGAGCGTAGAGGCCGGTTCACCGCGCCCACCGCCGATGTATCGGCCAGTAGCGCCATGGTCATCGAGCAAACGAAGCCGATCATGAGTTTTAACACATTCATCTGGGTATATAGTGGGTTTCCCCCTGGCTGATACATCGGCGGTGGCCGCGATAAATCGGGCCCTACGGTTGGTTGCTTGCCTACAACTAGTTCATACACCCGGCTTATTCTTCTTCGAAGCCGAAAAGCGCGGATTGGGCTTTCCATATGAGGTAAGCGCTCTGCGGCAATGTCAGGTACTTTCCGTCTACTTGCTGCCTGCTCATGCGATATTCTCTTGCGTGTTCTTCTGACCAGAAGAAGAGTGAGTTCTGTCAGTAATCATGGATGATGTCCGGGCCCTCGAAATGCTCCCAGTCAATCTGGGGCACGAACAAGAGTGGAAGCGCGTCGCTTCCCTTGATGCTCCAGTTTAACTCACTGTCCAATGTGAGGTGAAGAGCTTGACTGCAATGGGCACAGGCAGTTTCGATCTCGACAGCGAGTCTTTCGCCACGTAGACGCCCTTGCACGAAAGGCGTTGCAAATGCATCTTCTGCTCAAGCGGCAAATGTTTGCTCTCCATTACTGAAATACAAACGATGAGGTGTCCTGTCAGAAGTTACCGGAAATGCCCAGCTAACCTCTCCGGCGTTGTTGCGAACCAGGAAAAACAGGTTCTTGTGGAGATCTGCAAGAATTGTGGTGATCCTGCTAAGAGGGAGGTTTACTCCTTGTGAGATGTCTTCTGGACTCAAAGGTTTCCCGTGATTGCGGGGCAGCTCACGTACTACGAAGTTGCGTACAAGGTGATGGTCACCTGTCATGAAGCTAAGCATTGCTGCCGTGTGGTGTTGTGAACTGGCAAGATGCTTCCTCCAAACCTCTGCAGGCACTTCGAGAAGCTTTTCTCCCTTTCCGATCAGGATGGTGTCTTTCATCTGTTTTACTCCTTGCTACTGGTTTTTCTTCCTTCTGTCCCAGGCAAGTGTTCCGTAAACTGGTGACTCACGCTCACGTCATAGTCCATGCCGTAGACTTCCTTGAGCTGCTCAACGCGTTGGAGAGTTTCCTTACTAAAGGGAGTTTTGTTATCAAAAGCATGCAGGGTCATTCCTTCGAGCAGATCGCCGAGGGAAATATCGAAATATTCTGCGAGCGCTTTGAGAACCTTTAGCATGCGCTTTTCCATTCTTACGCCAATCTGTACGCGCTCGATTGGAATGTTACTATCTAATGCATGAGGATTTTCTTCGAGCTTCATGGATGACCTCTCTTCCTTGTTCATCTTGAAATGCATAAATCTGTATGTGATGAGAGTAACATTGTACCTATGTAACATTATAGCATAGTTACTAGAAGAAAATCAACCGGTAATGAAGAAGGAAGAATCAAGATTTTTGTGTTTTGAAAGCTATCTTTGCTGACACCTTTGGAGGAAGAAGTACGTATGATGAGTGGTGGAGAGGAAGGTGTTTTGTTGAGAATAGGTGGAGATGAACCACCTTTGAGTCTATTTTGAGTCTATAGAGACAAGGAGGGTACGAAATGCTTTGGTATTGTGCTTTCAGCTGGTATCCAGGTACCACTCGCAGACAGGTGGCCCAGCGGTTGATTCAACAGCATGAGAAAGGTGCGCATAACAGCCAACAAATTCGCGAGTGGTATAACCTGGCAGGGGGTGGCTCAGGTTTCTTAGTGATCGAGACAAATTCCCCCCAGGAACTGACGGCTATGCTCCAGCCGTACATGGATCTGATGAGTTGGGATGTCCGAGCCGTTTATCCAGTCAACTACGATGAGCAGATTCAGCAGTTGCGGCAAATCGTGATGGTTGCTTCCTAGTGCATTTCCCATGAGGTTTGTATCAGTTGTATCAGTTGTATCAGTTGTATCAGTTGTAGCACTTGTGTCCGTTGTATCGCTTTTCTAGCTCGTGCTTCAAAAGAGGAGCTTTTCGGGAATGAGAGGCGTTCCCCGAAAAGCTCCTCTTTTGATTAGGCACTAGCAGGTTGAAAATGCAGGGAAACCAGAAGATTATAACCATTGACTTTTCATATACTCCCCAGCTATCATGTACTCATACTCAACTCAACATATTGCTGCTTGTAGCGTAGAATCGTTCGCTGATTTTCTTTCTTTTGGTCTTCGTATATGACCATTTTGGCTGCGATGGTTTTCCAAGGAGGGTATGCCTATGGAAATTCGCAAGTTGGATCACGCGGCTTTGCTCGTCAGAGATGTTGAGCGTTCGCGCCGTTTTTACGTTCAAGTGCTTGGAATGGAGGAAGTTCCCCGTCCAAGCAATTTTAACTTCCCCGGCGCCTGGTTCCGTAAGGGAAGCGCTGAGTTACACCTGATCGGCGAGGCTGAACCCGGACGGGTAGCCCAGGTAGAACCAGGGGGATACCGCCCCGATGAACTCTCCACTGGCCACGGTAGACATATTGCTTTCGAGGTCGCTGACCTTGAAGAAGCTCGCCGGCACCTGCAGGCTCACGATGTCGCGATCGTGGGTGGGCCACGCCCTCGTGGCGATGGCGTTCTCCAGATGTACGTTCTCGATCCCGATGGCTATATCGTAGAGTTGTTTATCTGGCAGAAATAGCTAGTTGGAGCACTGCCTATATTCAAACCAGAAAGGAGGGGGCGCACTGCACTGCTGCCGCCTCACGAATGGTTGCTTTTCTACGTGGTGTATCTGGTGTTCAGGCATAAGACAGCAGTTGCTGCGCCAAGCCTATGAAACCGCCCAAATTCCGTTATTTTGCACCGCAGAGTGTTGAAGAGGCGCTGGCACTCTTAGCTGAACATGCCGATGGCGCGCGGGTTCTGGCGGGAGGTCAGAGCCTGGTGCCACTCATGAACATGCGCCTCGTGCAGCCGAGTGTGCTCGTTGACATCAACGGCATCAACGAACTGGCCTATATCAAGGCATGGGATGGTGGTTTAGCGATTGGCACACTGACCCGCGATGCAACTTTGGTAGGCGATTCGACCGTGGTGGAGCGCCTGCCGCTGCTGCATGAGGCCGCACGTCACGTTGGACACCCCGCTATCCGCAACCGCAGCACTGCTGGAGGCAGTATCGCTCACGCTGACCCGGCCGCCGAATTGCCAGCAGTGATGGTGGCCTTGAACGCAGAGTTTGAGGTTCGCGGTCGCTCCGGTAGTCGAACCATCCCCGCCCAGGATTTCTTCAAGGGTTATCTCACGACCGACCTCAAAGAGGGGGAGTTGCTGACTGAACTGAGAGTTCCAGGCCTACCTTCGAGGGCTGGGAGCGCGTTTGTCGAGTTTTCCCGGCGTGAGGGCGACTATGCCCTGGCAGGCGTTGCTGCCGTTATAGCGCTTGACGAGGATGGCACTATAGCCGATGCCCGGCTGGGGTTGTGCAGCGTAGGTCCATCACCTGTGCGTCCCCAGGCCGCAGAAGCATTGCTGCGCGGACAGCGTCCTGGGAGCGAAGCCTGGGCCGCTGCTGCCTCTGCTGTCGTCTCCGTACTGGACAATCCACTCTCGGATATTCATGGCTCTGCTGATTATCGGCGCCATCTGGCCGGCGTCCTGACCAGAAAAGCTTTAGCCATTGCCGCGGAGCGAGCAGAAGGGAATCGATGATGCAAGACGAAGATTTTGTGATGATCCGCTTGACAGTAAATGGTGAGACCCACCGCCTGGTGGTCGAGCCACGGCGCTTACTTGCTGATGTTTTGCGCGAAGATTTAGGATTGACGGGAACGAATCTTGGCTGCGAACATGGTGCCTGTGGAGCCTGTACAGTGCTGGTAGATGGGCAGAGCGTGCGTTCGTGCTTGATGTTCGCGGTGCAGGCCAGCGGCCACGAGGTGATGACCGTAGAGGGATTGGCCCAGGGTGGTGAGCTGCATCCCCTCCAGAAGGCTTTCTGGGAGAAACAGGGGCTTCAGTGCGGTTTTTGCACGCCAGGTTTTCTGATGACCGCCTACGAGTTGTTGCGGCATAATGCAAGTCCGAGCGAAGAGGAGATACGCGACGCGCTATCGGGCAACATCTGTCGCTGTACTGGTTACCAGCACATTATTGAAGCTGTACAGAGTGCTGCCCACTCCATGGCCGAGGCGAAAGCCACGGTGCCATCGAGCACCGTGGCTTGAGTGAAGAGATATTTCTTGCGGACAGATGGGCACGAAGTGCCAGATGCTCGCGTGGCTGCGCAATCGTTTCTGTCCGGAGGCTTATAAGGAGATATTAACCGTGACAACGACTACTGATAAATATACATGGATTGGCAAGGACATCAAGCGGCGAGAAGACCCGGATTTGCTCACGGGCAGAGCGGAGTTCACCAGCGATGTGAAATTACCGGGCATGCTGCATGCCGCTGTACTGCGCAGCCCCTACGCTCATGCTCGCATCGTCAGTATCGATACCAGCGCTGCCAAA
>WNFA01005082.1_pt1 | contig 10995 bp, 11 predicted proteins | sample 5400481 | NCBI WGS metagenome assembly WNFA01 (sample SAMN13153340, study PRJNA577476) | soil metagenome | isolation source: 120 cm saprolite under Douglas fir tree site 2 hole 1 replicate 2 | place: USA:California | collected 2015-04-18 | reverse complement strand
CCCGCCGACGTCAAGGTGATCACCCTCGGCGGAGTCATGCGCGAGCAGCTGGCACCGAAGCGCGGCGTGCTCAGGATTCCTGTTCGCCCCTGGGAAATCGTGACCCTGCGCGCGACCCGCTAGCGAATCCGCTGATCCGCGTACGACGGACTACGCCGCCGCGAACGCCTTCTCGTGGTTCATCCAGCGGGGCAAGGCGTTGAGGAGTGCGGGACCCTCGACCTGCGTCTTGATGACGTACTCGAGGGCGCCGAGCTGGATGGCGCGCTTGATCAAGGTCGGCTCGCTGAAGTTCGACATCACGACCACCGGCGTGTTCTTCGTTTCGTCAGATGCCCGGAGGGTCTGCAGCACCAGGATGCCGTTCTGGCGCGGCATCATGACGTCGAGCATGATCAGCTGTGGCTGGAGACGGGTGCAGAGATCGACGCCAGACACCCCGTCGTTGGCCACCTCGACGTGGTAACCGTTGCCTCGAAAGAGCGTCGCATAGTAGGTGGCTGCGGTCGCGTCATCCTCGATGATCACCACGGTCCCCGCGTTCGGCCCGTCGCCGCCATCAGCGCTTGGTGTCGGGGGGACGCCCGCCGCCGGCGCTTCATCGTGCTCGGTCGTGGCGACCGCCTCGGCCTGTGGCTCCGGCTCGGGCGCCGCGTTCCATGGGCGCCAGGGATCGGATTCGGCGATCGGGGTGACCGGTTCGGGTGTGGGCGTCTGCTCTTGCCATGGCTGCTCCGCCGCGACCGGCTCCGGCTCTGATGGGGCAGGCTCGGCGGCAGGCTGGGGCTTGGGCGTAGGTACGGCTTCCTCGCCAAACAGCATCGACCGCATCGACCCCCGTGCGTCGCGCTTCGGCTCGGGCTCGGGCTCGGGCTGCGGCTCCGCTTCGGCCTCTGGGGCTTCCGCCACGATCGGCTCCAGTTCCGGCTCGGGCTCGACGGTGGCGTGCTGGGACTCATCGGTTTCGGCCTCGACCTCGGGGCCGAAACGCAGCGGCCGCGAGTCCTTCTCGGCCTCCGATTCCTTCTGGCTCTCCGGCTCGACCTCTGGGCCGAAGCGCAGCGGCAACGACTCCGCCTCGGTTGGCGGCTCCTCTGCTACCGGGGCCTCTTCGGCCGGGTGCGTAGTGGCGGTCGGGTCGGGTGTGGATGGCAGCGCGGCGGGCGTAACCGCGGCTGCGGATGCCGGCGGCGTCCAGGTCGCGGGCGTTCCTGCCGCAGGCGGGGTCCAGGTCGCGGGCGTTCCTGGCACAGGAGGAGTCCAGCCGGTGGTCGGCGCGGGCTCCGCCGTCTTCGACCCCACCATCTTTTCGAGATTCTCGAGGACGTTGAAGTTGAAGCGACGACGCTTCGGTTTTCCGCGGCGCCCGGCATCCGCAGCGGATGTGTCCGCGGCGGGAGGTTCCACAGCGGGCGGAGGGGCCGCGAAGCTCGGAGGGACGGGCGGCGCATCCGGGGTGGCTGGCGGCGCGAAACTCGGCGCTGCCGCGGGTCCGCTCGTCGCCGGCGCATAGCTGGGCTGTGCAAACGGCGACCCGACGGGCGGGGCAAACGGCCCGGGGACGCCTGGTGGCGGCGCAATCGGCTGCGACATCGGCTGGGGCGGCGCTTGCTGCGGTTGATAGAACGGAACCTGGTTCGGCGCGGGCTCGTGCATCCCACGTCGGCCGGGGGCCGGGTACCCGCCCCAGGGCGATCCCTGCGGCGCGGCCGGGGCTGCCCATGGCGCGTTCTGCTGAGGCGCGTATGGGGGCCCGGGCTGGCCCATGCCCTGCTGCGGTGGATTCGTGTTTGGCGACCATCCCGGCGGCGACGGCGGCGAATAGATCTGTGGCTGCATGCCGGCTTTTTGCAGCGCGGTCCCGAGGTTGCGTGCGTAGGTGCGGCCGCCCTTCACCGGAGGAAGCGCTCCGCTTTCGACTGGAGCCTCTTCCACGACGGCGGCATTGGTGACGTAGCGCCGGCCGCCGCCGCTGGAGCCGCCCGACTTCGCCGCGGCCAGGTCGCGCTGCAGGCGCTCATTCCGCCAGCGCGCGACCAACAACTGAATGACGACCAGGGCGAGGATCCCCGCCAGCAGGACAATGACCTTGTCCCGATTGGCGAAAACGAGATGGCTGAAGGGCGTCAGGAAGTTTTGAAGTCCACTCATTTGCTGCTCCCGCGCGTAGAAAGATGGCCGCCGGCCACCGGGCAGGGGCGCTGGCTGGCCGCAGGCACGTTAATAGAACGCTGAGTGGCAGAAAGGCTGTCACTCGTTAGAAGCGGACGTTACCGGACCGTCACCTTGTTGGGCTAGATGCGGTCCGCGAGGCGGCGGTAGCCCTCCCGCAGGCGCGGAATCAGCTGGGCGAAGTTGATCGCCCACCCGATGCCCACCACCCGATCGGTAAAGATGCGGTCATCCTTTGGGTTCCAGTAGGCGTCGCGGAACCGCCGGGGGGTTGGGAACCGGAAGTCATAGGGGACGCCGGCCACTCGTCCATGCCAGGTGCGCTGACCTTCAGGCTTGCTCAGCTCCTGGGCGACGGCCGCCAGCGTCAAGAAGAAGAGCGCGGCACGCAACAGGCGACCAATCCGCATCGTCAGACGACCTTTCGGCCCTGGAAGCCGAGGTTGGGGAGATCGTCCTGGAGGTTCTCCATCGACTTCGCATAGATCCAGTAGTCGAGCGCGGCCTTGGAAAAGACGACGCGATCGCCCACCTTGGTGAAGGGGATATTGCGTTTGGCGACGAGGTCATCGATCAGATCCTTGGGCACGCCGAGATAGCTGGCGGCTTGGAGCGTGTTCATCACGTAATTGGCGGCGGTGGGATCGTAGATCACGATCAAATCCTCCGGATGCTGTGACTGGGCCTACCTATAATATGGGTTCGCCGCGCAGGCCCACGGCCCGTTCGTCTAGCTGGTCCAGGACGCTGCCCTCTCAAGGCAGAAATCAGCGGTTCGAATCCGCTACGGGCTACCAACACTACCTAGGCCAGTCCGCCCCCCTTCCCTGTACCCCTGACGACTGGTCGGGTCGCCCTAAAAGGCACGAGCGGCACCCAACAGCGTAGTGTGGGAAGCCAGCGTCAGCAACGAGGGAGGACACGAGGAGGACCCGGTATGTCGGAACAGAACAAGGAACTAGCCGCCCGCATCCCTTTGGAAGCTTTCAACCAGGGCAAGCTCGAGGTCATCGATGAGGTGGTTGCGGATGACTCCATCGACCATGGCGAACTGCCGCCGAGTTATCCGCCCGGGAAGGAAGGCGTCAAGGCATTGGTCAAGGCGCTGCGCAGCGCTTTTCCGGATTTGAAGATCACGATCGAACGTCAGGTCGCCGAAGGGGACCTGACGGTCCAGCATGTCACGAGCACGGGCACGATGAAGGGCGAATTTGGCGGGATGCCCCCAAGCGGTAAGACTGCCACATGGGAGGCGATCCATATCACGCGGATCAAAGACGGCAAGATCGTCGAGCATTGGCAGGTGCAGGATCAGCTCGGCATGCTCCAGCAGCTGGGCTTCATACCCACGCCGGAGGCCGCGCCCGCCCGCTGAGGGCAACTGGATGGAAGAAAGAGCCTGGCAACAGCCGGGCTCTTTCTTTTGGCGCCGGCTACTCGAGGACCCGAGCGCTGATAGCCACCCGCCGTCAATTTACTGTTCGATTAGTGTCCGCCACGGGCTACTCCCGGCCACGCTCGAACGGGATGCCTCGGTGGAGGGTCGCAAGGAACTCTTCAAGCGAGTCGCCACACGGCACAGCTGCATCAGGCTCGGGCGCAATGAAAGGGATCACAACGTAGTGGGCCTGTCGCGTCGGCCGCCAATCCCAGGCATAGGCTTCACCAGCACCATTGCTTCCAAAGAACGTGAACCCCGGTGCAAACTCCTGCACCTTATAACCGGCGTTCCGCTCGACCAAGTCCTCGCCACGCCACATCACGATCCACGACTGCCCAAACTCGGCTTCGCCACCGTTGGCTCTACTCATCATGGTTCGGTAATCGCTCGACAACTCAATTCCAAGCTCGGCCGCGGCGACGTCGAGAGCTTCGTCGCTCACACCAGGTGTGGCGGCACCGGAGTTCGCTGTCACCCACTGATCAACCATCGAAATCAGAGCCATAACGGATCGGCCGCAAGCTAGCAGATCAAACCAGTTTCTCGAGGCTCATCCCGCGGTGCGGGCCGCAACGAAGGTGTTCGATTAGTGTCCGCCACGGGCTACTCCTCAGCTTGGCGTCCTATGGGGAACCCTTGACGTCGAGCAGGATGACGGTTTCGTTCCCGACCGTCCAGGCATCGTGTCCAGGCGGGATAACAAAGCCGTCGCCCGCGTTTATCTCGCCCTCCGAGCCATCCCGGCCGACGATTTTCAACCGCCCCTGGACGATGTACCCTACGTGCTGAACCTCGCACCAATCCGTCTTCGCGATCGGCTTGGCATCCTGAGACCACTTCCAACCAGGCTCATGACGGGAGCGAACGATCGTCACACCGTCCACCTTCACGATCTCCAGTTTGCCCCTACCGATTGGGCGCGTTTCGTCGGGAGAGTCAAGTCTCTTCTTGTGAACGGCCGCCTTCTTCTCGGTTGTCCGTGCATCTGCCATAAGGCCTCCTTGCTAAACGATTCGTCAGCGATCGTCCTGAGGTGATCACCAGTATGCGCGTTACGATCCTAGCTCTCGCTGAACTGCTCAGAGAGGCCATCCAGCATACCCAATCGAGTTCGATCGTTCGATTAGTGTCCGCCACGAGCTACCACCTGTTAGAGGACTCTCCCGGCGAAAGGTTCGCTGACCCATGGCACCCTAGGCACGGCTTGCCACGTGAGTTCGGCGCGCGTCCACGAGCCGAGGGCCGCGATAGCAACTTCTACAACGCCTCGTCGGATGTAGTAGAATGTCTTCGTGGCTGAGATGGCGCAGGACGAGTTGGATATCAGGGATGCTGCCCGGCTCACAGGTCGGTCGGCCGAGACTGTCCGTCGCTGGGTTTGGGCGGGAAGGGTACGTGCGCGGAAGAGCGGAAAACGGCTGCTCGTTCTTCGAGGTGATTTGGAGGCATTGGCCAGCACTGACCGAAAGCTCCTCTCCCTTAGAGAATGGCGAGCCATTGCGAACAAGACCCTGAGCCGCCCTACGGTGGGACGCTCCGCGAGCGACCTCGTCCTCGACGATCGAAAGGAGCGTTCACGCGAGAGCGATGCCGGTCGTTGACGCGAGCGTCGTGATCGATTGGATAGCGCCGGGAGTTGCGACCACCGCCCCGGCCGTAAAGCTCCTTGATCGCTTGGCTCGAAGATCGGCCGAGATCGTCGGCCCACGTTTGCTTTTCGAAGAGGTTTCGAACGCTCTCATCACTGGCGTTCGCCGGCGGCGTTGGAGTGGTGCGGCTGCAGACGGCTCCCACAGCTTGCTCGCGCGCCTCCCAATTCGCGTCACTGACGATCAGCGCGATTTGGATCGCGCATGGGAGCTGGCTCGCCGACACGATAACCACCCGATTTACGACATGATCTACGTAGCACTGGCAGAGCGAATACGGACGGAGTTGATCACAGCCGATGAGGCGCTTCGACGCCGGCTCACCCATCTGACTTGGGTCGTTGGCCCAGCCCAGGCCGCCGTCGACTCGCGTTCCTCAGAGCGCTGAATTCAAGCTCGAGAAGTTCGAAGCGCTGATCCCCTGCCCCGCTGATCCCCGACCCCGGTGACCCCGCCTCCGACCGGTCTTCGTGCCAGGCCCAAATTCAATTGTTCGATTAGTGTCCGCCACGGGCTACTCCCCGATAGTCGGCCCACCTTTATCTGGCTATCTGGCGCGCAGTTGCCTCGTTAGTACCGCCGCGAGTAGAGGCAGTAGCCATAGTCAATGGTGAGAGGGTGGTGTTCTGAAAGGATCTGCCTGGCCAGATCAGGCGGAAATTCAATCTGGACCACGGCCTCAAGATCGGTACGAGACTTGAACCGCCACTCGCTCGCGATCCGAGTGAGGGTGAAACCCTGATTCGCCCAGAAGGCTGCTGTGGCAACGGGATCAACGTGTTTGCACCAGCTTGACCTGATCAGCCAGGACGCAAATGTCCCCCACTTCCAATCGTTGTCGATGATAAACGCGGTCCCGCCTGGGGCAATCACGCGCTCGAGCTCCACCAGGCCTGGGGTGCAATTTGGCGGAAAGAAGTAAGCGAATCTAGCATGAGCGATGTCGACGGAGCGGTCCGCCAAGAGGAGGTGCTCCGCGGAGCCTGTCATCACAGAAACGTGCTCGAGACCCATGCTGGTCACGCGCGCCAGGGCGCTTAAGCGGAGTTGATCGTTGGGCTCCACAGCAATAACGTGGCGCGCCCGGTCGTGGAACCGCGGGATGTGAAATCCAGTTCCAGCGCCCAAGTCGAGGACGATCTTCCCATCCCATGGGGCGAGCGCAGCCATTGCAGCTTCAAGGCGCTGCCTCGGGTCAGCGGCCTCGTTCTCGATCTCATACGTCTCTGGACTTGCCTGGATGTTGGGCGATGCGTGAACGCCTGGCAGCCAGTCCATGACCCAGATCGTACTTTCCGTACGACCCCGTTAAACGAAACGACCCTGCGGTGACCGGTCAGCTGGTATTAGCCGGTCGGTCGGCCTGAGAACGTCAGATGCCAGACGGTCCAGCGTGGTCGCCAGCTCTGACCGGTTGGCCCACCTCGCACCGACCGGCTACCGCGGGTCTTTCGGAACGGGCCCAATTCATTTGTTCGATTAGTGTCCGCCACGGGCTACTCCCTGAACTACGTCGGCCGCCTCACAGGCCTGCCCGTCGGCCGAACGGCTATACCTAGTCGCGGAGTTCGCGGAATCCGACGGTCGTGAAGTCGCCGTCAAAAGCAATCGCTTCCCGGACTCGTAGCGATCGCATCAGACCAAAGGTCGTGGCGTCCACGAAGGAATATTCGCGTTCGTCATGACGACGCAGCCAACGAAGGGCCTTGGCCGTCTGCGATCCGCTGCGAACCCTTGACGGCGGAACCGCGTTCCCGGATGCTTCGACCGTGGAGGGAGATTATCGACATGCTCCTGGTCCTCGCGAACTCCGCCGATGAGCCAGCCTACGTCCCCGCCATGGAGGGCGCCAGCTACGTTTTGCGCATCCGGGAGCCGGACTGGAACGAGCATCGGCTGTTCAAGGGACCCGACTCGAACATTAACCTGCATGTCTTTTCATCGGGCTGTCCCGAGACCGCGCGCATGCTGGCGTTTCGTGATTGGCTGCGTATGAATGCGCCCGATCGCGACCTCTATGCCCGAACGAAGCGTGAACTCGCTCAAAAGCATTGGAAGTATGTCCAGAACTACGCCGACGCCAAGACCGCTGTCGTCGAGGAGATCATGGCGCGCGCGCGCCACTGAAGGGTCGCAGGACTGGCATCTCGGACGCCCTGGCATGCGTCGCAGCTATTCTTGGCGCGGCCGAGTGACCAATGGACCGTGATGGGCTGCTGGAGCTATCCGAAGCGATTCTCGCTGAGCCCAAGCTCGCCGATGTGATTTTCGCCCGCGGGCCCAGGGTAGTGCACCGGTTGAGGCCCGAAGCACCGGACGATACGTTGGTGTTCACACATCCACGAACATCCACGGAGTTCTTCATACGATTTGAGCCTGAATCTGCTGATCGCCTGGCCGTCCTGCCCGGCGGTCGGGCACGCTACCTCATGGAGGATCAGCTCGAACGAAGTTCCGGATGGACTGAGAATTACCGGAGGTACTTCGACGACGCTAGCAACGGTCGGGGCTTTCCCTTCCGCGAACGCGGAAGCTTCGATCCCGAACTCACGATCCCGTTCTATAAGGTGTGGGCCGTCGAAAAGGCCGGACTTCACCCAACTGGCCACGACGACCATGGCGAAATTCGTACGGACGGCCAGTCGGCTCTGACAATCGCCATGTTCGCCGCGACGCCGATGGAAGAGGTTGTCGAATGGCTCACCAAGGTCTTCGACCGGCTGGACCGGATCGTTGCGCCCGCACTACCGACGACACTATCTAGCGAGAGGGCGGCTCTAGCCTCCTGGCCAGAGCGGCTGCGCCAAGCTCAGTCGGCGGCGCGGGATCCCTCGCTGCTGCGAATCGACGGCCACGGTGGAGCAGCCAGCGGTGTAAGCGGTCGAGTTCAGCGGGATCGGCTGTTTGTCACGTTCCCGCGCGACCGCCGGGGTCGGCTCTGGCCTCGAGCACGCGTATTGCTCTCACCGGCCGGAGCGGGTTCGGACACTGAGCGGCGGCCATGGATCGTCGCAACCGGACCGAACTGGGCGGGCGGTGACAGCCTAACCATCCGCATTGAGCCCGTCATTGCCGTCAATGAGGCCCACCGCTTTGACCTGACACCATGGCTCTGGCAGCGAGACACGCTGGCCCTAACCGAGCCATCAACGTGGGTGCCTCTCGCCAACGATGGAGCGGCGATTGCCCTACTCACCAAGGGAGAAGTAGAGGAGGGGCTGCGGTTGTCGGGGCTCAGCCTCGACGAAGGCATCACGCGGTTGGCTAAGGGCCTTGTTTTGGGACTGGGCTACGAAGACCCAAGCTGGCCGGCTACCGCGCGCGAGTCCTTATGTCTCGTCTTTCCTTCACTGCTATTAAGCGCGGGGCTCACGTACGCGCGACGGATCTTGCGTCGTCCAAGCGACGGCATCAGATTGTTTACTCTCCCAGGTCAACGCCAGTTGCGGAAGGCCTCGATCGTTTTCGTGCCGACCGACCCTCCCCGGCTGGAGCTCCAGTGGACAGGCAGCAACCGCCGTCTCTCTCATCTCCTGTGGGAGCGCCCATCGATTCCCGGCGTGTGGAGCACCGACTAGCTCAGTCCGGCACTTCTAATCAGTAATCGAGGACAATCGGCAAGCGTTCCCGTGCAGCTGCCGAAGCAAGCTCGAGCATGATTGCCATCCCGGTCTTCGCCCTTGGCTCGAAGTTCGCGTCCGTGCCGACCGGCATCTCAAGACGCCAGTGAGCCAGTTCCGCCGGACCGCCCATGTAGGTCCGCTCGTTCAACATCTCGAGCTGCCGGAGGAGGTGGAAGACGGAGCCCATCCAGACGCGCTTGCCCGCCGGCGAGGGGGCTTCAAAGGTTTTCGAGAAATCCGCCGGCAACCAGAACTCGATGCCGTAGAGGTGCGAGTATCGCGGCGCAAGGGTGGCCTTGACGCGCCCTTTCCACACGGAGTCCTGTTGCCATTGCGGATCGAGCGTCTTGGGGAACGTCGCGCCGAAGAGCGGCTTTCCGCGCTCCTCGTAAGCGGCCAGCACCTGCAGCGCGGCGAAGCACTCGCCCGGCTTGTCGGTGAAATAGGGCGTCTGCGGGTCCTCCGACCATTCGAGGTCTTGCTCGATCACTCCCGCCTGACGCAGGTGGGCGCTCATTGCGAAGCGCCAGGTCAGCGTCAGCTCCCGGATGGTGGCCGGGTCCGTCACGGCGTCCTCGGTTTCGTTCGCGCGCTGGATGACCACCGGGATACCCTGTTCGCGACCTTGTCGTTGAATGACGGTCTCCCAGTCATGGGCGTAGTACCGGCTCAGCGAGCCCACGTAGATGTCTAATCCCATCGCTTGGTCCGCTTCGAGTAACGCCTTGCCCACGCCTTTCTGGCAGACAAGCGATCGGCCCGTTTTCCTCGGTCGCTGATCTGCCAATTCGCAGCGGTGCGCGCGTTGCAGCAGGAGTGAGATCGTTCGCGCGCCGGGTTCCTCCCTGGTCTGCCGCTCTGGCGGGCTATCTGGTTCTGGCCCTCCTGCTCTTCCTGCCGGTCTGGCTGCAACCGGGCCAGCGAACCGTCGGCGGAGGCGGCGGTGACCCGTTCTTCTCCAGCTGGTTCATCCGCTGGATCCCGCACGCGATTTCCCATGGGTGGAACCCGCTGTTCAGCGCGTATCTGGACTACCCGGACGGCGTCAACCTGATGTGGAACGGCTCGATTCCGCTACCGAGCCTCGTCGTAACACCCATTACCTTGACCGTGGGTCCGATGGTCGCCTACAACGTGCTGACCACCCTTGGCCCCGCCCTCTCCGGCTGGTGCGCCTACCTCGCGCTGACCCGGTACTTGCGGAGCCGGCTGGCCGCGTTCGTCGGCGGTGCCTTCTATGCCTTCTCGCCTTTCATGATCAGCCAGTCTCTTGGGCATGCGCACCTGACCATGGCCTGGGCACCCCCGCTAGCTCTGCTGCTCCTGGATGACGTGTTCGTCAGGCGGCGGCGCAGCCTTTGGATCGGCGTGGCGCTCGGCGCCCTGGGGGCCGCACAGTTGTTGACCGCCGAGGAGGTGCTGGCCATCGTGGCGGTGGCCGCGGCGGTTGGGCTGGTGACGGCCGGCCTCCTGCATCGCGAAGTCATGTGGCCGCGCCTGCAACCGGCCCTGCCGGTGCTGGGGCTGGCGGCCGTTGTCTTCCTGGTCGCGGCGGCCTTGCCTCTGGGCTTCCAGTTCTTCGGTCCGCAGCGGGTCTACGGGTCGCTCCAGCCATCAAACTACTACGTGACCGACGTGCTCAATTTCCTCCTGCCGACCCGCGTTCAGCTGATCGCGCCGGCGGCGGTCACCAACATCTCCGATCACCTGGCGGGATTGGGATCGGAGCGCACGGCCTACGTCGGTCTGCCACTGATCGCGCTGATCGCGCTGGTGGTTCGCCGAAACTGGCAGCTTCCCGTCGTTCGGTGGGCGGCGATTGCGGGTGGAGCCCTCGCGCTGCTTTCGCTGGGCAATACCCTGCACGTGGCCGGAGTGGACACCCGGATCCCGCTCCCGTGGGCGCTGACGAGCCCCATCCCCCTGCTTCATGAGATCCTCCCCGTCCGCTTCAGCCTGGTCGTGTTCTTGATGGTTGGGTTGCTGGTCGCGGTCTTCGTCGACGCGGCCCTAGCCACACCGACATGGCGGCCGGGGCTGGCGGGAGCGATCGCCGTCGGGCTGAGTGTCGCGGCCCTCTTTCCGGCGGTCCCCTTTCCGACGTCGCCAA
>WNFA01005080.1_pt1 | contig 10996 bp, 2 predicted proteins | sample 5400481 | NCBI WGS metagenome assembly WNFA01 (sample SAMN13153340, study PRJNA577476) | soil metagenome | isolation source: 120 cm saprolite under Douglas fir tree site 2 hole 1 replicate 2 | place: USA:California | collected 2015-04-18 | reverse complement strand
ACGATGAATGAGCCAGCACCAGCAGGACGATGAACGGGACAACACCGGCAGGACGATGAACGGGACAACACCGGCAGGACGACAAATGGGCCAACACCAGCAAGACAACGAACGGACCAGCAGGATGACGAGTGAGCCAGCGTGAGCAGGACAACAAATGGGACAACACCAGCAGGACAACGAACGAGCCAATACCAGCAGGATACAACCGGGCCAGCACGAACAGGAATATGAGCGAGGAGGCGCGAGCAGAACGACAAACGAGCCAACACCAGCAGACGACGAACGGGACAACACGAGCAGGACGACAAACGAGTCAACACCCGTGGAACGACGAACGAGCCAACACCAGCAGGACGGCGAACGAGCCAACACCAGCAGGACGACGAATGGGACAACACCAGCAGGATGATGAACGGGCCAACACTGGCCCCAGTGCCGACGCCAATGCCGTACAACAATGAATGGGCCAACACTGTTAACGGCGGCGCTAGAATAGTAGAGCGTCGACGTAAGGCGTGTTCCAAGAGTCACGTTGTAAGCAGTCCAGTCGAAGGAGATACGAGTGAAGAGAGAAATGAGGAGCGAGGATTGAATGCCTTCGACTCCGTTGCGCGTCGGCGCTAAGCGGAAGTGTCCTACGTGGTAGCCGATCCAAAGCTAAGACGAGTATTCCAGGAGCGAGGCTGCCTTGGATAACTGCGGATGGTTAAGTCGCGGTTCACGTGGACAACTTGACTTATAGTCGAAGCGGTGCAAAGTGAGAATGGGTTGGTAAAAGATGAGTCAACATCATAACACAAGCTACATCATAAGTAACTACCAGAGTACCTAAAATAGCTATGTTACAACGTGACTCTTGCAATAAAAAAACCTTGCTTGCGCGAGGAAAAAAGCGTAGAGCACGGGGGAGCGAAGCAGAAATACATTTCAGCAGGAATAGGTGTTCCTGTAATCTTCTGTACCGGTTACCGTAATTCCACCGGTAACACTACCCCCTCCAAGGAACACTTATTCATCGCTATTTCGTGACGTGCCCGATGGGCCGGCTGTGGTCTTTCCGTCCGTCGATAGCTCGAGGCTTCCCCATGGTTGAGACGGAATTAGGTCAACGGAGGATTCTCCCCAGGTGTGAGAAGGATCTATTTCCATGGGCTCGTTCTCCTGGGCGTGGCCGGAGGTGGACCGATTATTATGGGGCCTAGGCGGCTCGTGCCGAGGCGGAGAGAAACGCCGAGTGACTTGTTGAGGATGGCGTTGGTTGGAGCCATGGTTGGACCGACGTGGAGGTGGGGAGGAGCGACGCGACGAAAGACGAGGCTGGGGAGGCGACGGAGAGCGTCGACGTGGTGGTGAGAAACGACGAGGAGGATTTGGAGACGGAGATTGTCTTCGCGACGAACGTCGAGGAGGTGAACGAGGACGAGGGTGATAATACTCGTTAGGGGAGTCGCGGAATCCTTCTATCGAGCGTGGCGTGTTGCGCGCGATACCTTGTCTTCCCGGACGACCTTCTGGATTCGCAGGTTGCATGAGAGCGGACAGATCTAAGCCCATTTGCGAACTCGAAACTTGCATAATTGGTACGAGTGCCGAAATTCCAGTGTCCGTATCCTGTACGATGCGATGAAGCTCCTGGGTTTGGATGATCCTAACTCCAGGCACGTTAGGCATGTTCCTGCCTCGGAGGGTGTTCAGCGCAGCATTGGGCAGCGAAGGCGAGCGACGTCGAGTAGGCATGCGGTTAGGCGAAGGAGAGCGACGGCTATAAGAGCGACCAGGAGGAGAGTAGCGCCGAGATGAAGTGTGGCGAGGAGGCGAATAACGACGGGGAGGAGAAGGAGAATAGCGTCGAACCGGCGACGGAGCCCTACGTGGGGGGAAGGGGCGAGCACGCGATGAGGAAGAGATAGGTTGCGTATAGGGTCCGTGATAATTTCGCGAGCGCTGAGCAGCGACGGTGGACCTTCTAGCGCGGGGAGCCGTAATGTCTGGGTTAGACGAGGTAGCCGATACGGCTTCAGAGGACGGTATGGACACGGTTGCCGACGCCGGAGTTAGCGACTGAGTTTGTCCCACGTTCGCGGATTCCACTAACGACGTTTGGAGCATAGAAGTAGTAAACGTGTTTTCGTTCGTGGTTTGCACTGGTTCGTACGGGGGAACTGGGTCTTGTTCCATGCGGGCTTCTTCGTCCCGTTGCGCGTGCAGGTCGTTCATGAAGGCATGGTCCGCTTCTTCTCTACGTTGTCCTCGCGTCGTCGCCTCGCCGTCTGCATTGAGATTATGGTCGTCGTGGTCCGGGGCGATAGCGGCGTAAAAAAGAGCATCGTCGTCGAGGCCTGTATCAGGGTCGAAACCAGGAGCCACATCAGGGATGTTGGTGATAGGGATAGACTTTCCCAAGGTTTTGCCAATTAGCACGTCCCGCGCTTCTTCTCGCGTAAGGGTAACTATTTCTACGCCGTTGGGCAGCTGTCCTTTCCTTGGAACTTCCAAGGCTTGATATGCTGCTAAAATCAAGCTGTCCTCTTCCAAAATTTCGTCCGTGTCGATCGAGATTCCTACTGGTTCTCCTTTAGGCCATCCTTTAGGGTTGCCGGCCATAGCACTAGCTGCGTTAGTCGTGGCGTCCAGGGTAGCACCTACTCGACCGATGCGAACTCCGCGCGTTCTGCTAGCCGAGGGCACAAAAAAAATTTTAAACTGATGCGGAAAAGGTCTGTCGTCTCCGCCTTCACTGTACTTGAGTCGGGGAACGAGGGAGATTGCGTAATTTGGAAGGCTTATGCCCGCGGAGTTAGCAGCAATTTGAGCGTCTAGTAGAGCTCGATTAAGGTTTTCTTCCAGATTTTTGCGCGTCTGCGCCAGGACCGGGTGTTGTCTGTTTCGATCGTGCATAGCTATGTAAGTACCGGTGAATGGGTGATTCGCGGGAGTAAATGGCAATAGCCTTCGATCGTACGAAAGGGTTCGCAATGTAGAGAGTTTGATAGGCTGCACGCTTAGCTCGCTGGTTCCGTAAGTACCCGAATGTAGGAGGGCGTCGCTGGGGCTCAATTCCAACAGCACTCTAGTGGCGCTATCATCAAAGTAACCCTTTTTTTTGCCTTCGTCAACTGGGGCTGGCGAAGAAGCAGTCGGATCGACCGTTACGGGCGCGCGATAGTGATCGTGAGGATATTGCGACATGTTGCACGGGGTTTGAAAAGGTGGCGGATTGTCGATGTGGCTGAAACAACTTTTAAAGCGATGGAAAACGCTCAGTACGGTTAACGTAACGCGTGACCGTGTCACCCATCGCCTTTGGCGTCATAATTGATTTTTCCAATCTCTCAGCAATTCCGGAGCGTTCCTCAAGTCCCGGGCGGATTGCCAAGTATCACTTTCCGCGTTGTAGCCTTTCCATCGGACCTTGTAGTAGTAATTTCCTTTACTTCTTTTTTCACCGACTATTTTTTCGACTTCATATTCTTCAGTGCTTTTAAGCAGATCTCGCGGATTACTCATTATTGGTCGTAGTTTATCCGGACTGCGGTGGTACTTGGTTAAATGTTGAAGATTTACCACATTGTGCATAGGATAAGTGTCGGGGAGCCTTAATCGGAAGGCAGTAGGACCTATAGCTTCCGTAATTTCGAATGGGCCGATCTTCCTTTGAATTAGCTTTCGCCCTTTTCCTTTCGCCTCGATCAATTCAAGCGCATGTGGATTGATGAGCACTTCATCGCCTACTTCCAATTTGGGTGCTTTACGTCCTTTGTCGTACTGGAAAGCTTGACGATCCGAATTGCGTTTAATAGCGTCTCTTGCTGCTTCGCGATGGGCTGCTAGTTCCATTAGTCTGGTTCGGAGATTGTGCTGTCCTTGTAGTACTGTTAAACCGTGTTCCTTTAGGAAGTCTAATGGAGAACGGGGTTTGTAGCCCAAGAGTAATTCGGCAGGTTTGCCTTTGTGAGAGGAGTGGGTCGAGTTATTGTAAGCAAATTGCAATACGTCCAGCCAGTCAGACCAGTCCGCTTGATCTTTCCGCACGTAAGCCCGAAGCATAGTCTCCAAGTGTTGGTTCATAGCTTCCGTCTGTCCGTCCGTCTGAGGGTGTTTAGAGGTGGACAAGGCTAATCTGGTTCCGAATAGTTGCGCCAAGGAATTCCAAACGGTGCTAGTCCATCTCGGATCGCGATCTCCGATAATCCTCGAAGGCATTCCGAAGAACTTGATTACGCGCTTGAATAGTAGACTAGCTGATTCTTCTGCTGTGACATCCGCCGTGGTGGCAATGAAGTGCGCGAACTTCGTGAATTTGTCTACCACCACTAGTATGGCGTCCTTGCTATGTGATGGAGGTAATCCCGTAATGAAATCCAAGGATATGTGATCGAAAGGGTAGACGGGAATTTCTAATGGTTGCAGGAAGCCCATGCCCGCTCCTCGATCGTGTTTGATCTTTTGGCAGGGGTCGCAAGAGCGTACGTATTCGGTTACGTCCAAACGCATGCGAGGCCAGTAAAACCGGTCTCTTAGAGCAGCCAAGGTTCGTTCCCATCCGGCGTGAGCTGACTCGTGAGCACTGTCGTGCACTTCCTTGACGAGGTTTAGCCGTTCAGAAGCAGGCACGCATAGTCGGACTTTGCGATCAGCATCTTCGAAGTAAAGTAATCCGTTGTTCCCTATTCGATAGGCACGGTGTTTTCTCGCGTCTTGTGGTTCTTCTAAGGTACGCGTGATTAACGAGGCAAAGTCCTTGTCGTTCCTGTAACTTTCCACGAATTTGAGCACTATCTCGTCGTCGACGTGGACATGGAGGTTTGAAGGTGTGGTCGGAGATTCGTCCTTTTTGTTTTTACTTTTGACTCCTGTTTCTGTAGTCATATTGGATGGTTGAGGGTTAGAGTCTGTCTTCCTAGGGCGTGGCTTCTTCTGAGTTCTCGTGTGTACTACGTAGCTGTCCGTCGATAATTCTCGTTCCTTTATGAAGTCGTGCCATAGGCGTTGCAGATCTTCGTGCTCCGTAGAAAGAGTTAGACTAGGCAAGTCTTCGCGAGCTGGGGACACAAATTCCGGTAGTCTAGGGAGTCTGGAGAGCGGGTCTACGTTGGAATGCACTCTTCCTGGTCTATGTATTATAACCAATTCAGGGAAGGCAGCGAAAACGAGACCCCATGCGGCTAGTCTCCTGTTTGCGTTTTCGTATGTTTTCGCCCATGTTAACGCCGAGTGATCTGTTACTAGCAACACTCTCTCCCCCTCAATAAGGGGCTGAAAACGTACGAGAGCCTCTTTTGCAGCTAGCGCTTCTCGTTCCGTGGCAGAATATCGCGTCTCTGCTGAATGTAAGACTCGGCTCCAGTACGCTACGACTCTTTCTACCGGCACTTGTGTTTCTTCCCAGTTGGAAGCCCAGTCTTGAGAAGGACGTTTGTCATCGAATTCCTTTGACAGCTTGTTCGTTAAGTCAGGGATTTTGTCTCCTTTTTCATATGCTCCTTTGAGTTTCTTGTATGCTCGTGTACCTCTTAAGTCTTTGATGGCCATGTATTGCAATTGTTGAAGGGCTCCAGCTATAGCGTAGTCAGAGGCGTCCGTATATAGTCTATAGGCTTGTCCTGCTTCCGGGTGGCCTCTTACTGGAGCTGAGGCTAGCGCGAGTTTTATGAGCTGGAAACATTTTTGTAACTCTTCCGTCCAGATAAAAGGAGTCTCCTTCTGTCGCAAGCATTTGAAGAGGGGGGTGGCCATCCAGGAAAAGTAGGGAATGTAACTTGAGAAATATACCGCGAGACCCAGAAATGACTCCAGTCTTTTTCTGTCGCGCGGTGCTTCTAGTTCCCAGACAGCTTTAAGCTTTTCGTGATGTGTCGATAGTCCCAATCTTGACACCTTGTTTCCTAGCACAATTATGCTGCGATATCCCAAATGACATTTAGGAGGTGATAAGGTAATTTTTGCCTTAGCGATAGCCTTCAAGACAAGATCCACGTGTTTCAGATGATCCTCGAAGGTGCGAGAGTAGACCACTATATCATCAATATAGACCAAAGAGAACACCCATAGGTAAGGTGCCAAGACTTCTTGCATCACTCTTTGGAACTCCGGAGGACCGTTTCTCCATCCGAAGGGCATGCGTTTAAATTGATGTAGACCCCGATGAGTACGGAAGGCGGAAATATGCCTCGATTCCTCGTCAAATTCTAGCTGTGTGAAACCTGAAAGAGCGTCGAAAACGGATAGATATTGAGCTCCGGATAGGGCCGCTAGAATGTCCGTTTGTTTGGGAATGGGGTGCTGGTCGGCGATGGTAACTTTGTTCATCTTGCGATAGTCGATGCACATCCTAGGCTTATTGTTACGATATACGATAATGACTGGGGCGCCCCAAGGGCTCTTGCTTTCCTCAATGACGTCTTGCGCTAACCAGAGATCAATTTGCTTGTCTATATCTTCCCTCTTTGCTGGCGACGCATGATATGGTGCGGACGATATTGGTTTAGTCCCTGGGATTAGCTCGATATGCACTTTAGTCTTGTAATGACCCAGCCTTCCATCGAAGCCAAAAGCCGTTTGATTTTCTTCAATGACCTTGTAAAGCGCTTCTCGTTGTGACGATTTTAGTTCCGGGTCTACGTCGATTGTTTCCCTCAGCTTGTCCGACGGGTAGATTTGATCTGGTCCAGGGTCAGAGGTTTTTGGACCCCAATTGGATTCCTCCTGGCTTCGGAATTGTGCTTCTTCTGCGGTCAGAAGCCTAATATCATTAACTTCGCTTGTAATTGGCCTGACGTTTAATGCCGATACTAGCGTAGCCAATTGGGCTGCATGCGTGGCGAAGCGGCCTAATTCCTCCTCAGAGACTTGGTCAATTCTTTTGAGAGCTTCTTCCGCCTTGGAGAGTCGTCCTATTAGTTCGCCAGATCGCAATAGGACTGTTCGGTTTGTAGTATTCGCTAACTTGAGGTAAGCGGTACGGTCTTCGTTCAGGCTTATCAATCCATGGGGGGCGCTGACGAATGAGTCTCCTCCTCTGTCCAAAGGTATAGCTTCAAAAAACAAATTCTCCTTTGAGGGGGCTCCTTTGGAAGTTACTGGCACCGTAATTATGGACTCTGGTTTGAGCCATACATCTTGCTTCGCTATAGCGCTCCAATCCGATCGCTTTTTGGGAGCGCCCTTCCGGCTACGTCGTTTGCGAACCGTTCGGTTTGTATTACCTTGGACGGAGAGTATTTCCTTCGGCACCGGCCCCGAGATAGTTGGGATGCGGTGAGCTGAAAACCCTACTTGCCAAAACCTGTTTCCGTTATTTCGAATGGAATTAAGCTGCCAGGCTAGCTGTGTATCTTCTCCTATCAGCATGTTGGCGGTCATGTCCTTTACTACATAGGCCTCTACTCCTTTGAGGCATACAGGGCCAAATTGGCTGCGGAAATAAAGCTTGAGCTTGACGTATTCCGAACTTCCCGTGGAACCTGTTAGTTGGATCAATTCGAGCTTTTGGCCCTGACGAGGTTTTGGTTTAGACCACTTGAGACCCTTGAGGAATCGTTCGGAGATCAGTGTCAGAGCTGCCCCTGAATCGCCTACGACCACTGCTGCCGCTTCCTTGAGGCAGTTGACGTGACATAAAATTTTGAACGCGTCTATCCCTTGAGCTGCGTGGCCGGCCGGTCGTTGCCAAACTGGGTCAGGTTGGTATATATCCTCGAATCTGCCTTCCTTAGTTAATTCCAATTCTGCTGTGTTCGCTTCGAGGGAAGTCCAGGCGCCTTCAGCCGCTCCGTAAGGTATAACTCCACTATCGCCTATGATTTGAACCGTCAGGGCTTCTGCCGGGGTAAGAGTGTCCACTGCAGCGTAATACGTGTCACAATACACGCTACAGTTATCATCGTCTCCTTGGAGCATGGCTATGTAAGCTTCTTCGTATGCTATGCTAGCGGCGTTCACTGGCAGTTTTCGGTTGTCAGTCTTATCTCGTTTACGCCACGATTCGCAGTCCCTGTCGTAATGTAGATTGCTGCCGCAATTTCGGCATGGTCGTGGGGGAGTATTTCTAGATCGATTGGAGGCGAACGGATATGGGTATTTGCCCGGAGCCTTATGTAAGTTCTTATCTCCACTGCCCTTGGATTCTACTGATAAACTTGGCGTTTCAGTGGGAGAGTGATCTTCCTCAAATTCAGCGAGGTGTGATGAAAACTGTCGGCGGGACCCGGCATTCTGAGCGTTAAGCCTTTGGACTTCCTGTCTTACTAGTCTCGCTACGCTATTAGAAGTAGTGGCTAAGCTTGCTAGAAGTTGCTCCTCTCTATCCGTCGCTAGCTTAATGAGCGTGGCCGAAGTCAGACATTCGTCGATATTGATGCATGCATTCCACGCGGTTGGCGTGTGTAGCCACAAGTCGCCTACTTCCAAGGCGCATTGTTCTGGATCCGCATCTGAGAAAATGGGAAGCAGCCTTCGTCGGTGAAGTTGCTTGCGCGCCAGGAATACCGCTGGGGTTTCTTCTTCGTGACCATGCTGTCTGAATCGTAATGCTCGGAATTCCTGCCACTCTTTTTCGATCCATCTTATCGACATGAGTTCTCGGCGTACGAATTCGCGGATAGTGGGCCAATCCTGGGTCTTCTCCGTTCGTTGTTCGTACGTCAATCCGGCCCACCAGGTAGCTGCCAGACCTTCAAAGTTAAAGGTGGATACACGTCCTAAAGAATCGCGCCAACGCCGTGCTTCACTATAACGATACCAATGATCTCCTTTAGATAACCAGGCGCCGAAAGTTTTCTGAGAGCCATCAAATTTTGGGAAATCCGATGCCTTGACTTCTTCTTTGAAGGATGGTCCTCCTTTCGTTTGATCGCCTGCGTTTCCGGTTGAAGAGCCTGATGGGCCTTCGGGGCCTTGAGGGCCTTGGGGCCCTTGGGGACCTTGCGGTCCAGGAGGTCCTCGGGGTCCAGTCGGACCTTGTAGACCTCGCGCACCCGGGGGTCCGTCGGCTCCAGGGTCTCCTGGATCACCTTTGGGTCCTGTAGGACCGTCTGCTCCGCGCTGTCCTCTCCGTCCTTTGGCGTTTAGTTCGCTAGGGTAGTCCGAGTTTAGCGCGCTATCTGGCAGTTGTGTCTGAATCGGAGCTTGTGATGAGACTTTTCCTTGCTCTTGAGCATAATCTGGGAGATGCTTTGGTTGAGTAACGAACTGCGCTTGCGCTACGAAAGGGCTTGGCGGCGCTTGTCTCTTCCATGGTTCTGGGAGGTTTACCATGCTTTCTGCATTGTCGAACGCTGATCCTAATGCAGCGGTACTTGTAGTTCGGATTCGAGGAGCAGATCTTGCTCTTTCACTTGGCGACTCTTGTCGTTGGGTTGCGCTCCAATTATTTAAGAACTCTTGCGTAGTTTGGTCTTGCTGCCTGGGTAGCGGGTTTGAAAGTTCTAATCCTGCTAAGACAGGCGTGATACTACTCGTTGCTTGAGCTTCTAAATTTCGTTTCGTCGCCTCCCTGAATAGTCCAGAGGCTTCGTTTCCAGTTACAGTGAAGCTATCATTTTGGCTTATGCCATGCGCGGCCGCGGCAACCATACTAGAAAAGGCTACATCCGTATCCAGCTGAAGTTGCTGAGCCCAGCTTTGATCTTCTGCTTGGGGGGGACTCCCGGAAACGGTCTGTTGATCTCTTGCTATCAGTCCGCGCATGTCGTTTGCGAATACAGTGCTTGTGGAGAATGCAGGCGAAGCGATGCGAGGTGGTCCCGTTCCTGGCTTGAATTCTGATTCCACAATGAACGCTTCTATTGCCCTTTTAGCTAGTTGAATCCGTCCGAGTAACCGGTGTTCGAAAGATTCCAGTATTAAGCGAGTGGCCCAATGCCGATTTACTAGGCTTGAGAATTCCATGTCGTAGTGGGAGCTTCTTCCAAATGAGAACGTCCTGGTTTTTCCAGCTGCTTGTAGGTAGTCGTTGAGAGTGTTGCTCACGAGTTGCATCGCTAGTGTTAGATGGTCCGCGTAATCCGGTTCAAATTTATAACGCTTAGTCCCAATTTTGTCTCTGGTTTCCGTTATGGTAGACGGGAAGGTTTGAGTTTTCTCGTTAGTGTCGAATAGGACTGTCAAGGCTTCCGCTAAGGCTTGCCCTCGCCCTCGGTGCAACTTCATTTTCTCAGTTAGTTTTCGCACTTTAAAGAGCGTCGGGTCGGGCCTGAACATGGGATTGTCTTCGTCGCTGGTAGGAGTAGGAACGAACGCGTACGACTCCGAGGCGCTAGATCGAGGTAAGTCCGTCAATTCGCCTTCGGAGCGTCTATGCCTTTCTGTAAGACTCTTTCTGGGTAGCCGGGGGCTTTCGTCCTCCGAAGGGATGGAAGGGGCATGGAATGGTGTAGGAGTGGTGACGTCCGAGATTTCTGTTCTAGATCTTGCTAGAGATTCCGGTGGCCTGCCGTATTTTCGTTCGTAGTTGGTTTTGGAATCAATCTGCAAGGCTTTAAGTCCTATTTCAGGGCGACGTCGAGGCGTTTTATTTATGGAAGGGCTTCCTCGCTCTGATAGCCGTGGCGTCTCATCAACCCCTGAGTGTCGTAGACTCGAAGGGCCGGCATCTCGTGAGCCTTGCGGCCGCACGGTGTCCCAGCTGCGTCGTAATCCTGGCGGTTCATCAATCCACGGGGGTCGGGAGCCCACTGGACCGGCATCTCGGGGGCCTTGCAACACCCCGGTGTCCCATTGCTGGAGGGGTGTATTCGGATCATCAACCCACCCTCCGGGTGGGCCGGCATCTCGAGTGCCTTTCGGCGACTCGGTGTCCCGGTCGGTTGGTTTCCTAGGCATGTCGTATATCCGAGGATGATTGTAGCCTATTGGATCCGCGTCGTGCAGTCCTAGCGGTAGCGTAGGATCTCTGAACTGATCTCCTGCAGGTGTTGCCACGTAGTTGCTGCGTGTCGCTGGTCTCGACGGATCTATTCGAGTTTCACGTCCAGACATATGGAGAGTAGAGTAG
>WNFA01007979.1_pt1 | contig 10997 bp, 5 predicted proteins | sample 5400481 | NCBI WGS metagenome assembly WNFA01 (sample SAMN13153340, study PRJNA577476) | soil metagenome | isolation source: 120 cm saprolite under Douglas fir tree site 2 hole 1 replicate 2 | place: USA:California | collected 2015-04-18 | reverse complement strand
CTGGGTTCCAGACAGCACCTGCAGCGTCAACGATCCCACGCGCAGGAATTTCCGCATCTTGGCGACCACCGGGGGATACGTGGATGATGGCACCGGTTCCCCGACGGACTTTATTTCGATCCTCGCCTTTTTGACCAACCAGAATGACTTCACGGGTGTCGCCAACGCGCGCAACATTCAGATGGTGGACATTGTCACCAACTTCGAGGCTTATGCTGCTTTGAAACAGCGGCTGCCAAACGGTACGTTTGCACGAAACCCCTGCGGCACCATGGCAAGTCCCGATGCGCCCACTACACCCTGCTTCCCGGTGACCAGCGTCGCCACACCTAACCTCAGGCAAGATTGGCGGTTCGCCACAAATCGCAATGCCATTGACGGCAGCGATGCGAACCGCGTCAGCGGCACGGGCAGCAACGCCACCATTGTCAACAACAGCCCGTTTGGTTACTTCTGCGACGACCTATTGGGCATGTGGATCATCACCTACTTCTGGTTCACGGTGGACCCGGCTAACCCAAACCCTAACCCAAATCAACAGTGTGGCTCCATACTGGCTGCCCTCGGCCAGAAGAACGGCTTTAATCTGGACGGAACGCCCATCATCAAGACCGCCGATGAACTCAACATCCAGTTGGAGGCCCACCACTGCGGGGCAGAGGGCCAAGAGGACGTGGGTGGTGCCGACGGAGGAGCGGTGTGGCTCGTGTGTCCCGCCATCCCCGATCCCAGGCAAGGGGGCATCGCGCCGGACGCATTCCCAGACGTAGTGTTTAAAGCAGACGGCACTCCGCTGGATCCGGCGATCATCAATAACTTCAGGTGCTTGCAGACGACTGGGCAGTTTTGCAACTAAGGCGCCCAACCTAAAATCCGGTGTCAACCCCGGCAGGCCGAGGCCTGCCGGGGTTGGAGTGTCTCTAGATCATGACTGCGCCAAAGTCTAAAGGAAAGAAACTCTCGCGGCGGCAGTTCCTCAGATTGGCGGCCACAGCAACGGCTGTGGGGCCCTTCTTTACTTTCCCCGATCGCGCGCTCGCCAGTCAAAAGACCCTCACGATCGCGAAATGGGCTCATTTTCTGCCAAGCTATGACACCTGGTTTGAGAGCGTGTTCGCCCAGACGTGGGGTAAGCAGCACGACATCAAGGTAATCGTGGACCACATTCCCGCGGAACAAATCGGCGCGCGCGCGACGGCGGAAGTTGCAGCGCGCAAGGGTCACGATTTATTCATGTTTCCCTGGCCGCCAGCGGAATTTCAGAAGCACGCGGTTGACCATACCGAGATCTATCAATCGGTCGCCGCCAAGCACGGCAGCATCCCTCTTATTGCGTACAAGTCCACATTCAATCTCAAGACGAAAGAGCACTTCGCCTTTGCCGATTCCTGGATTCCATCCCCGCTGCACTATTTTCAGGATTGCTGGAGCGAAGCAAACATGCCGCTCGGCCCGGTTCATTACGGCAGTCTACGCACTGGTGGGCAGAGAGTCCGCACGAAGCTGGGCATCCCCTGCGGTCTTGCGCTTACCTCCACACTGGAAGGCAACATCACTTTGCACACCATTTTGTACGCCTTCCGCGGCCAGATTCTCGACCAAGACGGCAACGTCACCATCAACGAAAACGCGTTCACCATGGATGCCCTGAAGTTTGTAAAAGCACTGAACCAGGATGCGGGAACGCCCGACCTGCTCACCTGGGGTCCCGCAGAAAACGTTCGTGCCATGCTGGCGCGCAAGACCTCCTGCACGACGAATGCAATCAGCCTCCTGCGCGCGGCGGAAAAGGAAAACCCTGAACTGGCGGGAAAGATCAGGTTGCAGCCGCCGTTGCTCGGCCCTTACGGTGTTACCGCTTTCCCGCATGCCACCAACTGTTCCGTGGTCTGGAAGTTCGCGAAGAACCAAGAAGGGGCCAAGCTGTTTCTGAGCGATCTGGTCGATAAATCCGACGCCATTTATGAGAAGAGCCTGGGTTGCAACTTCCCTACTTACGCGAAAACGGTCCCGAATCTGATTGTTCGGCTGGAGCATGATTCTCAGGGTAGTCCCCCTTCCAAGTACAAGGAGCTCAAGGATGCGCTGCACTGGACGCCGAACCTCGGGGCCCCGGGCTTTGCGAATCCAGTCTGGATGGAAGTCTTCAACACTTCCCTAGTACCCCGGATGTTTGCGAGCGTCGTTAGAGGCGACCTCAGCGCGGCGGACGCCGCTCGAGCAGCGGAAACAGAAGTGAAGCGCATTTCGCAGAAGTGGAATCAGGCCTGATTGCTTCCCGGCAAAGGAGGTCAGACTTATGCCCGCCAAAAGCATCATTGCAGTGGCCGCTCTTCTGGCACTCGCTGTCTCGTCTCTGTTCGCCACAGCCCCAGTGCCCCGCAAAGCACCAGAACTGAAATTTCTCGACCCTTCGGGAAAGGAAATCTTGCTCTCCAGCTTCGGCGGAAAAGTGGTGATCATCGAGTTCATGCTCGTCAAATGCCCTCATTGTCTGCGCGTGGCACAGATGATTAACAAGCTTAACGGTGAGTTAGGCCCGCGCGGCTTCCAGCCCGTCGGCATCGTCTTCGACGACGGCATCAACGGGTTAACGATAAAAAAATTCATCGATTACTTTAAAGTTGTCTACACGGTTGGCTACACTACTTCGGACAACGTGGACAGCTACCTCGGTCGCGAGGAAAAAGAACGCTTCATGGTTCCCCAGATTGTCGTGATCGACCGCAAGGGCGTCATTCGCGCACAGAGCCATCCGGTACGCGAGGCGAATCTCGAGGACGAAATTTACCTTCGCAACTTCCTCAACACGTTGCTCATTGAAAGCGCTCCGGCTGGCAGCGCGAAGAAAACCGCCTCCCCCCGAAAGAAGATGAACTAGACGCCATTCACTTGCTCCGTTTGGTCCATTCATCGCCTGAGACTCTCGAAATTCTGGTGACGCCTCGTGGTCCACCTGACGGACGATACAGAATTGCAGCGCCTGGCGGGCGGCCGAGCCACGAAACGGCAGCAATTCATTCTGTGCAAACTACCATTGCTTACCGAATGGCAACCGTCTATCCTCACCCGAGGTATGCACGCCGAAACGAACCGTTCTTTCCCTGCACGTCCTCATCCTCCCTGCCCGGTGAAGCCGCTGCTTCTCAGCTTGGTTTTCATTCTACTTCCCGTTTCAGCCGCAACCCGCGCGCAACAGCCCTCAAGAGACCCGCACGCCGGTCTTGAGCCGATCCGCTCTTACATTTCTGCCGGCTGGGACACGTTGTCGCGTTCTCTCTCCGATTGCGCTACTTTCAGTGATCCGAAGCTGACTACCGCGCCCCACCTTTATCTTCCCGCGGATTTCCCCGTGCCTGCAGCCGTGCACGAGCTGGAGACTCGGTGCCACGTCCAGGTCAAGACTCTTCCTTCCTCCGCCGATCACCTGGGAAAGACGGGTGCGGAAGCGATTAATCCTCCCGGCTTGCTCTATCTCGAAAACCGTTACGTGGTGCCGGGCGGAAGATTCAACGAGATGTACGGGTGGGACAGTTACTTCATCATTTTGGGTCTTGTCCGCGACCGCAGGATCGACCTGGCTCAGGGCATGGTGAACAATTTTCTTTTCGAGGTCGAGCACTACGGTGCCGTGTTGAATGCCAACCGCACTTACTATCTCACGCGCTCCCAGCCTCCTTTTTTGACCTCCATGATTCTCGCGGTCTATGAAGCACAGAAAGCTGCCGGTCACGAAGACCGCGCTTGGCTGGCCAAGGCGTACAAACTTGCCGTCAAGGACCACGCTCTCTGGGCCGAAGAGCCTCACCTGGCCGGATCCACGGGCCTTTCTCGCTACTATGATTTCGGCGACGGCCCCGCGCCCGAAAGTGTGAAAGACGAAACCGGCCACTACCGCGAAGTCGTGGCCTTTTTCCTCGCTCATCCTGAACTGGACCACAACCTCCTCGTAAGAAGAGCTCCCGGTCAGACTTCCCCGCTCACTGTGGGCTCGACCTATTCTCTTCAGGTGTGCGACGTCGCGCGCACCATGACCCGGCCGGACTGCACCGTCGCCACAGACGTCGCACTCAGCTCCGACTTCTACAAAGGCGACCGCTCCATGCGCGAATCGGGTTATGACATTTCCTTCCGATTCGGCCCTTACGGCGCCGGTACGCACCACTTTGCCCCGGTGTGCCTCAACAGCCTCCTCTACAAGACGGAAAAAAATCTGGAACAGATCAGCTCGATCCTCGGCCTCAAAGAAGACGCAGAACAATGGAAGAAACGCGCCGAAGAACGCAAAGGAAACATTCAGAAATATTTATGGGACGAGCAGCGCGGTCTCTTCGTCGACTACGACTTCGTCAATCAAAAACGATCGTCCTACGACTATGTGACTACTTTCTTTCCCCTCTGGGCCGGCCTCGCCACGCCGGAACAGGCGCAAGCTCTTGTGCGGCATCTTTCCACTTTCGAGCAGCCCGGCGGCCTGGTGATGAGCCCCAATGAAACCGGCGGGCAGTGGGATTTTCCGTACGCCTGGGCGCCCGACCAGCTTCTCGCGGATGAAGGCTTGCGCCGATACGGCTTTAACAAAGAAGCCGACCGCGTCTCTTACAAGTTCCTCTCTACCGTGGCGGAAAATTTTCGGCGTGACGGAACGATTCGGGAGAAATACAACGCCGTCACGCGTTCTTCCGAGACCCAGGTCACCGCCGGCTATCACATGAATATCGTTGGTTTCGGCTGGACGAACGGCGTGTTCCTGGAACTATTGCGTGATCTGCCCCCGGAGCTTGTGCAGAAGCTCGCCAGCGAGCAAGGCGGCAGCGCTTCTCAAACTCATTAGAATCTCGCAAGGCACGGTCTCTCCGCGAATCCTGGCGCGCTTCGCGTTTCTGCGTTGTCTTTTCTTCAGCGAAGCACTTCGCTCAGGGTTTCGCGTTCTGCTGCGCCTGCAACTGTTCGGACAGCTTCAGTTCGCGCTCCGCGTCTTCCGTCCGGCCGAGCTCCCGGTAAGCCTGTCCGAGCAAATGGTGGGGAATGGGATTGTTGGGATCCATCGCCAGGGCCCGCTGCAGCGCGCGCACCGCCAGCGCGGTCTCGCCTTTCTTCTCCAGGACCTTCCCCATCAGGATATACGGCCCCGTCGACGTGGCATCCAGCCAGATGGAGCGCTGCAGAAGTTTTTCCGCCTCGTCGTACTTTTGCGAACGCGTGTACGCATCCGCCAGCTTGTAATACACGGCGGCGTCTCCAGGATTCAGCTCCAATTCCTTCTGAAACTCCTCAGTGGCTTCGGGCAGGCGCGATTTATAGAGATAAATCTCCCCCAGCAGCGAATGCGCCAGCGGGAGCTTGGGATCGACCTCCACCGCCTTCTTCGCATACTCTTCGGCCACCGGCCCGAAATCCTGTCGCAGCAGCATCCGTGCGGTGAACAGATAACTGGCCGCGGACTCCGCAGAAACGCCGAACATCTTGGCAAATGCCTTCCGCGCGCTGGGATAATCCTTCGTCTGGATGTAGCAGACGCCGAGGATGTACGCGGCATCGACATTTGCGCTGGGATACCAGGTCTGCACCTTTTCAAGCGGCGCGATGGCCTGCCCAGGCTGCCCCGCAAGGTAATACGAGATCCCCATCAACTGCACCGCCTCGTTGTCGCCCGGATTTTCCTCCAGCGCCTTCTTAAAGCTTGCCACCGCCTTCAGATAGTCGCTCTTCTTGTAGTAGGCAACTCCCAACTCATGGGCGAGCCCCTTCAATTCCGGGTCTTTCAGAGTCAGCGCTTCGAGCTTCCCAATCGCTTCATCGAATTTCCCCTGCTCTGAAAGTCGTCGTATCTCACTGAGCGCCGTTTCCGACGGAACGGTCTCTTTTGGCTTTGACGCGTCGATTGCCTGAACTGACGTTTGCGCCGCATGCGTTTGGGCCCCGCTAAAGCAAGCGAACGCAACCAACTCCGCCGCAACAAACAGAAAAAAACCGTTCAACCCTTTCATACCATTAATCCCCAACTGGTCTAGCGGAACCCCTAAGCAAAAAAACGGGGAGCCTATAATGGCTCCCCGTCAGGGTGGTGGGGTGTCCTCGTCTTTTTAGAAAGAGAATCGCAACCCAAATGTGAGCAGGCGCATCGACGTGTTGTTTTCGATGTTGGTAATTCGTCCGGCATCGCCACCGCAGTCGATACAAGAATTGCCTTGGGTATAGTTGAAGCCCATGACCGGGTGGTTAAAGATGTTGTTGGCATCCATGCGGAACTCTGCCTTGTAACGCTCGGTGATGCGGAAGTTCTTCGCGAGCGAGAGATTCGACGTAAACAGGTGCGGTCCACGGAATGAGTCCAACCCAATGTTGCCGAGTGTACCCGCCGCCGGACGAGCGAATTCCCCTCCGGAACCGCCGACGCCCATGGTTGGGATCGGTGTGAACCAAGTGAGGAACCCGCTAGAGTCTCTCTTGACACCGAGAGGGAACGAGCCGGAACCTCGATTGGGACGGCAAACGCCCACGTCTTGATCCTTGTCACACAAGCTATAGCTTGGAGTCCATGGCAACCCCCCGCTCCAGTCGGTGATGCTGGTCAGTCTCCATCCGCCAACGACGTAATCCATCAAAGTATTCGCGCCGCTCATGTACTTTTTGCCCTTGCCGAACGGCAGCTCATAGAGGATGTTCGTTATCCACACGTGATTGCGGTTCACGTTCATGGGGCCGTAGGCGATCTTGTGATCGATGGCGTAATAGTTGCCGTCATAGTATCTCGCGCGGGAAAAAGTGTAATGCGAGACGAATTGCAGTCCCTGCGAGATTCTTTTTTCTACTTTGAGCTGCAACGCATTGTAATTGCTGCTTGCATCCATACCAAAGTAGTTGTCCATGCTCGACGAGCAGCAAGTCAGCTGATCCGCCACTGGAACATTGGCCAGGCCACAGACTCCCTGCGAGACAGAACAATCACGATAGGTGAAACGGTTGAAGAAGGGGCGCCGGCTGTCGGGATTCAGCCCCGCAACACCAAAGCCAGCGATGCTTCTCGGATTGGCGTTATATGCCGGACCGTTACCGGCGAATCCGTGCGTCCCCTTATTCCCGATGTAAGCCACTTCCACTGTCATCGTGGACGTCAACTGGTGCTGAACCGTTGCGTTCCACATATCGATGGCAGCCAGGCGTTGCACCGTTGGACGAATTCGCGGATCCACGGCGTTCTGTGGTCCGCGCAATGGAATCGTTCCATCGGCACGAACTGCCGGGAACTGAGCCGGCGGTGGCCCCGTGGTGGAGTCCATCTGATACACGGGGACGTTGTCACTGATATTCGCTGAATTGATATCATTCGCTTGGATCGCTTGGTGAACGAGGACGGGAAGGTTCTGCGTCACGGCGTGGCCAAAGTTCGACCCGAATACCCCTATGTCGAAACTGCGGCCGTAGCCGATGCGCACGACCGTCTTTGGCCTCAGCTGGTAGGCAATGCCGATCCGGGGCCCGAATGCACCGAGATACTTTCTGATGTTGCCGTCTAATCCGTACGGGCCGAAACCGCCCACTCGGATGACGCCTTCCTCCATGTTTGCAAAACCTCCGTTGCCCTTCGCATTCACCGATTCGGGGAGATAATCCTCCCACCGCATCCCGTACGTAATCGTCAATTTGCTGCTCATCCGGAATTGGTCCTGGGCATATAGGAAGAAGCGCTTCTGACTTTCTGCGGCGGTCTGGCTCACACTGGCGAAGCGTTCGAACTTGGAAACATCACCTAGAAGGAATGACGCTAGATCCAATCCGCCCGTGTTGCTCCCACTCACCGGATCGAATAACGACGTTTGTTTGTGATTGTAAACGAGCTGCCCGGTTCGATTGGCGTCGCTCGGGAAGCGCAGGTTGTGCGCAAAGCGAAGGTCCACTCCAAACTTCATGGCATGATTGCCGCTGATTTTGGTCCAGTTATTCACGAATTGGTATTGATGCTCGTTCTCGATTAGCGGGCAGTTGCAACGCGAGGGATCCAGGCCGTCGCCAAAATTAGTGAGTGTGCCGTCAAACTGGAACGCCGGGAGGCCACCAGTGGACGTATCGCTAGTGTTCAGTCCGTGCAGTCCCAAAGCTTCCGCTGCCTTAACGTCAGCATCCGGCTTGATCGAATGCGGATTGTATTTGAACCAGCCGAAACGGAAGTCCGTGAGCAGCGTAGCGCTGATCGCCTTGTCGAACCCCGCTGCAAGGCTGTGATTATGAATGATAGAACTGCCGCTCAGCCCATTAACTCCGCCACCTTGGCCACCGAGGCCGATGCCCAGATTGGGTTGTCCTGTGAGGCTGTAGTAGGCTCGTGTGTAGCGGCCAAAGATGTGCAGATTTCCGGGGGCCTCATAGTCGCCCCTCGTATCGAACGCATTCCCGTGGAATGGGCCCGAACCTGACCCGAAAAAGTTAGGAGCCACAGCGTTACCGTTAGCTGGCTGAGGAAAGAGTTTCAATAATTTTACAGCCACCGGAGAGAGCCGGCCGATAGGAATCAAATTGCCCGCGAAGGGCAAGCGTCCCGCACCCGTATTGGGGTTGCCTGTCGCTGGGTCGTAGACTTGGCCGTTACTTTTGGAATACACACCGAGGTATTCGCTTAGATCGCACATTCCCGTCGTCGCCGTGCAGGTACTTAGAACCTTCGAAGTCGGAATGACTATGTTGTTGGTGACACCATTGGCCTGCCTGGTTCCTTGATAGTCGGCGAAATAGAACAATTCGCCCACAGAGCCGCCAAATTGATTCCACTTCGAATGAGGCAGCGGTACGTCCGGTGCTTGGTTGAAAGGGTTCCTCGCCTGTGTGGCATCGGAGTTCCGGAACCAGAAAGCGCTGCCATGGATATCATTGGTGCCGGACTTGGTTGACGCCACCATCAATCCTGCGATGGACTTGCCGAATTCAGCGTCAGAGTTCATCAGCGTAATCTTTGCTTCTTCTACCGAGTCCAAGTTAGGATTAATGATGATGATGCCCAGGATTGGGTCCTGATTGTCGGTTCCATCCAGTTCGTAGCCCGTGCCGCTGAAGTGCTGGCCCTGGACGAAGGTCTGCTGCGAGCCTTGCGGGTTCTCCGTGGCGGCGTGGTTCCAGCCTATTTGCTGCGTCCCGGGAGCAGAGAGCAACAGCGACTGAAAGTTGCGGTTTACAAGAGGGAGTTTCTCAACGTAATCCGAGCTAAAATCCAGAGACACGTCGGCTCGATCCGTCTTAAGTTGCGGAACCTCGCCAGTAACTTCCACTGATTGCGTGACGGCACCAACTTGCAATTGCGCATCGACGCGTGCCGTTGTATCTACTTGGACAACGACACTCGGAATGTCATACGCCTTAAATCCACTCGCTTCGATGCGCATTTTGTAGGTATCCGGGATCAGGTGGATAACCGAGTAGTTACCGCTGTCATTGGTTGTCGCCTCTTCGCTCGTGTTCTTAGTGATCGAAGTGACCGTGACCTTGGCCCCGGCAACAGCGTTCCCCTGTGGGTCCGTCACCGTGCCGATGATGCTTCCATAGACCGCCTGACCCGAAGCGGTATTCGTGCAGAAAAGAAATGCCAAACAACCAACTAGAATCCACCCCAAACTAACTTGGCTTCTCATTACACCCCTCCTGAGCACCATTCCTCATCGAATTCGAATGCAACCGATCGCCCCAATGCAAAGCATCCACTGCGTTCGCCAGTTTGGTTCAACAGGTCCCGAGCCCGCCCATTAACTTCCATTCCCGGGAACCCGGCACACTTCTACATGAAATGGGAATACGCGGCTACCAGTCGCGCCGACCTGCCCGCAGTGAACAGCCCCCAAACTCCTCGGCCTTGTGTTGCTTCGCTGCCCCCCGCTAAAAAACTGCTTTTTCGCCACTTTCTCTGACCGTTACGGGAATAGAGAAATGCGAGCACCCAAACCTGGGGCGACAAAGATTTATGATGCCTTCTATCAATTTTTTGCGTGACGAAGAAAGTCTCTAAGGGTCTGATACGGTTACACGAGATAAATTATGATTTCACACAGACATGCGAAACGCGTTACGTTGGTGTTACAATCCCCTGCTGGTGTCCCGTGACTGAGAAAACCCAACATCTCGCCCAAGTCGAGAAACTTCTCAGCAGCCATACTCTGCACGGCTCGGAGTCCCTCTGCAAGCTTCTGCGATATCTCGCCAATAATTCGATTGACCACCCCGGAAGCTCCCCAAAGGAGTACCAGATCGCGACTGAGGTCCTCGGCCGCCAGAAGGACTTCGACCCCCACGTGGACTCCATGGTCCGCGTCCAAGCGGGCCGTCTCCGTACAAAGCTGGCTGAGTATTATGCTTCTGAAGGGGCAGATGATCAGACCCTGGTGGAAATGCCCAAGGGCACCTATGCCCTCACCTTCCATCAACGCTCCCCGAATGCCTCGCGGAACCATGCGGGAGCTGTCGCAGACTTACAGTCTGGTTCAGCCGGTCAGGCCTGGTCCGCCCGTGGGTGGCTCATAGCCCTCGTTGCTCTCGTCGTCGCTCTCACCGCCGTCGTGGCGATCGCCACGGATCGGCTCCTTACGCGCAGGACCGCGGAAGCCCGTCCGGCTGACGCAAGCACAGATCCGCCAGTGGCCTTTCGTGTTTTCTGGAAAGGCTTCCTCACTGGACCTCAGGAGCCCTGGGTGATCTTCAGCAATGCGGCCTTTGTCGGCCGCCCGGACATTGGGATGCGCTACTACAACGCCGCGCGCGATGGACACGCTCACATTCTCGATCACTACACCGGCGTTGGCGAAGTTCTCGCCGTGCATGCCCTGGATGACATTTTCGGAAAACTTCATCAGTCGATCCGCGTCAAGCGTGGGAGCCTCTTCTCGTTAGACGATGCCAAGAACAACGACTTGATCTTCATCGGTTCTCCCTCTGAGAATCTGACGCTTCTGGAAATTCCCAACACCCAGGAATTCACCTTCAAGCAGGTCGCTTCCGGTCTGCGCGCCGGCAAC
>WNFA01005079.1_pt1 | contig 10997 bp, 11 predicted proteins | sample 5400481 | NCBI WGS metagenome assembly WNFA01 (sample SAMN13153340, study PRJNA577476) | soil metagenome | isolation source: 120 cm saprolite under Douglas fir tree site 2 hole 1 replicate 2 | place: USA:California | collected 2015-04-18 | reverse complement strand
AACGAGCCGGGGAGCGAGAGCGGCAAGCGCAGCGACGACCGACGAGGTGCGGCGCGCGGGACGCGCGCCGGGAGTTGGTTGCCGCAGGAGGGAGGAGCGAGCAGCTATCCGGCCGCGCGGCTCGCGCCGCGCGCCCCCGGATCGTTCGCCACAGCCGCCATGATTACCCGGACGGCCTCCTAGCATGGCCGGCGCGGCCGAGGACTACCGCCCGGGCAGGATGCTCGGGCTGATGGCGCGCTCGCTCGTCCTGCCGACGGCCGCGCCCGCCGGCGCGGGCGTGGCGGCCGAGCCGGCGGGCGGGATCAGCGTCACCTACGTCGGCCACGCGACCGTCCTGGTGCGCTTCGACGGCGTCGCGCTGCTCACCGATCCGGTCTACTCGCGACGGCTCATCCTCCCGAAGCGCCTGGTCGAGCCCGGCGTCCCGCTCGCGCAGCTGCCCCCGCTCGACGTCGTCCTCGTCTCGCACGGCCACATGGACCACCTCGACGTGCCGACGCACCGCCGCCTCCCCAAGACCGACACCGTCGCGGTGGTGGCGAAGAACCTCTCGGACCTGGTCGCCGGCTGCGGCTACCGCGAGGTGATCGAGCTCGCCTGGGGCGACACGGTGACCATCCGCGGCCTCCGCGTGACCGCGCTGCCCGTCAAGCACTGGGGCACGCGCAACCTCTGGCCCGACGACCGCGGCTACACGGGCTTCCTCGTCGAGCACCGCGACGGCACCGTCTTCTTCCCGGGCGACACGGCCTACTTCCCCGGCTTCCGCGACTACGGCCGGCGCCACGCGATCGACGTGGCGCTCCTCCCGATCGGCGCCTACCGCCCGCCCGCCTTCCGCCGCGTCCACATGAACCCCGAGGACGCGCTGCAGACGCTCGTCGACCTCGATGCCCGCTACATGGTGCCGATCCACTGGGGCACGTTCGTGGTCTCGTACGAGCCGATCGACGAGCCGGTCGCCTGGCTCGAGGAGCTGGCGCGCGAGCGCGGGCTCACCGAGCGGGTCGCCGTGCTGCGCCACGGCGAGTCGCGGCGGTTCGCATGACCCATCCGCTCTCCGGCGCCGCCGCCATCGTCGGCCTCGGCATCACGCCGCAGGGGCGGGTCTACGGCAACACGCCGCTCGGCTTCGCGGTCGACGCCGTGCAGCTCGCGCTCTCGGACGCGGGCCTCGAGCGGGGGGACCTCGACGGCCTCCTCCTGAACCCCGGCCTCGCCTGGGCCGACATGGGCATGGGCTCCTTCCAGCTCCAGCAGGCGATGGGGCTGCGCGACCTCCGCCTCTCCGCCACCATGCACCTCGGCGGCGCCACCGCTTGCGCCATGATCCAGCACGCCGCGCAGGCGATCGCAGCCGGCCTCTGCACCACGGTCGCGTGCGTGTTCTCCGACGCGCCGCTCAAGCCGCCCAAGCCCGAGGGCGAGCGCAGCTCGAGCGGCAGCGCGTACGGCTTCGTGCGCGGCTGGGAGGCAGCCTACGGCTACTTCGGCGTGAACGCGATGTACGCGCTCGTCGCGCGCCGGCACATGCACCGCTACGGCACGACGCAGGATCACCTGGGCGCGGTCGCCGTCGCGCAGCGCCGGTGGGCCAACCTGAACCCCGCGGCCCAGATGCACGAGCAGCCGCTCACGCTCGAGGACTACCACCGCTCGCGCTGGATCGTGGAGCCGTTCCACCTCTTCGACTGCTGCCTGGTCTCGAACGGCGGCCTCGCCGTCGTCGTGACCGGTCGCGAGCGGGCGCGCGAGGCGAGGAAGCCCCCCGTCTACATCCGCGGCATGGCGCAGGGGCACCTGGGCGGCGACCCCTCGGACACGCTCTCCTCGGGCGCCGTGCTGTCGCGCGAGCCGGCGTTCCGGATGGCCGGCCTCACGCTGCGCGACGTGGACGTGGTCGAGCTCTACGACTGCTACACCTTCACCGTGCTCGTGACGCTCGAGGACTACGGCTTCTGCCCCAAGGGCGAGGGCGGGCCCTTTGCCGCCGAGCACGTGACCGGCCCCGGCGGCCGGCTGGCGGTGAACACCGGCGGCGGCCAGCTCTCGAGCTTCTACATGTGGGGCATGACGCCGGTGTCGGAAGGCGTCATCCAGGTGCGCGGCGAGGGCGGGCGGCGCCAGGCGGCGAAGCACGACGTGGCGCTCGTCTCCGGGAACGGCGGCGTCCTCTCCACGCACTCGACGCTCATCCTCGCCCGGGAGCCGTCGTGACGTCGGCGTACACGAAGCCCCTCCCGCAGGTCACGCGCGAGATGGCGCCCTTCTGGGAGGCCGCGCGCCGCCACCAGCTGGTCGTGCAGCGCTGCCGCGGCTGCGGGGCCCATCGCTTCCCGGCGCGCGACCTCTGCAGCCGCTGCCTCTCGCGCGAGGCGGAGTGGGCGCCCGTCTCGGGACGCGGCGCCGTCTTCAGCTACGCCGTCATGCACCAGGTCTATCACCCGGGCTTCGCCGCCGAGGTGCCGTACGCGGTGGTGGTGGTCGAGCTGGAGGAGGGCGCGCGCCTGGTCTCGAACCTGGTCGACTGCCCACCGGGGGAGATCGAGATCGGCATGCCGGTCGAGGTCGTGTTCGAGGACGTCGCGCCCGAGGTGACGCTGCCCAAGTTCCGCGCTCGCCGCGCGGGGCGGTGAAAAGCCCGAAGCGGCGCCCGTTTCGCCCGTTCGTGCCGCGAAGCTGGCCCCGGGCGCCGGGGGACCCCACTGTGGTCGCGGCCGGCTCGCGTGGGTTAGTATTTCTCCCGTGCCCCCGGCGCTCTCCCTCGTGTCGTCACCCCGTCGGACCAACCGCATGCTGCTGCTCGTCTTCGGGACGGGCGCCGCCATCGGCCTGCAGCTGGGCCTCCTGCACGTCTTCCTGTGGCACACGTGGAGCGCGCTCGCCATCTTCCTCGTGCCGGCGCTCGTCTACGCCGGAGTCGTGTACGCCCTCTGGCGCTGGGTCTTCCCGCGCCTCCACGCGCAAACCCTGCTCGCGCAGATCGCCCTCCAGGCGCTCGTCTCCCTCGTCATCTTCGCCCTGCTCTCCGCGCTCGGCACCGAGCTGATCGCCTACCTCCGCGGCTCGCCCTCGCTCTTCGGGCCGCCGGGCGGCGTCGAGCGCCACTACACCGTCACCGCCGAGGAGCGGCAGATGGTGGTCCGCCTCTACGCGCTCATCCCCGTCGTCCCGACCGTCCTCCTGGCGCTCATCGGCTACCACCAGTACTGGCAGCGCGTGCGCGCGCTCCAGCATCGCGAGCGGGAGCTGGTCGAGCTGGCCGCGACCGCGCAGCTGAGCGCGCTGCGCGCCCAGATCAACCCGCACTTCCTCTTCAACAGCCTGAACTCCATCGCCCAGTTGATCCGCGTCGACCCCGACCGCGCCGAGGCATGCGTCGAGCGCCTGGCGGCGATGTTCCGCTACGTGCTCCGCCACGGGGAGAAAGACTTCGTGCCGCTCGCCGAGGAGCTCGAGATGGCGCGCGCCTACCTCGACATCGAGCGCGCCCGCTTCGGCGACCGCCTGCAGGTCGAGACGCACATCGACCCGCCGAGCCTCCAGCATCTGATCCCGAACTTGATCCTCCAGCCGCTGGTCGAGAACGCGGTGAAGCACGGGCTCTCGCGCAAGCGCGGCGGCGGCACGGTGCGCATCGACGCCATCGTGATCGACGGCTGCCTGCAGCTCATCGTCGGCGACGACGGCCTCGGCATGCCGGAGGCGGCCCTGGCGCGCGTCTACGAGCGCGGCATCGGGCTGCGCAACCTGCGCGACCGGCTCGAGCGGCTCTACGGACCCGCCCACCTGCCCGAGATCACGAGCGAGGCGGGGGCCGGCACCGAGGTGCGGCTCCGCCTCCCGCTCCGTCCCCAGGCCGCGTAGCGATGGCCGCCATCCGCACGCTGGTCGTCGACGACGAGAAGCTCGCCCGGGACCGCCTGCTCGGCTTCCTCGCCGGGCTGGACGACGTCCGCGTCCTCGGCCAGGCGGCCGACGGCGTCGAGGCCTTGAAGCTGATCGAGGAGGAGCGACCCGACCTGGTCTTCCTCGACGTGCAGATGCCGGGCATGGACGGCTTCGAGGTGCTGAAGGCGCTGCGCGAGCCTCCCCCGCACGTCGTCTTCTCCACGGCCCACGACGAGTACGCGATCCGCGCCTTCGAGGTAGGCGCGGTGGACTACCTGTTGAAGCCCTTCGTCCGCCGGCGCGTCGAAGAGGCGGTGGGGCGCGTGCGCGCACGCCTCGGGGCGGCGGACGGACCCCCCCACTGGGAGAGCGTGCTCAGGCGCCTGGAGGAGCAGCGCAAGGTCCACGTCAGCCAGGTCCCGGTGCACAGCGGAAAGCGCATCCTCATCGTGCCGGTCGCCGAGGTGCTCTGGTTCGGCGTCGAGTATCGCCTGGTCTACGCGCACACCGGCGAGCGCGCCTTCATGACCAACTACACGTTGCGCGAGCTCGAGGAGCGACTCGACCCGGCCCTCTTCTTCCGCGCCCACAAGTCGAGTCTGGTGAATCTCCAGCACGTGAAGGAGGTGGTCCCCTGGTTCGCCGGCCGCTACAAGCTGGTCATGCGCGACGCCGCGGGCAGCGAGGTCGCGCTCAGCCGCGCGCAGGCGCGCGCGCTGCGCGCGCGGCTCCGCTGGTAGCCGTGCGTCCCGCCTTGACAGCTTTCCGCTTTCCGGGGCACGCCTAGTCATAGCTCGTCCGCTTCGCCGATGATCCCCGCAGCAGCCACCGCCACCACCGCGCCACGCCAGGGACGCATGCTCGCCGCGCTCGCGGCCTCGACCGCGGCGCACGTGCTCGTCGGCCTGCTGGTGTTCTTCGACGTGCTCGGCGCGGGCGGTGGCTTCGGCCTCGGCCTCGGTCCGGGCTTCGGCATCGGGTCGGGCGGCGGCGCGGGGCTGGGCGAGAAGCGGCGGCGCGAGATCTTCTCGCTCGAGGATCTGCCGACGCCCGTCCCACCCCGCGATCCGAACGCCGAGCAGGCCCTGAAGGAGCTGCTCAAGCCGTCCACCGCGCAGGCGATCGCCGTGCCCCAGCCCGCGGTCCCCCGATCGGCCTCGCCGGTCGTGCACTTCGCGCCTCCGGCACGGCCGGTGGGCGCCGGCGTCGATCTCGGCTCGCGCTTCGCGTCGGCGGGCGCGGGCGTGGGCGGCCTCGGCGTCGGCGGGGGCGGGGGCGGTGCGGGCTGGTCGCTCGGCACCTCCTTCGGGCGGTACGTCGGCGGCCTGAGAAAGGTCGGGCTCGATGTCGCGATCGTGGTCGACTCGACGGGCAGCATGCAGAACGTGATCGACGATCTGAAGCGCCGCATGGACGATCTGGCCGCGACCATGCAGCGTCTGGTGCCGACCGCGCGCGTCGGCGCCGTCACCTACCGCGACCGCGACGAGGAGCCCGGCACCAAGGGCGGCCCGCGGCAGAGCGAGGCCTTCGTCGTCAAGTGGACCGATCTGACCTTCAACGTGAAGAAGGTGCAGACGTTCCTCGACGGCATCGTGGCCGAGGGCGGGGGTGACTGGGAGGAGGCCGTGAAGGACGGCCTCGAGTGCGCGATGCGCCAGCTCAAGTGGCGCACCGACGCCAAGAAGGTGATCATCCTGGTCGGCAGCTCGCCGCCGCATCCCCAGGACGTGCCCGCGATCACCAAGCTGATCGCCGACTGGCGCGCCCGCGGCGGGGTGGTGAGCACCATCGACGTGAGCCTCATGCTGCACGAGGAGTTTGAGCGGCAGATCGCCAAATGGCTGCACAACGAGGAGGTGAAGGAGATCTCGCCGCTGCCCGCCTTCTACAAGGAGGTGAGCGACAGCTTCGGCGAGATGGCCCGCGAGGGCGGCGGGCAGATGATCGCCATGGGGCAGCAGAGCGCGCTCGTGCGGCATCTCCTGGTGCTCACCTTCGGGCCCAGCTGGGAAAAGGACGTGGCGCGCATCGCGCGCGGCTTCTGAATGCGCAGAGGAGAATCGCGATGGAGAACGTGAACCTCGACTTCGTCCACCTGATCCACCAGGCGGCGATCTCGACCTACCCGCTGCTCCTGTGCTCGATCATCATGCTCGGCGTGGTGTTCGAGCGCCTGTGGGCGCTGCGCGGCGCGGTCGCGTCGACCGGATCGCTCACCGCCGAGCTGGTCCCGCTGCTCGCGCGGGGGGACCTGGCCGGCGCGGCCGAGGCCGTGCGCCGCCACCGGCTCTGCCCGGCGCGGCGCGTGTTCGGCGACGTGCTCGGCGTCGCCTCCGAGGCGCCGCTCGAGGAGCTCGAGCGGGTGGCCGACGAGCGGCAGTTCGAGGAGATCGAGGGCTGCGGCGCCTACCTCTGGATCCTCGGCACGATCGGCTCCTCGGCGCCCTTCATCGGGCTCTTCGGCACGGTGATCGGCATCATGCGCGCCTTCCACAGCATGGCGCTCGTCGGCACGGGCGGCTTCGGCGTGGTGGCGGGCGGCATCTCGGAAGCCCTGATCGCCACCGCGCTCGGCCTCGCCATCGGCATCATCGCGCTCGTCTTCTACAACTACCTGCAGAACCGCGTGGAGCGCATCGACGGCGCGCTGCGCATCGGCTGCGCGCGCGTGGTCGAGGCGGTGTCGGCAGCGCGGAGGGGCCATGGCGCTGTTTAGGGGGCACACACGCGGGCACATCGTCGCCGAGATCAACGTCACGCCGCTCACCGACGTGTTCCTCGTGCTGCTCATCATCTTCATGATCACCACCTCGGCCATGGTGAAGCCGGCGGCCGACGTCGACCTGCCCAAGGCCGCCGAGAACGAGGACACGCCCAAGGGCGTGCTGGTCACCATGACGCCGACGCACGAGATCTTCGTGAACGAGCGGCCGGTCGCGAGCGACGACGCGTCGCTCGCCAGCGTGCTGCGCGACACGCTCGCGCGCAGCCCGGACAAGGTGGTGGTGCTGGCCGGCGACCGACAGGTGGTGCTCGGCGAGGTGGTGCGCGTGCTCGGGCTGGCCAAGGAAGCGGGCGCCACCGGCTTCGCGCTGGCCTCGGAGTGAAGGTCCGCCGCGTCCTCGCGCTGGCGCTGGCGGCGGTGCTGGCCGCCGCGGCGCCGGTGACCGCCCAGGAGGCCAGCGAGCGCGCCACGCTCGCCCAGCTCGAGCAGCGGAGCAAGGCCTTCTACGAGCTCCTCGAGCGCGGCGAGCGCGAGCGCGCGGCCACCGCCTGGCCCGGCCTCGAGACCGACCTGGGCCGCTTCCGCGACGGCCTCCAGATGCGCCTCGATCGCATGCGCGACGAGGTGATCGAGCGCGACGGCGACCTGGACGAGCTCTACCGGAGCCCGCGCTGGCGCGATCCGGAGATCATGTCGCTGGTCGCCGCCTACCACCTCGCGTGGGTGCGCTACCAGGGCGCGCGGCTGACCGGCGACGCCGCGAAGAAGAAGGCGCTCCTCCAGAAGGCCGTCGAGGGCTTCTCGCAGTTCCTGCTCGTGAACGAGGTGCCGGAGATCTACGCCGACAGCCTCTACGGCCGCGGCCTCGCCTTCCTCGAGCTCGGCGACACGACCAAGGCGATCGAGGATCTCTCCGCCGCCGCCGAGACGCCGCAGGCGGGCGCCAAGGCGCGCGCCGCACTCGAGGAGGCGCGCCGGCGAGCGGGCGGCAGGAAGGCGCCCGCGGAGGACGATCCCGAGACGCTCCTCGCCCGCCTGGGCGAGCTCATGCCCCGCGCCGCCGGCGGGGACGCGGCCGTCGAGAAGGACGCGACCGCGCTCGCGCGCGGCCTCGCGGCGCGCGGCGGACCGTGGCCGGCGCGCGTGGCGAGCCTGGTCGCGGACAAGCTGGGTGCCGGCCGCTCGACCTACGGCCTCTTCCTCCAGGCCCAGCTCGCCGTGGACCGCGGCCGCTGCGGCGACGTTGCGCCCCTCGCCGAGGCGAGCGAGGCGGTGCACGACGGCGCGCGCGCCCGCCTCCGCCCCGAGATCCTCTTCCTCGACGCGGGCTGCCGTCTCAACACCGGCCGGGCGCGCGAGGCCGCGGAGCGCTTCGCGGCGCTCCTCCAGGAGTCCCCCGATTCGCCGCACGCGCGCGATGCCGCCTACTACCGCTTCCGCGCGCTCGACGTGGCGCGGGCGAGCGACGCGTCGCTCACCCAGCCGTTCGAGCAGGCGCTCGACGCGTACCTGTCCGCCTACGCGAGGGCCGACGGCGCCCCCGAGGCGCGCTACCTCCTGGCCGAGCTGCAGCGGGGACGCGGCGACTGCAAGCGCGCCGAGGCCGAGTACGCCCGGATCGATGCCGGCCCGTTCGCGGCGCGCGCGCGGCTCGGCGGGCTCGAATGCCGGGTGGTCTCGCTCGGAAAGGGCAACGAGGGTCGCAAGGAGACGCTGGCGGCGCTGCGCGCCTTCGTGCACGAGACCTCCGACAAGGCGCTCGCGGCGCGCGCCACGCTGCTCGGCGCGGCCGTGGCCGCCGGCGCCACCCCGCCCGACCAGGGCGCGGTGGTCGAGCTGCTGGACGGCTTCGAGACCCGCTACCCCGACGCGAAGGAGCTCCACGCGCGCGCCCTGGAGCTGCGCCTCGCGGCGCGCGTCGCGACCGGGCAGCTGGGCGCCGCCGACAAGGACCTCGACGCCTTCCTCGCCCTCCACACGGGCGCGGCCGAGCGACGGGACACGCTCGCGCGCCTCGGCCGTGAGCTGGCAACGCGCACCGAGCGCGCGGCGCCCGGGGAGCAGGGCCCCGCGCTGGCGCAGGCCCGCAAGGTCTACAGGGTCCTCGTGCGCGAGAGCGGCGACGCCGCCAGCCGGACCATCCTCGCGGACCTCGACCTCCGCGCCGGCGATGCCACCGCGGCGCGCGGTCTGTACGAGGAGGTGCTGAAGACCGACGGCGGCTCCGCCGAGGCCCTCCGCGGCGCGGCCCGCGCGGCGGCGGCCGAGGGCGACCACGCGCACGCCCTCGCCTACTGGCGGAGCGTGCTCGACGCGAGCCCGCCCGGCGGCACGGCCTGGTACGAGGCACGTGTCGCGCAGGTGACCCTCCTCGCCCGGGACGGGCAGAAGGCGCAGGCGTGCGAGCTGCTGCGCGCGGCCCGCGGCCGCGCGACCAGCACGGGCGGCGACCAGCTGGAGGCGCGCCTGCGGGAGATGGAGCCGGAGGTGTGCCGGTAGACCGCGTCGGCCTTCCCCGTCACTCCACCGGCGTGACGAACCCCTCCGACTCCCCCGTCTCCACGTCCTCGATCGACACCCGCGCCTCGCGGTAGGCGCCCGGCGGGTAGACGAGGTAGCCGCTCACGGTGGTGTGCGCCGCGATGCGCCCGGCGCGCAGCGCCTCGGCGCGCACCCGGTCGCCCGCCGCGCCCGGGGCGAGGACGCGCCCCAGGTCCGCGCCGGCGAGCGGGCCGCTCCCCGGGCCGCCCGCGGGCACGAGGTCGATGCGCGCGGGATCGATCGTCACGGCGCGCGCGGTGTTGTTGCGCACCGTCACGCGCACCAGCACCGAGGCGACGGCCGTCGGCACGCCGCCCAGGTCGAGCGTCGCTTCCTGTGGCGAGAGCGTGTGCAGCAGGACCTCGAGTCCGCTGGCGGCGCGCGGCTCCTCGACGTCCGGATGCTTCACCATCTCCTTGAAGCTGTAGCCGAAGCCGCGGCTGAACTCGTAGTTGGGCAGCAGCGAGTCCTCGACCGGCTTCACGACCGCGCCCCCGGCGTCGCAGGTGATGACGACGCGCCCGGTGCGGACGCCGCCCTCGGGTCCTGGCTTCGTGCCCGCGACCACGCCGGCCCGCTCGGGCGTGGCGGGCACCAGCTCGGTCACCTGGTAGCCGAGGGCAACGAGCGTCCGGTAGGTGACTCGCGTCGCGCGCTCGCACGAGAGCCCCGGGCGGACCTCCCTGTAGATCGCCGGCGTGGGGCAGCCGGCGAGCAGCAGGGTGACGACCACGAGCCGCCGCATCACCGGCTTTCTGCTACAAGTTCCGGGTGGTCGTCCACACGGTCGGACACTCGACCCTCGCGCTCGACGCCTTCCTGGCGCTCCTCCGCGCGCACGGGACCGAGGCGGTCGCCGACGTGCGTCGCTTCCCGGCCTCGCGCCGGCACCCGCACTTCGCGCGCGAGGCGCTGGCCGCCGCGCTCGTGGGGGTGGGGATCGGGTACGCGTGGCTCCCCGGGCTCGGCGGGCGGCGCGACGGCCGCCCCGGTTCGCCGCACGTCGCCTGGAAGAACCCGAGCTTCCGCGCCTACGCCGACCACATGGAAACGGCGGAATTCACGGCCGAGCTGGCCCGTCTGCTCGAGCTCGCCGCCACCCGCGCCACCGCCATCCTGTGCGCCGAGGCGGTGCCGTGGCGCTGCCACCGCCAGCTGATCGCCGACGCGCTGGTGGCGCGCGGGATCGAGGTCCGGCACATCGTCTCGGCGGCGCCCCCCGCGCCGCACCGCCTGACCGCGTTCGCGCGCCTCGAGGGCGCGCGCGTGGTCTACGACGGCGGTCAGCTCGGCCTCACGCGCGGCTGAGCCCTCGCGCCTACCCGGCGGATCGGGGATAATGCCGCCTTCCGCGATGCCGAATCGGGTCCACGTCGTGAGCCACGGCCCCCACTGCCTGGACGGCGTCGCCGCGGCGGTGGCGGTGGCGCGCTACCAGCGCGGCCGGGCGGAAGTGGTCCCGCACTTCGCGGGCAACAACGAGATCGACGCCGTGCTGCGCGCCCTTGCCCTCGACCCTGCCCGCGACGGCGAGCTCTGGATCACCGACATCTCATGGCGCGAGCGGGCGACCGATGCCCACCTGCGCGCGCTCGCCGCGGCCGGCGTGCGCATCTACTGGATCGACCACCACCGCACCGCGCTCCAGCGCTTCGCGGCCGGGAAGGTGGACGTGCCCTTCGCCGACCGGGTGCTGAGCGAGGAGTTCGCCGCCTCGCGCCTGGTCTACGAGTACCTGGGACGGCGGCTGGCGGCCGAGGGGCGCGCGGCGCCGGGCTTCGCCGAGCTGGCGCCGCTCATCGCCATGGCGGACGACAACGACCGCTGGCTGCAC
>WNFA01005078.1_pt1 | contig 10997 bp, 10 predicted proteins | sample 5400481 | NCBI WGS metagenome assembly WNFA01 (sample SAMN13153340, study PRJNA577476) | soil metagenome | isolation source: 120 cm saprolite under Douglas fir tree site 2 hole 1 replicate 2 | place: USA:California | collected 2015-04-18 | reverse complement strand
CAGGGTCTGGATTGCTTGCGTTGGATTGAGCATCAGCGTCAAGAGGCGTCCCAGGACGCAGTAGGTCGCAGCCATCCATTGCTGGTGCTCCATCTCAACAGCAATGCGGAGCGCCTTCTGTGCATGAGAGAGCGCCGCGCCAAAATCACCAAAACCGGCGAGCCACCAGGCCGTCATGACGTTGGCATAGGCTTGCGCTGAAAAGGAGTCGATCTTCTGAGCCAGTTTCAGGGCTTCTGTCGCATCGCGCAAACACTCAGTGGAAGTTCCTAATGCGCTGAACGCGGTTTCTATGCACGCTGGCCCTGCCCAGACAGCCCGTGAAGCGAGTACAAAGACCAGGCTCGGGGTATTCCCCTGGGAGCGAAACAGGGCGATGGCTCGCCCAAAGTAGTCCACGGCGCTGACTGCGTCTCCATGCAGTCCATGCGCCATGCCCAGCAAATCCAGCGTCTCTGCCGTCCCTGGCTGATCCTGCCGCGCTTCAAAAATACTCAGTGCCTCTTTGTGGATTTGGATACCTTCAGCGGTTCGCCCGGTGTTCACGTACCAGTTCGCCAGGCGATTGAGGCTATGGGCTTGGAGGGGTGGGTCAGTAAGCGCCGAGGCCAGCGCCGCGGCTTGCCGGAACCACTCACCAGCCCGGCTATAATCGCGTCCCGCCCACAACATACCCAGCGCCATCAGACTCAGCCACTCCATCGAGCCGTCATGGTCACTAGACGCCTCTGCTTGCGCTCGCTCATAATCAAGGCGCGCCTCCTCCAGTTCACCGAGCATTTCATTTGCCTGTCCCCGCGCAAGATGGAGATGGGCAGGAGGAGGGAGGTCCATGTGACGGGCAGCTTCCAAAGCGTTCGTGAAATGTTGTGCTGCGGCGCGGGGAGCGTAGAGCGCCTGCGCTTTTTCCCCAGCGCGTTGAGCATAGGTTAGGGCCTTTGCCCACACTTCGGCCCTCATGAAATGATAGGCCAGGTCTTCCAGATGAGCATCGAGCGCTGCGTGATACACCTGCTCCATGGTTTCGGCAAGCGTCCGATGCAATGCCTTGCGCTCTCGCTTGAGCAGTTGCTCGTAGATGGCATGGCGTGTGAGAGCGTGGCGAAAGGCAAACTGCTCTCCTGATTCTTCGACAACCAACTGCGCAGCAATGAGTTCTTTCAGGAGGAGCAGGAGCTGCTCTTCGGTCTGCCGGGTAATCTGCAACAGCAGGTCAACATCAAAGCGGCGTCCGGCGACCGCCGCGAGTGTCAACAGCGCTCTGGCGGCTTCACTCAGGCGGTCCGAGCGCTGCTGGACTGCGGCCTGAATACTGCGTGGGATGTGCAGGTTCTCCAGTGCCTTGCTTTTCCAGGTTCCCTCGGCATAGAATATTCCTCCGGCTGCTCGTAAGGAGGTCAGGACTTCTTCTACGAAAAAAGGGTTGCCTTCGGTGAGCGGGTACAGGGTGTTCAGTAACTCGCTGCGTGTGATCGGGTGCAGATCAAAGATGGCGGTCAGCATCGCATCGATATCGCTGTTCGTGAGGCGCGCAAGGGAGCATTCCTGCGCGCGGCGTTCCCGATCCTGTTGTGCTAACCAGTTGGTCAAAGTTGGGCGCATTTCGTCACTGCGGTAGGTCAACAGGACCAGCCCGGGGAAAGAGGTGCTGTGCCGCATAAAATACTGCAGGAACTCCAGGCTACTCTCATCACCCCAGTGGATATCCTCGATAGCGAACAAGAGAGGGTGTCCAGCGGCCAGCTTCATGAAAAAGGCTGTCAGAGCGACAAAGAGACGGCGCTTCTCCTGTTCAGGTCCAGGAGTGGAAAGCGCCGCCGGGGTGGCTGGAGGAGTCACCAGGTCGGGCAGCACAGGAAAGAATTCCTGCGCAAATGGCTGGAATGTAGCCTCCCGAACTTCGAGCGGTTGATTGGCAACAGATGACCGCACCAGGTCAAGCAAGGGAGCATAGGGGGAAGTCAGGTCCCGCTGAAAGCAGTTCCCCTGCAGGACGCTGAACCCTCTGGAGCGTGCTTCGGTCTTAAGCGCTGCAACAATGCGCGACTTGCCAATGCCTGCTTCACCACTCAGCAGCACGACGCGTGAATGCCCTCCCGCGACCTCGCCAACGATGGCGTGCAAAGCGGCAAGTTCGGTCGCGCGACCAACGATCGTTGGGCAGACCAGGGGCGTATTGATCGGTAGTTCCATGCTGTTCACTGCCTTTAAAGTATGCAGAGACCTGCGATCGGCGACGAGACGGAAGAATCTATTCCCAGGCAATCCGTTCCACATCCTGTTGCAGATCCCACTTCGTCGCTTGCACATTTCGCATGGTCGTATCGAGCGAATCGTGTCCCATCAGTTGAGCGAGCCGACGCAGAGGGACTGACTGGGCCATACGATAGCCAAAGCGATGTCGAAGATCATGAGGACTCACATCGCTGACCCTGGCTCTTACTGCATACTTTTTAATCAGATAGCCTAATCCCCGTTCCGTGAGTTGCATGTGTCTCCTCTCAGAGAGAAACAGGGGAGTTGGACTGGATTGCGGCTTTTGAATTGCGAACAGTGACGGCTGTTAAGTCCTCTTCTGTACGAAGTCGTCGCTCATACTGCGTGAGGTTCTGCTGGCCAGTGCCAGAGAGCGCAGGCTGCTTTGCTCGTTTCGTGATGGTCTCCATACATAAAACCTTAGCAGATGAAAGAATCAGCAGTTTCTCACAGCCTTAGCAGACAGAAGTCCTGGTTTCTTGCTCTGTTTGCTGCTGCTAAGGTATGTTAGTGGCAGTATATCACGTCCGTACATGGAAGTATACAGATGATGCGGCAAGGGATTATTTCTCGTGACATCCATTGAGCACACTGCCTATCCTCGCTTGAAACGCACGCTCACACCCAAAGAACTCGACCAGATCTATACTCCTACACCCGCTGAACTCTTCTTGGCTCACCGCACCGCCAAAGGCCCAGTCGCCACGCTTGGCTTTCTCGTCCACCTCAAGTTCTTCCAGCGTCTGGGGTATGCCGTGGCGAAGAACGAGATTCCTGCCTCGATTGTCGACCACATTGCCGCCCGGGCCACTCTCTTGCTCTCTCCTCAAGACCTGGTAGGCTACGACGACTCCGGAACGCGCAGGCGACACCTGCCCCTCATCCGGGAAGCGCTGGAGATTCCGCCCTGCGATCCACCCGCTCAGAAAGTATTTCTTCGTGCGATGGTCGAAGCCGCGCGAACCAAAGACAACCTGGCCGATCTGATCAATGTGGCCCTGGAAGAGCTGGTACGCTGCCGCGACGTATTTGCCCGAAACTGTACTTGACTTTTTTGCAGTCATCGGCTAAATTGCAATCAAGAAAGTTCCAGTCATCTGGAGCCTTTCCGTAACCGGATTATTCCTATTTACACGGTTTTGAAAGGAAGACGATCAATGGCTATCTCACTTGGTCTGGGCTTACTCATTCTACGCCTTGTGGCTGGATTGACGATGGCCGCGCACGGAGCGCAAAAGCTTTTTGGATGGTTCGGTGGGGCTGGTTTCACCAAGACAGCTCAGGGGATGCAGAAGCAGGGGTTCAATCCGGCATGGTTCTGGACGAGCCTGGTAATTCTGGGGGAGTTTGGCGGCGGCCTTTCTGTGGCGTTCGGTTTTTTGACTCCCCTGGGAGCAGCCGGTATCTTCGCCGTTATGCTGATGGCGATTTTCAAGAGCCATTGGAAAAACGGCTTCTGGAACAGTAAGCGCGGCTTGGAGTTCCCGCTGGCGCTGTTGGCCATGGGTGTAGCAATCGGATTAATCGGACCTGGAAGCTATTCCCTGGATGTCCTCTTTGGAATTGCCCTACCAGAAACGCTGCTTTTCTGTGTACTGGCGGTCGCCGGTATTTTCGTCGATATCATCGGACTGATCATCAGCCGTCCAGCAGCGGTCGCGCCCAGTGAGGTCAAGTCCAGCGCCTCGTAACAGATGCGTTCAGTTATCAAACCAGAACATATCTAACAGATTCCATCTCTTTAGGAGAATAGCTATGCTTTGATGGGTGGCAAACGAATGGTAAAGCAGCTTCCCTTCGCAACTTTGTCGCAACAAGAAAATAGCGAGGAACCTTATAGGGAAAGGGATGAAATAGGAGGCATACAGGAAAGGGACATAATGCAGGCCGAAATGTATCTAGTCAGGAATTCCATTGCTCAAGCAAAGGGCTTGGGTCTATTGAAGTAGCACAAGCTTTCCTTTTTTCAAAAATAACTCTCCATCGACCCACACCTCTCCTTCTTGACGCAGATCACACACCATATCCCAGTGTAGAGCAGAGATATTGAGCCCGCCAGACTCTGGATAACTGCGGCCCAAAGCGAGATGTATCGTGCCACCAATTTTCTCGTCGTAGAGAATGTTGCGAGTCGCCTCGCGTATGCCATAATTCATACCAAAGGCAAATTCACCGATACATCGTGCACCCTCGTCGATGTTAAGCATACTGAGCAGGTAGTCCTCACTTGACCCGGCATGTGCCTCGACTACATGGCCCTCTTCGAAGCGTAACTGAATATCATCTACAGCATTCCCATCGTAGCTGGTAGGCAATCTAAAACGTATGGTACCCCTGGCGCTGTTTTCAACCGGGCCGCAATAGATCTCGCCATCGGGAAGGTTGATATGCCCATCACAGGCCAGAAATGGACGGCCTTCAATCGAAAGTGCCAGGTCGGTATCCTCTCCCAGGATACGTACCTCTTTGCGTCCCTTTAACCAGGCAATCAATGTTAATTGCTGCAGGGCCATCCCTTGCCAATTTGCTACCGGGTCAGGTTCGTTGAGCATGCAGGCATCACAAACGAACTCCCAGTAGTCCTCAAAAGACATATTCGCATTTTGCGCATAGGCTGGTGTCGGATATTGTGTATAGCACCAGCGCACCATTCCTTGCGCTGCTCGCTGCGTCCGGAGCGTATCTATTTCGTCGTAAGTTTTGCGAAGCTTTGCAGCACGTAGCGGATCAACTCTTGAGAGACGACGCGTATTGGTCTCAGCGTCGACATAGAGCAAGCAATCAAATCGTTCGTTGATTAGCTGTGCAATAGGTGAAACAAAATTTAACTGATCTTCATTGGCTTCTTTTAGATAGATTTCGCGTGCATCTTCCATCACCAAGTTAAGTTCTGGATGGCCTCCAGCCCGCAGGGTCTCGCGGTACACCTCGCGTAATAGCGGAACAGCTTCAGTTCCTCCTTGAATAACGACCAGGTTGCCAGGCTGAACATTTAGAGAATAACGAACCAGTAATTGCGCCATGCGGTTAAGGCGTAAATCAAAAAAGGTCATATTGATTGTGCTCCTTATCTGCTTCCAATACCAGCGAGTCCCTGCTCAGATCCTGGGTTATATATGTTATACTTTTTTTATGTCAGTCTTATTTTGACGAGGAGGCACTCAATGGAGCGAATACCACGTGCCAGGTATGATGAATTTGCCGAACAGTTTACTTCCGTATTATACGAGAACTGGTCAGATATCCTCCAGATCATCAACCTTCAATCTCCCCGTATAGCGGCCCTTCTGCAGGTGGCAATCCCGTCAGGATTGAAACGCATAAATGGAGGCTGGCATATACAGGTTATGATCAAGCGTGTGGTGCAGCGTGATAAGCTCCGCCAGCCCCGTGATAACAAAATCGTGGCACAGGCCATACGAAGATGGGCACACAGGGCGGCGCAATTAAAATTACCCATTGTAACGGTTAGTTTCGAGACGTAGCGCTTAACTTGAGTATCGATAAGCCGAAGCGGAAAACTACTTATACCCTCGTCGGTTACCTGATGGTAATAACGGCGGCCATATTGTTTGGTGTCAATGGAAACATATCCCGTCTACTCTTCGACGATGGCATCTCACCTCTTACATTGATCGAGTTTCGTATGCTCATTGGTGGAATCTGCTTGATGACCATACTGATCATTGGGCAGCGCAAGGGGTTGAGGGTGCATCGTCGTTACTGGGGTTGGGTAGGTGCCTTTGGCATAGTGCTGGCCTTAACTGCTTATACTTACTTTCTGGCGATTAGTCGCTTACCGCTAGCTGTAGCACTAATAATCATATTCACTGCGCCAGCATGGATGGCGCTCTGGAACATAATCTGGTATAGGCTCATGCCATCGAGATATGTGCTTATAGCAGTGGGCCTCACCGTCATCGGCGTCATTCTCCTGACAGGTATATGGCATCAGAATCTCAACGGGCTCGACCTCCTGGGGCTATTCTTCGCCCTCCTTGGCCTTGTGACCTATATAGCTTATCTCCTGGTTGGCCGTCGCGTTGGACAATACCTACCTTCTCTCACCTCGACTGGCTATGGTGCGCTGATCGCCAGCCTCTTCTGGTTTATTGTGCAGCCCCCATGGGCTATTCCTGCCAATACCTGGACGCCCTATCACCTTTTCCTGATAGCTCTCGTAGGCACTGTCGGTATGGCCATTCCTTTTTCCCTTGTCCTGGGCTCATTACGTCGCATTGATGCCATGCGCGTCGGTATTGTCAGCACACTTGAACTTCCCTCAGCCGGAATAATTGCGTATTTTTGGTTGGGCCAACACCTGGATATCTGGCAGATTAGTGGTTTTGTACTGGTGCTTGCTGGGATCATAATCCTACAATACGAGAAGGCCGGGATCAAACCGATAGAGTAGAGAGAGTTTCCTATAGCCATTGAATATAATTCCCATACAACAACAAAAAGCTTCACCTCTCATATTGGAGCTACATTAACGGGAGCAAGAACATGAAACTCACATGGAACAAATATAACCCAATTGATGGCACCAGTGTCATCACAACGCTGGATATGCACGCAGCCGGTGAGCCACTGCGGATCATTACGGGAGGTATGCCTGAACTACAGGGTGCGACCATTTTGGAACGACGACGCTACATGCAAGAACACCTTGACTATATTCGTCGAGCGTTGATGTGGGAGCCGCGTGGTCACTACGACATGTATGGTTGTGTAGTCACGCCTCCAGTGACGCCCAGTGCTGACCTAGGTGTTTTATTTCTACACAACGAGGGCTACAGCACAATGTGTGGTCATGGAACTATTGCCCTGGTGACCGCACTTTTGGAGACAGGTGTGATTCCGGCGAATGGTCACCATACTCCAGTTAATCTGGATACCCCTGCTGGCCTGATTCGGGCAACTGCTCACCTTGATAGCAGTGGACATGTCGAGCAAGTATCATTTCTGAATGTACCCTCATTCTTGTATACTCGCGACGTGGAAATCGAGTTGCCAGAATATGGACGATTGACTGTAGATATTGCCTTTGGTGGTACATTCTACGTCTTCATAGCTGCTGAGCAAGTTGGTTTGAAAGTTACACCGGAAAACACTGAACAATTGGTGACTGCAGGCGAAGCTATCAAGAAAGCCGTCAACAGCACTATGTCCATCAATCATCCCATCGAAGCAGATTTGAGCTTTGTCTATGGTACCATCTTAACTGACGTACCCGAAAATCCTGAGCACTATAGTCGTAACGTATGCGTCTTCGCAAACGGTGAGGTTGATCGCTCTCCAACGGGTACAGGAGTCTCGGCCCGCCTGGCTCTGCATCATGCTAAAGGCGAAATCGTTGACGGTCAGCAAATCCTCATTGAAAGTATCCTTGGTGCCGCGAGCACCTTCAGTGGGCGAATCGTAGGGCGAGCGCAGGTAGGGCCATATGAGGCAATTGTGCCAGAGGTTAGTGGCAAAGCCTTTATTACCGGTCTACACGAGTTCATTATTGATCCAAGAGATACCCTTGGCCAAGGGTTTTTGGTATCATGAACGAGTATGCACTCGGTATCCCGTTGGCACCAATGCACTCCGGATATACGGAAACTAGCGGAGAAGTTGCGTTATCTCAAGATTTGCTCAACATGCAAATTTGCAGGCATTTTCTCTGGCATACCTATCATATTGGCTGGTATACTAAGCTTATAGGTATAGTTTGCCAGTTCACCTTTAAAGGTAACAACAGATCGCTCGCATGTTCACATCAAATCCTGTTAATTAGTGTGTCTTTGTAATGTGGACAAAGCGGCCTAATGGGTCACTTCCGAGAGAGTTTGATACAGCGATTTACAGGATTTGATATCGCACATCTTTCATACTTCCCACAACTCTATCATGCTCACACTATCTATACAATATATCAGTAGTGGCGTTAATTCGTGTTGTCATAGGATTGTTTCGATGGGTATGTTCTCCTGATAAGGTAGAGATTTGCCACAGAGGAGGCCAGTATGCAGTCTAATGAGCAGCCAAGAGTACCGGCGAAATTGCCGCCGCAAAGCCGAGCCGCAGCCGCGCAGCGATTAGATGAGCGGCCACTCCCCGCTATACGCGGTCACTATTACGATGTTCCTCATCTTCCACTCCATCCCAGGGGTTGGTACCTGCGGCGTCACTTGAAGCGCAAAAATTTGCATCGCAGTAACCAGCAATATACTGTCGTCGAACGCGTCGGGACACACTTCTCGCTCCTGCCCCTGGCCTTCGCTATACTTGTGCTGATAGTCGTGGCGGGGAGCTTTTTCGTCGTCTACACCGCTTTCGCAACGGCAGCTAACCAGCGCTTTCAGGGAGATATTGTCAGGCTGGCCGATATCCTGCCCAAAGATAGCCTGCGGATATACGATGAACACAGGACGACGATCTATGAAGCCGTTGACCAGGGCCTCCAGATATCGGAACCGCTTAACAACATCTCGCCCAATCTTGTCGATGCTGAGATGGCTATTGAAGACCAGTATTTCTGGACAAACCCCGGCTATGATATCACCGGCATTGTGCGTGCAGCCCTGTCAAATTTGACAAAAGGGCACATCGTGGCCGGCGGCAGCACGATCACACAGCAACTCATCAAAAACGTTGTCGTCGGCAACCAGGATACGCTTGTCCGTAAGCTCGAAGAGATTATTCTGGCCCCGCAGGCCACTCGCTACTATACCAAGCAGCAGATCATAGATATGTACCTCAACACGACGTACTATGGTAACAGAGCCTACGGTGCCGAGGCTGCTGCGTTCGTCTATTTTGACTTGCAAGATACGTCCAAGACGACGGCTGCCGCGCAGCTTGATATCGCGCAAGCAGCCATGCTCGCCGGTATTCCCCAGAATCCCACCCTGTACAATCCGTTTTTGCACCCGCAGGAGGCATTAAATCGCATGGAGGCCGTACTCAATCAGCTGCACTTGCAAGGCTATATCACGCCATTACAGGAGCGCGAAGCTATCGTCGAAGCACAGGACCCGCATTTCTTGCACCTTGGGATCGTGAATAATACGCTCGCGCCGCACTTTTCAGCCTACACGCTGAACGAGTTAGCCAACATCCTGCACGTCAGGCAGCCCGACCTGTCGCGGTCGGGCCTGATCGTCTCTACGACACTCGACTTGCCATTGCAAAACAAGATTCTCAAGGTTGCTCAAGAAAATGTACACACGCTGTCGGCAACGAACCATCTCACCGACGCTGCCGAGGTGCTGATCGATTTCCATAACGGCGCGATCCGCGTCCTGTTAGGCAATATCGATCCCAACAATCCCCAATATGGACAATTCGATGTGGCGACGCAGGGATATCGCCAGCCAGGGTCGGCTTTTAAGCCGTTTGTCTACGTCACCGCCTTCGAGCAGGGTCTCAGTCCCGGTATGCCGGTGCTGGATGCACCGACGAGCATTGCTATGTGCTGCGGCTTGCCTACCTATACACCCCATAACTATGACCAGGGCTATCACGGCCTGATCTCTATCCGCGCCGCGCTGCAAAATTCGTTCAACGTGCCTGCCGTCAAGGTTCTCTATAAAACAGGCGTTAATGCCTCGCTGAACACCGCGCAAGCAATGGGCATTACCAGCTACGAGGGCACGCCCAACTATACGATGGTACTAGGTACGTTGAGCATTCACCTGCTTGACATGACCTCGGCCTATGGCGTTTTCGCCAATGGCGGCGTGCGCGTGCCGCCTCACGCAGTCAATACCGTGTTCGACACGCAGGGGAACGTGGTCTATCACTTCATCCCCACTGGCAAGCGCATCATCAGCCTGCAAACGGCGTACTTGATGACCAATGTGCTAAGCGATAACAAGGCACGTACCTACGAATTTGGAGCGTGCAGTTCTTTATACCTATACAGCAATACTCAGGCGCAGTGCTACGCGGGCAAAACTGGTACAGTGTATCCATCAGCAGTCAAAACGGGAACGTCGGAGAACTTCGTGGACAACTGGACGATCGGCTACACCACCGATTACGTGATGGGGGTATGGGCAGGCAACAACAATAATTCGCCGATGATCAACGTGATCGGTGTAACTGGCGCCGGCCCTATCTGGCACGGGGGCATGTTGCTGGCTGAACAGGGCTACCACCCCTCGAACTTCTCCGTTCCGCCAGGCGTGGTGCAACGAACTGTCACTTATCCTGAAGGCATCACCACCACCGACTGGTACATCAAGGGTCTTCCCTTGACGGATTGGGGCCTGAGGTAGCAACGAAGGTCAGAGTTGCAAGAGAGACATACTTGACTACTTGAACCCATGGGTTCGAACAACCGGTGTCATCTCAGGGCGCGTCTTCCAGAACCGCAATAACATACAAGACTAAAAGTGTCTCTGTCGAGTATCCTGTTCTCCAGCGCATGTGATGAAGGCGAGTATGGACGGATGCTCACATCCACTTTACACGCAGGAGGAAATATGACCCGCAAGGGCTGGTTACTGTTCACCGCGATGTCGGTGTTCTGGGGTATTCCATATCTGTTCATCAAGATCACGGTGCGGGAACTTGATCCAACCGTGGTGGTATTCGCTCGCGTCGGGATCGCGGCGGCTGTCCTGCTCCCTGTAGCAGCCTACCGCAGAGTGTTGCGACAGCTGCGCGAGCGATGGCTCACGATTGCCGCGATTGCTTGCGTGCAGATCGCTGGACCGTTTCTGTTGATCAGCTACGGCGAGCAACACATT
>WNFA01005075.1_pt1 | contig 11000 bp, 10 predicted proteins | sample 5400481 | NCBI WGS metagenome assembly WNFA01 (sample SAMN13153340, study PRJNA577476) | soil metagenome | isolation source: 120 cm saprolite under Douglas fir tree site 2 hole 1 replicate 2 | place: USA:California | collected 2015-04-18 | reverse complement strand
CGGTGGTCAACTCTTCGCTTCGTGGCGGAAGGACGTCTCGACGCGCGCCTATGTCTTCAGTCTGGACGGCAAACTAGAAAACGAGATTGCGTTGCCGGGACCCGGAACGGCGGTCGGCTTCGGTGGCCTGAAAGATGATAAGTATGTCTTCTATAGTTTTACCTCGTTCAATTTTCCACCGACTATCTACAAGTATGACATCGCGACGAAGAAGTCGACTGTCTTTCGCACTGTCGACATTCCTGGCTTTGTCCCGACCGAGTACGAAACCAAACAGGTCTTCTACAACAGCAAGGACGGTACGCGTGTCCCAATGTTCCTCGTTTACAAGAAGGGCCTCAAACTTAACGGCAACAATCCCGCACTGCTTTATGGCTATGGGGGCTTCAACATCGTGACCGCGCCGGCATTCAGTTCGCTTCGTTTGGCCTTGCTGGAACAGGGAGTGGTCTACGCCTCGGCAAACATGCGCGGTGGCGGCGAGTATGGCGAGAAGTGGCACGAAGCGGGAACAAAACTCAAAAAGCAGAACGTGTTTGACGATTTCATTGCCGCGGCCGAGTACTTAATTGCGAATAAATATACTTCGCCCAGCCGGCTGGCGATTCAGGGCGGATCAAACGGGGGACTGCTGGTGGGCGCCGTCTCTAATCAGCGACCAGAATTATTTCGGGCCGTAGTTGAGCAGGCTGGTGTGATGGATATGCTTCGCTTTCACAAGTTCACTATTGGTTGGAATTGGATCGCCGATTACGGCTCGAGCGAAAACGAAGCGGAATTCAAGGCACTCTACGCTTACTCGCCGATTCACAACGTCAAGGTGGGAACGATGTATCCGTCAACATTGATTACTACCGCGGACCACGACGACCGTGTGGTGCCGGCACACAATTTCAAATATGCGGCAGCGCTACAGGCCGCGCAGGGTGGCGACAACCCGGTCCTGATTCGCATCGACACGAATTCAGCGCATGGCGCCAGTAACACGACCAAGTCGATTGAACAAACGACGGACATCTATTCCTTTCTCTTGTACAACCTGGGAGTGACACCGAAATAGAAAAGAGTTAACTGAATCCGCAGATTGCGCAGATTACGCAGACAAAGAAACGCGCAAAGTTCTGTTGCCGCACTAGTGTGCTGACCTTGAACTCTGCGGAATCGGTGTAATCTGCGGACTATTTATTATGCCTTCGAATAATAGGGTGCGCTTCGGTGTTGAAGATAACTTTGTCGAAATCGAGCGTCTTCGTCGGAGCGAATAGCAGGTAGAAATACTTAAACGTTTCCGCGAATAGAAAACTCTGCATTGAGTCGGCTTTTTCTTTTGTAATCACACTCTTCAGTGCCGCGTAACCCTCATCAGTTCTGCAGTGCTTGACGAAATCTCTCCAAAGCATCTGGCCCATACGTAAATACTTGGGGTCTTTGGTGTAGTGATAAAGATAATAAGTCGACTCCACTATCTCGGGCCGTAGCGGGTAACCTGGAGACGTAATTTTCATCGCCCGGTAGTCTATTTCTTCTGGTTCGATGCCCTGCAGGTTCCACATCTTGAACGACGACTCTTGTAGGCGGCTCGCGCGCTTCAAATCGCCGGACATCGCCAGGATTGCCGGAAAGAAAGCGTCAAGCGCACCGTAGCTTGTTGCGCTGCGAGCGCCAGTGTTCATATCAGCATGGCCATACCAGAGCTCGTTGACAGGTAACTTCCCAAGAAAACCCAGGTTGTCGCGTGGCTCTTCATCAGCGAGGTATTTGTTTATGGCGCCAATACTGTCGAGCCACATTCGCTTGCAATCCTGATCGCCAAATAGCAACCAGCACTTCAAGAGATACTCATAATAACTATCTATCGCACCGCTGATATGGCTGTCTGCGTTGGTCCACTTGCCGGTTTCGACATTTATCCCTTCACCAACCAAGCCGATAGCAGAGCGTCTGCGATAAGTTTCAGCAAGAGCGCGTTTGGCTTTGTCATAGAAGACGGGCTTGCCGGTGAGTTTGCTCAGGGTTCCAAACTCAATGAGCAGTGTTCCAGTCTCTGCTGGATTGCTCACTGGGCCGCTAGTTTTTCCAGTCTTCAAGTTCACGAAGCGATAGGGCATACCCGTGGGCGAATCGAAGACCGGCAACAATCTGTTTCCCAGGTCTGCCGCAAGTTGCAGCAGGCGTTTGTCGCCAGTGAGTTGGTAGTTGCTAAGCAGACCGCCAAGCAGGCGAATTGTGATTTCGAAATTCTGAACAGAGATGTCTTTATCAAAGGAAAGATTGTCGCTGATGTAAGTGCGCGTCTTCGCAGCTTCATCTTTCATTCCCATGATGATCATCGTGTCGAGAGCGTCGACCGGCGTCATCAAAAGTGGCTGCGCATACCAATCGCGATAAGTTTTGGAGAGCGGCTTCAGGTCATCATGACCCCATGCGTATTTCTTGTAGCCGTTCCAGGCATGGAGAAACTCGGCCCTCACCTGGTACGTGAGTTCTTGTTTGTTGGGTTGTTGGGCCAGCGCAGAAGGAGTGGTGAGAATGAAGATCAGGAGGAGAGTTGTTAGTTTGGCCATAGCTTTCGAGAAATAAGTGATCCGCAGATTGCGCAGATTACGCAGACCGGGAAAAAGAAGCAGGGGCAGCAGGCAGGAGCAGATATTACTCACGTTCCAAAAGAGCTGCGAATGTTTTCCTTGGGTGGCGGCTTGGTCCAGATTGCTAAACGCGGCGTCCAGCGATGCCGCAATACGCGGGATCGGAAATAATGTTCGTGTTCCCACTCAACCTCGGCCATCGTCAGCAAACAATCGATGAACTGCGGGTGACCGCAGGCACGAGCATAGCGCGCGGCTGTTTCGTATTCGACGATATTTTTACTCTCGAGTTTTCCGGCGCCATACATGGGGACCAACCAACCGCTAAGGTGACACAGAACTCCGAGTACGCGTCCGATGATAGTGGCTCGGACTTCTCGCTTTCGGTTTGGTCCGGCGCCGAGGCTCCGGAGCATTTCACCAACGAGCTGTCGATGATGCCACTCCTCGCCTTCAATCGTTTTGATTCGTACGCGCTCTTCCGGGTCGGTAACTGAATGCCAATGTCCGCGATAGGCATAGCCGGCGACGAGTTCGCCTGAATAGGCGAGCTGCAGTATTGCGATCAGCTTGGCCCTGTCATCTGCCTGGTCGGTCGATTCCATAAATCAACACGTCGTGACCCATCAGTTCTGTTTGACCTTCGAGTTCTTCTCCGAGACGTTCGGCGACACGTATTGAACTCTTGTTTTCTGGATGGATCAGGCTGATTACGTGGTCCCTGTCGAGTTCGTCGAAGGCATATTCTAAGGCTCGCCGGCCACCCTCCGTGGCATATCCTCTGCCCCAAAATTGCCGGCCCAGGGTCCATCCGATCTCAAACGCGGGCCAACCGTCGGGATTCATGAAACCGATGCGCCCTACAAAATCACCCGAAGTTTTTTCTTCCACAGCCCAGTTGCCGTAATCGAGCAGTTGCCAGTGCCCGACAAGGAAAGCCATGTGGCGCCACGCCTCGAGCCGATCGAAAGTCCTACCGCCAAGGAAACGCATCACGTCCGGATCGGCGCACATCTTCGCATACGGCTCGAAGTCGTCTTGGCGCCACATGCGCAGAATAAGTCGGTCGGTTTGAATTTCGTTCAATGTTCGAATTACTTCCGTTTCCAGCGCACGCCATCTTTCGTGTCTTCGAGAATGATACCGCGGCTCGCCAACTCGTCCCGAATTTCGTCTGCCCTACCAAAGTCGCGACGGCGGCGTGCCTCTTGTCGTTGATCAATCAACGATTGAATCTCGCTATCGAGCATCTCGCGTTGCTCGTTACCAAAAATGTTCAGCACCGTGTCGATGCGCGCCAGCAGTTCAAGTAACTCACGCTTGTTGTCTTCCTTGACCTGTTTACGTGCGAGGGCGGTATTCACTTCGCGCGAGAGACTGTGAATTACGGCCAGGGCTATCGACGTGTTGAGATCGTCATCCATGCCTTCTTCGAATTCCTGGAGTGCCCGCAACGAAGCTTGATGCAGCGCTTCGTTCATACCTGCCTCCGTCTTCGCTTCACTCAGCCGGGCGCGAAAGTCTCTTAAGCTGGCCACAGTCTTTTCCGCACCGGCAAGCGCGTCGAAGGTAAAGTTGAGCTGCTTGTTGTAAGGAACACTCAAAAGAAAATAACGAATTGCCGCGGGCGAATAACCCTTCGCTGCGATGTCACGAAACGTGTAGTAGTTTCCCTTCGACTTCGACATCGTTTCGCCCTCCACTTTGAGATGTTCGAAGTGGATCCAGTAGCGCACAAACTGTTTTCCTGTCGCGCCCTCGCTCTGAGCAATTTCGTTTTCGTGATGCGGGAAGACGAGATCAATGCCACCTGCATGAATATCGAAGGTCTCGCCCAGATACTTCATTGACATTGCCGAGCACTCGATGTGCCATCCGGGCCGGCCCCGACCTAACTCGGTGTCCCATGCGGGTTCAGTAGCTGAAGCTGGTTCTTTCCACAATGCGAAATCGCGAGCATCCTCCTTGTCGTATTTGTCTGTATCGACGCGTTCGCTTGCTCCGGCAATATTGCCGGCGAAGTTGATCTTCGAAAGCTTTCCGTATTCCGGAAACGAAGCGATGCGATAGTAGATGGAGCCGTCCGACTTGTAGGCATGATTAGTTGCCAGCAACTTCTCGATGAGCGATACCATTTCGGGAATGTGCCGCGTGGCGCGCGGCACTATCTCGGGTCGCTCGCAACCGAGTGCATCGAAGTCCTCCCAAAGGGCCTCGATGTATTTTGCGGTGTAATCGTCGATGCTCAAACCTGCTTGCTGTGACCTCGCAATAATACGGTCCTCGACGTCCGTGATGTTCATCACGTGTTTGACTTTGAAGCCTTTGAATTTTAGATAGCGTCGCAGGATATCCGCAGCGACGTTTGAGCGGAAGTTGCCGATATGGCCATAGTCCCAAACGGTTGGACCGCAATAATATAAATTAACCTCGCCTTCGCGGAGGGGATGAAATTCTTCGACGCGGCCGGAAAGTGTGTTGCGAAATCTAAGCATAAGAGATGTTCACTGCTAGAAGGTCTCCAAGTCAGTACCGCCTGCCGTAGCAGGTGGGTTCATTTCGGGCTTGGACCTGCCCGATACCGCAGGCGGTACTGAGTTGCTACAAGCCGTGCGCGGTTTTGCAGTCTAGGAAAGTATTAGGGGAAAAGGCAAGGAAGTAATGTCCGATAAACTTTAGTTTGTCGATCAGAGGCGCCCGACAACACTTGGAGCGGAGCGCGCCGTTAAATTCATGTCTTTTCTCATTCACACCTGAGCTCTAGCCAGGTGTCCAGCCGGCGATCCAGACCCTGAAACCGTTCTAACGGTTTCGCAATTCGTGGCCAAGCGCAACACTGGGCTAAAGAGGCTCTGTGAAAACTCGGAAGGTGACGATATGGCCTGGTGGCTACACAAAGTCAGAACCGGGAGCGGGTAGCGACCGGGTCGTTTCCGAGACGCTCGACTACGCCGTCATTACGAAAATCTGGCCTTATTGGAAACTCGCTCGAGATATTTGTCTTTCGCCTGACAAGACAAAACCGAAGTTCATGGGACATCAACCCTTCCTGAAGTGCTCCCAACCACCTGGATCGAGCTGCCAAACATGTGCCCCTTCCGATATCTTGATACCCTCAGACATCTCCTTTATCTCACCGATGCGCGTTACTGAAACTCCATCCACTCGCCGCGGGAGTCGCGCGACATTCTCAGGTCTCACTGTGAACAGCAGTTCAAAATCTTCACCTCCATGAAGTGCAAGCAGGAGGGGATCCAAGGCGCGCCGGCCGCAAAGTTCGACGACAAAACTATCGATGGGGATGTGTGACGCCTCAACCAATGCGCCGACGCCGCTCTCCATACAAAGATGATTCAGGTCAGATGAGAGTCCGTCGCTCAGGTCAATCATGGCCGACGCCAACCGTTCCTGTCCCAATACCAAGCCCCAACCGACGCGTGGTTCGGGCCGAAGTTGACGCACGAGCAACTGTTCCAATGAATGTGAATCAGCCGTCGAAATTTGTTCAGGCCAGTGCGCGCCGCGATCAATCAATCGCAAACCCGCAGCCGCACCACCCAGTGTGCCGGTAACAAAGAGCTGATCACCTGGTTTTGCACCTGAACGAAAAATTGAGAATCCTGGAGAACACTCACCCACAACGATCGAGTCGATAACAATCTTTTCTGGTGTGCGCGAGATATCGCCGCCAACTATCCTGATGTCGTAGCTATGAGCGAGCTCAAGTATTCCATCGTAAAGTCTGTCGACGAAATCCGAATTCCAAACATCTTGCGGAACGCCGATCGACAAAAGTGCCCAACGAGGACGCGCACCCATTGCAGCAATGTCGGAGAGTGAGACGGCGAGCGCTTTGTGTCCCAGAAGATGAGCAGGCGCCGCCGCACGTCGAAAATCAATATCTTCAACCAGCAGGTCTGTCGTGACAACCGTGTCTTTGCCGACAAGCGTGCGGATGACGGCTGCATCATCGCCGATGCCGGCTACCAGAGAAGTTGGATGTGACACGCCGGATGGACCAACGCGCTGCCGAAGTCTATTTATGAAGTCAAATTCGCTGCGTGAAGAGTTATCTTTAACTGGCGAGTCGGCAGCTGATGAGTTGCTCTGTTGGTCCTCTTCATCCTTCATCTTTTTAGAGGTTGAGACGAAGTGATTCGAGACCCGCTTCGATTGTTTCTATGGATGTCGAGAAAGAAAAACGCAGATGGCCCTCACCATCTGGGCCGAAGACTATTCCGGGAACGGTCGACACCTGAGCGCGGTCCAAAAGGATCTCAGCGGCCTCGCGACTGTCGCTGCTGATCCGGCTGACATCCGGAAAGGCGTAGAACGCACCCGCTGGTTTTTCACAATAGAGACCCAGCTCATTAAGTCCGGCGAAAAGTAAATCGCGTCTCTTGCGGTAGGCGACGCGATTGTTTTCAAGCCAGTCTGATTTGGTATCAAAAGCCGCGAGCCCTGCCCACTGGGTCGGAGTGGAAACTCCATTCGAGGTACAGAGAGCTGTCTTGCGCAGACCCGTCATCCACGGCTCTATGGCGACCGTGTAACCCAAACGCCATCCAGTCATCGCATATGACTTCGAAAACGTGAACGAAGTGATCGTGCGTTCAAGCATTCCCTCAAGCGATGCAATCGAGAAATGCTTGCCATCGAAAACAAGATCTTCGTAGGCCTCGTCAGCGATGACTACGAGATCTCGCTCCTGTGCAAATTGCGCAACAGCGCTTGCTTCTGCTGGACTAAAGACCAAACCCGTGGGGTTCTGCGGGGTGTTGTAATAGATGGCGCGGGTTCGTTCGCTTAGATATCGTTTCAGCGTCTGCTGAAAACCAAACTCGCGTGCTTCCTTCGTGGGTACGAGAACAATCCGACCCTGGCAATATGCGACGATATCTTTGATCGGAGTCCAGTAAGGGGAGAAGAGAAGGACTTCATCGCCGGGATTAACAATAGACTGAAAAGCGCTGAACAGTCCTTGCATTCCTCCATTCAAAACAATTACGTCGCTGTCCTGGGCGAGAATCTTGTTTTTTTTGCGCACCTTTTCAGCAATTGCGGTACGCAACTCTTGAACGCCGGAAGACGGCGCATAGAGGGTCCGATTCTCATCCAGTGCGCGCTTCATTGCCTCCTTAATGAAGTCAGGACTGGGCATGAACGGTTCGCCGCCCTCGAACTGGTAAACGGTTGCGCCTTGTGCGCGCAAGTCCATCGCCTTATTGCGAATCTTGACGATGTCTGAAAATCCGACTTGTTCGAGCCTCGAGGCGAGCCGAAAAGCCGTGTGGGACGTCGTCACTGTTTGGATTTTCCTCCGAATGTCTTACGTGGGACAGCGGATTATAGCGTGGCAACCATAACCCGTCCACCGAGCAAAAGGGCCGGTGGTGCTCCATTAACGTGTTGCTAAGAAAAGGACGGTTCGAATGCAATGAGGTCATCAGTACCATCTCGCGGTAGAAGCTGTGTGAAAAGTCAGTCGAGTGAGCAAGCACACCAAGATGATCGCCACCCAATACAGTACCGCGAGCGAAGCGACCGGATGCTGGCACTCGATAATCACAAGAACTCTTAAAACGCTGGTTGAGTGCCGGTACAAAAGGGCCTGGCAGCCGAGGCATCATCCTATGGCGAACCCTTAGGCAATACTTTTAAGAATTAGTTTTAACTAAGGAGGGCTAAGTGTAAGTATTGACACGCCAAAGTCTGCACGAGTAACATGTCGCGTCTGCGGTTGCTGGCAAGCTTGCCAATATCTCTGAAGTTTCCCGACGCCAGCTAGGAAGAATCTCAATGAGCGCCAGTTTATGAGTCGTGCTGCTGTAGCCATACCCGAGAAGCTATTCTTTAAGATTGGAGAGGTTTGTGAGCTTGCCGGGGTGCAGGCGCATGTGCTGCGCTACTGGGAATCAGAGTTTTCCATGCTTGCTCCGCAAAAGAACCGGGCTGGACAGCGCGTCTATCGCAAGCGCGACGTGGAAATGGCGCTGAAAATTAAGGAACTACTTTACGAGGATCAGTACACCATTGCAGGAGCAAAGAAGCGGCTGGCAAACGAACTTCGCGGTGGCGGCAAACTGAAGGTCGTAGCTTCGGACGACGACGTTGGATCGGCCGGCGATTTGCAAGGTACAGATGAAACTTTTGCGAAAGCAGCAAGCTTGGCACGCTCCGCTGTAAGACCCAGAACTGCCGCAGAGCAAGAAGGGTTGAAACGCATTGCATCGGAGTTGCGCGAACTATTGAGTCTCCTCGAGAAGGAAACTAAGGGCAAGTCCAAGTAGAAATGTATTCGCAGCTCGGTTTGACAATTATTCTTTTGCAGAGATACTAAGACAAGTAGACGGGACGTGGCGCAGCCTGGTAGCGCGCACCCTTGGGGTGGGTGAGGCCCCGAGTTCGAATCTCGGCGTCCCGACCAGTTCAGGGCTTTCAATCAACAAACGATTGAAAGCCCTTTCGATTTTTAGTCACCAGTCTCTTGGCTTTTCAATTCACTGATCACGATCTGAGAAGCGAGCGTTTTGTGAACCGGACATTTGTGCGCTATTTCCTGCAAGCGCGCATGCTGCTCAGGTGAAAGGTCTCCGAGGAAAGTCACCGCCCGTTCGATGTGATGGACGAAGCCATCGTGGCCCTGTACACATTCCAGACAGTCTTTCGCGTGAATTCGTTGCTGGCGCAGACGAACAGTGACGCCTTCCAGAGGCCATCCTTTGCGTCGCGCGTAGAGTCTTGTTGTCATTGAAATACAGCTGCCCAACGCGGCGAGCAGCAGCGTGTAAGGATCAGGACCAGCATCCTCGCCGCCGGCTTCAATTGGTTCGTCAGTGATGAACGTACGGCCAGTGCCGTAGTGCACTTCGCTTTGCAAGTTCTTCAAAGAATTTATTACTACTTCGCTCATGTGAGTTTCTCCTGGTCATCCGCAGATTACGCCGATTACACCGATTAGGACAAAGGAATTATCCGTCTTGTTCCAACATCAAACAGTTCGATGCAGTTTTTCTTGAATCTGTGTCATCTGATGCGTAATCTGTGGATAACCTTCTGCGGATAGATGCTCGCTTGCACACGACTCCAGCGCGCGGCTACACTCGTCGCGTTCCAATCAAAGTTAGATCATTAGCGATCTATACCTGCGATCGCTTCAAGGTAGTGCATGAAGATTCACGAATATCAAGGGAAAGAATTATTGCGCAAGTTTGGCGTGCCCGTGCCGCGTGGACTGGTCGCACGTTCTCCGGAAGAGGCATATCACGCTGCCAAAGAGTTGGGCAGCGAAGTTGTTGTAGTGAAAGCGCAGATTCACGCCGGTGGTCGTGGCAAGGGCGGCGGCGTCAAGTTGGCGAAGAGCGCTGATGAGGCGCGAGAGATAGCGCGTCAGATGTTGGGCATGAAACTCGTCACTCACCAAACCGGACCCGAAGGCCGGGAAGTGCGAGTTCTCCTGGTAGAGGAAGGACTGCCAATCGATAAGGAGTTTTATCTCGGTATCGTCTTGGACCGTACGTCTGGGCGTCCGGTCTTTATGGCTTCATCGGCAGGCGGCATGGACATCGAAGAAGTCGCAGCCAAAGCTCCGGAAAAGATTTTGAAGGAGACCGTCGATCCGGCAGTCGGCTTCAGACCTTTTCAGGCGAGGAAGCTGGCCTTTAGCCTTGGCATTCCCGCGCCGCTGATTGGTCAGGCGGTCAAGTTTATGCAGTCACTCTACCTCGCGTACGAACAGATAGATGCGTCGCTTCTCGAGATTAACCCGTTTCTGTTAACCAGGGACAACCGGCTGATCGCGCTCGATGCAAAAGTCACTTTTGATGACAACGCCCTGTTTCGCCATAAAGAGTTTCTTGACCTGCGAGATCTAAATGAAGAAGAACCACTGGAGATTGAAGCCTCGAAGTTTGATCTCAACTACATCAAGCTCGATGGCAACATAGCATGTATGGTCAATGGCGCTGGTCTGGCTATGGCGACCATGGACATCATCAAACTTGCGGGCGGTGAACCGGCTAATTTTCTCGACGTCGGTGGTGGCGCGTCACAGGAGCGCGTCGAAGCAGCGTTTCGTATCCTGCTCGCCGACAAAAACGTGAAGGCAGTCTTAATCAATATCTTTGGTGGCATAGTTCGCTGTGACATGGTTGCGCGCGGGGTTGTTGAGGCGGCCAGGAAGCTCAATATCAAAGTGCCGGTGGTAGTGCGGCTCGAGGGCACCAACGTCGAAGAAGGACAACGTGTGATTCGCGAATCCGATCTTAACTTTACCGTGGCAAACGGCATGAAGGATGCGGCGGAGAAGGTGGTTGCGCTCGCGGGCCAGGCATGATTTTGAGGAAAACTTCTGGCTTTGAGTGAATACGCACTGCCAGAAACCTTGCCGGCTAGCCTTTGCCAACGGGCAGATAG
>WNFA01005070.1_pt1 | contig 11004 bp, 9 predicted proteins | sample 5400481 | NCBI WGS metagenome assembly WNFA01 (sample SAMN13153340, study PRJNA577476) | soil metagenome | isolation source: 120 cm saprolite under Douglas fir tree site 2 hole 1 replicate 2 | place: USA:California | collected 2015-04-18 | reverse complement strand
AATCCCGAACTCGGGTCGGATCAGGGTCTGAGCCAGTTTGACACGGAAGTGTCCCAGCCCACGCTGGCCGACGAAGATCAGGAGCGGCAAGAGACGGAGGCGGTCCTCTCCACGCTGAAGGGCGCCGCGGGGCAACAAAAACAGAAGGAAGTCGCGCAGGATTTGCAGATCGTGATCCGCAAGGTTGAGCTGCAATTCCGCGAGCAGGACTTCGACCGCGCCCACAAAGTGGATTTTATGAATGCCAGCGAAACCGTTTTCAGCGGACTGCGGGTTTTGCTGGACGAGCAGACTCCGGCGGAGCGCCGTCCTGCCGCTGTGGTCCGCGTCCGCAAATATGCGGGCCTGGAACCGGGTTACAAAGCGCTGACTGAGATCCTGAAGCAGCGGGTGATGGAGCAGATGGCCAAGCCGGGAGTGGTCTATCCTGCGCGCACTGAAATCGAGACTGAGCTCGCGCGTAACGGCAACTACCTGGAGGGAATCGCCGCGCTGCTGGAAAAGTACAAACTGACCGGCTGGCAGGAACCCTACGGCAAGCTAGAGTCGCAGCTGGTGGAGTACGACGCCTGGACCAAGGCCAATGTGTTGCCCAAGTCGCGCACCGACTTTCGCCTTCCGCCCGAGGAATACGCGCTCCATCTGGAGGACTACGGTATCGACATTCCGCCCGCGCAACTCGCGGCCATGGCGCACCAGGCATTCAGCGAGATTCAAGCCGAGATGAAGCCGATTGCCGCGCAGATAGCGAAAGAAAGACATTTGCCTTCGAGCGACTATCGCGACGTAATCCGTGAACTGAAGAAGCAACAATTGGTGGGCGACGCCATTCTGCCGTTTTACCAGGAGCGGCTGAAGCAGATTGAAAAGATTATCGTGGAGAAGCAAATTGTAAGCCTGCCGGACCGTCCCGCGAAGATCCGGATTGCCACCGCGGCGGAGACAGCGCAGCAGCCGGCGCCGCACATGACGGCTCCGCCATTTCTCCACAACACCGGAGAAAGGGGAGAGTTTGTCTTACCCTTGAATATTCCCGCAGGACCGGGGCAGACTGCTGTGGAGAAGTATGACGACTTCACCTTTGACGCGGCGGCGTGGACGCTCACCGCACACGAGGCGCGTCCCGGACACGAGTTGCAGTTCGACTCCATGCTGGAACACGGAGTTTCGCTGGCGCGGTATCAATACGCGTTCAACAGCACCAACGTGGAAGGTTGGGGGCTCTACTCGGAATTTCTGATCCGGCCGTTTATGCCGCTCGAGGGCCAGCTGGTTTCGCTCGACTACCGGCTGATGCGGGCGGCGCGCGCCTTTCTCGATCCCGAGCTGCAAGCCGGGAAAATCCAGCCGGCTGAGGCTTTTCGGGTTCTGGAGCAGGACGTGGTGCAATCCCATGCCTTCGCGCAGGAAGAAGTGGAGCGCTACACCTATCGCGCGCCGGGGCAGGCCAATAGCTATTTTTACGGATACACCAAGCTGATCGCGTTACGAAAAGAGACGGAAGGATCGCTGGGCGCCAAGTTCAATCAGAAGAAGTTCCACGACTTCATTTTGGCGCAGGGCTTGCTTCCGCCGGATTTGATGCGGAAAGCGGTGTTGGAAGGATTTGTTCCGAAACAGTAGTGTCTTGTCATCCGTTTTACGCTTTGTCATCCTGAGGAAGCGGAGCCCTTCGCGTAGCGAAGGGCTCCTGACGAAGGACCTCTGCATTGCGGCCGGAACTCTCTCTCCAAATACTCTCAAGTGAAGCCGGGCGCGGAATGCATAGGTCCTTCGCTTGCTTTCATCCCGCTTCGCGGGACGAAAGGCTGCGCTCAGGATGACAGCTTGATGAAAGCTTGGCGATACGGACGTAGGTGATATTCTTTTTCGCGTATGTCAACCCTGGTCGAATGTGTTCCCAACTTTTCTGAGGGACGCGATAGCGCCAAAGTCGACGCGATTGTCGCGGCCATGAAGGTGGACGGCGTGTATCTCCTCGATCGGGAGATGGACGCCGATCATAACCGCTGCGTGATCACGCTGGTGGGGGAGCGGGAGCCCATCCAGGAGGCCGCTATTCGGGGCGTAGGTAAGGCGGCGGAACTGATCGACCTGACGAAACATCAGGGCGCACATCCGCGAATGGGGGCGGCGGATGTGGTGCCGTTCATACCGATTGATGGCGTGACCATTGAGGATTGTGTCGCCATGGCGCGGCACGTGGGCGAGGGAATCTGGAAGCGTTACCAGATTCCGGTGTATCTATACGAAGCGGCTGCGACTTCGCCGGAGCGGCAAAATCTAGAAAACATCAGGCGTGGACAGTTTGAAGGCATATGCGCCGACATCGCGACCAATCCGGCGCGCAAGCCTGATTTCGGAGAGGCGCGGGTGCATCCTACGGCCGGCGCAACGGTGGTGGGCGCGCGGAAGTTCCTGATCGCCTACAACGTTTTTCTGAACACGCCGGATGTTGAGATCGCAAAAAAGATTGCCAAGGCGGTGCGCTTCTCCAGCGGCGGGATGCGCTTCGTCAAAGGTGCGGGATTCCTGGTAAGGGGACTGGCGCAGGTTTCGATGAACCTGACCGACTTCGAGCAGACTCCGATTCACCGGGTGTTCGAAGTGGTGAAGCGCGAAGCTGCGCGGTACGGCGTTGTGCCGGTGAGCAGCGAGATTGTCGGGCTGATACCGAAGAAGGCGCTGGAGTCGGCGGCGGAGTGGTTTCTGCAGGTGGAGAATTTCGATTCCTCGCTGATTCTGGAAAACCGGCTGGCGGCGGTAATGGGCGGGAAGATGGCGATCGGGGGATTGCGCGCCGGGGTGGAGCCTTTCGTGGAACAACTGGCCGCGCCCACAGCTACTCCCGGCGGGGGCAGCGCGGCGGCGGCCAGCGGAGCCATGGCGGCGGGGCTGGCGAGCATGGTGGCTTCGATGTCCCGGGGCAAGAAAGCCTACGTTCAGTACGAGCGGGAGTTGAGTGCGGCCATTGCGCGGCTGGCGCAACTGCGCGAAGAATTGAAGGCGGCGATCGATGCCGATGCCGAGTCCTACAACGCTGTCATGAAGGCTTACAAGGCGGCCAGGGATTCCGCGGGCGCCGACGGTATCATTGACGCGGCTCTGAAGCAGGCCACCAGCGTACCTTTGGGGGTGGCGGAGCGGGCGAGGGAAGTGGCCGGTATCGCAGAAACGTTAAAGCCGATTACCAGTCCAAATATGAAATCCGATCTGACCACGGCACTGGCCCTGGCGCGGGCGGCCATCGAAGGAGCGCTGGCCAATGTGGAGATCAATCTGGAATCGATAAAAGACGCGGGATTTGCCGCGGAAACGCGTAAGGAGGCCGCGCTATTGACGGTGGGCGCTGGTCCGGGTCATGCACCTTCCTGATTACACGATGTGACCTTTGGTTTGGCCCTGGCGCCTCGAAATTGACATACAATAAGGGTACAAATCGCATCTAACCGCACATATTCTTTCGAGGTTTTGATGAAAACACTTAAAGGCAGTCTGTGTGTTCTTCTCGTGCTGAGCGCGGCAGCGTGGTCCATGCCGCTGGGCAGTTCGACCCGAACCGTGATTCCTTCCGACATCCAGCAGATTATTTCGGTGGATTACCGCGCGCTCAAGAATTCCGATACGGCCATGGCCCTGAAGGACCAGGTTTTGCCGCCCAGCCTCAAGGAGTTTGAAGGCGCCCTGCGAGGCGTAGGGATTGATCCCGATAAGGACGTGGAGCAGTTGACGTTTGCCTCGTATCGCAGCGGTAAACAGGGGGTGCGGGTGGTCGGCATCGCCCAGGGGCAGTTTGCCATGGCGACCTTTCTGAAGAAGATGCGGCTGCAGAAAGTGAAACCGACCAAGCTGCGCAACTCCGACATCTATCCCATGCCGGCCGGCATGCAGATGACCTTTCTGGATGACAACACGCTCTTGTTCGGGGACAGCGGCGCTGTGCGCGGGGCGCTGGATGCTCGCGACGGCTATTCCTACACTCTGGACAGCAACAGCCAGATCGCGGACATGATCGGATCAGTGGAGTCGGGCACGGTGTGGAGCGTCCTCGATCAGCAGGGAACACAGAACATGTTGCACTCGGCGCTGGGCGATGCCGCCGGGCTGGCCGATTACGATACCATCAAGAAACGCATCCTGGGCTCGCGCTACACCATGAACTTCCAGAGCGGCGTGAACTTCGATCTCGACGTTGTGACTTCGGATTCGGTGACCGCAACCACGCTGTCTTCGCTGTTGAAGGCGGGCATGCTGTACAAGAAAATGTCAGCTACGCCGGTGGAAAAGCTGGCGCTGGACAACGTGACCGTCAACTCCGAGAGTTCAAATCTTCAGATGCACTTCAAAGCGGACGACAAACAGTTCCAGGGGTTGCTGCATTCGCCCTTGTTCGCGGCGGTGTCGAAGTAGTTCAGCGCCGCGGCGAAGCAGCCGACGAGTCCTGAAGCTCGTTTTGTTACGGTGTCGTTTGTTCCAGGGTCTTGGGCAACACGACGGTCCTGGCGTTCTGGATTTCGCGACGATAGAAGATGGTGAAGATTGCGATGTCGTAGGTGGCGTGAGCGACAACCGGCGCCACGAGCCCGCCGCTAACGAAATACAGGATGTGGAAGCAGATTCCGAGCAACGCTACGCCGTAGGTGGCGCGCACGCCCTGCGGTAGATGTGCCAGAGCGAAGGCCAGGACACAAACCAGCAGGGCCACCGCCGCACTCGATGTGACCTGTGCGATGATCTGAAAGAGCACGGCACGATACACAATTTCCTCGCCTATGCCGGCGCAGAGACCAACCCATACCCCCAGGATCCACTCCGTCCTACCGGTAGGAGCATACAAGGCGAATTCGCTCCTGTTGCACAGGATCGACCCTCTTTTTCTGACACGTTACCGAGACCACGAGGGCGGTCGAGAATATCAGACCAAACATGAACGACGAAGCGGAAGCCGCCCAGGGAAGGGCGAGTTGCCGGGTGACTGCTACCGCCAAGGCAATCAGGGTGGAGCACAAAATCACATAAAAGCTCAAACGAAAGCGGTAAACCTTGGAGCCAATCGGCTCCCCTCTTGCGAGTCTTTTGTAGCCGCGCCACGCTGCAGCGGGATGCAACACCAGGACCCACACAAGGAACACGACAGTGATGTCATCAAAATGGAAGGTCATGGATGGAGGGATATGTTAAGAGCGCGACTCGGAGTGGCCAAGAGTACCGAAGTTGTCGCTCCAGAGAGTGTTACTTGGCTTTCTGTGCAACGGCCTTTTCCCTCTTGGCCTTGGCCCAGCCTTCCTTCACGATCTGGCGGGCTCGCCCCAAGGCCAGGGAATCCGCAGGGACATCTTCGGTAACCGTGGTGGCAGCGGCGATGTAGGCGCCCTTTCCGATGCGGATGGGAGCGACCAGGATGCTGTCGCTGCCCACGAAGACGCCATCTTCAATGACGGTCTTGTGCTTGCTTACTCCGTCGTAGTTGCAGGTGATGGTTCCGGCGCCGACGTTGACCTTCTCTCCGATTTCGCTGTCACCTAAGTAAGTAAGATGGTTGGCCTTCGAGCCTTTGCCGAGGCGAGTCTTCTTTAATTCCACAAAATTTCCCACATGGGCTTCGTCGCAAATTTCGCAGCCCGGGCGCAAATGGCTGTAAGGTCCGAGCGAGACTCGGGCCCTCACCGTGGAATGTTCCAGCACACAGCCGGTCTGGATTAACACCTGGTCCCCGATTTCGCAGGCGATGATTACGCTGTAGGAACCGATGCGAGAGTCGCTACCGACGCGGGTTGAAGCGCGCAACTGGACGAAGGGTTCGATGACCGTGTCGGCGCCGACCTCGACATCGCTATCGATCACGCAGGTTTGGGGGAAAAGAATGGTGACGCCCTCGGCCATCAGCTGGCGGCACTTGGCCATGCGCATGTGCAGGTCGATGTCGGAGAGCTCGGCGCGGGTGTTGCCGCCCAGAACTTCATAGGGATTGCCGGCCTCAATGGCAACGACTCGCTGCCGGGCCTTACCCAGAATCGCTGCCATGTCTGTGAGATAGAACTCGCCGTGGTGATTGGCGGTGCTCAATTCGTCGATGTGGCTGAATAGCTGCTGGCTGTCTAAGGCATAGATGCCCGCGTTGATCTCGTGTACCTTCTGCTGCGCCGGCGTCAGGTCTTTCTGTTCGACAATGGCCTTCACGTCGTCGCTGCCGGCTTTTTTGCGGATGATTCTCCCGTAGCCGGCTGGATTATCGAGGCGGGCGGTCAGGATGGTCATCGCGGCTTTTTTCGAGGCATGGAAGTTGCGCAGGTTCTCGATGGTCTCAGGAGTAATCAGGGGCGCGTCGCCGTAGAGCACGATGACAAGATCGTAGGGTGCCAGTGCCTCGCGTGCCACCATCAGGGCATGTCCAGTGCCGCGCTGCTCCTTCTGAATCACAAATCCTATCCCGGACGAAGCCACCGCGGCGCGGACGCGGTCGGCCTCGTGCCCGATGATGGCATATACGTCCTTTGCCGGAACTACTTTGGTGGCGGCGGTGATGACGTGCGCCAGCAGCGGCTTGCCGCCGACTTCGTGGAGCACCTTGGGATGTTTGGACTTCAGCCGCGTCCCTTTGCCGGCGGCCAGGATGGCAATGGCGACGCGGGGGGCGCTGTCATTTTTGGTTTTCGGCATTTGATCCAATATACCGCGAGAGTTCGCCGCGTAGCAGGGGTTGGTTACCGTGGTTACTGGGTGGGTTTTTGTTTGATACAGAAACGACGCTGCGGGCTTCGCCCGGCCAGGCAGGTGAGGACATCCTTCGACTTCGCTCAGGACAGGCTCTGCCTCTACGTGATTTTGGTGCGGGCAGCCTTGTTGCTACGGGGTGGCGGCGCGGGTGCCGCCGGGGGCCTGGGCGACCAGTTCCATCAGATCGGCGGCAATTTGATCGGTTCGGTGGCGGGCTACCATGCCCTGATCCAGGTAGTCCCCGAGCACCGGGATTACGCCCAGTTCTTCGATCGCCTCCAGGTCGGCGACAATCTGGTTGGCGCCTTCGAGGGCGTACTTGGCCTTCAGTTCAGGGGGTGCCGGGGTTCGGTTAATGAGGGCGAAATCAAAAATGCGTTTGGTCTGGGCATGGCAATTGAGCGCGCGAATGTGGTCGGAAGCAGTCAGGCCGAGGCTCTCGTTGGCCTGGGTCATCAGGTTGCCGACATAGACTTTTACCGCGGCTGAATTAACGATGGCCTGAGCTATTCCGGGAACCAGGAGGTTGGGGATCAGACTGGTGAAGAGCGATCCGGGACCAAGTGTAATCAGGTCGGCGCGCGCCATCGCTTCCAGAGTTTGCGGCAGGGGCTGAACATCTGGAGGATCCAGGAAAAGTTGCTTGATGCGGCCGCTGCTGGCGGTGATTTTGGTCTCTCCGCGAATTCTGCTGCCGTCTTCCATCAGGGCCTCGAGCTCGACGTGAGAGGTGGTGGCGGGGTAGATGTGTCCGCGAGTAAGCAGAATTTCCGAAGACAGGCGCACGGCTTCGCTGAAATCGCTGGTGATAGAGGTCAACGCGGCCAGAAACAAGTTGCCGAAGCTGTGACCCTCCAGGCCTGATCCTTTTACGAAACGATGCTGAAACAGACGGGAGAGCAGGGCTTCGTCCTCGGAGAGAGCGACGATGCAATTGCGGACGTCGCCGGGAGGCAGCATGTTGAGTTCTTTGCGCAGGCGTCCGCTGGAGCCGCCGTCATCGCTGACGGTCACGATCGCGCACAGTTCACCGATTTCCGGTTGGTCAGGTTTGGGCGGAGTCCCCGGGCGGCTGACATAGCGCTTGAGTCCTTTGAGGAGAGTGGACAGACCGGTGCCGCCACCGATGGCGACTACATGCAGGTTTCCAGCTGAAGAGGACTTCCCCCGCAACGAAGGCCGCGAGCGCCGGGAAGGATCGGGCACGGCTAGCCGTTGTCCTCGGGGGCCGCGGACTCCGGTGAGAATTCAGCCCCTGGGTCGGGATACAGTAACTCGGTAAACCGGGGATCTTCCGCCAGGTTCTGGAAATCGGAATCGTTTCGCGCCTGGAATCGAAGCGAGGCGTTTACCCGAATGGCCTCGTCCAGATGGCGGAGCGAGTCTTCCAGATGCCCGGTGAGGCAGTCGAGAGCGGCCATGCCATAAGCCACATAGTCGGCCTTTGGCACCTGCTTGGAAAGCTTTTCCAGATGCTCGCGGGCGGTGACGTAGTCGCCCACATTCATGAGCGAAACAGCGTAGTCATAATGTTCTTCCGGACTCTTGAACTGGTTGGCGGCACGCTCCAGATGCTGGTTGCAGGTGTTGAGATGAACGGTGACACGGTCCGCCAATTCCCTGCTGGCGCCGGTCACGGCCTTCTGCAGGTGGAGCTTGGCCTTCTCAAATTTGTGCTCCTGCATGGCCCGCAGTCCAGCCTCGTAGTTTTGCACAGCCTGTGCAAAACGGGGGTCGTCGCTGACCGGTTTTTTGGTGGGAGTTTTCTGGGCCATCCGCAACACTCTTCCTGAACTCTTCGTAAGCTCTCCTTTTTGATATGCTTGGAAGAAATCAGCTCAACTATAACTGATAGTGTTTCGCCCATTTCCACCGGCAGTGCCGTGACCGTTGGTCAGGGGCCTGGAATATCGTCTGTGGAAAAGCTTGACCCACCTCGAATGAGCAGGGTATACGCGCATTCGCTTCTCCGTCAACCCGGCCCAAATCATTCATCCACGGTCAGTTGATGGACGCAGCCGTCTGCAGGTCCACCTGCTTCCACTCACCCTTCATGATTCCCTGGCGAATCTGGGCGGCGGTCTTTTTCTTCTGATGCATTGAATAGGAGTAGTACAACTCCTTCAAGCAAACCGAACATTGGGCGCCGTGCGTGCCCTCAAAACAGCTATGCAGACTGTTATGGCCCATTCCGCGGTCGCAAAAACAGTAGCAGGGTTGCTGGTGCAACACGGCGGGAATTTTGGCTGCCAGTTCGTAAGCATGGGTCTGAAAGGGATACTGGGCGTTTCCGGCCCACAATCGCTCTTTGCCAAGGATGGGCGGCAGGTTCTCGCCCTTGGCGGGCGGGCCGGCATTGTAGGCAGGCACGGCTCCCTCCTGCTGGGAGGTGGCCCACGGAGTGGACACCGCCAGCATCGTCAAGGCAAGAAAGGCAAGGGTGAATCCGCGTTTCATCATGATTCCGGCTTCCTTGAGTGAGTGCTTATTGTAACCCGAATTGGGGAGTGGCGGCAGTAGCCCGAGGGTAACCATCGCTAAGCCGGGGAAGAGGCAAGACAAGCTGCAACCCGGTACGCCGGACCCGTATAATGAGGGCAGCATGCCGGAACAAGTCAGTCCAGCGGAATTGCGTCCCCGCACCGACAAGTCTCGCCCCCCACTTCCGCCGCGGACGATTCCAGTGCTTTCAGTTTGGGTCCGCGACCTGATCATCTCGCTGGCGATCTCGGCATTCATCATCGTGTTCCTTTACCAACCGGTGAAGGTGGAAGGCACCAGCATGATGCCGTCTCTCGATGATCAGGAACGCATTTTCGTCAACAAGTATGTGTACCGCCTGGAGCCGATTGAGCGTGGCGACATCGTGGTGTTCCGCTATCCTCGCGATCCCTCGAAGAGCTTCATCAAACGCGTGATCGGGCTAGCGGGCGACCGAATCCGCATTGAGGCGGGCCAGGTTATCGTCAACGATACGCCGCTCGACGAGGACTACGTTCCTCCCGCCTACGCCGACCAGCGCTCGTACTCCGAGATCGTAGTCCCTTCCGCCAGCTACTTTGTGCTGGGCGACCATCGAACCATGTCCAACGACAGCCGTGATTTTGGGCCGGTGAACGTCGGCTTTATCTACGGTAAAGCCGTGTTCGGGTATTGGCCGATGGACAAGATGGGAAGAGTGCGGTGAAAGACTTTCTCTGCGTGCTCGCGTTTTTCTTTGCGATCTCTGCGGTCAAAAGCTTTTGACCGCGAAGGGCGCTGAGAAAAACCAGAGAGCGCGAAGAAAAACAAAATCATTTGTTTCGCGATTTCAGTATCCCTGCTAAAATCTCTAAAATCCACTCCCTGGAGCAGGAATGCAAGCTACGCTTGCGCTCGAAGACGGCAGAGTCTTTCGAGGCAAAGGTTACGGCGCCAAAGGCGAATGTTACGGCGAAGTCGTTTTTAATACTTCCATCACTGGCTATCAGGAAATTTTCACCGATCCTTCCTACTGCGGCCAGATCGTAGTTTTAACCAATCCTGAAATCGGCAACTACGGGACTAACGCGGAAGATAACGAAGCCACGCGTCCGTATATCGAGGGATTGATCGTCCGCGAGTTCTCCAGAGTCAGTTCCAACTGGCGCTCGCAGCAGGTGGCGGAAGAATATCTCGAACAATACAAAGTGCCGGTGCTGGCGGAGATCGATTCGCGCGCGCTGGTGCGGCATCTGCGCGACCATGGGGTGATGCGCGGCGTGGTTTCGACGCTGGAAGACGATGCCGAGAAGCTGGTAGCGAAGGCCCGCTCGATCCCCAAGATGGACGGCACCGACCTGGCGAAGGTGGTCAGCACCAATCGTCCTTATGTGTGGGAAGTGGGCGAGCGATCACATGAGCCGGTGGAAGTGGTCGGCGTGAAAGACGAGCCGGCGCGATTTCATGTGGTGGCTTACGACTTCGGCATCAAGCAGAACATCCTGCGCAAGCTGCGCGGCGAGGGCTGCAAGGTAACAGTGGTGCCGGCGCAGACTCTGGCGGAAGACGTCATCGCGCTGAAGCCGGATGGCGTGTTCCTGTCGAATGGCCCGGGTGATCCAGAGCCTTGCACTTACGCGGTGGATAACATCCGGCGGCTGATGGGGCGACAGCCGATTTTCGGGATTTGTCTGGGGCATCAGCTAACGGGTATCGCGCTGGGCGGGAAAACCTTCAAGCTGAAGTTCGGACATCATGGCGGGAATCATCCGGTGAAGCAGCTGCAGTCGGGAAAGATCGAGATCACGGCGCACAATCACAACTTTG
>WNFA01013808.1_pt1 | contig 11006 bp, 8 predicted proteins | sample 5400481 | NCBI WGS metagenome assembly WNFA01 (sample SAMN13153340, study PRJNA577476) | soil metagenome | isolation source: 120 cm saprolite under Douglas fir tree site 2 hole 1 replicate 2 | place: USA:California | collected 2015-04-18 | reverse complement strand
TGTGCAAGGAAGGCACGCCTGTGTGCTACACCGAAGATGTCGGCCGCCACAACGCCGTCGACAAGATCGCGGGCTGGATCTATCGCCACGGTGTCGATCCCGCCGACAAGATTCTCTACACCACGGGAAGACTGACCTCCGAGATGATCATCAAGACGGTGCGGATGGGAATTCCGATCCTGGTCTCGCGTTCGGGCTTCACGGCGTGGGGCGTCGATCTGGCGCGGCAAGTCGGGTTGACCCTGGTCGGGCGCGCGCGGGGAAAGCGTTTCATCGCGCTGTCGGGCCAGGAGCGCATCATCTACGATCAGAATCTGGCTTTCGTCGAAGAGGAATCCCCGCGCCACAAGCGCAAGGGCGGCGACCGTGACGAGTGAATTTCCGGCGACGCCCGGCGTATTGCTGGCCGGCGGTCTGGCGCGGCGGATGGGCGGCGGCGACAAGCCGATGCGCCAGATCGGCGGCCGCACCATCCTGGACTGGGCCGCGGCCAACCGGCCCGAAGTTTCGTGGGTGCTCAGTGCCGCGGCGGACTGCCCGTTTCTGCCGCGCGATCTCGTCGCACGCCTGCATCGGGCGCGGGCTGAACAGAACGCAGAGCTTGCGGTCGCGGCATCCGACGGCCAGTCGCATCCGGTGATCGGATTATGGCGCGTCGCGTTGCGCGAGACGTTGCGCCACGCGCTGGTGGTGGAAGATATCCGCAAGATCGATCGCTGGACCGCGCGCTTTCGGCTCGCCACCGTGACCTGGCCGGTGGATGAACTCGACCCGTTCTTCAACGCCAACACCATGGACGACATCGCCACCGCCGAGCGTCTGGCGCTGCTGGACGGGGGTTGAGCTAATTTGTTTCTCGGCGTCGTCCCGGCCAAGCGAGCCCTTGCGAGCGTGAGCCGGGCGTGCCCCGGATGCTGCGCAGCGCGCCGCTCTTGCGGCGTGGTGCGCCGCTGATCCGGGGCCCACATGCGTTACGATGGGTCCCGGCTCTGCGGAGCAGCGTGGAGAACGCTGCACCGCGTCCGGGACACGATGCCAACTTAAGCCGGCCGAAACCCCGCCTGCGTCAGCGCCGCGCGGCTTTGCTCCGACGCCAACGCCTCGAGAAACGCCTGCACGGCGGGGCGCTGTTTTCGCGCCGTCACCAGCGCGAAATCATAATGCTCTTCGGCCAGCGGAATGAAGCCGAGGCCGGCGGCGTCAGCGACCGGGGCGATGGTCATGCCCCAATCGGCGCGATGCTGCGCCACGGCCGCGGCCACCGCGTTATGCGAACGCGGCTGATTCCAGTAGCCGTCGGGACGCGCATTTCCGAGCAGCCGGCCGATCAGGACCCGCGTGCCCGCCCCCTGATTGCGGTTGACCATGACGCAGGTGGGGTCGGCGAGCGCCGCGCGCACCGCGTCCTGCGCGGTGGTCAATCCCGTAAAACGCGCATCGCCTAAACGAAACACGACGCCCTGCAGCCGCCGCCAACCCGGCACCAGTTCAAGTCCGTCGGCGAGAAACGGCGCATTGTAGCTCTCGGATATCTCGTCAAACAGATGGATCGGCGCCAGATCGCATTCGCCGCGCTTTGCCGCCGCCAATCCGCCGAGGCTGCCGACCGCGATCGAACGCACCAGCAGGCCCGCGCGCGCCAGCGGCGCGGTGACGAGATCGAGGCCCGTGCAATGACTGCCGACAATCAGGAGATCCGGCACCCGCACATGCGGCGTGAACAGCGTCACCTCGGCCTTGGTCCCGGCCGGCATCTGATCGGCGAGCGCCTCGATCCGCACAAAACCGTCGGCCTGCGCGAACGAGGTGATCGCACCAGAACCCTTGTCGGAGGGATAGGCGATCAAGCCATCTGTGCCTTGGACCAGCGACACCATCACGAATTCGGTGCGGCCCAGTTCAGAAGCGATCCGCACCGGGATGCTTGCGGTGACCTTGGCAACGGAACGCGGCGGCAGGCCCGCCATGCGCCGCAGCACCGGCACGATCATGTCGTGGAAGATGAACATCGCGGAGGTCGGAAATCCCGGCAGGATCACCACCGGCTTGCCGTCGCAGACCGCGAGACACAGCGGCTTGCCCGGCTTCAGCGCGACGCCGTGCGCGATGATGCCGGGTTGGCCGAGCCGCGCGATGATGCGGTGCGACACATCGCCCGCGCCCTTCGAGGTGCCGCCGGAAAGCACCAGCATGTCGCACGTCCCTAGCGCCTCGCGCATCTCAGCTTCGAGCTCTTCTTCGTCATCGGGCACCGCGCCGAGAAACACCGCCTCGCCGCCATTCTCAGCCACCGCCGCCGTGACGATCGCACCGTTGGTGTCGTAGATCGAAGCTGCGCGCAGCGGCTGGCCGGGCTGAACCAGTTCGTCGCCGGTGGAGATCACGGCCACCCGCGGGCGACGCGCCACGGAAACGTGCGCGATGCCGCAGGCGGCGAGCATGCCGATCTCGCGCGAGCCGATCATGGTGCCGGCGCGCAACAGCGCCTCCCCGCGCGCGATGTCGGAGCCGGCATAGGAGATGAATTGTCCCGGCGAGGCGGCCCGCCTGATCTCGATCGCGCGGTGGCCAACCGGTTGGGTGTGCTCGACCATGATGACGGCATCGGCGCCGCGCGGAACCGGACCGCCGGTCGCAATCGACGTGGCCGTGCCCGACAGCACCGGCCGCACCGGCACGGTGCCGCAGGCGATCACCTCGTCGTTCAGCATGACGCAGACCGGCTTGCCTTCGCCGGCCGCCGCCAGATCGGCGGATCGCACCGCAAAGCCGTCGACATTGGAGCGATCGAACGGCGGCACGTCGATCGGCGCCACGATATCTTCGGCCAGCGCGCAGCCCAGCGCGTCGGCCAGCCCGCGCGTTTCGCAAGGAAGGGCGCGCGGAAACAACGCGGCCTCGAAGCGCGCCAGCGCATCTTCGCGCGACAGGATGGTCAGGAACTGGTCCTGCTCCACGCTGTCGCGGCTTTTCGGCTGATTCGCATTGCTCATCCGGAACTCATAATATCAGTCCGACATCATATAAGCATCCACCGGCGTGCCCGCGGCAAATCCTTCGCGGCCGCTCGCCACGGCCAGATACGCATCGGCGCGGGCGATGGTTTCAAGCGAGAGCTCGCCGACCGCGAGCGGCATCCAGGTTCCATCATTTCTTTCCAGCAGAACGATCTCGGCGATGCCGACGCTCGAGGCAATCTTGCGCGCCAGCGGCAGCGTTAACGTTTGCCGCGACTGCCGGGCGGACAAACGGTCCAGCACCGGGAGGGCCAGCGTCCACCACGCGGCGAGCGCCTGGTCCGGCGCGCCAGGCAAGGCGATGACGGGAACTTTCCCGATCCTGCCGACGGCAGCGGTGCGGCCGGGCTGCAGGGCGATGCCATGCGCGATGACCTCGCCGCGCTGGGCCAACGCCACCACCGCGGCATCGGTGCGGCCGACGCCGCTGCCGCCGATGGTCACGAGCAAATCGCACGAGCCGGGTTCAATCGCGGCATCAATCGCGGTATCAAGTGCCTTTGCGATCGACGCCGCATCGCGCCCCGTGGCCTCGGCGCAGGCCATGTCCGCACCGGCCCCGCGTGCGTATTCCGAAATCAGCTGGGCCGTCGCGGTGGTGCCTGAGGTCGCGGGAATGTTGAGGAGGCGGAGGCGCGGGCGGCGCACCTTCAGATGATCCAATCCCGCCGCGCGCGCGATTCCAAGGTCGAGCGGGCGAACGCGCCGCCCCGATGCGAGAACAAGACTGCCTTCGGCGATGTCGCCACCGGCGCGGCGAACGCCCTGCCCCGGTATCGCCTCCCCCAGCACCTCCGCCATCGGGCCGGTCTGATCGACCAGATCGGCATCGATCACGCAGTCGCAACCTTGCGGCATGGCGTCGCCGGCTTCGACCCAAGCGAGCGATTTCGCCAGCGGCAGCGGCGAATAGGACGACGCGCCGACGAGATCGCGGGCGCAAAACGCAAAGCCATCGGCCGCGGCGATGTCGCACGGCGGATACGCCCTCAGCGGCGGCATCTCGGCAGCGACGCAGCCCAGCGCCTGCGCCAGCGGAAGTTTTATCGGAGCCACCGGTTCGAGCCGATCCAGCAACGCGGCGAGCGCCAGGTCGAGCGGCGTCAGCGAAGCAGGCAGGCGCTGGGTTGGGATCATCAGGCGATGGTGGACCAGGCGTCGCTACCTTGGCAACCGTTGCTGGCGTCGTCCCGGCGAACGCCGGGCACCAACCGCCGTGCCGGTGAAGATTGGGAAAAGGCGGCGACACGATACATGCTGGCATAGGAGAGGTTTAACAAACTTTCGTCGTCCCGGCGAATGCCGGGACCCATACGGCGCGGATTCTCGGTTGGGCATTGGAGCAGAGGCCTTTTTTCACTTTTGAAGGCCAGGGGTTATGGGTCCCTGCGTGCACAGGGACGACGAGAGTTAAGTTCTTGCCGCCTGCATCACATCGGCGCCCGCCGCGCCTGTCCGCCTTCGCGCAGCGTGAGCCGGGCCAGCGGGCGCTTTCTTTATTCAATGTGGGTCTAGGTCAAGCAACGCCGTATCGATCATTCGTTCCAGACGCAGAACCTGTCGAACAATCTTTTTATTGCCAAACGCCTTGGCGGCGCGCCGCGCGTAAGAGGAAAAGTTTCTCACTCCGACCGGCAAAAATCGTCGCCGCAACTTCTTCGTGTAGATTTTGGTTGCCTTGCCCTCTGCCACTGCAATTAGGCCGATTTTCTTTATGCGTGCGATACTTCGCCTCGCCTTTCGCCATCGCCTGCCCAGTGAACCGGCTCTGATCACGGCACCATCCGGCGATATGTCAAAACCGAGATATTGGAAAGCGTGTGGGGCCAGCTTATCGAAAACGATCGTTTCGGTCTTCTCCGGCTTGATTTCTAGGAGATGGCTCTTGATGAGCGCCTCCATGGTTGAATTGATTGAGGCTTCATCCTCGGGATTACACACGACCAGGATGTCGTCAGAATAGCGTTGATAAAGCGCACCCCGCTTCTTACACAGCCCAACCATCGCCTGATCAATGTCAATCATGTACAGGTTCGAGAATACGCTGCTAATTGGCGTGCCTTGTGGGATACCGACGCGCTTAGGATTGCGCTTGATCTGGATGCGCTCTGCGAGAAGCTCCGAAATGGTCGCGAGTGGCTCTCGCAATTTCATCGACAGCCGCGGGCCAAACCTTGAATGCGCCGCCAGCTCATCTCGCTCAATCGCTTTGTATTGCGTGACATGGCGAAACACAGCGAACCAGTCCTGCGCCAGTTCACCCACTCGAAGAACTCGTTTCAGGCGCTCTTTGAGAATTCTGTGGTCAAGGTTGTCAAAAAAGCCCGTTATGTTGTAGCAAAGAACAACACTGACGGGCTTCGCACGCGCGAAATTAAATGCGTCTGCCGAGAAATCATAGTTAGCTCGTCCCAGCTTACGATAAGCGATAACATGCTGCTCCAAGCCGAGCGCTTCATAGTGAGCATCGAGCGCGGTCGTCAGCTCCCAAGCATATTTTGAGAGAATGCACGCATCGCGATGTGAAGCGTACATGATGGGTCGGTCTTTAAAGACGGTTTTCCCTTTGCTGGCTTTGTACCGCTTTGTGCGCTTGATGTAGTAAATAAGTGGAAGCCATGAATGCTTGGTGACGAAGACGCGGTCCAAGACTTTTTGCGCAAAAGCGTTTCCGACCGGGGCGTCGAAATGCACATATCCCCGAGGTTTGAACCATTCGACGGTCAAGCGCCACCCATTGCAGAGTTTGGGGGGTTAGCTCTGACCCTGAGCCTCAGCCGTAACCGAACACCCCCCAAACGCACGCCATAATCCGATAGTCATCCCCATTGTCTCAAATGGGCACGTCTAACGCGGGTCTCAAAACGCAAGGCGGTATAACTTGATCGTGGAGGTTCGAACTATGTTCGCTGTCTCATCGCTGCAGGATCATCCCTGGCCGATACTGTTGATCAGTCTCGTCATGGTATTCGCGCAACAAGTTGACAGGTCCGCGCCGTCCGGCCAATTCCGGCGGCAAGAGATAGGAAAGCGAAACAAGTTCCCCCCAAGGAACCTATCGCGACTTCCTAGCTACCCATAAGCGATTCGAGGAACGGTGAGAACTCTCAGTTGTGAATTAAATGGTGGCGGCAAATACCAGAAAATCTCTAACCTCGCGGGCGAAAAAGGCAATCTTTTCAATAGCAAATGGGTGCGCTGTCGGTTCCACCCGTCTGTACCGGGCGCCTGTCCGCAGCCAACAACGACAGGTTCCGGCGGGCGATCAGTATTCCGAGGCGCCAGTGATGGAAGCGCAAAACTGCGGCGTACTGGATACTCCGATGGAGCCTGTCATCGGGCTCGCCGAAGGCGAGACCCGGTGGCGGAGTATGACGGTCTTTGTGCGAACGCGCCCCGCGCTGCGTCGTCCCGGCGAAGGCCGGGACCCATAACCCCTGACGTTGGGGAGACGCACAGGTTTCTACTTCAGTGCCCAAGCCGAGAATGCACGGCGTATGGATCCCGGCGTTCGCCGGGACGACGCGGATAGGTGGTCGAAAAAAATGGTTAGCTCGGCGCGCGGAACGAAAGCGTTGCTCAAGTCCCCTTCTTCTCCGCATTGGGAAAGAACAGCTGCTGGCCATCGATCTTGTAGCCGGCGATCGCGGCCTGGCATTCCACTGAGACCAGCCAGTCGACGAATGCCTGGCCGAGTTGCTTCTTCACGGACGGATATTTTTCGGGATTCACCAGCATGACGCCATATTGATTGAACAGCTGCTTGTCGCCCTCGACGACGATTTCGAGCTCGCCGCGTTCTTGAACGAGATCAGCGCGCCCGATGATAAACTCAGCGATACCCATCAATTGCATTTCGTGGAGGTGATGGGTTTCGCGAAGAGCTCAACCCATCCTACGGATTGACAACAACACCGGCTCAAGTGATTTGCCCGTCGGGCGGTTTGTTGACAGGCGTGTCGAGTCCCATTTGCAAAAATATTTCGCTTTCCACTCACCCCAAATCATCTCTAGAACCGGCAGCGTTGAGCGTGCGGCGTGATGGCAGGGCGGGTTCTTAAAGAGCCTGTGAGCGATCACAAGCACGCGGACGAGAGATGTTGTCGCGGACGGCAAAATCGTGTGGTCCTGACGCCCCGACGCTGGCGTCAAGTTTCGCGGAGGTTTTTATCGGCCCTACCGGGCAGTGAGAAAACCTTAATCCGCGAGGCGACGGTGGCAAAAGAGCCCGGTCACCGGGGAGAGCACGACATAGGCCGTTAAAACCATTGCGCAGGGAATGCCGGGTGTTCCGGGGTACCTGTGGTGACTACCGTGTGCTTACTACCAATGCACACGGGCTGCGGGTGCAGCGGGCACCCGGCGTTCCCTGCGCCCTCTTCGGGCGAAAGAATTCATGCACAGCTCGGGCGCATCGCGTCGCGAGCGCGAAGTTGTTTCTGCGAATGACGGCTGCTGTTTGAAAATTGAATCCGAGGCAATTCGTTGGGCGCGAACGCGCCACACTTTCAGCCGTCGTCGCCCGCCACCGGGTCGGCGCGGCGCGCCGCCCGATGACAGGCTCCGGCCGGGACCCATAATCCCAGGCGGGTGTGGTTGCGGAAGGTGTCCGCTTTCGTGCCTCATCGAGACGCCACGGGTTATGGGTCCCGGCCTTCGCCGGGACGACGTAGTGAAAGATCTCTCTTTCAATCCGCAGTGTCCTGAATCAGAAATTCGCTTTGACGCGGACTAAAGAATAGTTGCAAGAATCCGAACCGGCTGAGCTAGATTCCGGTCAAGCAACATGGCCGATGCGCCGAGTGGTAACGGGAGGAAACAAGATGTTCGCCAGAATTCTATCCCTGCTTGCGGCGCTGGCCGCCGCGATATTGCCCGCGCCGGCAGCACTTGCCCAGATCTCGGACGACGTGGTCAAGATCGGCGTTCTCACCGATATGAACGGCCCGGCGTCCACGCCGACCGGCCAGGGCTCGGTCACGGCCGCGCAAATGGCGGTCGACGATTTCGGCGGCAAGGTGTTGGGCAAGCCGATTACCGTGATCGTCGGCGATCATCAGCTCAAGCCGGATATCGGCGGCGGCATTGCGCGGCGCTGGTATGACACCGAACAGGTCGACCTGATCGTGGACGTGCCGGTGTCGGCGGTCGGGCTCGCCGTACAGAACGTCGCCAACGATAAAAAGCGGATGTTCATCACGCATTCGACGGGGGCCGCCGATTTCCACGGCAAATTCTGTTCGCCCTATGCCATCCAGTGGGTGTTCGACACCCGCGCGCTCGCAGTCGGCACCGCGCAGGAAGTGGTGAAGCGCGGCGGCGACAGCTGGTTCTTCATCACCGACGACTATGCGTTCGGCCACTCGCTGGAAAGAGACGCTTCCGCCGTGATCATCAAGAATGGCGGCAAGGTGCTCGGCTCGGTTCGGCCGCCTTTCGCCACGCCCGATCTGTCGTCGTTCATTCTCCAGGCCCAGGCCTCGAAAGCAAAAATCATCGGCATCGCCGGCGGGCCGCCCAACAATGTCAACGAGATCAAGACCGCCGGTGAATTCGGCGTGTTGAAGGGCGGCCAGCAGATGGCCGGCCTGCTGGCGCTGATCACCGACATTCATGCGCTGGGATTGCCGGCCGCGCAGGGCCTGCTGCTGACGACCTCGTTCTACTGGGATATGGACGACAAGACCCGCGAATGGTCGAAGCGTTATTTTGCAAAAATGAACCGGATGCCGACGATGTGGCAGGCCGGCGTCTATTCCTCCGTCATGTCCTATCTCAACGCCATCAAGGAGAGCGGCACCGACGAGCCGCTGAAGGTGGCGGCGAAGATGCGCGAAAAACCGATCGAGGATTTCTTTGCCCGCAACGGCAGACTGCGCGAGGACAATCTGATGGTGCACGACCTGATGCTGGTGCAGGTCAAGAAACCGGAAGAGTCCAAATATCCGTGGGACTACTACAAGATACTCGCAAAGATTTCCGGCGAGGAAGCATTCGGCCCGCCCGATCCGGCGTGTTCCTTGGTCAAGAAATGACTCTAACGTCGTCCCGGCGAACGCCGGGACCCATACACCGTGTCCTCGCGTTATGATACCGCGTCAGATACCTTCTGCTATCATTGACGCCAGTGGTTATGGGTCCCGGCGTTCGCCGGGACGACGCCGAGGTTTATTTCACCACCCCGATCTCGCGAAAATACTTCAGCACGCCGGGATGGATCAGCTCCACATTCGGCGCGGCCGCAACCGTGTTCGCCACCGTGGTTTCGCAGGCCTGCGGCAGCTTGTTGCAGAGCGCGCTTTCGGCACCGTGCAGCGACCGCGCCAGCCGATAGGCGACGTCATCCGGCAAACTCTCGCGCGCCAGAACAAAACTCCACGATCCCAGCGCATCGATCGGCGCGTTCTGGTTCGGATAGCTGCCGGCCGGCACGGTCAATGGCTTGAGAAATGTATGCTTTGCCCGGATGCGCGCGATCTCGGCCGCATCCGGTGCGATGAACCGCGCACCACCCGGGCTCGCCGCCACGCTCTTAAAACCGGGCCAGGCGATGCCGGCACCCCAGAGCGCCGCGGCCCGTCCGTCCAATACCATCGCCGATCCATCGCCGGCGCGGTCGAGATAGATCGACTGGAAATCCTCGTCCTGCTTCAGTCCGAGACCGTCGAGGATATAGCGCGACAGGATCGGAAGACCGGAGCCCTTGGCGCCGAAGGCGACCGGCTTGCCGATGAGATCGCGAATGGTTTTGTAGGGACTGTCAGCGCGCACCACGAACATCCCGGGGCTGGAAAATATCGCGGTCAGGATTTTCAGCGTTGTACGCGGCCGGCCTATGCCTGCGAACGCTTCGTAGCAAGGCTCTCCGGCGACCAGCGCGATATCGAGCCCGCCTGCTTCCAGCAGCGGAATATTCTCGTTGCTGCCCTTGGTGTTGCGCGGCTCGATGAGAAGCGTCGGGTCGGCCTCGTTCATGACTTCGGCAAAACCATCGCCGTAAATCGGGAAGCCGCCGCCCGGCGTTGCCGTTCCCAAACTGATCGTGGTCTTTTGAATGGCTTTGCCTCCATCTTGATCCTGCGCCATCGCGCTGCCCGCCAGCAGCAGCACGGCGGCGCAGGCGATACGGATGATGTTCATAGCGTACCCTTTTGGATCGGCGCGCCGCCGCGAAACGCGCAAGGACCCATGTCAAGATATTCGCCGAGGCAATGTAGGCAAATTCCGATTTATATGAAAGCATGGATGCGACTGTTATCAAACATTCAGTCGCAGCGGTGTCGTCTTCGACGGCAACGACAAGGATATGACGGGAGAGATGATGATCGCAGTTTTGCGCGCGGCCATGTTCAATCTGGTTTGCCTGTTGAGCCTCGCAGGCAGCGTCGCGCCGTCATCCGCCGCCGACTATCCGAACCGCCCAGTGCGCTGGCTGATCGGCTTCGCCGCCGGCGGCCCGGTCGATATCGTGGCGCGCATCATGAGCCAGTGGCTGTCGGACCATTTCGGCCAGCAGTTTGTGGTGGAAAACCGCGCCGGCTCCGGCGGCAATCTCGCCGCCGCCGCGGCGGTCAACTCGCCGCCGGACGGCTATACGCTATTGTTCGTGGCGCCCAACAATGCGATCAGCGCTTCGCTCTACAAGAAGCTGCCCTACGATTTCATCCGCGACACCGTGCCGGTCGCGAGCATCATGCAACTGACCAATATGCTGGTCGTGTCGAACGACATGCCGGTCAAGACCGTTCAGGAGTTCATCGACTATTGCAAGGCCAATCCGGGCAAGGTCGCCTATGCGTCATCGGGCAACGGCACCTCGGTGCATATGTCGGCGGAATTGTTCAAGGCGATGACCAGGATCGACATGATCCATGTGCCCTATCGCGGATCGGCGCTCGCATTTCCCGATGTCATCTCCAACAAGGTGCAGCTGATCTTCGACAATCTGCCGTCGGCGCTTGAGCAGGCGCGCGGCGGCAGCGTGCGCGC
>WNFA01006141.1_pt1 | contig 11008 bp, 13 predicted proteins | sample 5400481 | NCBI WGS metagenome assembly WNFA01 (sample SAMN13153340, study PRJNA577476) | soil metagenome | isolation source: 120 cm saprolite under Douglas fir tree site 2 hole 1 replicate 2 | place: USA:California | collected 2015-04-18 | reverse complement strand
TAAGATCTTTCATTCGTTTGATGCCTATTCGCTTTCGCCTCACGACGAAGCCGATCGTGAATGGCTGTTGGCAAACATTGACGCGGAACTGCTCTGGACGGAGGGCATGCGGTCGTATGAGCGCGACCCCGGCATGTATCTCCCAACCGCGGCGGTACATAAGCTGATCACGCGCAACTTCGCGCCTGCCCGAGTGCGAATACGCTCGGTGACGGCGCGCGAAAAGGCCGGGCTTGCGAACTTGCGGGCGGCGCGGGCCAACCTGAGACCCGAGCGTGTATCAAGCGCGCTCGACGCTACCTTGAAGGCGATGGAGATGGCCAGGGCCGTGCCCTTGCGCAACTCGTCGACCGTTAGCCGCGTATGCGGATGGCGGAAGCTCTGCTCCTTGCTCACCACTAGGTCATTGGTGCATGCGAGCCGGTAGACAAACGGCTCGATTGAGATGCTGCCCGTGCCGACCTCGGAGTTGCCAATCATGATGCCGGCCTTGAGCCCTGAGTCGCGGTCGATGACCTCTTCCGAGATGACCTTGAGGTAGAGGTGGGTCTCTTCGAGCACGAATGATTTGACCGACACCTCCGCCTGTCGCAACAGCTCCTTTACGGTCTCGGCAATATGCGCGTTGTTGTAGGCAACATAATCGGTCGAGAGAAATGCCCGAACCCATTCGTCCTTGCCGCGGAGCAAATACGCGTTCTCGTGCAGCCGGGCGAAGTCGTGGTTGGCGACCATGGCCTGGAGTTCATGCGGTAAGCGGCGATAGTACAGCACCGGTATACCAAGCCGCTGGCACATCTGACTTGTGGCAAGTTCCGACAGGGCGAAACGCGCAATTCCCACATCGAGCAAACCGTCCGGCACGATTCGCAGCTCCTCGGCTGCCGCCTTGCGGTCCCACTTGTTGCGGTCGTCTTCGACGATGCGTTCTTCATTGCCGGATTGGTCTGGCGTCGTGACGAAGTTGCTCGAATTAAACGCGTCAGCGTGGGAAGATGCGAGAATTCTGTTCCACTCACTACACGGGGTTCTGTCCATGGCGGGTCGTTATTAAATTAAATGTGACTCGCCGGGGCGCAGCCGCCGTCGAATATCCAGAGACCTTGGAACCATGGGAATGACGCCCCGGTGCTGAAGTTGTCGGCGATGGCTTGGCACGGCCCTGAGGCCGGGCAGCTAAGCTTGTGGTGGATCCATTACTGCCTGCATTAGGTACTCTGTCTGAACATCATCGGTTAGCCGCTTCAGCTCTCTCCTCCTTGGATGGTAGGTGAGACCCTGCTTAACCTGCTCAAGGATTTCCGCAAGCTTCCTAACTTTTTCGGACTTAGCCATCGGTGCGCGGCGAATCCAGCTCAAACCCTGACTTCCGAGGATGTGATAAGGATAGTAGTCGTCCTTTCCCCTGCTTCGAATCGCGTCTGACAACTCGGAGAACGCCTCATCCACGGAGTCCTTGGCCCATCCGGCAATCGGATTGGAAGATGCTCGCTTCAATGTCATATAAGCCCATTCGGTCTGGACCATATAGTCATTGGGCGCTATGCCGCGAGCTTGGTCGAGAAAATTCTTTGCGAGTTCGATATCGCCCACCTCAACTTCGAAGCTGCCACGCTGTAGAAAATAGTGATAGTCCCAATTCAGAACGTCCTCTATGAGCGCATATGCCTTACGCGGAACGCTTCGATCTGGTGTAAGCCTGATCATTGAGTCGTGGTTCAACAGCCGTGTCAAAAGCTTGCGTTGTCTCGCATGCCTTGACATGCTCGGACATACCTTAGTAGCCATTGCCCAGAGCAGACCTTCGATCGGTTCGGACAACTGCATCTGCGATCTGTAATAGTCAACTACCCGCTCAGCTACTACGCGATGCCGTAGCTGGAGCTGGTCGCCAGACACAATAATTAGATGCTGATTCTGAAGCCGCTGAAGCCGGTTGAGGGCTTCATTACTGGGGTCTCCAATTGCAAGCAATACCTCGTCGCGGGTTAGCGACATTCTCAAGTCAGTGGCAATTGCGAGCACAGCGTATGGCAGGCCGAATTCAGAACCGAGTTCCTTACATACGCTGTCAATCTTTTCGTCAAAGTTTTCGTTAGATGTGGCCTCAAGGTTCAAGCCCGCGTACCCGCTCTTGTCGGTCGCCGATGCACGGCAGCGAGCGATGGAGCTTAAGGGCGCCATCGGTCGCGGCGAGGATCCAGTCGCCGAGAAGCAGCGCGAGCGCGAAGCACCAACTTTCAAGGACCTGGTCGATTCATATTTGAAGGACGCCGAGGTGCGCGCGCTGCGGTCTTTACCCAGGGCGCGTCGGCGTCTCGAAGTGCATGGCTCTCGCTGGTATGCGCGCAAGGCGACAGACATCACAAGAGAAGACATCGCGCGCCTGCACCAGAACATCGCAGAGAAGAGCGGGCGCGTCATCGCAAATAGGGTGGTCACGCTGCTGCGGACGATCTTCAATCGAGCGCTCGATCAAGGGATCTTCAAGGGTGAGAACCCAGCGGTAAGGGTAAAATTGTTCCGCGAAGAACCGCGCACGCGGTTCTTGTCGCCCGAGGAATTTGCGCGGATTAACACTGCGCTCGCGCAGGAGCCCAACCAGTATATGGCGCAGCTACTTCGCGTTACTCTTGTTGCTCGGACTGCGGCGCAACGAGCTGCTTTCCGTGCGCTGGTCGGATATTGATTTTGGGCAAAAGACCATCAGCATCCCAAAGACTAAGACAGACAAGCCGCATCTATTACCATTGCCCGACGCTGCGGTATCTATCCTGCAAGCGCTGCCGTCGCGCGAAGCTTCGAGACATCCATCCTTCGATGGCAAAACGGCAGCGCGTGTGAATTGGGTTTTCCCTGGTCAGGGCGTGAGCGGGCACCTGCAAGAGCCGCGAGCGTGCTGGTTGCGTATCTGCGCCCGCGCCGAAGTGCACGGCGTGACGATCCACGACCTGAGACGCACACTCGGCTCGTGGCTTGTAGCCCAGGGCACATCGCTCCCGATAATCGGGCGCGCACTGGGTCACCGCTCGCAAGCGAGCACGCAGATATATGCACGGCTCGACCTCGACCCGATTCGAGCGGCGCTTGAGAAGAATGCGGCGTTGATGCTCGGGGCGCCGAGCAACAAAGCGCAGAAGCGGAGCAAGGGCGGATAAAGCGTCCAATCTCTTGCCCGGCCTCAGTCTGCGAGGGTACGCAAATTTGCGCACCCTCTCTGTTTTCAACGCGACCCTGATTACAAATCCATGACACCGAGCTTCCCGACGTGCTTGGATTAGAGCGTTTTAGCGCGTATTACCAAGCTCTTCGCTCGGCACACCACTGCGCCGAGGGAGCACATGATCGCGGCGGACGATACCCAGTTGCTTAACGAGTTGGAGCCCAAAACTCTTCAGGTCCGCGGTCGCGAGCGTTGAGCGCGGGGGAGCTCCTCACGCTGTTCCGCCGTCCTCACAGAAAGTTCGCATCAGCCGGAGGCTCGGGAGCTGGCTCCGCAGGCGGCGAACCGCCGCCGCTCTGGATAAATTTAACCTGCTCGGAGTTTCTGCCGTTGCGCAAAACTTCAACCACCACTTGTTTCGCCCTCGGTCTCGGGCTCGCATATACCGGAGGCGGCGGACCCTGAGGGACATGTAGCTGCATCTGCGGGCTGCCGAAGCCATGCAACATCTGCTCGATGTTCGACCCGCTCGTATTCATTACTTCGGAATCGTCGTAGTTGCGCATCGCCAGCCGCAGTCCGCCTTGTCCGGTTGCCAGTGCGAGGCGCTCGGCGTCCTGAGGCGTGACCAGCACCGTAATCGTGTGAACGACCTGAGGCTGGTCATTTATCTTCTCGATATCCTGGGCGGTCGCAAGAACTTCGACGTTCTGCAAAACGATCTTCGAGTACGCCCCAACTGTGACGACAATATCGACGTGCGCATGTGGAAGTACGAAACCCGCTATGTCGCTCACCTCGTCAACCGGCACCGACATCGCGCGCATCCTTTTGGGTACGAGCAACGGCAGCGGGCCGGCGTTCATCTTACCGCTGAACAGACGATCGGCGACGATTGGTTCGTTCTCCACAAAGCCGGTCTTCGTGTATTGCCCCATCACGGATCCGGCGTCGGTAAAGGCGCCAGGCGGAACCGATGCCTTCGACCATTTCGTCAGCTTGGTCGAAGTTTGATCGAGCTTGCTGCCGATGGTCAGGTAGTGCGCGGCGACCACGATGTCGACCGACTGCGCAATCGCGTCTTTGTACATCTGCTCGCGTTTCTTGAGCGCCGAGTAAACGACCAGTGCCGCCACGAGTGCCGCAGACCCCGCGAGCAAGACGAAAATAACTGGCCTTCTCATCCAACCCCTCCCCCCCGACCAGCGCCTGTTTGGCGGGTCGACAAAAGATTTTCGCACCGCGTTGTTCATTCGGACATCGCGGCAATGAGGATACATGACCTGCCGACTTACGCCAAGCGCGGTCCCAGTAATCAGGACCTAAATCCAGCGGATGATACATCCAGTGCGTCTCTCTAAGGCAGCGAATTCATTGAGGAATATCGACGGCTTGGGCTCGACTTGGGCTGTATTCGCTGGGGTTGAAAACGAGCTTTAGCCTCGGATGGTCTCATTTTCATTGCAATGGCAAAATCCCAGTACCGCGCCATCCTAGATCGCGCCTCACCTAGCGAGGAGGAGTTTTTAGATGGCCGTCGAGCAGCGTACTGCGGGAGCGAGGTTTTCGAGAGACCTCGATTACAAATCGATTACTAGGGCGGTCCCAGACGCGCTCAGTTTGTAGCGTTTAGCGCGTATTACCGCGTCTTCGCTGGCTTCGCCCGTATGCTTTGGAAACGCTCACTCCTGAAGCAAAGCAGCTCGTTGCCATTCTTCGGAGAGTTAGCGAGATCCAATCGGGAGACCCGGATCCGGGGCGGCGGGGCCTGGAAGTGTGCGGACCTTGATCGGGCGACTGGCCTAATACGGGCCCCTGTCCGCCGTATGAAAGAAGGTCAGCCCAAACGCCGCCGCGCCAACGATCGCCCCGCGCAGAATCCTCGCTCATCCAGGGCTTGCGGTCGAGGTGCGGTCAGGCACGGAAGCAAATCGCAAAACTCCGGAAGCGACCCCGCACTCATCTCGATAATCCTCGACGCGAGCGAGTCGCTATCCGAAAGTGTCACGAAAGGCGCTGGTAAACTCCACGCTCCCTTCGTTTGACGAGGCCAGCGTCCGTCCAGCGACCAATTCCGGCATAGATGTCGGCCGGCCGCTTATATTTCAACGCCCCGACGCTCTGGAGATCGGAAGTCCTGAACTCCTTTGGCAGCTTGGCAAGTACTTGTCGCCAGTTGACCCTGCCTGAGCCGGCCGAGAGCCGCGTGGAGGGAGTTGGCGATACAGCAAGTCCAGTCAGCCTTGCCAATCGCATTTCTTCGTCATGCAGCTCTCGCAGTTCACTCTCGCGCGCAGAAATTTCACGGCGCAGATCTGCTAGCGTGGCGCGCGCTCGACGCTGAAATTGACGGAAGGCGGAAGGATAGGTCCGAGGCATTGTTTTCTCCCTCGCACTATCGTTCCCTTATTATCCAATATCCTGCCTTGCTTAGCACCATACCCGCAGGTGCCGTGTACGGTTCACTTCGACCAGCCGATGTCCTGAACGCGCTTCATTAACGTCATCCGGTCAAGCGAGTCTATCGGAAGTGCCGCGAACAGACTGATTCGCCGATCCACCACCTGGAGGAAAGCCTGCTTGCGGGCGACCGCGCATTTGGCCGCGACAATGAAGCGCGAGTTTCCCTGACGGCTCTTCTGCCCGCCCAGCGCTTATGTGGATTCGGTACGCGAGCTGACCTCGCAAATCTTAGAAAGGAACCATCACGTGCTCGCCGTATAGCGGACGCTCGGCAAAGCATCCATACCAGCTTCAACGCAAGGACTCGATGGCCGCCCGACCTCGATTCCAAAGTAACGGTATAGCGAAGCGCCCGCGTGGATATCAGCAATCGTGAATAAAATACTACTCATGGTTATCATATGGCAATACATGGTTTGAGTTATCACGACTCTGCTCTGACTAAGAAGCAGCCTCCCGGGGAGGGGAGGCTGCCTTTTGGATCGACCGGGCACCATGGCTATCCCCGGCTCGACCTTTGTCCAAGAACCAGCGTTTAAACCCCGCTTTTATTTGAGTAGTACCGGAGTGGTCGCGCCCGAAGTTGTGTCGGCCGGATTCGAATCAGGTATCGCGTTGGGTACTGACTGTTGGATGAAGTAGCAGGTGATTGCACCATTTCCGTCGAGCGACACGATCCACATCATGGCGAATCCTTTCAGCGGAACCTGCGACTCACCATTGACGTTGCTCCAGTTAACCAGCGGTATGAGCATCACGCGCGGGTCTCCCAGAGCATGGTTGTTGAAAGTTCCGCCCGGATAAGAATTCAGCCCCTCATTGATGCGATAGCTGACGCCGGTTCGGGTCGGACCGACGTTATTGCCGGGGTTGGTCAAAAGCAAATCTCCCACGGTGACCAGCCCTGAATAACCGTGCTCGATGTTGGATTCATATACACTATCGCCCGTCCCGCCCAGGGCGAGCGGCTGCCAGTTGCCTGCGCCGACCTGCCCTTCTTTCAGAATAATCTGACTGCCGAAACTCAGGTTCGTTCGGTAGTCGACACCAATCGGTATTAGCCCCGTGGCCGAGCGGATCGGAACGATCCCGGAGGTAGCCGTGGTTGTTACGCCACTTCCGCTGCTGCCCGAGCCGGAAGAGACTTGCGCATGCGCCGTGGATTCGCCCAATACTGCACAAAAGAAACAAGGTATATTCCTGGTCGCCTTGATTATTACTTCCTTGTTGTCTGGAGTTACCGTCACTGAGACGATCTCGCTGGCCTTGAGACCATTCGTCTCCGCATAGCTCGTCGCGGTCGATATAGCATTCGATGGGTAGCTCGGCAGGTATTCTCCGCCAGCGAGAACTGCGCTATCACTCGCGCATTGCATCTCCAGCTGGTTGAAGTAGAGATTCGCCACATCGAGCACGAGCGCCAACGAGCCCACTATCACTGGCAACGCTGCGACAATCACCAGCAGACTCTGCCCTCTTCGTTTGCCCTGGCTTAGTCGTTTCCACAATTTGTTCATGACACTTACCTCCTGGACGATACCGCCGCACTTAGTAACTTGAGCGATTCGGTTCGCGATTTTAATTTCAATCATCATTAGCCGGTCACCAATTCGGGGGCGGTTCCGTTGGCTGTTGAACCCGCGTTCCTCAGTCTCGGGCGCTTGAACGCCTCGCTGGTCCCGAGCGATGCCAGACGCGCCTTTTGTGCTTCTATCGCGGCCCGCAGGGCAACCTGAGCTTTCACCGTCCACTCGACACGATGCCTCTCTGGCGGATGGGACTCAGCATTCCCTCGTTGTCGGTCGCAAGCAGTTCCATCGCGCACTCCTTGCCGCCCCACATCCCCGCGCTGACCCGCCTCGGCGCCGCCGCCTCCGACGCGCTCACGTAGGGGTGCCAATACATTCCGCCGCTGCTCGGGCGACATCATGCGTAGGGCGACCGCCAGACTCTCCATCGGTCTTTCGCATAGCTTGATCCGCAGGCGACCCTGCTTAGGTGAGCCGTCCTGTTTCTTGTCCTGTGTTTCCATCGTCCCTTTTATCTCCTTCTCCTATTGGGCCGATTCGCCTAACGCCGGGTGGTCTGATCGGTCGCGGGGCTGGCTACGCAGATCGGGGGAACAATCGCCGCACAGGATGGCAATCGTGAGGCCTCCGATCCTCATATCGCGCCATCGCCCGTCTTTGGCCTTTTCGCGGGTGGTCGGCACCGGCTTACGGCAGACGTAGCAGCGCTGGTTCGTCGCGGTATCCAGCGCATCGTCGCCGAAGAGCTCGTGCTCTGCGCAGATGGGGGTATCACCGGATCTGAACTGCAAACGACGAGATGCACGAACCTTCGCCCGAGTGACCGAAAGCTCCTCTAAAACCTGCAGCATGATGACTTTTACTCCAGACGACTTATTTCGACTTAACGCTATCCGATTGACTCAGCAAATCACATGCCAAAGCGGTCTACATGATATTGGCAAGGTGATTCACATCATCATTCATCTTTAGATGACTCAAAGGTAGCAGCGCTGTGACAAACTGTTCGCCCCATCGTCCTCCATCGCACAGGACAAACTGACACCAGAGACCGTACAGATGATGCTCAACCCGCTGAAAAAGAGCGAGATGCCTGCAACCGCGAGTCAGGATGTCGGATTAGGCGCGCAGTTCAGCAAGCTTGACCTGATGTACTCGCAAATGACAATCAACAAGGGAGAATATGACGCTGCCAGAAAACGGTTAATCGACGAGCAGCTCGCTCCCTCCCAGCCGCCTGTGCAGGACCCGTCTCCTGTACAGGGCTCATCTGAGTTCTCGTACCAGCCTAGCGCACGCTCTTCCACGAGACTGGGCCTCTATATTCGCAGCGCGACCCTGCGAGTCCGACCCGAATCATCCTGTCCGAAGCGACGACGCTGTTTGCGTACTCCCATCGCTAAATCCATAGCGCGCGCCGGAGCAGCGCCGGGACGTACGCGGTTTTCCGGCGCTCACCTATGTTCCGTAGCGGCTCCGCGTCGAAAATCGATTGAGCGTTCTGGTAAACGGCAAGAATGAATCTTGTCCGTCGCCACGCCTTAGATATGACCGTACCGGAAATTAGTCGTACGCTTTGCGCTGCATCGCCATGCGGCGTTGTCAGATTTCGCGAAAACCTGTTGATCGTCGTTCCGGCCCCGGCTGGTTTTGTTGTTGTAACGAGGAGTAGAATTTTATTCGCCGCTAGATTCAGTTGCGGCACGCGCGTAAGACGGAATTTCAGAGTGACACAAAGTGTGGGACACGATGACCAACAACAATGAATCAATTTTGAAGAACGCAGACTTCGCTTATATGCAAAAGCGTATGCTGTGGATAAGTGTCGAGCGCCGCCGCGCCTTCAGCGATGAGTCGATTCAAGATCATGACGGCCGATGGCTGGCATCCAAGCTTTCAGAAGATGTTCCAGAAGGCGAATTTCGATTCTATTCAAATTCGGTGTGGGCACCAGAAGTGAAGATGGAAGTGCTTGAAGAACTCGGCTTAACAGGTGTGATTCCAACGTGAAAATTTCGAAATCGACCTAATATCGGAGTCGCTCCTGCGCTGAAGTCAGGCGAAAATCTGCCACGGCCGCCCGCGACCAGGCCGCCGACTGGTATGAATCGGTCGGGAAAGCGAAACGCGGAAGGCAAAAGCGCGCAGCCTAAAACAACTGCCTTCCGGTTTGGATCGGGCCATTGACTCACACTATCAGGATTATGAGACCCATAGTATATTTCGGCAGAACTGTGTTTGTCCTTAGGGCGTCAGTCAAATCAGATCATGCCCCGTCCTACCTCCCCGCTGTCATCCTACCCACGAAATCGGCCTAGCCGCCAGCGTTTGTTTCATGCGGTATCCATTTCAGTTGTTCTTACCATAGTCGCGATTCTTTCGGGCTGGGTAGTGTTTCATGGCTCGGTTGTAAACCGCCGAGCAGAGCTATTTTCTCCAGCAGCTCCTTCCCAAGCTCCGCTCGTCCGGGAGTGGCAAGCTCTTCGCTTTCGCTATTTTCTTCGATACGAGGAACCGATTTTCGACGTCGCAGTGTTTGTTGGAGGCTTGTTGCTGTTTGCGATGGGAGCATGGGTTCGACAGTTCTCTCGTCACTTAGCAGTCGCGCGACAAGCGCTACTCGCGCGATGGGCAAGGCAAGTCGAAGCTAAGGAGCTATTCAAGCTGGAAAATGAGCTTCGCACGCAGCGAATCCAGATCATAACGAGTGCCGCCCAGATCTTTGCGGGTGTCGCCCTCCTCGTCGGGATCTATTTCGCTTGGGCCAATTTGTTGACAACTCGGCAAGGGCAAATCACCGATCGTTTCATTCGTGCAATCGACCAATTAGGCGCTACTAACAAAGATGGCAAACCAGAGCGTGAAATCCGCCTCGGCGGTATCTATGGGTTGCAGCGTATTGCGGAGGAGTCACCTGAGAATTATCAGCCGATTAGAGATATCTTGAACGACTACATTCGACTTAACGCGCCTTGGACCTGGACCGGCGACTACAGCGCTCGAAAGCGGTCGCAAGCCGCGATACCGGCCATTCAATACCCTTTACATCCAGCAATCGACGTTCAGACCGCCCTCAACTTTCTAGCGCATCCAACCACGAAGCACGGCGCACGTTTCTTCTTTCCTGACCTTCCGGGCGTAGATTTGAGAGGCGCAAATCTCGGCGCGGCCGAGTTAAATGGCGCCAATCTGAACGGGGCACACCTAGAGGGCGCAATGATTGGTTCAGCGAAACTAGAGTTTGCGCAATTAAGGGGAACTCACCTTGAGGGTGCGTCATTAATGTATGCGAAAATGGATGAGGCATACTTGGGATTTTCACATTTAGACGGGGCAGACCTTAGAGGCGCGCGCCTGAATCACGCCTACATGTGGTCGGCCGATCTAGACGGCGCCTTCCTGAATGGCGCGCTTCTGCAAGATACGAACTTTGACAGCGTGTCGCTAAGGGGTGCCCATATAGGCGGCACAGATCTTGGTGAAGTATCAGATTTGACTCAGAAACAGGTCGATTCCGCGTACGGAAACACCAAAACCAAACTACCACGAGGAATCCACATGCCTGAGTGGTGGAGGAAGAGTGGCGATTCCGACGAATGGAGCGTTGGAATTTCTCAGTAGCGGTGTTGCAAGTGGGACTATGTTATTTAGCAGTGCAGCGAAGTCGGGGAGGTATAGCCGAGAGGTGTGGAAATAGAGAGCGCCCACGACTCCTTCGATTCCCGCTGTCCGCTTTCAATCGCCAGCACCACTTTGCGCCCGTCCCGCAAGGCTCCCACGATCACCAGCAGCGCGGCCTTGCTATCCTCAAGACCCGCTTTCACATAGAGACCATCGGCCCAGGCGTATACCA
>WNFA01027420.1_pt1 | contig 11009 bp, 12 predicted proteins | sample 5400481 | NCBI WGS metagenome assembly WNFA01 (sample SAMN13153340, study PRJNA577476) | soil metagenome | isolation source: 120 cm saprolite under Douglas fir tree site 2 hole 1 replicate 2 | place: USA:California | collected 2015-04-18 | reverse complement strand
AGCGCCTGCAACACCTCGACCGGCCAGTGCGACACCACCCCGCTGGTCAGCGCCCCCTGCGCAGATACCGACGGCAACGCCTGCACCACGGCAGGCTGCGAAGCAGATCCGAACGACGCCGGCCTCGGCATCTGCGTCCAGACCCACCTCGTCGACGTCTCGTGCGCGAGCACCACGACGACCAGCACGGCCGCCTCCACCACCTCCACCACCTCCACGACCACCCCGGGGAATCTCCCGCCGGATTGCAGCGCCGCGGCCGCCAACCCGGCCGTCCTCTGGCCGCCGAACCACCGCTTCGTGGACGTGTCCGTCGCCGGCGTGACGGACCCGGACGGCGACCCGGTCGCCATCACCGTGACGGGCATCACCCAGGACGAACCGGTCGACGCCGGGGGCGACGGCAACACCTGTCCCGACGCGAGCGGTATCGGTACGGCGACTGCCAGCGTCCGCAGCGAGCGCGACGGTGGTGGCGACGGGCGCGTCTACCACATCGGCTTCGTGGCAGACGACGGCCGGGGCGCGCAGTGCGCCGGGACCGTGACCGTGTGCGTTCCGCACGATCAGGGTCGGGGCATGGCGTGTGGAGATCAGGGGCCGCTGGTGGATGCGACGGAGCCGACCTGCACCGGGACGTGCGCGGACGGATGCGCCGTCGACCGGGACGTCGCGCGGACCGTCTGCCCGGGCGAGGACCTGCCGCCACCCCTGGCGGAGCGACTCACCGAGGCGCAGCAGCTCGCCTCCCGGGCGGCGGGAGCCAGCGACAGGCATCAGGCCAGGAGGCTGATGCGCAGGGGCGTCAAGGCACTGAAACAGGCGACCACGATCGCCGCCAGGGCCGCGAGGAAGGGGACGATATCACGGGCCTGCGCGGCGTCCGTCAGGATGGAGTTCGGTCACGCGAGGGTGGGGGCCGACCGCTGGCTCCGCTCGCGGTAGCCGCACGCGCTCGACCTCGTACCCGCGCTCCCGGAGGAGCGTGACCAGGCCGCGGTCCCCGAACATGTGAAACGTCCCTGTCGCGACGAACATCCTCCCGTCGCGGAGCCAGCGGACCAGCTGCTCGCACCAGGCCTCGTTTCGCCGGAAGAGGAGCCGCTCGGCGAGCGCGGGTTTGCGGCGGGCGAGCTTGCCGAACGCCTTCATGAGAGGGCGGTCGTCCTCGGTGAATCTGCTGGTCGAGCGGCGGCGTGCCGGGCCGGATGCCGGGCAGCGGCTTTCCCGGAGGGACCGCCAGGTGAACGACGGTGAGCGCCACGAACCAGGGCTCCAGGCGGTCGAGCAGTTCGGGCGCGATGCGGCCGCTGGTGGCCGTCGAGAGACGGGCCCAGGTCCGCTGGCGGAGGAGGGCGTGCAGCGACTCCTTTTCCGGAAGCTCGGCGCGGTGCACCGCCTGGAGCAGGAACGTCAGGTCGGCGTCGGTCGAGGTGTCGATCTCGAGGAACACGCGCTTCGCGTCGGCCAGCGCAGCGCGCCCTTCCTCGCCGAGCGCCGCGTCGAGGTCGAGGGGAAGATGCACCGTGCCGAAGAGGTGCGACCGCCGACCGTTCCACTCGACGCGCCAGAGTAGCGGCGCGCGGCGCCGCGAGAGCGCTGCCCCGGCGTCCGCAAGCGCAGGGGAGAGCGCGACCGCCAGCAGGGCGGCGGCGATGGTCGTTGGCCGCGGCGAGCGCAAGACGGCGGGACGCTAGGTGACGCGCCGGCCGCGGGTCAAGCGCCCATGGAGCCGTGGACACGGTCCCGCGCGACGGGGTAGACGGGGCCGATGCCGGACGCCAGCGGCTTCGTCGACGACCTCCGCGCGATGATCGACGCCGGCCGCGCCTTCGGCCGCCACCCGCTCTGGCTCCGCATCGCCGAGGGCCGTGTCCCGCGCTCCTCCCTCGCCCCGTTCGCCGTCCAGTTCTTTCTCCAGGTCCGCGAGTTCCCGCGCGCCGTGAGCGCGCTGCACTCGAGCTGTCCGGACGCGCAGGAGCGGATCGAGCTGGCGGAGAGCCTCTACGAGGAGGAGACCGGCCGCATCTCCGGCTGCGACGTCTCGCACCCCGAGCTCTTCGTCCGCTTCGGCGAGGGCGTCGGGGTTCCCCGGGACGCGATGGTGGACGGCGTGCCGCTCCCGGCGACCGCGGCGCTCATCGACTGGTTCGCGCGCTCGACCCGGGAGCACCCGTTCATCGAGGGCGCCGCGGCGACGAACCTGGCCGCCGAGGGGCAGGTGCCGGGCGCGTTCGCCCCCTTCGCGCGCGCGCTCGAGCGGCACTACGGGTGCACGCGCGACCAGGTCGCCTTCTGGGACGTGCACGAGCAAGCGGACCGCGAGCACAGCGCCGTCGGCGACCACATCGTCGTTCGCCTGGCGACCACGGCGCCGCTCCAGGCGGGCGTGCGGCGGGCGGTCGCGCGCTCGCTCGAGCTCTGGTGGCGGTTCTTCGACGGCATCGCCGCCGCCATCGACGCCGGCTGAACGGTGCACCATCTGCCGGCCCTGCTCCTGATCCTGGCGGCGCTCGTCGCCGCCGTCGTCGTGCTCGATCGCGCGCTGCCGCGGCCGATGTCGCGCGTGGCCTTTGCCGTCCAGCACGCGCTCGGCGGGCTCGCGAGCCGGTCGATCGCGATCCCCGGCCTCGACGTCGCCTATCTCGACGGCGGCAGCGGCGAGCCGCTCGTACTCGTGCACGGCATCGGCGCGGACAAGGACAACTTCGCGTCGATCGCGCCCTTCCTGCGCGGCATCGGCCGCATCATCGCGCTCGATCTTCCCGGCTTCGGCGAGAGCAGCAAGCCGGTCGACGCCGATTACTCGATCGAGGCCCAGGCCGAACGTCTCGGCCAGTTCCTCGACGCGCTCCATCTGCCGCGCGTCCATCTCGCCGGCAGCTCGATGGGCGGTGCGATCGTGCTCGGGTTCGCCCAGGAGCACCCCGAGCGCGTGCAGAGCCTGTGGCTGCTCGCGCCCGCCGGCGTCGGGGACGCGACGGAGTCGGAGATGTTCCGCCGTCATCGCGAGCTGGGCGAGTTTCCGCTGTTCGCGGAGACGCCGGAGCAGTACGCGGGCGTGATGAAGATCTGCTTCACGCGGCCGCCGTTCGTTCCGTACTGCGTGCGCCACCAGCTGGCGCTCGCCGCGGGCCGCAACTACGCGCTCCACACGCGCATCTTCCGCGACCTGATTGGCACGCCGTTCACGCTCGAGGGGGCCGTCGCCGGCCTCGCGACGCCGGCGCTCATCGTCTGGGGCGACCGGGACCGCGTGCTCGACGTCACGGGCGCGGAGATCCTGCATCGTGCGCTGCCGCGGTCGCAGCTCGCCATCATGCCGGGCATCGGCCATCTCCCGATGCTGGAGGTGCCGCGCCGGACGGCGGCGGACTACCGCGCCTTCCGTGCGTCGTTGGCGAGCAGCGCGCCTACCGTGCCATGCGCCGGGTGAACGCCTCGACCAGCGTCTGGTAGCCGGCGGGCAGCAGCCGCTGCATGAGGTCGACGGCGCGCGCGTCGCGGCCGACCAGCACGCGCCGGGTGTTGCGCCGGACGCCTCGCAGGATGATCCGCGCCGCCCGCTCGGGCGTGGCGACGAGCAGCGTGGCGAAGCGCGCCCGGCCGGTCTCCGCGTCCTTGCCGAGCAGCCCCGCGACGCTCTCGTCGATGCGCGCGGCCTGCGCGATGTTGGTCCGGACGCCCCCGGGATGCACGCAGGTCGCGGACACGGGCGCGCCGGCCATGTCCAGCTCCTGGCGCAGCGCCTCGGTGAAGCCGCGCACCGCGAACTTGGAGGCGTTGTACGCGCTCTGGGTGGGCAGGCTGATCAGCCCGAAGGCGCTGGAGATGTTGATCACGTGGCCCTCGCCGGCGGCCTTCAGGTGCGGCAGGAAAGCCTTGGTGCCATGGACCACGCCCCAGAAGTTGATGTCCATGATCCAGGCGAAGTCTTCGTAGCGGATGCCTTCGACGGTCGAGCCCAGCGCGACGCCCGCGTTGTTGAAGATAAGGTTGACCCGGCCATGGTCCTGCACCACCGCGTCAGCCCAGCGGTGGACCTGCTCGCGGCTACTGACGTCCACGCGCGCGGTCGTGACCTTCACTCCGTACCGGCCGGCCTGGCCGGCGCTCACGGCCAGCGCCTTCTCGTTCACGTCGGAGAGCGCGAGGTGGCACTTCTCCCTGGCCAGCTCGACGGCGAGCGCACGGCCGATGCCGGAACCGGCCCCGGTGATCGCTGCGACCTTGTCGGCGAAAGATCTCACGATCGGAGGCGCTCACCTAGCAGCAGAACATCGTGATGACTACACCCCCGTCCGCTGGCACACTTCCGGCGTGCGGCTGGCGGAGATCGTCGAGACGTCGGAGCAGGTGGCGGGAACGCGGTCCCGCCTGGAGAAGGTCGCGCGTCTCGCGGCGTGCATCGTGCGGTTGCCGCCGGCCCTCGTGGCGGTGGGCGCGTCCTACCTCGCGGGCGAGCTGCCGCAAGGAAGGCTGGGCGTGGGGTATGCAACGCTGGGTGCGCTGCGGGCGATCCCGGGAGCACCGGAGCCGACGCTCGAGCTGGCCGAGGTCGAGCGGACGTTCGCCGCGGTGAAGGCCGAGGCGGGCGCGGGATCGGCGGCGCGGCGGTCGGCGCTGCTCGCGGGCCTCATGGCGCGCGCGACGCCGCCGGAGCAGGAGTTCCTGGCGCGGCTGATGATCGGCGAGCTCCGGCAGGGGGCGCTCGAGGGGGTGCTGGTCGAGGCCCTGGCGCGCGCCTTTTCCGTCGGCCCCGACGCCGTGCGCCGGGCGGTGATGCTCGCGGGCGGCGTCTCCACGGTGGCGGCGGCGCTGGCCGCGGCGGGACCGGCGGGTCTCGCCCGCTTCGAGCTGCGCCTCTTCCAGCCCGTGCTGCCGATGCTCGCGGACACCGCGCCCGACATCGAGGCGGCGCTCGCGCGTCTGGGCGCGGCGGCCTTCGAGTACAAGCTCGACGGCGCGCGCGTGCAGGTGCACAAGGACGGCGACCGCGTCGAGGTCTACAGCCGCGCGCTGAACCGCGTCACGCCCGCGGTACCGGAGGTCGTCGAGCTGGTCGCGGCCATGCCGGCGCGGCGGCTCGTCCTCGATGGCGAGGCGGTCGCCTGCGCAGCCGATCGGCGGCCCCTGCCGTTCCAGGTCACGATGCGCCGCTTCGGCCGCAGGCTGGACGTGGCGAAGCTGCGGCAGGGGCTGCCGCTCGGCGTCTACTTCTTCGATGCGCTCCGCGTGGACGACGATACGCTCATCGATCGACCGCTCGGCGAGCGCTGGGAAGCGCTCGCGGCGTCGGCAGGAGGGCACGCCCTCGTCCCGCGCCTGGTCACCGCGCTGCCGGCGGCTGCCGACGCGTTCGCGGCACGCGCGCTCGCCGAGGGCCACGAGGGCGTGATGGCCAAGGCGCTCTCCGCGGCCTACAGCGCCGGCCGCCGCGGGCAGGGGTGGGTGAAGCTCAAGCCGGCCCACACGCTGGACCTCGTGGTGCTCGCCGCCGAGTGGGGCAGCGGCCGCCGTCGCGGCTGGCTGAGCAACCTCCATCTCGGCGCCGGCGATCCGGATACGGGGGGCTTCGTGATGCTGGGCAAGACGTTCAAGGGCATGACCGACGAGACCCTCCGCTGGCAGACCGAGGCGCTGCTGGCGCGCGAGATCGGACGCGAGGGCATCGTGGTCCACGTGCGGCCGGAGCTGGTGGCGGAGGTCGCGTTCAACGACGTGCAGGTGAGCCCGCAGTATCCCGGCGGCGTCACGCTGCGCTTCGCGCGGCTCAAGCGAGCGCCCGGAGGCTGCCGGTCAGCTGCTCGATCGTCCGCGGTCCGACGATGGGCGCCGTGACCGCCGGGTTGTGGAGCAGCCACGCGAGCGCGACGTCGGCCGGGTCCGCGCCGATCTCGCGACACAGGCCCTCGTACGTCTCGAGCTGAGCGCGACGCTTCTCGACGTTCTTCTGGATGCGCTCGCCCGCCCGGCGCCCCTGCTCGGCCTTGCGCAGCACGCCGCCGAGCAGGCCGCCCGCGAGCGGACTCCAGGGGATGACGCCCACGCCGAGCGCGCGACACGCCGGGATCACCTCCAGCTCGATCGTGCGCGCCGCGAGGTTGTAGAGGCTCTGCTCCGAGACGAGCCCGAGAAAATGGCGCGCGACGGCGGCCGCGTTCGCCTGCGCGATGTGCCAGGCGGCGAAGTTGCTGCTGCCGACGTAGAGGATCTTCCCCGCGGCGACCAGCTGCTCCATCGCCTGCCAGACCTCCTCCCAGGGCGCGTCCCGGTCGACGTGGTGCATCTGGTAGAGGTCGATGCGGTCGGTGCGCAGCCGGCGGAGACTCTCGTCGCAGGCGCGGCGGATGTGGTAGGCGGACAGCCCTCGGTCGTTGGGCCCGTCGCCCATCTTGCCGTAGACCTTCGTCGCCAGGACGACGCGCTCGCGCCGGCCGCCGCCTTGCGCGAGCCAGCGGCCGACGATCTGCTCCGTGACGCCCTCGCCGCTCTTCCACCCGTAGACGTTCGCCGTGTCGAAGAAGTTGATGCCCGCCTCGAGCGCGCGGTCCATGATCGCGAAGCTGTCCGCCTCGCTCGTTTGCGGGCCGAAGTTCATGGTGCCGAGGCAGAGGCGGCTCACGCGGAGGCCGGTGCGGCCGAGGCGTGCGTACTGCATGGCGGCCGTCTACCACGCGTGGTCGCCTGTTGACAGTGCGAAGTGATCCGTGGGAGCGACGGATCACGGACGTGACCGCGATCCCGCGGTAGGGGGCGAGGGGCGCCTCCCCAACGGGGTGACCTACCTCTCCGCATGGGCTATCCCTTCCCGGCATGAAGGTCCGTGTCGGCCTCGGGCTCGCCAACTTCCCGTTCTCGGACGCGCGCGCCTTCTGGCGCTGGATCGATCGCTGCGAGGACTCGACGGTCGACTCGATCTGGCAGACCGACCGGCTCGTCTCTTCCATCCCGCAGCTCGAGTCGATGACCACCATGGCCGCGCTCGCGGGTGCCACCCGGCGCCTCAAGTTCGGCATGAACGTGACCGTCGTTGCCTTCCGCGACCCGCTCGTCCTCGCCCGTGAATGCGCGACCATCGACTTCCTCTCCGGCGGCCGGCTGCTGCCCGCCTTCGGCGTCGGTCCCGACATCGCGCCCGAGTGGCAGGCGACCGGCCGCACGCCCAAGGGCCGCGGGTCGCAGAGCGACGAGGCGCTCGAGATCATGGCGCGGCTCTGGACGGGCGAGCGCGTCACCTACGAGGGCAAGACCTACCGGTACCGCGACGTCCAGATCGCTCCGCTCCCGGCGCAGCAGCCGTTGCCCCTCTGGATCGGCGGGCGGAGCGCAGCCGCCATTCGGCGCACGGCGCGGCTCGGGACGGGATGGCTCGGTGGCGTCGAGTCGCCCGAGCAGGTGGCGCCCGTCGTCGCCGCGATCAAGGCGGAGTCGGCCGCCGCGGGACGGCCGATCGACCCCGACCACTACGGCGCCGCGTTCGGCTTTCGCTTCGGCAGGTGGGACGAGCCGATCGTCGAGCGGACGTCGCGAGTGCTCGCGGCACTGGCGCAGACGAGCGACCCGCGCCGGCACGTCGCCGTGGGCGGCGCAGCAGAGATCCTCGCGCGCATCGAGGAGTTCGAGACGGCCGGGGTCTCGAAGTTCGTGCTCCGGCCGATTGCACGCGGCGACGACGAGATGCTTGCCCAGACCGAGCACCTCGTCCGCGAGGTGCTGCCGCACGTGCACGGCGCCTGACGTCGGGCGCCGGCACGTGCCGCAACGCCGCTCAGCTCTGCTTGAAGACCTCGGCGCCGCGCTTCCCGAGCTCTTCCGGCGCGACGTCCTCGATGTGGGTGGCGATCCCCCAGCGCACGCCGAACGGGTCGCTCACGGACCCGAAGCGGTCGCCCCAGAACATGTCGGTCACCGGCATGGTCGCCTGCGCCCCCGCGGCGATCGCGCGCTGGACGACCGCGTCGACGTTCGGCACGTAGAGGTAGAGGCTCGCTGAGGTCACGGGCTCCCGCATCACCTCGCTCAGCATCACGATGGAGTCCCCGATCTGAAGCTCGGCGTGCGCGATCTTGCCGTCGGGCGTCGGCATCCGGAAGCGCTCCTCGGCGCCGAACGCTTGCTTGTAGAACTCGACCGCCCGATGAGCGTCCTTGAGGACCAGGGACGGCGTCACCGTGCGGTAGCCAGCCGGAACGAAATTCACCTTGGGCATGTCGCTCTCCTTTCCCGGCCGGCACTGTCCGTGTGCCGGCCCGCGAACGAAACCGGCAGAACGCTCGGCATCACCACTCTGCGCAATCCGCCCAGTTCCGCACGCCGATGAAGTCGAGCTTTCCCAAGTCGACCCCGTTGTGCCGCAGGATGGCGTAGGCCGTGGTCACGTGGAAATAGAAGTTCGGGACCGCAACTCGTATCAAGTAGTGATCTCCTCGGACCGATTTGCCCTGCATCCACGGGGGAGCGACGCGACGTTCCTCGGCGCCGCCGAAGTCGGCCACCTTGAAGGCGTCGAGAAACGCCACGCACGCCTGAATTCGTGCGCGCAACTCGGTGATCGTCTTCTCGGTGTCGGGGTGAGGTGGAGCCTGCTGCTCTGCAAGATAGGCGGCCGTGAACTTCGCGGTATCACATCCGGATTGAACCTGCCGAACGAGTGCGTACTGATCCGGCGCCAGCCGGGCGTGCACCAGCGCGTCGGGATCGAAGTTCCTTTTCTGCGCGTACGCAACTCCCGCGTGCAGCCACTGGTCGAGGTTCTTCAGCATCCTGGAAAATTGAGAGACCGTCTCGAACGTACGCATGCGAATTCTGTCTCCTTTCTCGGCAGGCACCGTGTGCCGGCCTTGTCCAGCTCGAGCGCCGGGGGAATCCCCGCCGCCGAGATGACGCGTGTGCGAGCGTGATCGGAACCTAGCACCGATCGCGCGGCAACCGAGCACCGCCTCCTGACAGCGTGGTGTCAGGAGAGTCGTTTCTTTTGATCGGTCGGGGCGCGCTTCGCAGGAGGTCACGCCAAAGATGGGTCCGCCCGATCGCGTCTAGCGTCTCTCCTCTTCCGCCTTCGCCACGCTCGCGGCGGTCTGGCCGAACAGCGCCTTTCGCGCCTCGTCGTCGAGCGGCGCGCTGCGGCGGAGCTCCTGGCCGACCGCGCGACCCTTCTGCACGGCAGGCCGGCCGCCGACCGCGTCCCACCAGCGGGCGACGTGGGGGAAGTCGGCGAGCACCCGCCGGCCCTGGAACTCGGGGAAGACCCACGGCCAGGTCGCCATGTCGGCGATCGAGTACTCGCCCGCGAGGTAGGGGCGGTCGACCAGCCGCCGCTCGAGGACGCCGAGGAGGCGGTTCGCCTCGTTGGTGAAGCGCTCGACGGCGTAGGGGACCTTCTCGGCCGCGTAGTTCGCGAAGTGGTTCAGCTGCCCGGCGACGGGGCCCAGGTTCGCGACCTGCCAGGCGAGCCACTGGAGCACGTCGTAGCGGCCGCGCACGTCGCGTGGCAGGAAGCGACCGGCCTTCTCCGCCAGGTACTGCAGGATCGCGGCGCTCTCGAAGATCGCGAGCGGGTCGCCGCCGCCCGGCGGATCGTGGTCGACGATCGCGGGCATGCGGTTGTTCGGTGACAGCTTCAGGAACGCCGGCGAGAACTGCTCGCCCCGCCCGATGTTCACGGGCTTCACGGTGTACGGGAGCCCGCACTCCTCGAGCATGATGCTGATCTTCCAGCCGTTCGGCGTGGGCCAGTAGTGGAGGTCGACCATGGGTTGCACGTACCCCGCGTGCCCGGCTCTGGCAACAGCCCCGACCCGGCTGCGCGTGCCGGCGAGATCAGCCTCGAGGCCCGGCGGACAAAGCCCTCCGCCCGCCGGGCCGTAGCGGGACTGATTCTAGAACTCGCGGCAGTTGAGCCCCGAGTTCGTCGCCTTGCAGTCCGAGATCCGCCTTGCAGTCCGAGATCGTATCCATGCGCACGACCCCGGCGTTGTGCGTGAGCGTCAGCTTCACGGGAGCCGTGAACGGGCCGTCGATCGCGATCCGATTGAACCTCAGCTTGAACTTGAACACCGAGGGCGACTTCTTGAACGGCTTGAAGTCCGCGCGGAAGGACGAGCTCCCGACGCTGTCCTCGCACCGTATGCGACCCGCGCCGTTGCTCGTGCAGGTCGTGAACGTGTGCGTCTGATCGAGGGTCCCGCTGTCCTGGACCCGGGCCGTGACCGGCGGCGGGGCGCTGAAGGGCGGCGGCGTGTTGAAGTCGCCCTGCACCCGGATGCTGCCGTTACCGGCCGCGGGCGCTGACTCCTGGCGCAGCCGCGCCCGGGTGAGGTTCAAGTTCCCGGGAATCGTGGTCGTCGTGGTCGTGGTCGCGGGCACCGTGATGGTGGTGGTCGTCGGGAGCAGCGTGCTGCTCGTGGTGGTCGTCGACGTGGTGGTGGTCGGGGCCGCAGTGGTGGTCGTTGTGGTCGCCGCCACGGTGGTGGTGTGGTCGGGGCCACAGTGGTGGTCGTCGTGGTCGCCACCACGGTGGTGGTCGTTGTGGTCGCCACCACGGTGGTGGTCGTTGTGGTCGCCACCACGGTGGTGGTCGTTGTGGTCGGGGCCGCGGTGGTGGTCGTCGTGGTCGGGGCCGCGGTGGTGGTCGTCGTGGTGGTGGTCGTGGTCGTCGTAGTCGGATCGAAGTCGTACGTCACGCAGGTGCTGTCCGAGGCGACCGTCACGTTGTCGGTGTTTCCGATGAAGTTGTCCCAGGCGCCAGCGCCGCAGCCGGCGGAGACCCGGAACCCGCCGTCGCCCATCGGCGTGTTGACGATGGTCGCGTCGGGAAAGCACGTGAGGTAGTCGGCGATCGACTTGACGTCGGTCCCTGGGCCGGCGCCGCAGAAGTTGTTGTTCGACCACCAGCCCCCGTGGAGCGCGTCCCACGTCTGCCACGTGTTCAGGGCAACACTGGGCTGCGGGTTCGGGGGGAAGAAGGTCGCGTCCTGGTAGACCGGCACGAAGAATATGTGGTCGTC
>WNFA01009069.1_pt1 | contig 11009 bp, 6 predicted proteins | sample 5400481 | NCBI WGS metagenome assembly WNFA01 (sample SAMN13153340, study PRJNA577476) | soil metagenome | isolation source: 120 cm saprolite under Douglas fir tree site 2 hole 1 replicate 2 | place: USA:California | collected 2015-04-18 | reverse complement strand
GCGCCGCGACCGGAGCGTTCCCGGCCTGAAACGTGAACTCGGGCAGGTCCACCTGAGGCAGAATGAGAATGATGGCGAACAACGCCAATTCGAAAATGAGTAGCGACAACCGCCAGCGCTTCATGGAGGCCAACCCAACCAATCAGAAATTACTAGGCCGGATTGCCCTCTGTCAATCGAAGGTTGTAGTCGACAGTAAGTCAGTTCGAAAGAAGCGCCTGCAGCCAGTACATGTCACAGGGGTGGGCAGGCCCTCGGGCCTGGGTGCGACCGCCGCCCCCGCACCTCGAAAGGCCAGCGCGGCGCTGCGCGAAAGGATAGTTGGTGTAATCGTCTGATTTCGACAACTATGTGAGATTGTGCCTAGCGCGGACCTGGTTGCTGTAGAATGGGTTGGTATTTGAGGCTGTATATGGTGCTGCGCCTCCTCTGCCTGGCATGTTTGATTTCCGTCCCCCTCCTTTCTCTGAGCCAAGAATCAGGCAAAGCAAAGCCATGCGTCCCAGTTACGAAGCCACCAGAGGCGGTCTCCAAAGCGGGCATCATTTACGTGGTAGGCGACGTACACAAGCCCATGGGCGTGTCAATGAAGGATACCGGTCCCATTACGGTGCTGAAGGCACTGGCGACCGCGGAAGGGGCGAACCCGACCGCTGGCCTGAACCATGCCAAGATCATACGGAAAGGCGAAAATGGCACTACTGAGGTTCCGGTAGACATTAAGCAGATCATGCAGGCGAAAGCTCCGGACGTGACGCTGCAGGCCGATGACATCCTGTTCGTTCCCCGCAGCGTCGGCAAGAGTGCCCGCAAACCGCAGTACGAGGACTTCTACGACGTTCCCCCATCTGACCCGCTGCAAGGTCCTACTCCGATCTATATCCGATAAATTGCTTTCTCATGAAGTCAGAGCTTTGGGGTAGCTGGCGTAACATCGCCATTACCCCAACGCTCGGGGTGAGCCTTACAGACGCTTATTTCCCTTTCGGCTGCTTTGACAGGACCGCCACCTTTGATGTCACCACCTGTCCCTTTTCCATCCCTCCTGCGATTACCAGGCCCTCCGGTATCACCAGCAGCCCGCGATGATCCATAGTTGGGTTCGGAGTATTCGCGATGATGGTTTCCCACTTCCCGCTGCGCAAGCTGAAGGCAAAGGTCACCGGAGACGGCTCCGACAGCACGCCGTTGTATCCGATTCCGTTGTAGTTGTAGGGATTATCGGTGCCGCCGGAAAAGTAAATCGTCCGGTCTTTCTCCGAGCCCCCGGCGGCGATACGGTAGCGCGCGCTTCCGGGATGGTTGGGCAACTTGCTCCACTGAATTTTCGCGGGATCATGATGGTCGATCTTGCCCATCCAGCATTCCTCGGAAGCAACGTACCTGGGCTGATCTCCCGCCGGATTCTTGCGCGCGCCGTCCACATACACAATGGTGTCGCCTACCAGCGCCCCGGCGTGCCCGAATACTGGCGTCCCGGAAATGGGGGTGGCCTTGGACCAGATATTCTTCTGCGCATCGTACAGCTGGACGTCGCGCACCGCTTCTTTCTTTGACCACCCGCTTACCAGGTAGATGTAGCGGTCGCGATAAACCCCGGCGACGGAATCGTCTACCGGCACGGGGATGTCTTCCGCCCGGAACCAGCGATCGCCCAGCGGCTCGTACACATTGACGTCGGGCACGGTGGTCTCGCCGCCCTGCCCATCCACGACATATCCGCCGAAAAGAAAAATATGTTCGCGCGCCCCTACCGCTACCGCGGCGATGCGCCCCGCCGTTCCCGGAACCGAATGCACTTCCGACCATTTGCCGGTGTCCGGATCCAGCGAGTAGGCGGCATTGGAAGCCGCATCCCAGGTCTTTTTCGCCCCCATCCCCATCATGGAGAACAGCAGCAGCGATCCGCGAGTCTTCACGCTGGCTACTGCATTGTCAGAAACCGGGGCGGGTAGAGGTTCGAATTTCGGCAGCGGCGCGGCGAACAGGAGCCCGGCTAATGCGATCAAGAGAACAAGTCCGAGGTGCTTTTTCATCGCTGACGATTCTAGAGCCCATCGCGAAAACAAGCCACTAAGCGTTCGGGTGAAATGTGGATACTACGTTATGTGTGGTCCCGACCACTGCGCCCAGAATTTCGTTATGGCTCCTGGTCGCGATCATCGCCAGGATATGGGGCAACCGCCTTACCCGAGGAGATTGTGTAAGCCACCGACGCAACGCCGTCTGCTGAAGCGCCACGCGAATTGCACCATCCCCAGCGAAACGTTACGATTCGAAACTGTGCTAATCACGCGCCCAAAATATTCGGTGAGCGCAACTCGCCTGATCATGATGCTGCTGTTGCTGGCTCCCCGCGGTAGCGTCTGGGCACAGGCACCGACTGTTCAGTCCCTCCTGCGAAACGCCCAGGCCGCTTTGGACGCCGACGACTATGCCCGAGCCGCCGCCAGTTTCGAACGCGCCCGGCAAATCGCTCCAGACAGTCTGGAAGCCAACCGCGGTCTGGTGCTGAGCTATCTCCAGTTGGGCCGTTTGACCGAGGCCGCAAGAATCGGAGAGGAATCGGTCGCCCGCTGGCCGCGCGACGCACAACTGCAGCATTGGCTCGGTCTCGCCTATTTCAAAGCTGGACAAACTTGCAGCCCTCGCACGCTATGGCTCACGTGCTGCTGGGGCGGACCTATCAAAATACCAATCGCACCTTGCAGGCGATCGAGCAGTTTCAGACCGCTTTGCGGACCGATCCCAACACGCCGCTCGGGCACTATCATCTGGGATTTGCCTACGCCAGTCTGGGGCGAAATCAGGAGGCTATTACCGAGTACCGCAAAGAGTTGGTCCGGTCGCCGGACAATCCGCAGCTTCGCTACCAGCTTGGGCATTGCCTGCTGGAAGCTGGCGAATTAAAGGACGCGCTCATCCATCTGAAGCGGGCCACGGAACTCGACCCCGCCAATCCGGACTGTGCATACGACCTGGGCAAGGCGTTGCTGCTTGACGGCAACGCCGAAGCGGCCGCGCCCGCACTGCAGCGCGCAATTGCACTGAAACCCGGCGACCCCAGCCCACACTACCAACTGGCTCGCGCCCTTCAGAAAATGGGAAAGACCGAACAGGCACGCCAGGAATGGCAGCGCTTCGCGGAACTGAAAAAAGCCCAACCGGAAGTAGGAGGCATGGCCACGGGCCGAACTCAGTGAACGGAACCGCTCGATTCCAGCCGCGAAGCGGCGACAGATTGCAGCCCCGGGCGCAAGCCCGGGGTGATAGCGAGAAAAGAGCGAGCCCCGAAGGGGCGAAAGACAGATCCTCGCGCACCCACTTTAGCGCTTCATTCAACGGTCGATTTAAGTTGACGGAATGCGCGTCCCGACTATTCTTTCGCCCTTTCAGGGCTATGCCGTCCCCCACGTTTTACCCCGGGCTTGCGCCCGGGGCTCCATTCTTTCGGCGCTTCGCGGCTGCCCTCAGTTGCGATCCATTTGTTTGGAAAAACTCGAGTTGCAACTCATACTGCGATAGGGGAGCAAAATCTTTTCTCTACGCCCTCTTCGCGGGCACCATGATCGTGGCCGGCCTTTTTGCCGACCCCGCAACCGCCCAACATCGAGCCGCACCCTCCAGCGGCGTATCCTTCACGGATGTCACGCGCGCCTCCGGCATCGACTTCCATCTCACCTGCGGAGGCCCGGAGAAACGTTACATCATGGAATCCATGTGTGGCGGCGTTGCCGTCTTTGACTACGACAACGACGGATGGATGGACATCTTCCTGGTGAATGGTTCGAGCCTGGAAGATGTCCGGGCCGGCAAGTGCCATCCCGGCAAGCTGTACCGCAACAATCACGACGGTACTTTCACCGACGTCACCGCGAAGGCGGGAATCACGCATTGCGGCTGGGGCTTCGGCGTTGCCGTGGGCGACTACAACAACGACGGATGGGAAGACCTCTACATCACGTATCTCGACGGCGCCGTGCTCTACCACAACAATGGCGACGGCTCGTTCACCGACGTCACCGCCAAAGCTGGCGTCGGAAATACCGGCCGCTGGGGTACAAGCGCTGCCTTCGGCGATTACGACAACGATGGCAATCTCGATCTCTATGTCGCCAATTACGTGGATCTAGACCTCAATCATCTGCCCGAATTCGGACAAGGACCTTTCTGCACGTATCGCGGGATTCCGGTCTCCTGCGGCCCGCGCGGACTCAAAGGCGGCCGCGACCGCCTTTACCACAACAACGGAGACGGCACTTTCACCAACGTTACCGAAAAGCTCAACATCGATCCCGGAAGCTACTACGGACTGGGCGTGCTCTGGCTGGATTATGACCTTGACGGATGTCTCGATCTCTACGTGGCCAACGACTCTTCGCCCAGCCTGCTCTATCACAATGACTGCAAGGGCAACTTTACCGAAGTCGGCGCGGAGGCGGGAGCGGCCTATAGCGCGGATGGACGTGAACAGGCCGGCATGGGCATCGACTCCGCGGACTACGACCACGATGGCTGGCCTGACATCGTCAAGACCAATTTCTCCGACGACACCAACAACCTCTATCACAACGACCACAACGGCCAATTCACCGATCTTCAGGGAAGTACGGGGTTTGGGCCGGTCAGCGTCCCTTTCCTCGGTTTTGGGGTAAAGTTCCTCGATTTTGACAACGACGGCAGGAAGGATATTTTCGTCGCCAACGGACACGTCAACCCGCAGGTAGACCAGCACTCTTTCGGTGTGACCTATGCCGAGCGGCCGCTGTTGTTCCGCAATCTGCAGACCGGAAAGTTTGCCGAGATCGGTCTCGGCGCTGGAGCCCCCCTGGCGCGACGCTACGTGGCCCGCGGGACTGCCACCGCCGACTTCCTCAACAATGGAAGCGAAGACGTGGTGATCACGGTCCTGGACGGCTCTCCGGTTCTTTTGCGCAACCAGTCAGCCAGGAAAGGACACTGGCTACGCATCAAGGCGGTAGGCAAGAAGTCCAATCGCGACGGATTCGGCGCCCGCGTCGAGGTCACAGCAGGCAGTCTGAAGCAAACCGCCGAGGTACGCGCCAACAGCAGCTTCGAGTCCGCCAGCGACCCCCGTCTCCATTTCGGCCTGGGGACCGCCATCCGAATAGATTCCATTACCGTCCGCTGGCCATCGGGCACACTGGACAAACTGGGCAGTCAGGCAGTCGATCAGGAGCTGGTGATCGAAGAAGGAACCGGTCGGGTAAGCCGCGGCAAGCCATGAACTGGGGCTTGAACGGCCAGTTTGGTGTCCATGACAAATTCGTGACCATCCATAACAAATAGTCACACCATCGGCAAAGCCACGCCAAATGACTGACTTCACAATATTCCAAATTCTGTAGTGCTGTTGAGCTGCGCCTACTGTTCATCATAGCCGGAGACGCAGGACTGTCGGCTAAGTGATTGAAGCTCCTGTCCCAACGGTTTTGGAGCGCAACGTGCCAGTACCCTAGCAGGTTCCTGTCCGGATACAGCATTTCTAGGTCCGGGGAAACGGCTGGGATTTTTCCAGAGGAATCAAGAAGTTAGCTTTAACGGGCCTTGACAGTTTCTGTCTATCGCACATGCGATCACGAACTTTCGCGGGACGCCCGTTGATCGAGCCGAGACGCCAAGCTGGTTCTATCGTTTGCGTTGAACAATATCTCCCATCACGTGAGAGGGTAGGTCAATGAAGAGACTGCAATTCTGCCTCGTGCTGTTGTCGTTGCTGGCGCTATCACTGGGCGCATTTGCGCAGATCCAGAATGGCCAGTTCACTGGAACCGTAACCGATCCGTCGGGCGCGGCAATCGCCGACGCAAAGGTGACGGTTACCAACGTGGGCACCAATCTGTCGGTCGTCACAACCACCAGCCAAACCGGCTCTTATGTGGCCAGAGAACTTCCCGTGGGCACGTACAGGATCACGGCCGAGGCCTCGGGATTCAAGACCACGACGAATACCGATCTGGCCCTCAACGCGGGGACCATCCAGCGCGTTGATTTCAAGATGACTCTAGGCCAAACCCGTGAAGTGATTGAAGTTACCGGCGAAGCTCGCACCGTAAACACTGAGGACTCGAAACTGGCCTCCACCGTGACGTCAGACCAGGTGGCGAATCTGCCTCTGAATGGCCGGAATATCTATGACTTGATGCAGCTGGCGCCGGGAGCGGTGAACGTGCGCGGCGTGCTGTCTGAGAATGGCGCCAACACCGTAGTCAACGGCCTGCGCGAAGATTTCAACGGCTTCCTGATCAACGGAGCCTCGAACAAAGGCCTAAGCGGCGGCGCGGTCAACCAGCCGATCGAAGACACGGTGCAGGAATTCCAGGAGTTGACCCTGAACATGTCAGCCCAGTATGGCAACAGCGCCGGATCGGTGACCAACCTGGTGACCAAGGCGGGCACGAACAGCTACCACGGCAGCGCCTGGGAGTTCAATCGCAATGACGTCTATGACGCCAACTCATTCTTCCTGAATCATCAAGGCGTGGACCGGCAGGCACTGCGCTTCAACCAGTTCGGGGGAACCTTCGGCGGACCGATCATCAAAGACAAGCTGTTCTTCTTCCTGTCATATCAGGGAGACCACTTCCGTGAGTCGGCTCCGCCCAGCACCTTGATCGTCGAGTCACCCGAGTTCGAGCAGGCAGTGATTTCCGCCTTGCCGAATTCAGCCGCAGCTCTTTTGTATAGCAACTTCAAACCCACTCATCCCGGCGCGCCGGTTACCGATCTCACTGGTTACCTGGGCACCGGTTCCGGGTCCGGATTCGCGGCTTTTAGCGACTATTTGTGTTCCAACAACAGCACCCCGCTAATCGCCAGCCGAATCGCTGCCGTGATTGGTGTGACGGCAGCGGACAACACGGCTCTGGCCGCTGCCGGCTGCCCTACCCTGCCCATCCAGGCAGGCACTTTCCCGCGCACCGGTGTCCCGTTCCAGTTAAGCGCAATTTCCTTCAACGGTTCCCAGAACCAGAACAACGTATCGGAGGGAAACCTTTTCAACGGCTGGGAAGGTTCGGCTCGGCTGGATTACAACTTCAGCGCAAAGGATCGTCTGTTTGTGCAGATGAATTGGAACCGGCTGAATGACAGCTTCGGTTTTCCCAACACCGTGAGTCAAAGTAATGGCCGCGGCGCGGCGTTCCTCAATCCCGTCATTCAGAAGTTTCCCAACGGCCAGATCAGCTACATCCATACTTTCAGTCCCGCGGTGTTGAACGAGTTCCGGGCGGGATATACCTTAAACGAAACCGGAGACGTCTCAGTGGCTACGCCGGGTGTCCCGGACTTGCGCTTCGACGACGGCACCATGGGATTCGGTTCGTACGCCGGCTATCCGCAGACGTTCCACGAAAACATCTACACCTATTCCGATATGGTCTCGATCTCCCACGGCAAGCACAGCCTGAAGGCAGGAGTGGACTTCCGCCGGAATCTTGAGAACAGCGAGTTCAACGTAGCCCGCCCGTCGTACTACTTCTTCGATCCGCTTTTCTTTGCCGCCGACAGTCCTTACACGCAGACCGCCGGAGTCGATCCGGGCATCCTTAGCGGGACACCCGGCCACCTCGCCAGTAATTTCCGGCACTGGCGCAATGTGGAGATGGGCGCTTACTTCCAGGATGACTGGAAGGTTACCCGTAACCTCACCCTGAACCTGGGAATTCGCTACGATCTTTACACCCGGCACACGGAACTCAATAACCAGGTCACTACATTCATTGTCGGTCCGGGTTCTCAGAGCATCGACAACATTTCGACCGGCGCGGGCTTTATCCAGAGCGCCAGCATCCCCAGTGGGCTGCCAGGCTGCGACACGCCGGCAGAGACGGCGCAGGCGCAGATCGCGGGTGTTTGCGGTCCGGGCGGATTTACCACGGCCAAGAGCCTGGGCAAGGGAGATCACAACAACGTCGGGCCTCGAGTCGGCTTTGCCTGGGACATGTTTGGCGACGGCAAGTCGTCTCTGCGCGGCGGCTTCGGCGTATCCTACGAGGGTACGTTGTATAACCCGCTCTCCAACTCACGCTGGAACCTGCCTTACTACTCCTTTAACTCCGCCACCAGTTCCATCAACGGCGGTTCCGATACCGTGATCTACGGGCCCTACGCCTGCAACCCCACCTGCGCGCCGGACACAACGGCAATTCCGACCTTCACCGGTCCAGCCACCAACCCGAACCAGGGTGTGGGAGCGCAAGCCACTGGCAATTTGACGGGCTGGGACGCCAGCAATCCCAATACGGCGTTCCTGACCGGAATTGTCTATCCGCAGGGAATCCGGGATCCCTACGTGTACAACTACTTCCTTGGGTTCCAGCGGGAAATCATGCCCAAACTGGTTGTGGAAGCCAACTACGCCGGGACGACCGGACATAAGTTGTTCCGCGCCGAAAACGTCAACCGCATTCCTGGCGGCCGGTTACCGGAAGGGTCCTGCGTAACCGACACTTTTGGCAGACAGCTATGCGGCCAGGTCAACGCCACCAATCCACTCGGACGGCTCAATCCTAACTTTGGAACGTTACGCGTCTGGGAAAACGTTTCGAACTCCAACTACAACTCGCTCCAGTTGTCGGTGAAGAAGCAGGCCGCTCACGGCGTGACGTTCAACATGAACTACACCTATAGTCACGCCATTGACGAGGGTTCAACCTGGCACAGCGGCGCCACCAGCTCTAACGGTCCAGCCGCCGGCGAAGGTTACACTACCGACGTCACTCAGCCTGCCTTGGACCGCGGCAACTCGATCTTTGACGTTCGCCAGCGGTTGGTAGGCAACTATGTGCTTGAACTGCCCTGGTACCGCTCGCAACAGGGGATCCTGGGCCACATCCTGGGGGGCTGGAGCAATATCGGTGTGATCTCCTGGCAGACGGGGGCGCACTGGGAGCCGTTCCGGGCCTCAAGCCGCAAGCTGCTCAACTCAGCCGGGACCACCTGCACCGCAGCCGATGTGAATGCGGGTGACTGCACCAACCACGGTGGCGACTACAACCTGGATGGCGTGGCAAACGACCGTCCGAACTCGAGCGTCTCGGGCTTTAGTGGCGCCACCCACGATCAGTGGGCAGACGGCTTTTTCCTGGCGCCGACTCCCGCCAACATCACCTTCTCGGCTCCTTGCCTGGGCTGTGTGAGTAATCTGGGCCGCAATACCTTCGTTGGGCCCAGCTTCGTAGGCTGGGACACTTCGGTGCACAAGAAGATCAAGGTCACCGAACGAGTAAACATGGAGTTCCGCGCGGAAGCGTTCAACACGCTCAACCACACGAACTTCCAGCTGCCGGGTGCGCATAGTGCAACCAACAATCGCATCACCAGCGGCAACTTCGGCCAGTCTGGGTCTGCTTTCAATCCCCGGCAAATGCAGTTGGGATTGAAGATCTCGTTCTAGCCTTAGACCCTTCGCCAGACTGGGGTCTGCTCCGGACAAACGGAGCAGACCCCTTTGTTATTATTAGCAACAATCCAGGTAGGGGCGAATGCTGCACGGGCGAACAGCACCGACACTGCTTTGCGCGATCCTCATTGCCCTACTTCACGCTTCCTTCCCGGGACAAATTTCCGCACAGGCCGCTGGGAGCATTGTTGGCCGTGTGCGAATTGTCCCAGGGAACGAGATCAAATCGCCAATCCTGGTCACTCTGAGCAGTCGCGGTGCAATGGTCAACTCGGTCTACACCGACAGCGAAGGGAACTTCGGGTTCAGCGGACTTCCTGCAAACCTCTACCACCTCGTGATCAACGAGGAAGGCTACTTGCCGGTGCAGGAAGATGTGTCGGTTGATCCGGTGACCACGTCGATGAAGATTTTGACCATCAATCTGGTTCCAAGCGAAGCCAAGCCAAGGTCTACGCCGCCGATCAAAGGCGGCAACACCCGTCTCGCCGACTCTAACCAGTACGCGCAGCAGATCCCCAAGGGGGCGCGTAAGGAATTCAACAGAGGGGTGCGGTCTGACAAGGATGGCAAATCCGACGATGCCATTCGGTACTACCAGAAAGCCATTGAACTGGCGCCAGAGTTCTACGAAGCTCGCAACAATCTGGGATCAGACCTGCTGGCCAAGTCTCGTTTCCCGGAGGCGCAACAGCAGTTCGAGCAAGTAATCAAAGTGAATCCCAGCGACGCCGCCGCGTACTTCAACCTGGGCAATCTTTTCCTGCTCATGCAACAGTTCGATCAAGGTCAACACTGGGTCGAGCAAGGTCTGACCAAGCAGCCCGACTCAGCCTTCGGGCACTTTCTGCAAGGATCGCTCTATGCTCGGAGTGGCAAGCCCGACCAGGCGGAAGCAGCGTTAAGAAGATGCCTCGAACTCGACCCCATCATGTCCAAGGCGCACCTGGCCCTGGTGAACCTCTACATGCAGCAACGGCGAAGCGACGATGCCGCCTCCGAGCTCAAGGCCTTCCTGAAGGCCTTCCCGGACGACCCTTTTGCTCCTCGCGCCAAACAGGTTCTTCAGAAGCTGGAACCCTCCAGCGCCGCTGCCAAACCCCAGTAATCCACTTTTCAAAGCCGGCTTAAGGATGTGGCGCCAATTGGCAGAATCTTGATTCCAGTCTGCACGCCACCGCATACTCCGCCCGCGCCGCCTGGACCTGATTCAATCTCTGGTATGCATAGCCCAGATTCAGATGGGCCTCCGCCAGCTGCGGGTCCAGCTTTATGGCTTTCTTGAAGGTCTCGACTGCTTTGGCCAACCGGTTGGTGTGACCGTAGGAAATGCCGAGAAAGTTGTACAGCGGAGCATCGTTGACGCCCAGCTCGGCCGCTTTGGCCAAGTGGTCCGCGGCCTGGGCATAATTTTTCTGCTGGAAGTAGAGCAGTCCCAGGTCGCGGCGCAGCGGGGCAAAGCTCCCTTGAATAGATACGGCCTTCTCGTAGTCCACGATGGCCGCGTTCTTGTCGGTCTTGGACTCGATGAGACCCAGTTGATACCAGGCCCGGTAGTTCGCCGGGTTTACCTTCAACGCGTTTC
>WNFA01010237.1_pt1 | contig 11011 bp, 7 predicted proteins | sample 5400481 | NCBI WGS metagenome assembly WNFA01 (sample SAMN13153340, study PRJNA577476) | soil metagenome | isolation source: 120 cm saprolite under Douglas fir tree site 2 hole 1 replicate 2 | place: USA:California | collected 2015-04-18 | reverse complement strand
ATCGGCGACGGGCCAGCGTTCCAGCGCTGTGGCGAAGGCATCCTGCAATGCGTCTTCGGCGAGATCGAAATCGCCGACCAGGCGGATCAGCGTTGCCAGCGCCCGACCCGTCTCGTCACGGAATATTTTTTCGATCTCGACCGGAGTCATGCGATTCCATCTTTCACCTATTCGTCATTCCGGCGCGTCCCAACGGGTCCGCGCAAAGCGCGGCCCGATGACAGGCTCGGCACGAGAACCCGTCTTGGCGCCGGGAATGCGCGCGGCCATGGCGAGCGCGGCATCGAGATCCTTGGCTTCGACCAGATAGTAACCGGCGAGCTGCTCGCGCGTCTCAGCGAACGGACCATCCGTCGTCAACGTCTTGCCGTCGCGAACGCGCACGGTGGTCGCGGTCGTCGTCGGCTGTAGTGCGTCGCCGGCCTTGAAATTGCCGCTCTGGATAATGGACTGGGTGAACACACCGTATTCCTCGGTCATTTTCTTGCCCGCTGCGGCGTCCATTTTTCCGGACTCGGCTTCGTTTTGATAGATCATCAACAAATACTGCATTTCGTTAACTCCTGTTGACCGGCGCCATTCGCCGACACCCAGTCGAACGGGCCAACCGCAAAACGACATCTTCAGGATAATTTATTTTAACAGGCCTCGCGGGTTTTATCGCCTTGACGCGGCGACATTGAGCCTCCATGCCTTTGGCGTCAGTCGGCCGGACGGCCGCTCCTGCTACGGTCGAAAGGCTGCGGGAGAGGAAAGTCCGGGCTCCATCGACATACGGTGCCGGATAACGTCCGGCGGGGGCAACCCCAGGGACAGTGCCACAGAGAATGAACCGCTTCCCCCACCCCTAAAGGGAGGGGGCGAGCAAGGGTGAAAAGGTGCGGTAAGAGCGCACCGCGGGTCCGGCAACGGAAACGGCATGGCAAACCACACCGGGAGCAAGACCGAATAGGGACGGCAACGCGGGCTCGTTCGCGAAAGCGAAAACACCGCAGGGCGATGTCAGGCTCGCCGTCCGGGTAGGTTGCTCGAGGCAACGTGCAAACGTTGTCCCAGAGGAATGGCCGTCACGTATCGTTTGCGCAAGCAGGCGGTGCCCTACAAAACCCGGCTTACAGGCTGGCTGATATCTTTGAAAATGAGGGGTTCGGCGCAACACGCCGGACCCCTCGCCAATTTTGCAACCGTCATTCCGGGGCGAAACTCCCCGCTGGGTGGATTCTTTCAAAAGGGCGAATGGCGAGTAGCGAATAGAAAAAGTATCGATAGGGAGCGGCTTACTATTCGCTATTCGCTACTCCCTATTCGCCACTCTCGTCATATCGAATCTTCTCCAGCAGCGCCATCAGCGCTTCCGGCGCGGTGACGTTCGGCGCATGGCTGGCATCGATTTCGTAATAGCGCCAGCCGGGCTCGCTCTTGGCGCGCGCGGCAAATGGAGCGAAGGTGTCCGCGGGGGCGATGCGGGTGGCGTAGATATAGCTGCTCGGCAGCGTCGGCTCGCCGCCGTGCAGCGCAAGCTTCATCTCAAAACATTTGATCGGCATAGGGACGCGGCGCCCGGTCAGCCACTCGACATCGGCTGGCGGCGTATCGGGCGGCGTCGGATTGGGCGGCACCCGCCAGCCGTCGCCGGCCTTCGCGAGTCCCAGCATCCATTGCCGCGCCGGCTCGTTCAGGTCCAGCAGAGATTGTCCGTCCTTCGGCACGAACGCATCGAGGTAGATCAATTGCGAAATACGGTCGCGCGCGCGGTCGGCGACGCCGGTGGCAACCATGCCCCCATAGCTGTGGCCGATCAGGATGATGTCGCGCAGGTCTTCATATTTGATAACGTTGAGGATGTCGCGGATGTGGGTTTCGAGATCGATCGAAGGGTTCGCCAGATGCGCCCGCTCGCCAAGCCCGGTGTAGGTCGGCGTGACCAGGCGATGCCCCGCCGCGGCCATCAGCGGATGCATCTTCTTCCACGCCCATCCTGCCGACCATGCACCGTGGCAGACGAGAAAGGTTGCTCCCATGATGGTTTCCTTGTTGGCGGCGGACTGAAGCCTTTCTTCGATATTACCGACGGATCGCTTGATGTAAACGTCACCTGACAACCCAGAGACCGTCATTCCGGGGCGCATCGAAGATGCGAACCTCAGATGTGCGATTGCACATCGGGGAATCTCGAGTTTCCGGGTTCGCTCGTTTCACTCGCGCCCCGGAATGACGAAGGTATCTCGAAGTAAATGATGAGCGCATTCGCGTTGGTGCTTCTTGTTCTCGGCGCGCTCGCCGGCGGCTTCGTGTCCGGCCTTGCCGGCTTCGGGACCGCGCTGATGGCGCTCGGAGTCTGGCTCTACGTGGTGCCGCCTTCGATCGCGGTGCCGCTGGTCCTGATCTGTTCCGTTCTCGGGCAGACCTCCACGCTGCCGTCGTTTTGGCGGTCAATCGACTTCAAGCTGGTCTGGCCATTCCTGATCGGCGGCCTCGCCGGCGTGCCGCTCGGTACCCTGTTGATCGCTCATGCCGACCCCCGCATATTCAAATTGGGCGTCGGCGTGCTGATGCTGGTGTTTCCAGCGGCGCTCTATTTCAACCGCACCCCGATGGCGCTGAGGTTCGGCGGCCGATTGGCAGACGCCACAATCGGATTTGCAGGCGGGATTCTGGGCGGCCTCGCCGGTCTATCCGGCCCGCTTCCGATATTGTGGGCAAGCGTGCGAGGCTGGGGCAAGGATGAACGGCGCGGCGTTTTTCAAACCTTCAACTGGACCGTGCTGTCGGCCGCGCTGTGCCTGCAGGCGGGGACCGGGTTCATCACCGGGCAGGTGGTTTGGCTCGCGTTGCTTGTCCTGCCGGCGACGCTGTTCGGCGCCTGGCTCGGCGCACGGACTTATCGCGTGTTAAGCGATCGGAATTTCCACGACGTCGTTCTTGGCCTGTTGTTTCTGTCAGGCGTCGGTCTCGTCTGGAGTGGCCTCGGGTTGCGGTAGCCTTGCATGGCCACGCGGAGCGTGCGAAAGCTGTACGCGCGCGCGAACCGGCTACCTCAGACACCATGCCTTCCCCTAAATTGTCTCCTGAACATCTGGGTCTGTTGCTGGGTTTCATCGGCATGGCCATCTTCGGCGGAACGCTGCCCGCGACGCGCCTTGCGGTTTCGGGATTCGATCCGTTTGCGCTCACGGCGCTTCGCACCGCGATCGCCGGGCTGTGCGCGTTGACCTTGCTGCTGGTGCTGCGACGGCCGCTGCCGCCGCGCCGACTGTGGTTCCAGCTCGCGATCGCGATGCTGTGCGTGAGCATCCTGTTTCCGTTCCTGATGGCGCTGGCGGTGCAGATCGTCGATGCTTCGCATGGCGGCGTGGTGCTGGGGATTCTCCCGATCGCCACCGCGCTGGTCGCCGTCGCCATTACCCATGAGCGGCCAAAACCGCTGTTCTGGGTCGCGTCCGTCGCCGGCGCGTCGCTGGTGATCGCGTTCGCGCTGCGCCAGGGCGGCGGCGCGCTCTCCGCCGGCGATCTGCAGCTGTTCGCCGCGGTCGCCATCGCGGCGATTGGTTTTACCTTCTCCGGACGGCTCACCGCTGAGATGCCGGGATGGGAGGTCATCAGCTGGGTGCAGGTGATCGCGCTGCCGATCTCACTGCCCGCGGCTGCGCTGACCCTGCCGGCGGATCTCACGGACATCGCCTTGAAGCCGTGGCTTGCGCTGCTCTACGTCGCGGTGTTCTCGCAGTGGATCGGGTTTTTCGCGTGGAATGCCGGCATGGCGATGGGCGGCATCGCGCGCGTATCGCAAGTGCAACTGCTGCAGCCATTCATCACTTTTGCGCTCGCGGCATTGTTCAACGACGAGACGATTACACTGCAAATCCTGCTGTTCGCCGCGGCCGTCGTCGCCACCGTGGCGATCGGCACACGCACGCGGGTTCGGAAAACGCCGGTCGTTCAGCGTTCACCTTGAGCGCCGTCGGGCTGACGCATCAGCCCGCCAACGGACTGGAAGATCGATTTGCCGGTCGGTGCCGGTCTTCGCAAACAGCCGCTGCAGATAGGTTTTGGCAGAGTCGCGCATACGCCTCTTCACGCGCCGACAAGGTGCACGGCATGGCACATCCTCCGATCTGAGGATGGCCGCGGGTTGATGCGCGACCATCTCCAGTTCGAAGGATGGAGTCGTAGCCTCAGAACGCGGCGCGGACGCCGCCCTTGGCGGTGATGATGCGGCTCTGGTCGGACATCGCGATGCCCTCCACCGCGCCGAACACCGCGACGTTGGTGTTGACGTGATAGTCGAAGCCCGCGCCGGCCACCCAGCCGACCGTGCTGCCCTTGCCCGGCGTTGCAAACGCCAGGTTCTGACCGATCAGCACGGCGTTGACATTGGTGTCGCCCGCCCGCTGCAGCGCGATCACGCCGCCATGCAGATTGGTCTTCAGGCTGTGGTCGCCGCCGAAGAAGGTCGTCACCCTGGACACGTCGAGTTCGCCGCGCTCCTCGAAATCCTGCAGCGTGCGGCTGCCGATCCTCAAGCCCTGCGCCGAACCGGTCTCATTGTAGCCGTCGAAGAAGCCTGCGACATAGCGCACCCGCGCCGTCGGCGTCAGCACATAGCCGTTGCCGATATCCTGGCGGAAGCCGTAGGCCACCTCCGGGCTGATGTACCAGCCGTTGTAGCTGGCGTTCGCCCGCTCCATACCGCCGGCCGCGAGGTTGTTGAGCACCAGCCGGTCCGACTTGTTCGACGCGTTGCCGCCCTGCAGGGTAAAATCGAAAAAGTGCGAGGCCCATTCGAAGCGGCTGTAGGCGCCGGCGAACACGTAATCGGTGTTGACCGTCTGCGAGCTCAAATCGACCGACAGTGAACCGCTGCCGCCGCCGATGAAGGCGCCGACCAGCCAGTCCGGCCGCACCTTGCGGTCGATGCCGATGGCGCCGCCAAATGCCGTCGAGGTCGCGCGCAAGGTTTCGTTGGTTGCGTCCTGGGTGCGCTGGCCGCCAAAGCTGTTGGCCCACACCGTGATCGGCGCCGGGCTCAACCAGCCGGAAACCCTGGCCGGCGCTTTCGCGAACGGCCCACTGCTGTTGACCTCCGGCGCGTAGCTCATCGCCATCATCGCGCCATTGGAAGACGGCGACACGCCGTTGAGACGGCCCTGCACCAATGACGATACCCCACTCGTAAAATCCATCAGGGTGCGGTCGGCCTGCGCCAGCGCGGTCGGATCCAGCGTCGCGAGTTGATTGCCGGCCTGCACCAAGGGACCGTTGAAACCGCCGCCGGAGAACGTGGTGTTCAACTTGCCGTGGAAGTTGATGAGCGTCGGCAGTTCGGCGGCGGTCGTCAGCGACGATACCTTGCTGCTCGGCGCGACGGCGACGACATTCACGGTGTCATTGCCAACTACCGCGACGTCGCCCATGTCGACGATGCCGACGATCTTTGAGCCCGACAACAGCGTTAGCGTGTCGGCCGCAGCCGACAGTTTGATTGCTGTGCCGCTGGCGCCCGCAGTGCTGACGATGGCGCCGGCATTGACGATGGTGCTGCCAATGCCGCCAACGCCGCCGGCCTGAATGGCGATATTGCCCGAGATCGTGCCGGTGCGCATGTTGGCCAAGGCGGCGGTGTCAAAGGCGTGGATCGCGATGCCGCTCGTGCCCGTTGCTTCGATTGTTTTGGCATTCGAGATGACATTGACGGTGTTGGCCAGGATAGCGTTGCCGTCCGTGCCCGTCGCTTCGATGGTGCCGGCATTGTTGTTGATATTTGCCGTCGTGGTCTGGATGCCGAATTTGTCGCCCTTGATGACGCCGGAACTGGAATTGTTCACGGTGGCGGCGATTTCCTCTTCGATGGCGATGCCGCCCGCGGCGAGTGCTTGTATCGTGCCGGAGTTGGCGGTGATGTTGACGGTGCCGCCAGCAATGGCGGCCTGGCCCCGGGCCGTCGCCGTGACCGTGCCGGCGTTGTTGAGATTGAGGGTGCTAGCGGTGATGCCGTTGACGCCCGAGATCACGGCGGCGCTGGTGCTGGTGCTGATATTGTTTACAGTGAGATTGGCAGCTTGGTCAGCAAAATTGGGAGCATCGACACCAGCCTGATTTGTACCCGTGATGGCGCCGGAATTGTTGACAGTCCCCCCCGTACCGAGCACGATACCCGAACGGTCTCCCGTCACCGTCGCACCGGCGTTGATATAGTAGGTATTGTTGTTGTCGTTGATGGTGCCGTAGCCGTTGAGGTGATCCGGACTGCTATTTTTGGTGTCGCCCGTGCAGGCAACATTCGGGTTGTTGCTGGCCGTCGATGGTGGGAGGCAGGCCGCCTGCGCCTGCCCGACCGCTGCGAACGGCGCGATCAGCAGCGCCAGCATCATGGCGTGTCGCCGCAACATCAGCTTCGGGCCGGCCACATGCATTTTTGCCAACACGCCGGATTTTTCGCCAACGCTGGCGCGAGCCAACACTTTCAAGGCAACCTCCGTCCGAGACGATTCACGTTCGGACGTAGTCATGCGGGAAAGCTCAGGGTGCGCGCGTCAACCGGCGGGTTGATCCGGCGCCGAATGGCGGCTCCGCGAGGCGGATGGTCCCGCAGCGTTGCACGATGGCAACGGTCATGTCGTCCCGGCGAACCAACGGGTCCGGCTATTGCCGGCCCGATGGCAGGCTCTGGGACCCATAACCACCAGCGTTTGTTGTTGTGCCGAGGCGTCGGCTCCGTTTTTCAATTGCAACTCCACGGCGTATGGGTCCCGGCGTTCGCCGGGACGACGCTGATCTTGGAGTTCACGCCTGGGAGCCTGCTCTCAGGGGACTTGCCGCAGCGGACTTGTGTGGGTGGCGACCAGTTTGACGAGGTCGGTCTGCCGGTTGGTGCCGGTCTTCGCAAACAGACGCTGCAGATGGGTTTTGACGGTGGCTTCCGCAATGCCGACGACTTCGGCAATCGCCGCAATGCCGCCAACCTCGCTCACCGCCGCGAGCACGCGCAGTTCGCTCGGCGTCAGTCGGTAGAGCTTCGACATGGTCTCCATCGATGACGGTGTTTCAAGCGAAGCCTGGTGAACGAACACCGCCGCCACGGCGGAATGGACTATTCCGGCATGCTGCCTCGCCCCCGAGGTGAGCGGCAGAATGTGGGCAAGCCAGGGTTCCCCTGGCGGCGAAGAGAGCGGAACCGCGACCCCATTTGCTCCGACCGCTGCGTCCCCATCACGGGCCAACGCGATGACATCCGGCAGCGTCGTCCCTACCTTCGGATCGACGGTCGTCAGCACACGATTTCTTTGACAAAGGATATTTCCCTCGTCGAGCATGATCTCTCCGGATCTGTTGGCAAATACGATGCGGGCACCTGCATCGACGAGAAAGACACCGGCAGCGAGGCCACTCAACGTATCTGCGAATGCCGTGTTCTCCGCCGCGTTGAGGTCAAGCACGTTTCCGATCAGCACTGCCCGGCGGATGTGCGGAACGATAAGGCGCATACGCCGGCGCGTTTCATCGTCGACAATCCCGTGACGTTGGTAGCGAAACACCCCGAACAGTGCCGCGCTGGTTACCGATTTATCGAGCACCGCCGATACCAAATCCACCAGGCCCTGTGGGTGAACCCACTCCTTGTAAAATCGCGTTTCCAGGAACTCGCTGTACGGCATGAAATCCGCTATTGCGATCGGTTGCCCGACATCAGCAAAGTAATGGCCTGTTGTGGCAGGGTCGAGGTCTACATATTTTTCGAAATAGAGTTGCCGATAGTACGGGTCGACGCCGGACTCGTAATAGACAAAGCCGTTCCCGGCCGTCGGGTTTTTGGAAAAGATGGCCGCCGCCGAGCCGCCAACGAATTCCGCCGACCTTCTCAACACGTCGGACCACAGGGCCCGGTCGAGCGTCGTGTCGTAGATGGTTCCGATCAGATCTGATAGGATTTCTGCTCATCCATTCAGCTAATATTGCATTGGCCAGAGGGGGGCGCATCAATCGATCAGTTGATGCGGTGCTTGCGCGCCTGAGACAGATCACGAAATCCAGAGCCTTTTCCGTTCCGGTCGAATCGGAACGGGGCTCCATTTTCTTGTTGGCCCGCAACTCGTCCCCGAACCGCGCGGTCGGGATACGCTGGAGTCTGATTCAACCAAGTTGAATCGGACTCCAGCGTATCTTTTTGTTTGAGCATGATCTTTTCGGAAAACCGGTTTCCACTTTTCCGGATCATGCTCTCGCGGTTCAGGGCTGGTATCAGCCCGCCAACGGACTGGAAAATCCGGCGGCGAGTTTGACGAGATCGGCCTGGCGACTGGCTCCGGTCTTGGAGAACACACGGTGCAAATGGGTTTTGACCGTTGTTTCCGCGACACCCAAAGCTGCCGCCGTCTCCGGCACGCCGCCGATCTCGACGATGGAAAGCAGCACACGCAGCTCCGCCGGCGTCAGTTCGAAATGGCGCGCGACGAGTTCGCCGACGGGGTTGTCCAGCGCCACCTTTCGGACGAACAAGGCGGCGACGGCCTTGTAGGCGATGCCGGTGGCGGCCCGAGCCGCCGCTGTCAACGGCAACACGTGCATGACGTAACGTTCGCCGTCCTGCGCGGTCAGAGGCAGGGCGGCGCCCTTGCCGCCCGGCGCGCCGCCACCATCGGCGACAATTTCGCGCAAAGTCCGATTGCCCTGCGCGCTGCCGGCGACGAGTTGCCCGCCGATGGAGCGCAGAAAATCGTTCGCCCGCAGCATTTCATCGCCGGCCACATTGGCATGCATTATCCGGCAGCCGGCATCGACGAGGAATATTGCGGCGCTGAGACCATCCAGCGTGTCGGCAAATGTCGCGGCTTCGGATTGCCTGAGATCGATTGCCTTGTTGATGAGCAGCGCCCGGCGGACATGCGGTGCAATCAGCGCGATCCGCCGTCGCATTTCATCGTCGAGCATTTGCGCGCCCGGCAGAACCGTAAGCAGAACCGCGCAATTCGAGCTCGGTTTTTCGAGCACCACGTTGGCAACGTCGACACAGCCTTGTGGCCGCAACCACTCCTGATAGAAGGGTCCCCGGCGGTATTCGTCATAGCGCACGAGATCCGGAATGCTCACGACTTGCCCCAGCGACGGCAAGGTCGTGAGAGGATCGAATCTGGAATGGGTGTCCGCATAAAGCTGGATGTAATGAGGATCCACACCGCAATAATGATGCGTAAGCCCAAATTGGCTCATCGTATCCTTCGAGATGAGTCCGCAAGCCCGGCTTCCGATGAAATCGTTGATACTGACGACGACATCATTCCACAATGCGGGTTCAAGAGCCGCGTCATAGATTTCCTCGATGAGATCGGGAAGTTTTCGGGTTCCGTGCATAGGGCTGATCCGTCGCGTATTTGGCCAAGTAGCGTCTCACTGAGCGGCCTCATCCTCCGATCGGAGGATAAAACAATTAAGCCGCCACGGTAGATGGGTCTGTCGGCGGCATTTGAGGTTCATCGCTATCCGCCAAGTATGTTTGGCTAACCCCAAAATGAGGTCGCTATTCCCGGTTCGCGTCGGAACCTGTCATCGGACCGGCCCGCCATCGGGTGCGCATTCGCGCGACCCGTTGGCGCGAACCCGCCGGATGCGCTCCGATGACCTGCCGCCTACTCCGCCGCCGAAACGCGGCCGAATTCCGTCGCCTGGCGTTCGAACAGCCCGCGATAGATCCCTCCGGTTCGGGTGGCGAGCGCGGCGTGGGTGCCCTGCTCGACGATCTCGCCGCGGTCGAACACCAGAATGCGATCGAGGCTGCGCACCGTCGACAGCCGGTGCGCGATCACGATCGAGGTGCGGCCCTTCATCAAGCGTTCCATCGCCTGCTGGATCAGGGCTTCCGACTCGGAATCCAGGCTCGAGGTCGCCTCGTCGAGGATCAGCACCGGGGCGTCGGCGAGAAACGCCCGCGCCAGCGCCACGCGTTGCCGCTCGCCGCCCGACAGTTTCACGCCGCGTTCGCCGACCAGCGTGCCATAGCCTTTCGGCAGCCGCAGGATGAACTCATGCGCATTGGCGAGCCGCGCGGCCTGCTCGATCGAAGCCGTGCTGGCGCCCGGCCGGCCGTAGGCGATGTTCTCGGCCAATGATCGGTGAAACAGGATCGGATCCTGCTGCACGATGGCGATCTGGCTGCGCAGCGAATACTGCGTCGCCTTCGCAATGTCCTGACCGTCGATCAGGATTCGTCCGCCACTGACATCGTAAAGCCGCTGCACCAGCTTGACGAAGGTGGTCTTGCCGGAGCCGGAGCGGCCGACCAGGCCGACGCGTTCGCCGGCGCGGATATCCACGGACAGGCCGTCATACAGCGCAACGCGATGGCCGCCGTAGTGGAAGGTCACATCCTCGAACACGATGCGTCCGCCGTGGACATTGATCGGCGACGCGCCGGCGACATCGGCAATGCCGATCGCCTCGTCGTGGATCGCGACCAGCTCCTCCATGTCGTTGACCGAGCGTTGCAGGTTGTTGATGTGCATGCCGACATCGCGCAAATAGGCGTGGATGATGTAGTAGCTGGTCAGCACATAGGTGACGTCGCCCGGCGAGGCGCGACCCGCGATCCACAGCAACAACGCGCCGCCGACCACGGAGCCGCGGACGCAGAGCAGCACCGCGAGCTGCGCGGTACTGGTGTAATTGTAGCGCAGCCAGGTCCGGCGCACGCGCGTGCGCCACCGGCTGATGACGCGCGCCAGCCGCGCGTCCTCGCGCGCTTCGGCGCCGAACGATTTCACCACCGCGTTGCAGGTCAAGGCATCGGCCAGCGTGCCGCCGACCTTGGTGTCCCAGGCGTTGGAGATGCGCGCCGCCGGCGCGATATAGCGCGTCGAGAACACCACCGTCATCGACACGTAGATCAGCGCGCCCACCGCAATCACGAGGCCGAGCGAAGACCAGTGCAGGCCGAGCAGGATCATCGATCCCAGCAGCACCGCCAGCGATGGCAGCAGCGCCATCAGAATGGTGTCGTTGAGCAGATCGAGCGCCCACA
>WNFA01005059.1_pt1 | contig 11013 bp, 13 predicted proteins | sample 5400481 | NCBI WGS metagenome assembly WNFA01 (sample SAMN13153340, study PRJNA577476) | soil metagenome | isolation source: 120 cm saprolite under Douglas fir tree site 2 hole 1 replicate 2 | place: USA:California | collected 2015-04-18 | reverse complement strand
GCCCTTGCGCCAGGCGGATTGGCAGGGCTACCTCGACTGGGCCGTGCTCTGTTTCCGTCTCGCCACGAGCCTCGTGCAGGACAACACACAGATTCACACGCACCTGTGTTACTCGAAGTTTGACGATATCATTCAGGATATTGCCCGCATGGATGCCGACGTAGCCTTGATCGAAGCCTCGCGTTCTCAATTCGAGCTGCTAGAGGCCCTCGTCACCTATCGCTACCCAAATGACATGGGTCTTGGCATCTATGATGTCCACTCGCCGCGCGTGCCGATCACGCAGGAATTGGTCGGGGAACTGCAGCGTATTCTCCAGGTCCTCCCCCCTGAGCGAATATGGGTCAATCCTGACTGCGGACTGAAAACACGACGTTGGGAGGAAATACGCCCAGCGCTCGCCCATTTGGTCGAGGCAGCGCACTCCCTCCGCTCCTCGCTGGTCACAACGGTGTAAAAGCGCTATGGTCTTTTTAGTAGTAGTAGGGTATGTGAACGCGCAAGTGCTTGCTGTTGTCATTCAGACTATGGAAGCCAGTCTTCGAGTGATGAGTTCCATGTTTTCGCATCTTCCCCTGTGGAGGGGAGATCATTGTTATATCGCTGCTCAGGCCGATTTCCTGCATCATCACATCGACCCGGCACACCTGAATGTAGGAACGACCTGTCTGATGACATGCAGTATGAGCCGACGTCGGGCTATCACCACACGTTCTGTTGAAGCACATCATTCTCCAACACCGGAAACTCTGTCACGCGCAAGTTGGTACTCCCATAGGGAATCAATGTTAGATCTTCCAACGGCTCGCTTGAGCGTACCGGGCTTTCGGGGAGTTCGCCTGCCGCATGATGCTCCATGGTCCAGGTGGGCAGGCGCCTCCCTTGCATTTTTATGCTGACTGGCGCATTTTCTGGCGCGAAAGGAGTCCCACTGAGCGCATGTGACATGAAGACACAGGCCTGCTCTGGATGTGCTCTATCAAGCTCAAGCGCATAATTCCAGGGGCTTTTCGGGTAAACTTCCCAATCGGCATGCGGGAGTTCGCCTCCGATCTGCCGCCAGTCCTCCTCGATGTTGAGGGCATAGACCAGTGGCCCCCGTTCAATAGCGACACTGTTGTGATAGCGTGCCTGTGTCCTGATTGCCATAGGCAGATGGAGCGCAACATCTTGCCGTCCGCTCCATTCCCGTTCCATCCGATAAAACGTCCCTGCTCGCGCCTCCTGACGCTCTCCCTGCTCAAGCTGGACCGTTGCTCCTTCGGCCCATCCTGGAATGCGCAACAGGAGGGGGAAATGGACAGGACGGTCAGTGGAAATACGCAGGTGGATGTCTTCCTCAAACGGATAGGTGGTCAGCACTTCAACGCGCACAGCTGCACCAGCAATATCGGTGGTGATCACGCATGGAGCATAGACCAGCGCAACCAGGCCATCATCGGGGGTACGCATCCAGAGGTGACTGGCACATTTGGGCCAGCCCTGGTGCATATTGGCGGTACAACAGCCATAGTTTGGTGCCAGGCCAAAGATGTTGGCATCAGGGCCATTGGTGGTATAGACACGATCTTCGGCCACCACGCAGAGCACTTGATTGGCCTGCTGATCATATTGATGCGCCCACATATCTGGCTTAAACGTGGCAGGCAAGGCATTAAAGGCGATGCGTTCCAGCCGATCAGCAAAGGGGATCTCACCGAGGATCGTGAGTAGGGTTTCGAGCGAGAACATAGACTCGACAACGGCGCATAATTCTGTGCCTTGTGAAGGGTTCTTCCCGGCAAGCACTTCATCGCCGGTAAAGACGCCTGTCGCCTGCCCGTGATAGGTATCCAGCGTAGCAAGCAAGAGGTGGACGCCCTGGCGATCATGCAGGTCATGGGAGAGGCGATACCAGACCGCGGGATATTTGATGGCCATCGCGTTGTTCACGACATGGCTCTGAAATGTCCATTGGTGCTGCCTGGTGGTGTAAGGAAAATCCTGATAGAGTGCCAGCCAATCAAAGCTCTGCTGACGAACGGTCTGAGCAAAGTCGAGGAGCCAGGCTTCACCGGTGCGCTCGTAGAGCCAGTACACGCTCAGAGCAAGCTCGGTACTGCGCAGCATGGCCCACGAAGTCAACGGTTGCTGTGCGAGCAAAGCCCGCAGTTTCTGCATACATCGCTCTATGGCCGCGATGACATGGTGATCGCCCGTGGCCTCCTGGTACTGGGTCATCGCCTTGAGGAGCACAAAGACAGGCCAGGGATCGTATGGATAGCCATAGTTCGCATCCTGGAAAGGACCCAGCCAGCCATCGGATTGCTGGTGATGGAGGATAGAGGTGATCCAATGCTGTGCCTTCTGTTTCAGCCGTTCGTCATCCAGGAGAAAGGCTAATGGAACCAGACCATCCAACCAGTAGGGGCCGCGCTCCCATCCTTCGCCCTTTCCTCCAATCCACGCGCTGTCGGCAAGATCAGGCCAGAACTCATCAAGGTGACCGGTCAATCCATCGGCCTGGATGCGCAACTGTGTGCTCAACCATCCCGCTGGACGAATGCTCCCTAGCGGCAGCGTCGTAAAAGCATTTTCAACCAGTCCACGAGTGGATTTCGTTTGTTTCGCCATGTGCATGCCTCTTGTTGATCCGAGTGTGCCGGTGTAGTGAACCTATCTTACCATAGAGAGGGCGCTAGAGTAGTGGAGTTTTTCATCTCACGATTGGCTGTATTCTCGTAAGTGTAGTACACTTAGCTCACGGAAGGAGGGAACACAAGGCTCTACAAGGAATTCGGAGATTCGCCCCCTGGACCAGTGCAGGACAGCTAGCCGAAGTGTCAAGTAAGAAGATTTACTTTACAGGACGCACTTCGCCGGTTATCTCCTGGCGTTTTCGCACCTGCGCTACCCCTGCTCTCCGTCCCCATCGTTGCGTTCTCGGGAGTGATGGACCGTTACATTTTCGACAAGCACTGTATCGAAAACCTCCAATAAAGCTGTGCCCACAATGCTCTCGATGGTAAGCTCGGTATGCTCCACATCACCTACAAGCACCTCAGAGAACGTATCTGAACATTGGACGCGCATGTGTACAATGCACATAGCCTTTTCCTTTCCTCTTGGTAGTGAGATCCTAGTTGTCCAGTACCAACAGACAATTGTGATCGCGCATATATTGGATGAGCAAGGATATCTGGTCGTCTATCTCCCCTGGCAGATCGAGATGTTGTTGATCCGAGACAAAGCTGATACACTGCCTCAAGAATAGCTCTAGCGGGGGGGCGTTTTGGAGAGAACGCCAGAAGACATACTCAAAGGCCACCTTCATTTGCATTGCTACCTTTGCAGCTACGACCGTTTTCCCGACACCCCCCATGCCCAGTACTGCCGCAATTTGACAGTGATGCTCTTCTACCCAGCGCTTTAGCTCGGCGCATTCCTCGTCGCGTCCGTAAAGGTTGACAACATAAGGGGCCTCACCCCAATCTGCTCGAGGGAGCGTGGGAGATACGTGATCACTTGCATGTGCTTCTTTAAGCAGTAGTGACTGCGATGAAGCAGTGGTAGACATTGGAAATAGAGATGCTTCCGGAATAGTAAGCCTATGGCCAGGAGGGGAGAGCGGCTTGATATTCCTCGGTTCCCCCTTCAGCAATCCTAGCTCTTCGGCATTCTTTCCAAAGATTTCGCAGAGTGACTGACGATGATATGGGCGGGGGAAGCGATCACCGCTCTCCCATCGACCTATGGTTTTTGTATCGCATCCCACCTTCTCGGCGAGATCTGCTTGTGACCAGCCCCGCAGTTCGCGCTCATAGCGCAATTGTTCATGAAATGGAAGGCGAGTTGTCACGTTTTGTCTCCGTATATGCATGTAAGCAGTACGAATGATGGGGGATCTATATGCCACTCATAATATACAATAAAACTATTATTTTCTCCAGTTATTAGAAAATACGTTCTCAGAAAGAAGAGTTGTTATAACAAAATATAATCTGAAAATCTGCTTGATATCCATTATCATTTTTGCACTTATGGTGGTCCCAAAAGTCAAGACAGTTTTAGGGCAAGTATAGTTTGTCTGGTAGTTCGGATCAAGCGAATGGTACCATGGCCACTCATTCATGATAGAGGTTGACCTGGAGAAACGGCCGCACAGGACGCTAGAGGTGTTTAGACTGCCTTGTGGTTACGACTGTATCTCAGATCTCTCAGATCTCTATTTCCACTCTCTGCCGGCTCACGCTTCCACTGGATGTGCAATGTCCCTTCCTTTCTCTTCGGAAGTTTATCGGCCGAGATGGAGTAACGAATAGAAAACCCTTCTTTCCCGTCAGGAAAAAGAAAGGTCACAACCGGCCGCATAGGCCAGAAATCCTGATGTTGCAGTTTGGGAGCTGTGTATGTAACGATATGAGAGTCTTTCGTCGTGTTGCAGAGCGGCCCGCGACGCCGGAGCTGGGTTTCATAGTAAGCATGTACCAGGTGCCATGTGGGATCGGGCTGAATCGCAAATGTACTGGGGCTGATGATCCCTCCAACCCCTAACCAGTCGCGCGGTGGATCCATCCATGCTGCTTTCGGCTCATCTGGAATCTTGATTTCTTCCTCAACGTCGTCGGCGTCTATCGCCAAGGTGCCCGGAGGAAAATAGAGCTTGATTTTGAGATCCTCTGCAGGAGCAGCCCCAACATTTTTCAGCACAAACGAGAGGAGGCACCTGTTTCCGTACTTTTGCATCCACAGCTGTTTGAGGGCTGGCTCAAGCTCTTTTAGATATTTCTCGCATGCTTTGACGTATTCCTGGAACTGGTACTCTGGCGTCTTCCCCCTGGACTGGTTGATGATGCGTTCAATATGTTGCCGCTGCTCGATGGCTTGTAGGTGAACGTACTCATCAGTAAACACCTTGGAGAGCACCTCCGCGTTGAGTGCATCGTCACCCTGGGCCGGGCAGGTCACCGTCGTAGTCAGTTCCTGGTCATTACTGAAGCCAAATTCGAGCTTTGACCGGCTGTTTTTGTAGTCCTGGAGCTCACGTTCTAATTCTCGTATGCGCTTCTCCTCAGGAGAGCGCTGCTCAAGCTGCACGAGTTCTTTCCCGTCCGGCTTCATCGTATCAATGCCATTATCGATTGCATTCCTCCGAAATGACATATCATTTGAGAGAAAACGGATGTGTCTATCTGGGTACTGCTCCTGGAATTGGAGGACGCAGGCAAGAATGCGATCGTCACTTACTTCCGGGTCTAATGTATGCTTCCTGATCCACTCCGCATTCGGTTCGCGTGGAATATCGAGCAGGAAAACGGTATCTACGCCATCCCTGATAGGGACAGGTACTCCTGTAGCGGATTGCGGCAACAGCCCGTCTATTTTCGACAGGAGCATGTGTGCCCGGCTCCGACGCCATGCGACAGTTCCATCGTCCTTAAATTTATCCAGCTCTCTTAGAACAGAGCGCGTCAGCATGAGGTAGACCTGGGGAACGTTCAGGAACTTTAGCCAGTTAACCTCATCAAAGGTAGTAAAGTGCAACAGGATATTGGTATCAAAAAAGCAGTAAAGTGCGTCTGGGTTTTGAGTAACTTGCATTGCGATCTGCAGTTTCTCCATTCTTTTTGCGAAAACGGCATGCTGCTTGGGCAGCGTGCCAAGCTTTTCCAATGAGTTTATATGCTTCATTTCCTGCAGTCAATGGATAAGGCCAGGTGTAGTACTTCTTCCCCATCGCTCAATATGTTTCATGGCATTGAACTTTGTGTCTTGGCGCCCTATCTTGTTGAGCTTATCAGATATATTGAAGCTAGAAAGCTGGCGGTACCATGGTGTGTGGTTCATCTTTTGCTTAGCGGTTTGAAGGCTCGTTCATGACTTGCCCTGGCTACTCAGGTTTTGCATTGTGATGCAAGTTATAATGATGTATTTGGGGCTTTACCAGGATTGGTCGTTTGGCAGATGTTTGTGATGGGATCGTCATTGGAATGCTTGGCTCGGAATGGATAATCGGGCACTCACTATGTAGGTGCATAGAGTTCTGAGGCGGCTGGAGGGTGAGGAGTAAAAAACATGACACCCGACAGTTGTAACATACTTGTCAGGTGTCACACTGTAAGCTTGCGACGGAACCGACGGGCGTCGGATTATCTGCAAGATTGCCAGCGTGACGGGCAGACATATGCGGCCAGTGAAGTCTTTCTTGAAAGGAGGTTCGCCTCCTCATGGATAGTTGTTAGGATTTTCAACCTGCAATCCCACGACGCCAGCGATATCGAGCAGACCTCTATCAGCACAAACAAAGATGGGGAGAGGTGCTTGATTAACCAGTGCATAAGTAGGGGCCCCGGTCTTCTATTACCATATCAGACGCAAGCTTGTCGCTGGCAAACAGGTGGGCAAGTCGTTCTCTTTCAGCCTGCTCCTCTGGAGTCAAAGGGTGATTTGTGACGAGGTTTGCGAGTTTCCCTTCACGATAGAGCTTCTCAGCCAGTTCGCGTCCTGTCATCGCATGTTTTGTGGCAGAATCTGATGGTAAACGTCGTATCAGGTCACGTAGAAGCTTTTCCGGCGGCTCTCCTCTTCTGGTAGCTTCTGCGGCAAGTACCCGGTATTCTTGATCGCTCAGCGTGACGGTCATTTGGTAGGCCATGAAGATTACCTCTCATCCTTCTTGAGAATCGTGCATGTTTTGCTGATTATCTAGATTCATCTTGTTGCTATTATATAAAGACCAGAGCTTTTCAGCAATAGAGCCTTCAAGTTACTTTACAACTTCGCTGTACCAAATAGCAATGATGGTTTCCTCACTCGTCTTCTAACTGCTGTGTAGAGCCGAGTTCTTTTAAAAAGCGATTGACCACAGCAAGATCGCCAGGTTCCATCTCGTCATAGACACTATCCTGCATTATGTAGGCGACCTTGTCTTGCTCCTGATCGGATAAACGCTCCGCTTCTATCAGAAGCTCTGCCAACTCTTTACAACGTAGTTCTTGCTCACTCAGCGAGTGGAGCCCGTTTGCCTCATAGATCATGTGTTCTGATTTGTCACGTATATATTTTCTCTTGGTGGAATGAGCGTAGCAGGGCGAACTGACACCTGTTCAAGCTTGTGCTTTTGTGTGAGGAGGAGATTAATGCGAGAGCTTTTGTCTTTGAGTAGAAGTGTCCAGGCAAAGTTCTCACTCATCGAGTCCGACGCTTCTTTTTCTTGAAGCGCGGTTTCAGTGGAGGCCGCTGTTGAAGCTGCTTTTGTCGTGGATACTGTTCAGATAACAAGTGGGCGACATACTGAGCGCGTGTGCCGCTCGTATTTTTAAGTCCCCGTTCCTGGCAGTATTTTTCAAGGGCATCCAGGTCCACAATCACTTCAATCAAGTCCATGCCTAGTTCTGCCATTTTTTGCCTGGTTTCCTGAAAAACTGTGTGCCATTCCTGCCATGCAGGCTCTAAATCACTCGCATCTTCTGCTGCGGCTAATAGCCTGACATATTGTTCAGGAACGTCAGCCACGTTTCTTGCTACTTTTCTTCCGCGCGCTCTTCGGTGGCCGGGAGAAGCGAACCGAAGAAGGCATGGGGCCACCGTAGCTGTCTTTCTTCAATTGGTCTTCTATCTCCTGCACCTGCTGGGTAAGCAGCGTTGTCTCCCGTTGTAAAGCAGCAATCAACTGGTCTTTCAGGCCGATTTGTTCTCGTAGCAAGTCGATGGTCTCTTCCTGCAAGTTGGCCTGATCTCTTAGCGTTTGATTCTCTGGTCGAAGCAGCTTCAGTTCTTCTTCATTGTCGATGAGGTCAGCCATGGCATCTATCGTGCCTTTCCTTCCAGGTGTGATGTATCGCCTGGATAACTTTGGTGGATCAGCACCATTATAGCATAGCGCGTTCTGTACCGAGGCGATCAGAGGGAAAAGTAGGGATCGTCTCGGATTGTCTCTATGCATTCGTCCACCGTCAGGTCCGTATACAATTGTATCCACTGGCCGGTATGGCGCATAAAGGAGAGATGAAAACGCCGGTTCCTGGCATATTGCATCCGCGCAAATTTTGCCTCGAAGCTCGGCTCTATTGGATTGGAGCCTGCCACGCGATACTCGGCACTGAAGTAGAATGCCTTGTGGTACCATTTACCGTAGATATCGACAATATAATTGAACTGCGGATTCTCCGGCGGTGGCTGGATATATTTCGGCTTCAGGACTGTCTCAATGAGTTCATTCGCCCTGCTAGTGACTTCCATTTTCAGCGCTTCGGGGAGAGAAGCCGTTGATGTTTTGCGCGGGTACATCGCCCACGGATTGATTTCCTTTGGCATCCCAGTTCTCCTTGTCATGTAGGCGTGTCTAGAGTGTTCCTGAGTAGGTCGATGACCAGCCAAAAAGAGCGCGCAGCCGCTGACCCGGATTAAATTTGAAGACCCAGCTTTCGGATTCCGGACGGACGTAGAAGCCGCCAAAACCTGGTAAGGTGACGCTTTTCCCAGCTTTAAAGCTCTCGTAGAGCGTCTCGATAACGCCATCTACCCAGGCTGTGGCTGCTGCCTCATCGGTGTTCATCCGTGCAGCCAGCAGGCGAACGAAATCTTCTTTTTTGAGGCGATCAGTCATTGCGTTCCTCCTTACAAACCGGCGTCCACCAGTTCTTGCTTCAACGTGGAAAGTCGGCTATGCCGTTTGCGTAACCAGACGATGTAGGTTGTCCACTGCTCAGTTTCATCTAACTTCTCATAAAGAGACCGAATTTTTGCGAGATAACTACAAGCAACTTGATAATTGGATCGTCCACGCCCAGCGATGAGACGCTCAACATGTTGCTGATAGAGGTCTATCGAAGCGCGGGGGTATGCCTCTTCCGTGCGTTCAGCGGCTTTAAGAGCAACTTCAGGAGTGCGCGCATAGTCGTACTGCCACTGATAGCTCTCAGGGCCAGGGGGCTTTGTAGCTTTTAGTAATTGAAGCGCTCGCTCAATAGCTCCCTCATCGAGTGCAGCTTCTACCAGTGTAGAGATATTTTTGGTAGTCTCCAGGAACATATGCGCTTCTTGTCGCACTGCTTCCCAGTTTCCAAGCTCCATGGAGATCTCACGCATTTTCTGATACTCCGCGAACCAGGGTCGTTTATGAAAGATGAGTTCGGCCATCTCAAGCGCGGCAGCAAGATTGTTTTTCGCCAGGTAGTGGTTCTTCAGCCATTCAGCAGTAATGGTGTACATTTCCTGCTGAGCCTTTTCATCCATCATGCCTTCAACTGCGGCATCCTGCTCGTACTGGACAAAGAGGTCTGCAATCTTCAGTAACTGCCAGCCATTCGCCTGGCTAGCATCCTGAACGGCTTCATCCACCCGGTCCAGTTCCAGCAGCCGGGTGACTACTTCCTGGATGCTCTTTGTCTCACGACCGATGCGCAGGAACTCCTCGTCGCTCAGTAGGTCTGCCTCCAATGCTAACAAGAGGCCACCGAAGCGCTTACGATGCCAATCACTCTCCGACTTCTTTTCCTGAAGCTCGGCAAGTGTAGTGCGAACCCATTGCGCAATCAGGTGCTTTTCCTCAGGAGTCGTACCCTGGAGGAATTCAGGTGGAATATCCTTGGTCAGACCAAATCCACCATGGTTGACATCAAAGCGATACACTGCAAAAATGGCCTCTAGAATCCGCTCGCGGAGGATCGCATCTTCTCGTTCGCTCTCCAGGCAAGCGCCCAGACCCTCGACACAAGCTTGAACAACGCGACCCAACGCCCCATCCTCATCATGATAGGAGAGGTAATGGCTCAGTGTTCCCATCGCCACCACTTCATAGATAGCTGCGGCGTTGGTATAGTCCCGCTGTCGAGCGAAGCGAGCGGCAGTCTCGGTAATGCTGTAGAGATCGGACGAGATACCATAGACGGCATCCCACTCGCGACCACCATGTCGAAAAGCTGCATCGACCTGGCGGCGATACTCTTCGGTGTCGATGGGCACACTCTTATGACCGGGTAGAGGCGGCATGGTGAGTTGCCATTCCACCTCTGGCTGTTTCTGGAGTAACTGTTTGATGAGTGCAATCAACTGGGCTTTGCTCTGTCGTTCCAGGATGGTATCGATGTCGTCCATTTGGGTGAACGCTTCCGGCTGCTCATTCCATGCGAGGAGCAATGCAGCCGCGTGTTCGCAGCCGCGATTCCCATATGCAGGTGTCCCTCCTGAACAGGAGCAGAGGGATGCAGTGATACCAGAGCCATCGAATGTGACCTGTACACGGAATGGCTCGGGAAGTGAGCCATAACAATATGCCTTCAACATCATGCCTTGCTGCACCGGATCGACGATAGCTCCATCACGAACACCTTGCTGGCCTTTCAGAAAGTTCTGCTCGCCTACGAAAGTGCGAATTTTTTGTTCGGTTAACATTGGGATGGTACTCATAGCTAATTGGCCCGTTCTAAAGCGGCTAGAAAAGCTTCGTTTTTCTCGCGTTGTTCCAGACTTTTCCTCAAATTGTCCATACCTGCTCCCTCTAATGGGTAAGTCTTTACTTTTTCGTCGAGAGGTACCTGTACTATAACTTTGCTTTAGCCATTTCATCTTTCAGCGCTGGCAACCTGGCGTTATGTTCACGTAGGTCTGCAATATAGGTTGTCCACTCATTGCTTTTACCGATCTTCTGATAGAGCTTACGGATGCTGAGAAGATACTGGCACGCGGTATGATAATTTTCACGGCCTCGCCACTCAATGCGCATTTCGACATACCTTTGATAAATCTCGATGGCCTCTTGTGGATAGTTCTCTTCAGCAGCTTTCGCGACTTCAATGCCTGCGTTCAAGTTAGTAGAACCATAGGGTCCATTCTTGAGATCTTTCGTCTGCTCTCCAGCCTTCAGCAGTTCTAAGGCCAGGTCAATATGGTCTTCATCAAGGGCGATCTCGATCTCGACATCCGTCTTGCGCAATTGCTTCACATAAGCCAGCAACTCCGACCGCACTTCATCCCATCGATCAAGTCGTTGCGCAAGCTGGCGTATCTCCCGGTATCGCTCAATGGTTGCTC
>WNFA01005404.1_pt1 | contig 11014 bp, 12 predicted proteins | sample 5400481 | NCBI WGS metagenome assembly WNFA01 (sample SAMN13153340, study PRJNA577476) | soil metagenome | isolation source: 120 cm saprolite under Douglas fir tree site 2 hole 1 replicate 2 | place: USA:California | collected 2015-04-18 | reverse complement strand
GCCAAAGAGAGGCAAAACATGCGAGCGGTGACCTTTTCCCGATTCGGTGGACCCGAGGTGCTGGAAGTGTCGGAACTGCCCGAGCCGCTGCCCGGCCCCGGCGAGGTGCGAATTCGCGTGGCGGCGGCGACGGTCAACCCGACCGACATCAGCTTCCGTGTCGGACGGCAGCAGACAACCGCCCAGCTGACCCAGATGGGTGTGCTGCCGCCCTACATCCCCGGCATGGAGCTGGCCGGGGTAGTGGACGCCGTCGGCGACGGCACGGACTGGCACCCCGGTGACCGCGTGATGGCAATCGTCAATCCGCGCCGTCCGGGCGGCGGCGCTCAGGCGGAGGTGGTGGTCCGCGTGCCCGAGGGAACCAGCTTGGAAGCCGCCGCCACCCTGCCGATGAACGGGCTGACGGTGCGCCTCGCGCTGGACCGGCTCGCGCTCCAGCCGGGGCAGACCCTGGGCGTCACCGGCGCGGCCGGCGCAGTCGGCGGCTACGCGGTTGAACTCGGCGTCAGCGACGGGCTGCGCGTGATCGCCGTGGCAGGGCCGCAGGACGAAGCGCTGGTGAAGCGATTGGGCGCGCAGACCGTGGTGCCGCGCGGCGACGCGGCGGTCCGCGGCCTCCACGATGCGGCTCCCGGAGGCGTTGATGGGCTGATCGACGCGGCCGTGCTCGACGCGGCGGTCCTGCCCGCCATCAGGGATGGCGGCAAGCTGGCCACCGTGCGCGGCTTCGCCGGCCCATCTGAACGAGCCATCACGATCGAGCCTGTGCGGGTGGCCTCGTACCTGCACAACCATGAAGCGCTCGATCGGCTGGCTCATCTGGTCGCCAACGGCAGGCTCACCCTGCGCGTGGCGGAGGTCTTTCCGCCCGAGCGGGCGGCGGACGCGCAGCGCAAGATGAACGCTGGCGGGATCCGAGGGCGGCTGGTGATCGTCTTCTGATCGGCGGGAACCATGAAACGAGTGCTGATGCTGACCGGCGACATCAACCTCATGAACGTCACCGATCCCCAGGTGCCGTTCGCGCGCGTCAAGGACACGTTACGGCAGGCCGACGTGCTGTTCGGAAACTTGGAGTGCTGCTTCTACGAGCCGGCCACCGGGCACCCGGTGGAACTCGAGGGTTTCTATGCCCCGCTCGCCTCCGCCCAGGCCCTCGTCATCGGCGGGTATCACGCGGTCGGCAACGCCAACAACGTGAACTACGGCGAGGAGGCGATTCGGTCGTCGCTCAGGCAACTCGACGCCATCGGCATTCCGTACACCGGAGCGGGAGTGAATCGTGGGGCCGCGCGCGCCCCCGCCATCGTCACCCACGAGGGCCGGCGTTTCGGCTTCGTGCAACGAACGTCCGTCTACTGGGCCAACGGGCATGAGGCCACCGACAAATCCCCTGGTGTCGCCGTCCTCACGGGGCGCACCGCGTACGAGCCGATGCTCCAGACGCGGCGCGCCGGTGTCCCGCCCGCGAACCGTCCCGGTCTTCCCCCCGCGATCCTCACGTGGGCGGACGCCAAGTCCCTCGCCGCGTTCACGGGCGACGTGCGCGCACTGCGCACCCAGGCCGACATCGTGGTCGCCTCCCATCACTGGGGACTGGTCGAGGATGTGCTCGACTACCAGGTAGAGATCGCCCACGCGGCGATCGATGCCGGAGCCGACGTGGTCATGGGGCACGGACCGCACTACGCCTGCGCGGTCGAGATGTATCAGGGCCACCCCATTTTCTACGGCCTCGGCAGCTTCTCGTTCCACACCGGGCATGGCGGGCGAGCACACGGAGATTGGGTCGGCATGCTGGCCCGCCTCACCTTCGACGACTCAGCGCTCGTGGAGGTCGCGTTCTCGATGGTGCGCCATAACGAACGCAACGAAACCTATGTCTGCGACCCACGCCAGGACAAGGAGGCGGTCGAGCAGATCATGCGCCGGTGCGACAAGCGCGGCACGACGCTCACGATCAGCGGCAGTGAGATGATCGTGTGGAAGAAGCCGTGACGGAGACGGCGTGCCTGCGTGATACTCCTCCGCGCCGAGGGTGAATCTCTCTACAGCACGCCCTCGCTCTTCAAGGTGGCGACTTCGTCGGCGCCGATGCCGAGCCAATCGTTCAGCACTTCGGCGCTGTGCTGGCCCAAGAGCGGCGAGGGTTTGAGCCGCGCCGGCTTGCCGTCGACCCGCACCGGCCAGGTCGGCATCTTGAACTTCCCGTTCGGGTGCTCCATCTCCTGCATGATGCCGCGCTCCTCGAAGGTCGGATCCTTCTGCAGCTCCATCGTGTCGAAGACCGCACCGGCCGGCACCCCGACCCCGCTGACCAGCGCCATGGCCTCTTCCTTGGTGTGCTGGCGCGTCCACTGGGTGATGATCGCGTCGACCTCGGCCTCACGCTCGATCCGGGCGGCGCCGGTGGCAAAACGCGGGTCGTCGATCAGCTCCTTACGCCCGATCAGCCGCATCAGCCGCCCCCAGTGGTCGGGATTGCCGCGGCTCGTCGTGATGTAGACCCAGTCGTTGGAGCCGAGGGGCTTGCATTGATACAGGCCGGAGGGTGAATTGTTGCCGCCGCCGGATTTCCCGCCGCGGCGCGGTGCCGCTTTGCCGGTGCGCGCCTGGGTCGCAAAGCAGGTGCGCATGTAGTGGATCATCGCGTCCTGCATCGCCACCTGCAGCCGCCTTCCTTTGCCGGTCCGCTGCCGCTCGTACAGCGCGCCGAGGATGGTCGCCGTCATCAGCATGCCGGTACCGGTATCGCCAAAGCTCGGGCCGGGCTTGACCGGCGGCCGGTCGGGCTCGCCGGTCACGCTGATCGTGCCGCCGGCGGCCTGGGCGATCATGTCGAAGGCGAGGCCGTTCTCATACTTGCTCCCGGTGCCGAACCCCTGGATCTGGCAAAAGATGATGCGGGGGTTGATCTTCTTCACCTCGTCATAGCCGAGCCCGAGGCGCTCGATCGTCCCCGGCGCCATGTTCTCGACCGTGATATCGGCCTTCTTCAGCATCTCCTTGACGAGCTCGAGCCCGCGCGGCGATTTGAGGTTGATCGCCAACGATTTCTTGTTGGCGTTGAACATGTGGAAATACCACGGGTCGTCATCGGGCTTACCAGGCCGCAGCCGGCGGCCGGGATCGCCAGTCTTCGGGTTCTCGATCTTGACCACGTCGGCGCCGAGCCAGGCGAGCGCCTCGGTGCAGGACGTACCCGCCTCGAATTGGGTGAAATCGACCACCCGGATGCCGGCGAGACAATTGAGGTCTTGGCAGTTTTCACTCATCGCTGATCCCCTCCTGCGAGTTGGCCCTGTCGATCGATCCCCACGACAACGTATACCTCTTGGTCAACCGCTAGTCGACGGAGGATTTTGCCACGCTCCGGTTCTAAACCGTCGGCGAACCTCGGGAGTGTTCGATCGGAACAACGCCTCGTTGAACGCATAGATGATGACGAGATAGGACCAGAAGATCCCCCACGGGGCGGCCGGTCCAGAAGCCAGCGCGGCCGCGGTCGCGATCACCGAGATCGCCCACGCCTCCAGATACGTCGGCAGGTTCCGACCCACGAACATCACCACGCGATCGACCCGGAGCGCGGCGGCGAAACGACCGCGCAACGAGACCTGCAGGAACGCGGCGGGCATGATAAATGTCGTCCCCCAGAAGAGCAGCCCGATCACGACCATCTCGACGCCGGAGAGCTCGATCCAGTCGAAGAGGTACCAGTAGAGCGGTGGGATCAACGGCAGGCAGATCGGCAGCAGAAGCAGGATGGCCACGCCAAAGGCGACGAGCTCCACGGCGTGGTCCCGAACCCCGGACCAGTCGTCGATCGCCATCGACAAGAATCCCAGCAGGAACGGCACAAAGTAGATCAGGATGATCCCACCCGCCTTGAGGCCCTCCCGTAGGAAGATCGGCCACTGCCCGCGCCACGGGGGCAGGAGTGGCGTCCGCCCCTCGACCAACCCACACAGGGTCTCCTTTCGATATCCCAAGGCGATCGGCCATCCGAGCGGTGGAAACGCCAGGAGCCAGAGACCTCCGACGAAGATCTTCGTCTTCCACTCAGGGTCCTGGAGCATGAAGCAAAGGGCGGCTTTCCAGTGGAGCCTCATTCACGCGTGTCCATCGAATCGAATTCCCCGCGCGGACAGTCGGCTCGCCCAATCGTCGGGGCCGAGCCAGGCCGCTGGGTTGATGCAGCCGCGTTCCCGGAGCCCACCGTCGGCGAGCGCCTCGAGAGCCAGGACGCAGGGAAGCACGGCCAGCCGCTGGCCCAGCCCGGTGAGCACGGCGCGGGCGTACTCCCCCGAGGCGCCGAACACCTCGGCCTGCAGGCTCGAGATCTCGGATCCGAAGACACTGAAAGGCGCGGCCAGCGCGCTGAGCACCCGGGCGAGACCCGTTCGCGCAGGCGACCGCGCCGGCCCAGGTCGTCGCTGGAGCCAGGCCATGATGCGGTTGGCGAAGCTCCATTGGAGGGCGACGCGGAACTCGGCTTCCAGCCCCAGATCCTGGCGGAGGAGCACGTCGTCGGGGGAGGCGAATCGATAGGCAAGACGGCGACCGGCGGGGAGGTCGACGAGCAGCGGATCGCCGAAGCCCGACATCCGCGCACTTTCGATCGCCGCCGGGCCCTTGGGGTTGCGGTTCCCGATATACAGGACGACGCGGGCTCGGCGCGGGTTCACGAGGCGATTTCTCGCCCATCGGACCAGAGCGCCCGACAGGGCCGGAACGCTGGATAGGCCCGGGATGACGGCCGTCCCGTTTTCCAGGGCCCTCTCGTGGAGCGCTCTGTCGGCCAGGATGGCCAGCACCCATTCTGGGACGTCACTGATGTCCAGCCAATGGGCGCCGGCTTCGGCCACGACGCGCGGAAGCTCCCTGTCGAGCGTCTGGAATGGACCGGCGGCGCAGGCGACGGCAAAGCAATCTTCGCTGGCATGCGCGACTGCACGTCGGTCGTGGAGCTCCAGAACCCGCGGCTCGACCCGATCACCCGCCCTCAGTGCGCGACAAGCCTTCGCCAGGCGCCCCGCATCGCGGCCGGCGATCGCAACGCGGACGGGAAGCGACGCGAGGACCTCGCGGGCGAGAACGCGGCCGAAAACTCCGTACCCACCCGCGATCAGGACACGCGGCGGACCCGTTCCCGGCGTTCCCCTCTGGCGTTCGGTGGCGCCTTCGCTCATCGCTGAATCAGGCGGCTGCTCCTGGTCGTCCATAGTAGCGGAGCGGCGATCCAGTCGAGCTGTATCCAAACGAGCAGGTACGGGCACTCCTCGGCCATTACGAGGATCGAAACGCAGGTATACGCACGGATTCAGCCGGAAGAGCTTATTTACGGCGCTTAACGTAGAGCACGAGACCGCGCAGGCCGTAGCGATACGGCTTCAACGCTTCGAAGATCGCGGCGGCGATCACCGGGAACTCGTCTCCACGAAAGCTCGAAGGTACCAGGACGATCCCCGCGTGCTCCGTATTGGTCGCGACGGCTTCGTGAGCAAGCTCGACGAAATCAACGACGTTCGAGGTAACGATCGCCCGACCTTCGCGCGTCGCATAAGCGAGTTGGGCACGGTCGTCCAGCTGGGCGTTGCCGACCTGTTGGGCGGTGCTTACATCTATGCCGTGCTCCCGAAGGAGTTCGGCAATGGTGGGAGACAGAGCCTCATCGAGGTAGACCTTCACCGAGTCAAGCGCACCAGCCCCGGATGCTGCCTCTCGATCGTCTCGGGCGTCATCGCAGCATTCGCATTGATCTTGGCCTGAACGTCATCACGATAGCGGGCGTAATACATCAGCGCGGCCGTAACCTGAGCTTGCGATAGTTGCGGGAAGGCTTTGCGAATTCGGCCGGCATCCTGATCCATGCTGAAGTCACGCACGACTTCCCACACACCCAGACCAGTTCCACCAATCTTCGCCGTCCGACCGCTCGGTTCATCAGCGAAGTAAATGCCTGGGCAGTGCCGCATTCGAAGCGCCTCGTCGAGCAACTCTTGCGCGACGTCTGCGACCGATCGACGATTTCGCGCGGCCGTCGCCTCCAGATCTTTACGCAGCGATTGGCGCAGCCGCATGGTTGTCAACACCCGGGGCTCCGGACGACTAGATTTCGTCACGGTGGTACCCCTGCCCTTACGGGCGCGTGTGGTGCGCTTGCGGCCGGGGCCTGTACGTGGCTGGCTCATGATGTTATCCTACGTTGTAAACGACTAGCTTACAAGCGAATACAAATGCCGGTTCGCAGGGAGCCAGTCGCCGAGGAACTCCAGCAGAAATTCCTCGTAGTTCTGGTCATCGACCAGCCGCCCGCTCGGTGAGCCGGTGATTCCCAATGGCCTCGCGCTCTGCAAGGGTTCACCACGCTGCGTTCGACACCTACATCATCGGCGTCACGCCCGGCCTCAAGGTCAAGGTGCGCCTCGACGTGCTGGAGGAGACCGACGGGCCGATGCTTCAGCATGGCCTGCAGAGCTTCCAGGGAAGGCGCATCGACCCTGGCACGTTGACACGAAATAGCCCCGGTGCGTAAAGTGACCCCATGGCCTCGCGACCGCGCAAGCGCAGGCGAGAAATGCGGCCTCCTGTCCCTGCCGAGAGTTGAGTAGCCACCGGGTGATGTCCTTTGGGTTGGGGCTCCGTTCGGCGCTGTTTGTTGGTTTCCTCGTCACACTGGCGGGCTGCGCGGCGCCCGCGCGATCTAGCACAATGGTCGTGGAAGTTTCCGCTCCTGCACCTGCGACCCTTCGGGAGAGTGTCGCTGTCGCCAACGTGACGACTCCTGAGATGAAACCGCCGGTTCACTCGAACGTCGAGGCAGACAAACTCCGCCAGGCCGTCGAGGTCTCGCTGGAGCGCGCTGGATACCTCAACGCCAGCCCCGCCGCTGCGACGGTGCTGCTCGCAGTCGCCCCGGTCTCCCTGGACAACGCGGACTTTGGCGGCACACGGTGACGTCTCGCATCAGCTACACACTCACGAGCCGCGCTAGTGGTGCCCCACTGTTCAACGACGTCGTGGTAGCGGAGTGCACTCGGTACGCATTCTGGTCGTGGGAACGGCTGCAACATGCCACCGAGTGCTCAGTGCGCAGGAACATTGAGGCCTTCCTCCAGAAAATCGAGGTTGGAAAGACGCTTGCCGCGCGGTAAAAGTCATTGAAAGCACCGGCTGTTCGTCCTGTCGGGAGGTGCGTGCCGGGTTATGCGCCCGGCGCTCTAGGCTGTGTCATCGGCGGTCATCCCTTCAACGTCCGCTTTCCAGTAGGAGGAAACCCCATGAGGATGGCAAGGCTTCTATCGCTGGTTGTCGTGACGGTATTGCTGTTCGCGTCTGTTCCCATTGGCGCCCAGCAGCCGGTGGCGCCGCCGCCGCCCCAGATTCCCTACGGCACCCCGATCAACCTCGAGCAGGCCAAGAAGGTGCTGGCCGGCGCAGAGGCCGAGGCGAAGAAGAACAAGTGGAACATGGTCATCGCCGTCCTCGATTCGGGCGGCCACCTCGTGATGCTCGAGCGCATGGACGGCACGCAGCTCGGCAGCATCGAAGCAGCCAAGGACAAGGCGTACTCGGCGGTCCTCTACCGGCGTCCCACCAAGGTGTTCCAGGACCTCGTCGGCCAGGGTGGCTCCAACCTCCGCCTGCTGAGACTGAGCGGCGCCAGCCCGCTTGAGGGTGGGATCCCGATCCAGGTGGACGGCAAGATTGTCGGCGCGGTCGGCGTCTCCGGCGCGACGTCCGAGCAGGATGCGCAAGTCGCCAAGGCGGGTGCGGACGCGTTGACGAAGTAAGCGCGCGCGCGGCGGGACTTCGTCGGCCCGCCGCGCGTCGCTCCCTCACTTGAGGGAATTGAGCGTGGCGCGACGGCTCCTCCCGCGTAGGTCCAAAGGCCCTCTCACCTGTCCCGAGCCTCGTGCTTCTCTCACACGCGATCCCTGGAGCAGCATGGGCCCCGGCAGAATCCTTGGGGTGATTGTCATTGCTGACATCCCTGAGGAGTGAGACAAACGTCCTCGGATCATGTCCTGGATGAGGAGGTGGCGATGAAACCCCGACGCGTGGTCATGGTCGCGATGCCCTGCTGCGAGGTCGTCGAGATCGGAGGGGCGCTCGATATCTTCTTCGCCGCGAACGAGTTCCTCGCCAGCGCCCCAGACCCAGGCTACGCCGTGGAAGTCGTTTCACCAGCGACCACGGTGCGCGCCTGGAGCGGCCTTCGGCTCGTGGCCGACCGGTCGTACCGGGCTGTCCGCGGCGATGTCGACACCCTGATCGTGACCGGTATCGACGGCCCTGAGGACGCGCGCCGGGACCCGGGCTTGGTCCCTTGGCTCGCGCGGACGGCGCCGCGAGTCCGGCGGGTCGTCGGGCTCTGCACGGGCTCGTTCGTTCTCGCTGAGGCCGGGCTGCTTGACGGCCGAAAGGCCACGACACACTGGATGTACTGCGACGAGCTTGCCAGACGATACCCGGCTGTCACCGTGCAGCGCGATCCCATCTTTGTCAGCGACCGCGGGGTCTACACGGCGGCCGGCAGCACGGCCGGGCTCGATCTTGCATTAGCGCTGGTCGAGGAAGACGTGGGCCGCCGCGTGGCGCTGCAGGTCGCGCAGAGAATGGTGTTCTTCCTGAAGCGGCCGGGCGGACAAGCCCAGTTCAGTGCGCTGCTCTCGACGCAGATGGCCGAGCGCGAGCCGATCCGCGATCTCCAGGCCTGGGTCCTCGAGCACCCGACGGCGGACCTGTCGGTGGATGCTCTCGCCCGCCGCATCGGGATGAGCCCTCGCAACTTCTTCCGCGTCTTCGTACGTGAGGTCGGTCTGACGCCCAGCCGCTTCGTCGAGCGAGTCCGCGTTGAGGCGGCACGGCGGCTGCTCCAGGAAACATCCCGCGGTGTCCCGGACGTCGCCGCGGCGTGTGGGTTCGGAACTCCGGAGACCATGCGCATCGCCTTCCAGCGCACGCTCGGCGTGAGCCCCAAGGGATACCGGAATCGGTTCGATACAACCTCCCCATTGTCGACGGCACTTGCTCTGGCGCAGCGTCCGACGCTCGCCAGACACGGAAGCCTCCCTGATGTCGCAGCCACGGCGAGGATCCCGGTCACGGCCGCCGTGGCTTTTGACGCACTCCACACCTCGCGCCCACGATCCGTTCGCATTCACATGACGGGGAGGACAGGGTCATGAGCGAGCGCCGAGTCCTCAGCTCTAAGGGAGCAGAACGCGTCCTCACCGATGCGGTGATCGACAAGTTCGCCTCCGGCCTTCGCGGCGAACTGCTGCGTGCGAGCGATCACGGCTACGACGTCGCGCGCAAGGTCTGGAACGGAATGATTGACAAACGCCCGGCGTTGATCGCTCGCTGTGCCGGCACGGCCGACGTCATTGACTGCGTCCGGTTCGGCCTAGAGCACGATGTGCTCGTTTCCGTGCGCGGAGGGGGGCACAACTACGCGGGCAAATCCGTGTGCGACGGTGGACTGATGATCGATCTGTCGCCGATGAAAGGCATCCACGTCGATCCGGTCCACCGGACGGCGCGGGCCCAGGCGGGGCTGCGGCTCGGCGAGTTCGACCGCGAGACACAAACATTCGGGCTGGCGACGACGCTCGGTGTGAACACCGACACTGGGATCGCCGGCCTCACGCTGGGCGGCGGCTACGGGTGGCTCGACGGAAAGTATGGCCTCGCCTGCGACAACCTCTTGTCGGTAGAGATGGTGACGGCCGATGGACGCGTCGTTACTGCGAACGCCACTGAGAATGACGACCTGTTCTGGGGCGTGCGGGGCGCGGGCGCCAACCTCGGCATCGTCACGTCGTTCGAGTATCAATTGCATCCGGTCGGTCCGGTGCTCGGCGGCTTGGTGGTCTACCCTCTCACCAGCGGCAAGGTTGCGCTACGGTTCTTCGACGAGTTCTCGGCTGCGTGCCCCGACGACGTGAGCACGGCCGGGCTCGTGGCGACGGCCCCGAACGGGGACCCGGCGGTGGTCATTGGTGCGTGTTACTGCGGACCCCTCGATCGAGGGGAGAAAGTCCTGAAGCCGCTGAGGACCTTCGCGCAGCCGCTGGCGGATTTCATCGCACCACAGCCGTACACCCAGATCCAGACGTTGTTCGACCAGGCCTGGCCGCCCGGACGCCGCTACTATAACAAGTCGAGCATCGTTCGCCGTCTGAGCGACGCGGCCATCGAGATGTTGATCGCGTCCGGCCGCGCCTTGCCGACGCCGACCTCCGCCATCGCGCTCCAACAACTCCATGGCGCGGCCAGCCGCGTCCGCGCCGGGGATACGGCGTTTCCCCATCGCTTCGACCACTACTGCGCCTACGTCCATCCCGCGACGGACGATCCCGCGGAGTCCGAGAAGATCGTACGCTGGGGCCGCGAACGTTGGGATGCACTCCAGCCCTTCGCCGAGCGTGCCGTGTACATAAATGCGCTTGAAGACGCACTGGACGAGGGAAAGCACCGGATTCGCGAGGCGTACGGGCCGAACTACGAACGAGTGGTCGCGCTGAAGAGAAAATACGACCCAACCAACTTCCTCACCGCCAACCAGAACGTCAATCCAGCGGTGTGAGATCTCGGCGATGCGCGGCCCCCGCGAGTTTGCCCTCGGAAGCCTCGGTCGTCCGTCTCTGGATTACGCGACGATGAGGTCGGCCCGACGAGCCGCTTGATCGACCCCTCGCGAAGTAGGCGTGTTTCGAGGCCCCGCGGGTCGGGCTGCACGTGGACCGCGCAACATGTCACTTGCGTGGTACCGTGGACGACCTATGAACCCGGTTGCGTGGGCGAGCGACCTGACCTCTTCCGTCGCGCGTATCCGCGTGGTCGTGCGAGCGCTCGGCTACTTCAGGCCTGACGCCGGGCGAATCGGCCTTGCGGTGGGTCTCCTCCTGGTCAGCATCGGGATCAACCTGCTCAAGCCCTGGCCACTGGCCATCATCGTCGACAGCGTTCTAGGCAACAAGCCGTACCCCACCTGGCTGCCGGG
>WNFA01037340.1_pt1 | contig 11018 bp, 10 predicted proteins | sample 5400481 | NCBI WGS metagenome assembly WNFA01 (sample SAMN13153340, study PRJNA577476) | soil metagenome | isolation source: 120 cm saprolite under Douglas fir tree site 2 hole 1 replicate 2 | place: USA:California | collected 2015-04-18 | reverse complement strand
CCCAAGAAGCTCTACGCCTCGGCCTCGAGTCCACTGGCCGGTGCCGTCCGGTAGACAGACTTCGGAGACGCAGGATCAACCTTCGTAAGCTTCACAACGTGCGGAAGAAGAAGTGCCAAGTTGTGTTGACCAGCGTGTGGACCAGCGCTGACGCGAAAATTGAGCCGGTCCGCCGCCATGCCCGCCCGTAGAAAACACCCGCAATCGTTGCCAAAATGACATACCGCCAGTTCGGAAACACGCCGTAGTTCGTGATGTGCGCGAGGCCGAAGATTACCGAGGCCACCAGCCATCCCACCTCAGCGTTGCTGAAGGTTCGCGAAAACAGGTTCTGCAGCAGTCCTCGAAACAGAAATTCTTCTGGCCAAGCAGTGAAAAAGAAGATACCCAGCGCTGTGACGGGGAGTGTCTTCAGGTGCGAGTATGCCGGATCAAAACGGACGAAGTGAATCACCTGTCCAAGAGGAATCGCAATCAGGGCAAACAGCACAAAACTCAGGGCGACCGCGACGCCCCAGCCGCGTCCCCAGGCAATGCTATATCCGACGCCATCGAGCCGGCGCACGAAAAGAAACGCCGCAACCCCAACGTTCATCGCCAGCAGCACTGCCAGGACGTATCCCAGCCGCTCTTGGGGATAAGGCCACAGGCCGTGCAACCAGTGAATTTTCCACGGCAGCCAGAGCGCTGCTGCCGCCGCATAGTCTTGCCACACGCCCGGTTTCCGTTGGCCCGCGCTGGCCAGCAGCAGCGGGGGAACAAAGGTACAGGCGGCAGCAATCCCCGCGCGCTGCCAGAGGAAAGTACTTGTCCCCAGGGCGTAAACCAGATAGGCAATAAACAGCAGAGAGGCCAGAACAATCGCAAGAGACAGCGGGCTGCGCGTGCTGAAAAATGTGGCGACGCTTTCCTGGACGCCTCGGGCGGCGACTAGGATTTCGGCCGCGAAAAGGAGCGCGAAGACACATAGCGTCACGGCGAATCGGCGCCCCCCATAACCCTGCCAGGAGGCGTAAAATGTCGCGGCCAGGCACGCGCTCGCCCAAAGGCCGAGCGCCGCGACGAGGTTCAATTGGCGTGTGCCGGACACCCCGCGCTAGTCTAGCGCAAGCGGCGGTTACCCGCTGCTTTGGGAATTTCGTTCTTGCGCTTTAAGGAACGGGTCGGAGAGGAAAAGAAGCGAGTGGCGAGTTTCGATTTGAGTTTTCGAGGCTCGGTTCACCTGAACACCAAGCAATGAACGAACGCCGAAAGCAGCGTTTGACCTATATCGACTGGATGCGCGGCCTGGCGTGCCTGCTCATGTTTCAGACGCATTGCTACGACTCCTGGCTGAGCGACGCGGCGCGTTCGACCAAGTTTTTCAGCTGGTCGCAGCTCGGCGGAACCCTTCCGGCGCCGTTGTTCCTGTTTCTGGCGGGGATTTCCTTCGCCCTAGCGACCGACAAACTTCGTCAGCGCGGCGTGGCGGCCAACGAGATCGCCCGGTCCACGCTGCGTCGCAGCGCGGAGATCTTTGGGCTCGGGCTGCTGTTTCGCGTGCAGGAGTACTTGCTAGGGCAACCCTCGGCCCCATGGACCGATCTGCTGCGCGTTGACGTCCTCAACATGATCGGGCTTTCGATGATGCTGATGGCTCTCGTGTGCCGTTTGGCTGCCGGCAGCGGTATGCATGCAGCAGCGGCGAGTGGCAGTGGCAACCCCAGAAGCCGCGCCGTGACCATTCTAGCCGCGGCCGCAGCGGCGCTACTGGTAGCTCTGGTCACGCCGCCGTTGTGGACGACGTGGCGACCCCGCTGGTCGCCGTGGTTTCTCGAGTCTTACATCAACGGAGTGCATATTTTCCGGGAACCCCAGCCCTGGCTTTTCCCGCTGTTTCCATGGAGCGCTTTCGCATTTGCTGGGTTGGCGGTGGGCTTCGTTCTGCTCACGGACTGGGCGCGACGCCGCGAAGCGGCGGCTGCCGCGCTGGCGGGTGTGGGCGGAGTCACGATGGCCGCCCTCGGCTGGTGGTTAGACGCGCAGCCCCCGCAGATTTACGGTGTGTACGATTTCTGGCATACCAGCCCGAATTTTTTCCTCATCCGTGTCGGCCTACTCATGGGAATTCTGTTTGCGAGCTATGCTTGGTGCCGCTGGGGCGCGGGGCAGTGGGGGTTCAGCCCCGTCATCCAGTTGGGGCAGACGTCGCTGCTTATCTACTGGGTTCACATTGAGTTCGTATACGGACGGTTTTCCATTTTGCCGAAACGCGCTATGAGCATCCCCGCGGCAACGCTGGGCCTGCTGGGGATTTGTCTCGCTATGCTTCTGCTCTCGATTGCGCGAACACGGCTGAAGGGGCGTGGGGCGGAAGTTTGGGGTTGGCTGCGTCTTCCGGCCCGCGCGGGGTAGGGCCAAAAGCAAAAGGGCCGTCGGAAGTCGAAGGTCTTCTCACCTGTCTGGAGAGATCGAGTAGATTATTACTGCTGCTAGCTCAAGGCCGAGCAGATTTGAGCGCCTTGACTTGCGCATCGAGTTCGCGGTTTTCCGCAGTGACCTGTCGGATCTCTCGGCGAAGCCGCTCGATTTCTTTCTGAGTGCGTCGCATGGCCAAGAAGCCATGCGTGCCGGAGATGTCGTGCACCAGCAACGCGGCCAGCGCCACGCCCAGTATGGTGCGTGCGTGGTGGCGAAGGAACGAGAGCGGTTCTGTGGGGTGGGTCATTGATTCTGGCGCGCTGTTGGGGTATGGCTGCCGCTTACGGCGCTGCTCCGTGCCCCAGGAGTGGCCTCCAGGATCCAGGCGGTGGCCTCCTCGGCCAATCGCGCTGCGGCCTCGCGCGATCCGGCCTCAGTGTAGACGCGCACGACCGGCTCGGTTCCCGAAAACCGCAGCAGAAGCCACGACCCGTCCTCGAAGGTTAGTTTCAATCCGTCGGTGCGATCGGTCTGCGTCACGCGGCGCCCACGGAACACAGAGAAATCGCCCTGCAAGCGCTGGACCGCACGCGCCTTGACCTCTTCAGACAGATCCAGGTTTGTGCGAAGCGGCCAGTACTCAGCGCCGGCACGGCTAAACAAATTCTTGAGTTGCTCGAGCAGCGGTGTGCGACGGATGGCCACCATCTCGGCGACCAGCAGGCCGGCGAGGATGCCGTCCTTTTCCGGCACATGGCCGCGAATGGAAAGCCCCGCGCTCTCTTCGCCCCCCAGCGCGATCTTGTCCTGCTTGATCAGCTCGCCGATGTACTTAAATCCCACCGGCGTCTGATAGACAGTGACACCGTAATGCCGCGCCACGCCGTCGAGCAAGTGGGTGGTGGCCACGCTGCGCGCTCCGGGTAGATGCCAGCCGCGCGTTTCTACCAGGTAGTCGTAGAGCAGTCCGAGGACGTGATTCGGGGCAAACCAAGAGCCGTCGGCGTCGCCGTCATTGGCCAGGCCCACGTCCGCGCCGCGGTTGAGCACGGCCTCTCGAAGAGGCGCCAGATTGGTCTCCAAGACATCCGGGCCGGTGCCGTCGAACAGAACGTCGCGATCGGTGCGGATCGAAACTGCGCTGATGCCATGCGTCGCCAGGAAGCGATCAAGATAACCGGCGCCGCACCCGTGCAGGGTATCGCACACGATTTTGAGCTTAGCCTGGCGGACGGCGTCGAAATTGACCAACTCGGCTAGCCGCGCCAGATAAGCGTCGCGCGGTGAAATCCTCTGGAAGTCGCTTGCGGCATTGCTGGGCAGAGCCGCGGCCGCGGCCGGCTTGGCGGCCAGTCTTGCGACGCGCTCTTCGATGTCGCGTGTGACTTCGGGCAGCGCCGGTGCACCGTCCGGACCGGAAAATTTGATCCCGTGGTATTCGGCGGGGTTGTGGCTGGCGGTGAAATTGATGGCGCCATCGGTCTTCAACCGGAGGATTGCGTGGGCGATGGCCGGCGTCGGTGCCGCGGCATCGCAGAGCAACACATGCACTCCGTGCACGCGCAGGACCTCCGCGGCGGTGCGCGCAAACTCTTCGGAGAAGAAGCGCGTATCGTGCCCTACAATCAGCGTACGCTTTTGGCTACGGCTGCAGACGTGTTCCGCAATGGCAGTCACTGCGAGCCGCACGTTTGCAAAGGTAAACTCGTCGGCGATAATCGCGCGCCAGCCGGAGGTGCCGAAGCGGATAGGATGGGCGGTCATAATTTGCCGAGCCTCATGTCGTTACGGCGCGGTATTGTAGCGCGGCCGGGGCATCCACCGGAAGTGAGTAAAAAATGACGGACAAATTTGTGGTGCTAGTGACATGCGGAACGCGCGACGAAGCTGGCCGGATCGCTAAGCACTTGGTCGAGCGGAAGCTGGCGGCGTGTGTGAACGTACTCGATGCGCGAGTGCGATCCACCTACCGTTGGAAGGGCAAGGTGGAGACGGCGGAGGAAATCTTGCTCTTGATTAAGAGCTCGAAAAAGCTGTTTCGTGCTGTGCGCGCGGAAGTTGAGCGTCTGCACAGCTACGAGGTGCCCGAAGTTATTGCCCTGCCGATCGCGGATGGCTCACCGGCCTACCTGGCCTGGCTGGCCGAATGCCTCCGCCCGCGCGTTCCGGCACAAAAGGCAAGAAAGAGCCGCTAATCCACGAGAGGCATTGAACCACAAATCCAATGCCGCCCTCAGCCTTCAGCGACTTACTCTTCGCGGCTGCCGAAGAAAATCGATCTTGATCGGCAAGGCAGAATATAAATCCATCTATTGCGGCTTCGAGGCGACTTCAATGAAGCTGGCCGCGTTGTTCTTGAGCTTGGCCAGATCCTCTTCGTGCAGGTACATCATGTGCCCGGCGTCGTAATACTTCTGGTGGATGCGGCTTTGCAGCTTTTCCGGCAGGTCGAGGTGGTCCATCGTGTACTCGGTGCCGAAGAAGGGGGTGGCGAGGTCGTAGAGGCCGTTCTCGACCTCAATTTGAAGGTGAGTGTTGCCAATCATAGCCTGGACTAGATCTCCTTCGACGTTCGGCGCGCCCGGAAAGCCGAACCCACGGCCCGCGCTGCGCTTCCAGTCCCAGTTCCGGCCGGCGCCCTCGGCGGAAACGTTATAGTGCAAGTTCTGACCGAATTTCAGCTCCTCCCGGATGTAGGTGTTGAAGGCCGCCGTAAACGCCCCGCTCACGGCCGTGGACTGGGGATCATACCCAGCATATTCAGCAAGCGGGTCGTAGCTCGGACCGGAGAAGCGCGCATCGAGTCGCCCGGTGGTCCGCCCCCTGCTCCGCTGGAGCTCTTCCCTGAACTGAGGTAAGTTCACCCTGAGGTTCGCCTTGGAAATGTAGTCCTCGCTGAGCCCGGTGAACTGCGCGAGCTTCTTCACCACCGCAGCCTTCTCGCGGGCGCTCAGCTTAGCGCCTTTCATCAACGCATCTGCATATTCCGTCGCGGCGAACTTGCGCGCGTCAGCCAGAAAGGTGTTTAAATCTGCAGGCTGGCTCTGCAGAACTTTGTGATACCACGCGGTCGCCGCATAGCTCGGAACGTAGAGGATGTACGGCAAGTCCTGACCTGGATGGAACGAGATCGTGCCCAGGTCCAGCACCGAGGAGATCAGGACCACGCCGTTGAAGTCCATGTGATCGTGTTCCTGTAGGTAATTGACCAGGGCGACCGAGCGGAATGTCCCGTAGCTTTCCCCGATCAGGAACTTCGGCGAATTCCAGCGGTTGTTCCGGCTCACGTAAGAGCCGATGAATTGCGCCAGCGATTTAACGTCTTCATCCACTCCCCAGAAATCCTGGTTCTTGGCTTTCCCAAGGGCACGACTGAAGCCGGTGCCGACCGGATCAATGAATATCAGGTCCGCCTTGTCCAGCAGGGAGTTCGAGTTATCCACCAGCCTATAAGGCGGAGGCGGCGTCGCTTCAGCGTCGGTAGTCACCACCCGCTTGGGGCCGAAGGAGCCCATGTGCAGCCAGATGGACGAAGACCCCGGCCCGCCGTTGTATAGGAATGTCAACGGCCGCTGGCTGAGGTCTTTCACATCGTTCCGGGTGTACGCCATGTAGAAAATGCTGGCGTTTGCCTCGCCTTTTTCGTCCTTCAGGAGAATCGTCGCGGCAGTCGCCTTGTAGGGAATTGTCTGGCCGCCGATGCGAACAGTATGCTCGGTAATCGAGGATTCCTCTTTCGGCAGGGCGGCCTCGCTTGTGACTTTCGCTTCCGCCGCTTTCGACTCCTTTTCAGGTGCCTGCCCAGCTAGGCGCGCTGCCAGGCCGAAGAACAGAAAAATTGTCACTGCGCCAAGACTCAAGATCCTTCTCATCCTCATCTTGCGCTCCCCTCGTGAGAATGCGACTCCCACGAAACTAAATCACCGACTGCTCGTGCGCTGGTCTTCCCCTAGACTTTGTCAAGCGCCTGGTCCAGGTCCGCGATTAAATCCTCGGCGTCTTCGAGACCTACGGACAGACGCACTAGGCCCTCGGTGATGCCGATTTGCTGGCGCACCGCAGGAGGCATCGAGGCATGCGTCATCAGCGCCGGCAGCGAGATCAGCGTCTCAACCCCGCCGAGGCTTTAGCCGCCGCGCGGCTTCCAGCCCGTCGAGATCGAAGCAAAGCATGGCCCCGAAGCCGCGCTGCTGGCGTTTGGCAATTTCGTGCTGTGGGTGCGAAGGCAGGCCCGGGTAGAGCACCCGCTTCACCTTGGGATGCGCTTCGAGATACCTCGCGATGGCCATGCCGTTTGTGTTGTGCTGCGCCATGCGCACGGCTAGCGTTTTGATGCCTCGGGCCACCAGAAAGCAATCCATCGGCGCCAGTCCCGAGCCGGCTGAGCGTTGCAGGAAGTAGATCTGCTCGGCATCTTCCTGGCGCGCGAGAATGACAGCGCCGCCTACGGCGTCGCTGTGCCCGTTCAAATATTTTGTCATTGAGTGCACCACGATGTGCGCGCCCAGCGCCAGCGGTTGCTGGAAGTAGGGGCTCAGGAAAGTGTTGTCCACGACCAGGGTCAGTTTGTGTTCCGCGGCGAGCTTGGCCACGCCGGCAATGTCGGTGATGATCATCGTCGGGTTGGTGGGCGTCTCCACGTAGATCATTTTCGTGCTGGCCTGAATTGCTTTTGCCACGTTCTCTAGGCATGAGGTATCGACAAAGCTGAACTCGAGGCCGAAGTGCGCCAGGAGCTGCGTGGCCAGCCGGAATACCCCGCCATACACCGCCTGCGAGACGATCACGTGGTCGCCCGGCCGCAACAGCCGGAACACCGCATCAATTCCCGCCATCCCCGAAGAAAAGACGAAAGCAGCCCGGCCGCCCTCGAGTTTCGCCACACACCGCTCAAGCCCGCGCCGGTTCGGATGCGCTGTCCGCGCGTAGTCGTAGCCCTTGTTCTTCCCCAGCTCCTCTTGAACATAGGTCGAGGTCTGGTAGATAGGCGGCACAATGGACCCCGTGGACGGGTCCGGCTCCTGGCCGACGTGGATGGCGTCCGTCGAAAATCCCATTTTGGGCCTCCTTGGCCAACCGGCGGTGCACCGGCACAAAGATTCTCTCGTCAGAAATGTCCCACCAGCGCTTTTTGATTGCAGAAATTTCGCCGAAGGTATAAGAATATTCTTGCGTCCCTCTCAGTTCCGGCACCTTCTAAGTGTCGATTGACGTTAGCGCAGGAATGCGCGCCAGGTCAATCTACATCCAAGTCCCGCCGGACGAGGAAAACTTAAGGGGGCAGCCATGCGTTGGGGTCATCTCTTGGGTTTGCGTTGGGGTGTGCGTCCAGGAATCGCCTCTGTTCTGGCTCTCTTGCTTCTGAGCAGTTTTGCGGGAGTCGCCACAGCCGCAAAGAAGAGCGGGAGTCGCCACAGCCGCAAAGAAGAAAAAGCACGGGGACGTAGAAAATATCGGAAAACGCGACATCAATAAGGGTTCCTGGAACTTGTATTCCACGGAGCGCGAGATTGCTTTGGGGGACTGGCTTGCCCGGAATTTCGAGCTCACGACACAACGGCTGAAAGACCCCCTGGTAACCGATTACGTTGACGAGGTGGCCGAGCGCGTGGTGCGGCATTCTGACCTGCGCATGCCGCTGCGAGTGCGCGTGATCGTATCTGACGAGGTCAATGCCATTGCTCTGCCGGGCGGGCATTTCTTCATTACCACCGGCCTGATTCAGGACACGCAGAGTGAAGCCGAACTGGCAAGCGTCATCGCGCACGAGGTAGCGCATGTGGCGGCGCGCCATGTCACTAAGCAGCTGACCAAACGGGAGATGTGGACGTGGATGTCCATCCCGCTGGCCTTGGTCGGCGGCCCGATCGCTTATACGGTCAGCCAGGGACTGCAGCTAGCCGGTCCTCTGGCGTTTTTGCAGTTCGGCCACAATGCGGAGCACGAGGCCGATTTCCTCGGCCTGCAGTATCATTACGCGAGTGGTTACGACCCGGTCGCTTTCTTGGACTTTTTTGAACGGATGAAACAGAGGGAAAAGAGCCGCACAGGGGGCATCGCCAAAGCCTTCTCGGGGCATCTGATGACAAAGAGGCGGATTGCGGCCGCGCAACGCACCATCCAGGCATTGTTGCCGGCGCGCGATGAGTATGTGGTCACAACCTCGAAGCATGACGACGTCCGCGCACATCTGGAAGAGCTGCTGGACGAGCGCAACCGGCAGGAAGCGATCCCTTGGCCGAGGTTGCGGAAGGGCAGAGTAACAGAGCATCCTCCAGAGACTGGAAAGAAGAATGCGCGCCTCTAGTACTAGCATGGTGAATCGAATCGCCGAGATTTCTACCCTCGCTGCGGCCCTGGCGTTGTTGTTGCCGGCCGCAGCCACAGGGCAGTCCACTCCTCCTCCTTTCAAGGAGAAGGCAGATAAGGCCAGTGGAAGCACCAAGTTGCGCATTGAAGTGACGGGCGGCCCGGACGGCCGCGCGATCGAAGGCGCCAGCGTGTACGTCAAGTACGAACGGCCGCGAACTCTGGCCAAGGATAAGAAGATCGAAATGAATGTGAAGACCAATCGGGAGGGCACCGCGCGCGTGCCCGACCTCCCGCGCGGCAAGGTGCTGATCCAAGTAATCGCCGAGGGATGGAAGCCGTTTGGCCGCTGGTATAACCTCGAGGAAGAAGCGGAGACGATCAAGGTGCGGCTGGAAAAACCCCCGCGTTGGTACTAGTGCCGTCCGAACTTGACTCGCCAACAGTTCGCGCCCATGCCGCATCGAAGCGATACGCGTTCTCATTCCCGGGGATAGCTCCAAATAGTTGGAACGGCACTGAAGCGCCCGGGCCGCTGTCTTGCTAATTGCTGCGCCTCTCCCCGAGTCCGAAATCCTTTCGCACGCGCTCGCATCTCCTCCAATTGCGCGTCTTAGGAAAAAAACAATGTTGCCGGCAACGCTGCCCCTCTATTTTGCCTTGGAACAGTGCAAACCGGAGCAAGCCTCTCCATTCGCCGGTGTTTAGAGAAGGCGTGAAGCCTTTTTCCACAAACTTTTCAACACAACTGTTGAAAACCGGCCGCCGAGGGTGTGCCGTGACGCTTCGTAAAAGGCCTCTCGCATGCAGGAGCGCGAGATTTTCCAAAGCTCGCCGCTAGCCCGCGCACAAATTATTGGAAATGGTGCCCACTCGAGCTTATCAGGCGCCGAGGTCAGAGCGCGTTCGCCTATAGCTCCAGCTCTGAGGCGAGACATGTGAATCGAACCCGGGAGCAAGCTCTGGAGAAACGCGCTTGCGATGGGCGAATCCTCAGCGCCACGCTCCTTTGACCGCAATCGATAGGGATGCTAGATTAACGAGGCGGAGATAGGCCGCATGCCGGAAAAGTTTTCCTACGGTTTCTCGATCTGGAGATTGCTCTGGAATAACCTGGGCGCGCGGCCGCTACGGTCCACGCTCAGCGTGGTAGCCATTGCCTTGCAAGTCTTTCTGATCCTCTTGATTGTCGGGTTAACCACAGGGGTTATGGCCGAGTGGGCTAACCGCGTGGAGGGCGTCGGTGCGGATATCATGGTGCAGTCGCCCAACTCCTCGATTTTCTTCGCTGTCTCCAGCGCGGTCATGCAGGAATCGGTGGGTGAAACCATTGCCCGCATCGAGGGCGTGGATGAAGTCGCGCCGGTACTGATTGTGATGGACACGCAGAACTTTCTCCTCGTCTACGGCATTGACTATCCGCGTTTCAACGCGCTGAGCAAAGGCTTTATCTTTCGTCGCGGACGCCCCTTCGAGAAGCCGGATGAAGCCTTGGCCGATGATCTGGTGGCCCAAGCCGGGGGGCTGCGCGTGGGATCCAAGGTAACGCTGATCGGCCACGAATTCACCATCTCCGGCATCGTCGAGCACGGCAAAGGCGCGCGATTCTTCGTGCCCCTGCGCAGCGCGCAGGATCATGCCGGCGCAGACAAGCGGGTTTCCATTTTTTATGTGCGGAGCACGGGAGATACGGAACGCACGCGCGCGAGGATCGTCAAACGCCTGCCCAACTACCGCATTCGCTCCACCGCCGAATATCTGACGCTGATGAGCTCGTCGAATCTGCCAGAGCTGAAACCCTTCATTCGCTCGATGATGGGCTTGGGAGTCACAATCAGTTTCCTGGTAGTGCTGCTCACGATGCACACCATGGTACTGGAACGCACGCGCGAGATCGGCATCCTGAAAGCGCTGGGATCGTCGCGTTTCGACATTCTTCGGCTCATCGTGGGAGAGACGCTGCTGATGGCCGCCCTCGGCATCGCCCTGGGCCTAATCTGCACCTATGGGGTCTCTGCTGTGTTGAAGCACGCGGTGCCCACCCTGGCGATTAAGATTCCCGGGGACTGGATTTTCCGCAGCATGTTTCTGGGAATCGTGGGGGCTGTGGCCGGCGCGCTGTATCCTGCCTATCGCGCGGCACAGTCCGACCCCGTTGACGCGCTCGCCTACGAATAGTACTCAGGGCCGGCGTGAAGAACGCCTGCCCTTCTGTCGGCTTTGATTCTTTCCGCTATCCGTCGTATCTTTCCTGTGTATGCCGATTTCCCCGGAGCCTCCCCGCGGCGCGTGTCGCTACTCTGTCGTCG
>WNFA01005049.1_pt1 | contig 11018 bp, 14 predicted proteins | sample 5400481 | NCBI WGS metagenome assembly WNFA01 (sample SAMN13153340, study PRJNA577476) | soil metagenome | isolation source: 120 cm saprolite under Douglas fir tree site 2 hole 1 replicate 2 | place: USA:California | collected 2015-04-18 | reverse complement strand
TGGCGTTGCTCTGGAGCTGGAGGCGCTTGATATTGCGAGTTGTCGTATCCTTGCCCCTGGTAGGCGTCTTGAGATTCGTAGCCTGTGTTTTCCTGGGGTTGCTGGGAGGTGTCGTATTGAGAAGGGTCTTGGTAAGTGTACGGGTCGTTACTGTAAGGCTGATTTTGATCGTCGTAGCTCAATAGCCATCATCCACAACTCTCAAGAATTGCAGACAGGTGCCCCGCTGCTGGTCCGGAAGTCCATGAATGGAATAGTCTCACCCTGGGGTTGTCCGTTGTACATGTAGTACACTCCGATGAAAGTGAGCCAATTGTCACTGTTGGTCAGACCGGCAGAGCCTAGAGCGTTCTGACCAGTGGCGCCGAACTTGAGTATCGCGAAGCTTGCAGGAACGGGTCCGTTTGGACCTGACGGTTGAAGTACGTACGCACCGCTTGGATAGTTGTATGCAAACTCAGTGCTCGGGTTGATCGAGTTTGGAGCGAGAACCCAGGCCCGAACAAATTGCCCGAACCCGTTAGCGCTGTAAGGCTGCATCTGGATCATCGTTGACGACTCAATAGTGACAGTGGCGTTGGTTGACGTGTTAGCGACCCGCACATAGATGATTGAATTGCCCGGGGTCATGCAGAAAGCGGGGTTAGACGTTGTCTGAGTGCCCTGAGTATAGTTGAAGGATTTGAAGTCGAAGTATACAGCCAAGGGTCCGACATTTGTGACGAAGTTACCGCCCGGGTTACCGTTAATGATTAGGCTGCTGAAGCGCCAGGGGTAGTACAGATTGAATTCTCGGCCCCGTGTGGTGGCTAGGCTAATTCTGTAGCTGTTACCGTCTTTGACGTTTATTCCTTGTACGTGAATGACAAAGTTGACTGCGCCGGCTGGAATATTTCCACCAGTGAAGTAAGTAACTAATTGAGGGGGAGGATTGAAGATGCAGGGCGTTGGCCTGCATTGGCCTGTCGTGTTCGTGTTCCATATGTAAATCGTAGCGATGCTTACAGATGAGCCGCCAAGATTGTTTACAATGACACTGAGCGGTCCTCCGGTTGGATAGGTAGCATTTATCGGAATTAGGTTTTCGGAGACTGCTTGTTGGTCTCGTTGGCTCATGCTGGTTATGACGTGGTTGTAGGCGTCGTATTGTATGAAGCCCCAGAGCATGACGTTGAATCCCATGAGTATGATGATGACGAAGAATAGTCCTCCGAAGATTGTACTCATGCCCTTCTTGGATCGGGCGAGTCTTCTGTAGACCGTCATCTACGACACCCAAGTCGTGGTTATGACAGTGCCTCGTTGTGTAGCGATTGTTACTGTCTGAGTGTCACCGGGTCCGAGGGTTGGTTGTGTGAAGTGCATGTTGATTCCTCCGCCGTTCGGCCCGCAGATGCCGTTGGTAGACGGGCATATCGGAGCGACTTGGCTGACGTTGACTTGGAGTGCAGGGAATGTGGCAGGTGAATTGTAGAGCGTCGAGTTGATGTATACTGAGACGATTGTGAACGGGATCGTTCCTACGTTTCGGACATAGACTAGGCCATAGTTGATACTGCCGGATGAATAGAAGTAGACGCCTTCTACGGACATTCTCTCCTGGTTGGCGACGCTGCGGCTGGAGAACCAGTATCCCGCTCCGCCTTGGTAGGCGCCGAAGCTGGATATTGCCCAGATGAATAATAGTGAACTTAGGGCTACGACTATGATTAGCATGGTCAGGTTCGCCATTATAGTGCTAATGGCTTTCCGTGACCTACGGTTTCTATCGACTGTTTTTCTCGCCCATTTTACTAGGCTCATTTCTCTTTTCCTCTTTCCAATACTTTTCTATTTTCTATTCAGATTCCGTTTTTGAAAAAACCGGGAAGTTCAAACAAGGCATCGAGACACGCCATCATCGAGGGCTCACTTCGTGAATTGCCAGGTGAATTGGTTGTTCCTAGTGGTGACGACCGTGATTGTGTACGCGTTGCCGCCAATGAATGTCGTAAATCCTCCTACCGTGGAGGGAGTGCAAGCAGGATTGCAACCGCCCGCAATGGAGATTACTGTAGCTTGTACAGCGTTCGGCTGCATGGTTAGGGCTACGCCTCCCGCGGAATTCCACGGTCCTGCGTTTGATTGGGTGTACTGGGCGCCGGTGGAGTTCTTGACATAGTAGGTTTGAAGACTGACAGCTGCTGAACCAGAGTTTCTGATGTAGACGGTCAGAGCAGTGTTGTTAGTGAAGGCGACACTGTCGTAGTTGAGACTCTCCTTGGGTACTGGATTCTGTACGAGTAGACTGCTAAGTAGCCCTGTTGACCACGCGTAGACCATGACTGCGGCGACGACGACGATGACGACCATTAGTAGAGATGCGAGTATGGTATTGATGGCCTTCTTGTCTCTTCGAATCTTGTGGAGGTTTGTCATTTCAAGTCCCTACCGCGAGCCGCTCCAAACGAACTGATTGTTGCGAGTCGTCACGAGAGTCACTGTGTACGAGAGACCTGAAGTGAACGTGAATGTCGCTCCGGTGCAACTCGGGCTGGGGCATTTCAGACTCCCTACTGCGATGTTGATCGTGCCCAATCCGTTAGGGGCGATCGACGCAGGATACATTCCTGCGGCATCGTTGGGCCAGCTAAGTCGAGCGTACTGAGCGCCAGTTGCATTCTTGACGTAGTAGCTTGAGAAGGCTATGGCTACGCTTCCGGTGTTCCGCACGTTCAGTGTCAGATTGGTGCCACTGGAATAACTAAACGCTTCAACGTTCAATGACTCCTTCGGTACTGGATTTTGTACGAGTAGGGCGCTCAGTAGTCCGGTTGACCATGCGTAGACCATGACTGCGGCGACGACCACGATGACGACCATGAGTAGAGCTGCGAGTATGGTGTCGATGCCTTTCTTGTCCCGTGTTATTTTTCTGATTTTTCTCATTTTTTTCACTCCTTTCGTGTTTCCCGTGGGCTTGTCTTGGCTAGTTCCCCAGATTGGGTGCAAGCCGGAGCATACCGGGAAGGACGCGTTGATTTGTCCGCTGATACCATTGATCCGCGGTGGAGGTTTCTAGGATTGCTGGTCATGCGTGGTTTCTCCCAGCGATGGTCATTCTAGTGTCGGTGTGGTCTATCCAGAAGACCCAAGACTTTGTCGTTTTTTGTCCGCTGATGATTCCTTCCACCACGAGCTCGAGAAGTAGCGCTTTGGTGCTCTCCCAGTTCTTCAGCCCGGACTTGATCCGAACATTCTCTACGTCCATTGGTATAGGGGCGCCGGAGAGAACGTGTAGTATTCTGTCACGCAACGTATCCTTAGATCTGTTTGGGCGACTCAACATGTTTCTCGCTCTGGGGCTATGACCTGGACTTTACCCACAAGCCACGACTATAGCCAAAGCCGCACCGAACATATGCATCATGTAACCTCTAAAATTCTCGAACAGTTACATGAACCGCGGTCGTCAACCTACGGCTTTAGATAGATATCTGCCAAGCGTCTGAGATATTCCCAGAATACCTCGAAGCTCTGGCTAGATTGATTTGTGGACTAGCGAATGACGTTTTTCAGCGGGCTTTGGACTTGAGAGTTTCCTTCGGTTGCAGAGTTGACCAGATCGTCTCGAATATTTTTTCGTGTGACTTTACCAGTAAGGGATCGTTGGTCCATGTTGCAACGTCTTGACCAGCATTCACATTTGTATCGTCCGGGATGTCTTCCAAGAAGATTATTTCGGCGGAATCTGCACTAGCGAAGTGCATAATCGGGACTGTTACGTTTCGGACCTCGATTACTTCACTCAGTTCTCTTGCGACGCTTGCGTTTCCTTGATTTACTGGTGCGACAACTTTTACCTTGGCGCCTCTTTGAGCTGCTTTCTCCAAGACTTCAGATTGTGCTTTGTAGATTCTTACGAGTCCGTTAGCGGTGGTTGTGAAGAAGACGTTGACTTTCGCCTCGCTGATCATGTCTTGTACTCGTTTGTAGACTTTGTCGCGGCCCCTGACACTCCATAGATCGTATCGTTCGTAGGGCTTCTCCGTGTAGACGTATTTTGAGGATTCGAAGGCCATTGCTAGGTTTTCTACGACGTTAACGCACTCCGTTGTCTCCTTGTTCAACTTGTCAACTAGCGGAACCAGCACGTCGTTGGGTGAGACTGCCATGTATCGTTCGGGTTTGCCGGGTACGATGCGTAGTAGTCCTTTGCTTTCTAGGCCTCGTATGGCTCCGTATGTCTTGGGCCTCGGCACTTTTCCGAGGAAGCTGATCTCGCTTGCGTTTCGTGGACCCATTTTCGTTAGGACAACGTAGATCCTAGCTTCGTACTCGGTGAGCCCGAGCTTCATCAGCGACTGTACGCTGAACTCGTCTGCTGCCAAGACCTTTACTCCTAGATTTCTGGGGTAGTCGCTGACTACCGTTTTTAAACTAGTTTCGGCTGTCATTGTCAATAACCCACCGCTCTAAAGAACAACCACATCATCAAGTCACCAACAACCAAAGTTACCAGTAAACTCGCGGTCAAGAACACCAAGTGGGGAAGACCCGGCGTCACCCACACACCATCAGAAAACATACCTTGCTCTTTGTAGCTCTCTAGTCCCGACACTAGCTTGTCCCGCTCCTCTGCCGCAGACGCTACCAGGTGAAACTGTCTCACAGGTTTCGAGTCTACTACTGAGACTTCCTCAGCCGGATACAAGTAGATCTTAGACTGGAGCGCATTGAAGCTAGTCTTGTATGATGTCAACATAACCAGGACCTTCCTCAGAATAGATTCGCGCTCGAATCCCTGAAACAGTCCCCGTCCTGCGGAGGCTCGTTGAAACAGATTTCTTGCCAGAAGGAAGACCGCTGAGCCAATCGACAGCAGGAACGAGTTAACAAGGATAGCGATGGGGAAGGGATAGAATACGAAGGGGGGCTGCCAAAACGGGGCCAAGAAACTTGGTGATACAGGCAATGCTAGACCAAGGCACATCATTGCCTTGCTGTCTGCTCCGCCCATTACGCTGAACTGGAATAGGAGGAAGGCTACGACAATTGTCGCCCCCGCGGAAACCGCTAAGATTGGTAATGCGTCAGGGGCGAAGATTATCCTGAGAGCGAAGACTAATGCGGCCCCAGGTCCATATATCAGCCAGAATTTGTTGGAGATCTCTCTGGTCTTGAGATCGCTTAAGGAGGCGGCAATGAAGACGCCTATTGTCAAGAGCACCGCTGCCAAGTCCAGTGAAAGAGGCGCTGTTAGATTCATTCGATCTCGGAATCCTCTTCGGCTCGGGGAATGACCATATCATTTCTGAAACCATCGCTAGTAACGCCCGGTACTAGTCAGCAGTAATGCCCTATCGCTTAGCTCAAAGCTTTTAATGCAAAGGACAAACCAATTGACCATCGAGGCAATCTAGAATGCCAATGGCGTTTGTCCTGATAAATGCAGAAATCGGCTCTGAAGACGCTGTAGTCAAAGAACTCAAAGCAGTCAGTAATGTGAAAGAGGCCTACATGGTCTACGGGGTCTATGACATTGTCGCTAAGGTCGCTGCGGACAGTATGGACAAACTCAAAGAGATCATCACTTGGAAGGTTCGCCGGCTCAACAAAGTCAAGTCAACGCTTACGATGATAGTCATCGAGAACTAGCCGACTTAGACCAGATCTCAACCTATAGATTCTCCGAGGCATCGACAAATATGCTAACGGAGTTCCACATCGGAATCGATGACACAGATTCCGAGAAAGGCGGATGCACCACCTACACCGCAACAGTCCTCTTTCAAGAACTGTTCAGCAGGGGTTTCAAGCCGTCTGACTTTCCATGGCTTGTAAGGCTGAACCCTAACATCCCATGGAAGACGAGAGGTAACGGAGCACTTGCAGTTCACTTTCTCGTTGAGGAAGACCAGATCAAAGACGTCGAACGCGTTGCAATAGAAACCGTCGAGAAGACCACAGTTGCGTCGAGTGGCGGAACGGACCCGGCGGTGGCGTTTTTCAACGGCGAGGTCCCGAGAGTTCTACAGGAATACTCTACTCGTGCTCTGCACGATGTCTTGACTGTCCATGAAGCGAAAGCGATCGCGACAAGTGTGGGGGCAGGGGTTCATGCCTTGAAAGGGGGCCGGGGGGTGATTGGTTCGCTCGCGGCGATCGGTGCCAGTCTAGATTCTGTAGAGCATACATTCGAAATCATTGCGTATCGAATTAGCGAGAATCTTGGGAACCCAAGAAGAATTGATCATGATTCGGTCAAATTGATGAATTCAAAATATGGGGACAGGACTTTCAACAACCTAGACCCTGAATCTGGAAGGGTCCTGGTCAGCCCTCACGGATTGGATCCAGTTCTTCTCGGAATCAGAGGATATAGTCCTGATGACGTTCTAGCGGCCTTCAAGGAAGTACAATTGTGCGAAGAGATTGAAAGAATCATGATCTTCAGGACTAATCAAGGCACGGACGCTCATCTTGGCAAGATGAGAAGAGCAGTAGACCTGAAGCCTCACCAATCAGGGGTCATCACGGGGAGAGTAGAGGATATGCCCAGAGTATTGCGAGGCGGCCACGTAATCTTCGGATTGAAAGATGATTCTGGTTCGATTGATTGTGCGGTCTATCGGCCTACTGGATCCCTAGCTATGGCAGCTAGGAATCTGTTGCCTGGTGACATAGTCAGAGCATTTGGAGGGGTCAGGGGATGGCGAGAGGGAAGACCCACGGTAAATGTGGAAAAACTCGATGTGCTTCATTTGGTAGAGAGAGTTGAGGATGTGAATCCGATGTGCGGCAAGTGTGGAGGTCGATGCGAATCGATGGGACGGGGACAAGGGCTCAGATGTAAGAAATGTGGACAACGAATTGAATCGGCTTCAAAGATCCAAGTTCGACAACAGAGGCAGCTCCGGCAAGCGGTCTACATTCCTCCGCCGAGAGCTCGTCGGCATCTCACAATGCCGGATTCGAGGCCTCGAAACGTTTTCCAGCACGTGCCGAGAGTAGAGGAATTTCAGCTGAGCGCCGAAGATTACAATTAAAGACTTTAAAACCAGTCAAAGCTCGGTTCGTCGCTTGTAGCGGGGTGGGGTAGATTCTCTTCGGAGAAGCTTATCCAGGTTTAACCCGCAGGGCTCATAACCCTGAGATCGGTCGAAGCTCTCGATCCTCAAGCGGTGGTTCGAAGGGCCCGAGTGGGACCCGAAACTCCACCCCCCGCTACCATCAAAAATCGAAGAAAATTAGGCAACTACTCCGCAAGCTCAGAGAGCTTCAGAGAATTGACAGAGCAAGAACGACAGCGCCTGAGGAAGCAGAATTGGCTAAGGCGGATAGGGGTCGCTAATCTCTTCTCTGGGAAAAAAGCAGGGAATCCTGGGAATCTAGGCTCGCCACCAAGCTACGTAGCGATATCAGGGCCATTTCAATAATTGAGGATGGGAGTCTAATCTCTAGGGGTGGTAGAGGTCGCGGTCAGTTCCGGGGTGAGCCTGAATGTACCGTTACCTTGGCAAACGACGTGAGGCGTTACAATAATGCTGGTGGTCATACCGCCGTTCACCTGAACATTTGGGTTAGCCTGGAGATGATCGCTCGATACAACTAGATTTACAGGGCCGTTGTTTGAGGATGCCGTGGCCGACGCAACGTCTATTCTGACAATATTTATCGTTCCTTCCTTCACGCTTGTCGAGCCGAGCTGCATAACGCTTGTGAGCTGCAAAATGTCTAAGGTTCTTGGAGTATCGTTGAGTGGAATCCATTCTCCTGTCAAGTTCAATGCGCCAGACCTATGGACACTTACCGAGGTTATCTTTACTACAAGGCTTGTCAGAGTGACATTATGGCCTTGGCTCCCATGACATGCTACTGTCAACGGATCGCTTTGGATAGATACTTGCAGTATCCCTGTTGATGCGAGTAGGTTCTGGGGTCTGATTTGTAGTCCGGCAATGAGACCTATTGCAATCACGAGTCCAACAATGCCGTAGCCGACTAGCCTTTTCGTAACTGGATTGGTCGTGGTTCTTCGCCTCTATATGGGCTATCTGACTCATAGACCTACAATTTTGATCGGCTTGTTCAACGGTTGTACACTCACGGCTGCTGTTTCCAAGCTTTCCAAGTCTCAAACCAGAATATTGCTGAACCCAATCCTCCGAAGATTATGCCGAAAAACGTGAAGAGGTTCAGGTCCGGGATAATTAGCACATAATAGACGAACAACACAGTGAAAAGGGCGGCATATAGAGCGAATCTGGGGACGAAAACTCTCCCTAAACGCAGAAACTGTTTGAGAACGTCCACTTTTACCTCCTTGATCAGACGATATTCTCCGGTATCCTTTGAGACAAGTCCGAGATCTTTGAGCTTGTCGAGATGGTAGAGGGCGAGGGTGGGACTGGAAAAGTTCAGGGCTCTCTGAACCTGCCGTACTCCTACTGTCTGCTCTTTCGCGTTCATCACGTACCAGTATACTCTGAGCGTGTTCCCCTTGAGCTCGCTGGCAACTTTCTCTGCTTCTGCCTGCTCCTGAGAGTTCAAAGAAACTGGTCCTCTAGAACGAGTGTCCGCTGCGAGTCCGTTCTAAATAAGTGTAGGCGGCTCAAGTGGAGCTTAGTGTGGAGCTTAAACGAAAGCTTCCTCGAGAGCAGCCTTGACGGAAATTGAAGGCTGTCTTGTTTCGCGAATTCGGCGGCCCAGAAAAACTGAGTTATGAGGATCTTGCGGAGCCGAAGATCAATGAGAAAGAAGTTCTGATCCGCGTAAGAGCTTGTGCCCTAAACCACCTCGACATCTGGGCAAGGCAAGGAACGCGAGGGGAGAGGATTCCCATGCCTCACATTTCAGGATGCGATATTTCAGGTGAAGTAGCCAAAGTTGGGAGCTCAGTCAAGGATCACAATCTGGGCGACAAGGTTTTGATCGCGCCTGGAATCAGTGACGGAACCTGCGAATACTGCGCAACAGGCTGGGATAGTCTCTGTGAATCTTACAAGATCATCGGCTACGAAACGCAGGGAGGATATGCAGAGTTTGCGGCTGTCCCTTCGCAGAACGTTCTGCCGATTCCTAGTCGTCTCAGTTTTGAGGAGGCTGCCTCCGTCCCTCTAGTCTTTCTGACAGCCTGGCACATGTTAACCACTCGGGCCCATCTCACTGCTGGGGAGACGGTTCTGGTTTGGGCGGCTGGGAGTGGAGTGGGAAGCGCCGCAATCCAAGTCGCGAAGGTCCTAGGCGCGAAGGTCATAGCCACCGCTGGAAATGATGAGAAGCTCGAAAAAGCTCGGAAACTCGGGGCCGACTGGGTGGTCAACCATCATTCTCAAGATGTTCCAGCTGAAGTCAAGCGAGTCACAAATGGTCGGAAGGTGAACGTGGTCTTCGACCACATCGGTCAAGCCACTTGGGAGAAGAGTATGCGCTCGATGGCTCCTGCGGGTCGGCTGGTAAATTGTGGAGTTACAAGTGGTGGGAAGGCTGAGATCGACATACGGTACATCTTTGTCCGGCAGTTTTCGTTGATGGGGTCTTTCATGGGGGGTCGAGGGGAATTGCTGAAGGTTTTGGCGTTCTTCGAAGATGGCAGGCTTAAGCCTGTCGTCGATTCCGTCTTTGCCCTATCTGATGCGGCGAAGGCTCAGACTAGGATGGAGAAGAGCGAACATTTTGGCAAGATAATTCTGAAGATCTAGCCCTGGACTCGGCTGGAACAAGCCCTGATCTGGAATCTGGGCAGGCGATTTGAGATCGCGCATAATGCGCGTTGACCTGCACGTTGAGCTACACGATGTCGAAAACAGTCGACCGGCTGACTCTGCGCCCTGTTTCGCAAGACTCGCCCGGAACAATTTCAACTGGCGGGACCCCCTGCGAAAAATCTCAAAAGTAGTTGCTTCCCGCGACACAAAACAGTTCTTTGGAAATCCACCATACGGGAATTCTTTTCAGAATAGTCCTAGACGGTAGACTGTTGAAAAACAGGTGGGTCCCGCGAGACCTAGAACGCTAGCTCGGGCCTTACTCTGGGACTGAGTCGGCGATTAGTTTTCCGTTAACCACTTTAACGAACAGGTATCGATTGTCCCGGAAGATTATCGTAAGCTCGTTCTCTCCTTCTGTGACAGTCAAGACGTCTTGTCCGATTATCCCATCATATTTTGCCAATTCAGATCGCTTTCCGTGATTTTCTTGGCGCAGATTTCTTTCTTAAATCTTTGACGATTTATCGCACGTCAACTTTGACAACAGGGGTCTTACCGGTTGCCTCTCCTCTCTCAGTGAACACGTGCTTGCCCCATTTTGCGTGAACCTTTGCCTCGAGACTGTGATGTCCTCTACCCAGTTTTAACGCGGGTAGTTCGAAGCTTCGGGTAACATCAAATAGCATTGTCCGGGCTTCCTCCTCCGTTTTCGGGTAGAGGATGGTTTCGAATTCAGTTGCGACCGTTGCCCAGACTCGGTACGGTAGCTCGGGATTTCGGGTCCAGAAGAACACTCCCCGTCGGACGAACTTCTCGCGTTTGAGTTCAGCCCCAGGCAAGACCTTGGCTCGTTGTTTGGAGAGGTCGACTCTGTAGGCCATACGGAGTCCGAGGTCGTGCTCGTCGTAGGCCTTCTCCCAGAGAGGTCGGACGAAGTTGCGCCTGATGCCGCCTTTGAGCTTGAAGCCAACAGTTAACGCGAGGTTGTCGTCTAGTTTCGCAAGTTGAGGCGAGGCGGTTATGGTCAAGTCCTCAATAGTGGCCCATTGCTCGCCTTTCATTCTCTCCAAGGATGATTGCAAACCATTCAACGCTTCCCGGTCTAGCCCGTCCGGTGCCATTAAGGATAGAAAAAAGGGCTTTGGTTGAAAGGGGAGTTTAGGTGCCTGTTATGGGCTCGATGTGGACGCTGCTGCATCCGCAGCCGTCAGCGTGCTTTCCTCTTCGGAGCGATCCTCTGTAGAGTCGTGCTTCGAGTTTCTCGCCGTTCTTCTTCTCCCACTCGTCCACAGTGATACCGTACTTCTTCTGAATCCTGTCTCGGTA
>WNFA01005048.1_pt1 | contig 11019 bp, 9 predicted proteins | sample 5400481 | NCBI WGS metagenome assembly WNFA01 (sample SAMN13153340, study PRJNA577476) | soil metagenome | isolation source: 120 cm saprolite under Douglas fir tree site 2 hole 1 replicate 2 | place: USA:California | collected 2015-04-18 | reverse complement strand
AGCGCCTTCTTGATCTCGGTCTTGGAGGCTGTCCGCGCGACCCTGAACGTGTACCGCCCCTGCGTGTACAGCAAGTAAGTCCGCTCGGTGATGACCGGGCCGATGACGATTTCGGAGGCGGCGCGAGTGGTCATTGAGCCTCCGGGTCTCCGTGGACTTCGTGATCGCCCTGGCCGCCATGCTCGCCGTGCCCCGCCTTGGGGCGTTCCGGCCGGCTGAAGTTCTCCTCGATCAGCTCCAGGCAGTCCTTCGCCAGCAACAGATAGGTATGAGTGAACAGGTCGCGGATGTTGAGGTTGCGAGCGAGGATGATCTTGATGCCCGGCAGGTTCTCGAACGAGCGGCTGACGACGAAGTTCGGCGCGGGCAGCACGACCAGCGTGGTGTCGTCGAAACCGATCGCATCCATGAGGCCCACGGCCACGCTCGTGCGCGGCTCCTCGATCGCGAACCCGTCGATGACTCTCACCCTGCCTTCGGTCGCCTTCTGGCTGAGCGCGGAACGGAGGGCGAGGCGGCGCATCTGCTTGGGCATGCGCTGGGCGTAGCTGCGTGGGTGTGGTCCGAAGACGACCGCGCCGCCCTTCATCGACGGCTCGCGGATCGATCCGTGGCGCGCGCGGCCGGTGCCCTTCTGCCGGTAGGGCTTGGCGCCTCCCCCGGAGACGGTGGCGCGCGTCTTGGTCGACGCGGTGCCCTGGCGCGCGTTGTTGGTCTGGCGCACGAACGCCTGGTGCATGACGGGCGTGTTCACCTTCTCGGCGAAGATCACCTTCGGCAGCCTGACCTCGCCCTGGCGCTCTCCCGCGGAATCGAACAACGGGACGTCGAGGGGGTCGGACGGCTTCGCCTTGGGAGCAGCGCGCTTGGTCGCCTTCGGCTTGGCCTTGGCATTGGCCGGGGCGACTTCGTCTGCCTCGGCCTTCACGCCGCTCATCTCGGCGGCGTCGGGGTCTTCGGTCATCAGACCTTCCTCCCGGTCGGCTTGCCCGAGGGCCCCTTGACCTTCACCGGCTTGGTCGAGGTGCGAACGAGGACCAGGGCGCCTTTCGCGCCCGGCACACCGCCCCTGACAAGGATGAGATTTCGCTCGGGATCGACGCGGACGACCTTGTAGGCGCGGGCGGTCGTGCGCACGTTGCCCATCTGGCCCGACATCTTCAAGCCCTTGAACACGCGGGCAGAGTCGGTGGACCCGATGGCGCCGGGCTGGCGGACGTTCATGGAACCGTGCGACTCGGGCCCGCGGCTGAACTTGTGCCTCTTGATGAGGCCCTGGAAGCCTTTGCCCTTCGAGGTCGCGGTGACGTCGACGAGCTCGCCGGCGGCGAAGATCTCCGCCTTCAGTTCCTGGCCAGCCTCGAGGCCTTCGTACCCACGGATTTCGACGATGTGGCGGTGTGGCTCGACGTTTGCCTTCTTGAACTCACCGTAAGCGGGCTTGGTGAGCTTTTTCTCGTCGGTTGCCTCGAACGCGATCCGGGCGGCCGCGTAGCCGTCTTTCTCGGTGGTGCGCAGGCCGAGGACCCGGCAGGGGCCGGCCTCGAGCACGGTCACCGCCGAGGTGGTGCCGTCGGCGTTGAAGAGCTGAGTCATGCCCAGCTTCCTTGCGAGCAAGCCCTTCATCTCAGCTCAGCTCTTGATCTCGATGCTGACGCCGGCCGGAAGGCTGAGGCGCTGGAGGGCGTCGACGACGCGCGGGTTGAAGTCGAGGATGTCCACCACGCGCTTGTGGGTTCGCATCTCGAACTGCTCGCGTGAGTCCTTGTCGATGAAGGGCGATCGGATGACTGTGAGCTTGGCGATCTCGGTGGGAAGAGGGATCGGGCCCGCGGTGCGCGCGTTGGCGCGGCGGGCGGTGTCGATGATCTTGTCCGCCGCCTGATCCAGCACACGGTGGTCATAGGCCTTGAGCCGGATCCGAATCTTCTGCGCCACGGTTACTTGCCCTCTCCCCTCTTCTCTTCTTGCTCTACTTGACGACTTCCGTGGTCGCGCCGGCGCCCACGGTCTTGCCGCCTTCACGGATGGCGAACCGGAGCCCGGGCTCGATCGCGATGGGCTCACCGAGGGTGATCTCCATCTCGACGTTGTCTCCGGGCATCACCATCTCAACGCCGTCGGGGAGCTTGACCTCGCCCGTGACGTCGGTGGTGCGCATGTAGAACTGCGGGCGGTAGCCCGTGAGGAATGGTGTGTGACGGCCACCCTCTTCCTTGCTCAAGACGTAAACCTGGGCCTTGAAGTTGGTGTGCGGCTTGATCGAGCCGGGCTTTGCGAGCACCTGGCCGCGCACGACGTCCTCGCGCTTGATGCCGCGCAGGAGCGCGCCCACGTTGTCGCCGGCCTGGGACTCGTCCATGTCCCTGTGGAACATCTCGAGCGCCGTCACGACCGTCTTGGTCGTGGGGTGAATGCCGATGATCTCGACTTCCTCGTTCCGCTTGAGCTTGCCGCGCTCGACCCTTCCGGTCGTCACGGTGCCGCGACCTTCGATGGTGAACACGTCCTCGATCGGCATCAGGAAGGGCTTGTCGACCGGCCGCTCCGGCTCGGGGATGTAGGCGTCGACCGCGTCCATCAGCTCCATGATCTTGGGCGTCCATTCGGGGTCACCCTCGAGCGCCTTGAGCGCGGAGATGCGGATGATGGGGATGTCGTCGCCGGGGTACTCGTACTTGCTGAGCAGCTCCCGGAGGTCGAGCTCGACGAGCTCGATGAACTCTTTGTCGTCGACCATGTCGCACTTGTTGAGCGCGACGACGAGCGAAGGCACGTTGACCTGGCGCGCGAGGATGATGTGCTCGCGGGTCTGCGGCATGGCGCCGTCGTTCGCGGCCACGACAAGGATCGCGCCGTCCATCTGGGCGGCGCCGGTGATCATGTTCTTGATGTAGTCCTGGTGACCCGGGCAGTCCACGTGCGCGTAGTGACGCTTCTCCGTCTCGTACTCGACGTGGGTGATCGAAATCGTGATACCGCGGGCCTTCTCTTCAGGCGCCTTGTCGATCCGGTCGAAGGGTGTGTACTCGGCCAGTCCCTTCTCGGACAGCACCTTCGTGATCGCAGCCGTCAGCGTCGTCTTGCCGTGGTCGATGTGACCGATGGTCCCGACGTTGAGGTGCGGCTTGGTCCGCACGAACTTCTTCTTCGCCACTGTCTCCTCCTAAATAACTCCGACTAGGTCCGTGAGGTGGTGCGGCGGCCGACGGCCTCCGCGAGATTTCCAGGCATTTCCGCGTAGTGACTGAACTCCATGGAGTAAGTCGCACGCCCCGAGGTCATCGACCGAAGTTCGGTAGCGTAACCGAACATCTCCGCCAGGGGCACGTGGGCCCGAACGTTCTGCGACGTTCCGCGCCCTTCCATGCCCAGGATGTGCCCGCGCCGGGAGGCGAGGTCGCCCATGACATCGCCGAGGTGCTCCTCTGGCATCACGACGTCGACCTTCATGATCGGCTCGAGCAGATAGGGCGAGGCCTTGTGCATCGCGTCCTTGACCGCCATCGAGCCTGCGATGTGGAACGCCAGCTCATTCGAGTCCACCGCGTGGTAGGACCCGTCCACCAGCGTGACCACGATGTCCACCACCGGGTAGCCCCCGACCACACCGGTCTGCAAGGCTTCCTTGACACCCTTCTCGACGGCCGGAATGAACTCGCGCGGGATGCGTCCCTGCGTGATCTTGTCCTCGAAAACGATCCCGCTGCCCCGCTCGCCCGGCCGGACGTCCACCTCGGCGTGGCCGAACTGGCCCTTGCCGCCGGACTGCCGGATGAAACGGCCGACGCCGTGGGCAGGCTTCTTGATCGCTTCCTTGTAGGCGACCTGCGGCTTGCCCTGGTTGGCATCGACCCTGAACTCGCGCAGGAGGCGGTCGATGATGATCTCCAGGTGCAATTCGCCCATGCCGGCGATGATGGTCTGGCCGGTTTCGTCGTCGGTGTGCACCTTGAAGGTGGGATCCTCCTCCGACAACCGCTGCAGGGCCATCCCAAGCTTCTCCTGATCGACTTTGGTCTTGGGCTCGATGGCGACCGAGATCACCGGCTCGGGGAATGTGATCGACTCCAGCAGGATCGGGTGGTTCTCATCCGCGAGCGTGTCGCCGGTGGTCGTGAACTTGAGCCCGACCGCCGCGGCGATGTCGCCGGTGAAGACCTCATCGACGTCCTCGCGGCGGATCGCGTGCATGCGCAGGATGCGGCCGATCCGCTCCTTGCGCCCGTTGGAGGCGTTGAGCACGTTGGAACCCGCGCGCAGCTTGCCCGAGTAGACGCGGAAGAAGGTCAGCTTGCCGACCCCCTGCGGGTCCATCTGGATCTTGAACGCCAGCGCCGCGAAAGGCTCGGCGTCGTCATGCTCGCGGACGAGCAGCGTGCCGGTCTTCGGGTCCGTGCCTTCGACGGCAGGCACGTCCGCGGGCGAAGGCAGGTAGTCGACGACCGCGTCGAGGATCGGCTGCACGCCACGATTCCGCAGCGCCGCGCCACACAGCACCGGCACGAGGATGCCCGCCACCGTGCCCTTGCGCAGGGCGGCGTTGATCTGAGCCTCCGTCGGCTCCTTCTCCTCGAGGTACAGGTGCATGATCGCGTCGTCGAAGTCGGCGACCGCTTCGATCAGGTCGTGGCGGTGCTGGTTGATCAGGTCGGCCATGCCGGCCGGGAGGTCCAGCGACTCGGTGTTGGTGGTCCCGAGGTCGTCGGTGTAGACGATCGCCTGCTTGGTCACGAGGTCGACGTAGCCGGCGAAGGAGTCCTCGGCGCCGATCGGCAGCTGGATCGGGATCGCACGGGCGCCAAGCCGCGTGCGGATCGACTGCAGCGACCCGTAGAAGTCCGCCCCGATCCGGTCCATCTTGTTGATGAAGGCGATGCGAGGAACGCCGTAGCGGTCGGCCTGCCGCCAGACCGTTTCCGACTGCGGTTCGACTCCGGCCACGGCGTCGAAAACCGCCACCGCGCCGTCCAGAACCCGCAGGCTCCGCTCGACCTCGACAGTGAAGTCCACGTGCCCGGGTGTGTCTATGATGTTGATCGCGTGGTCGCGCCACTGGGCGGTGGTGGCCGCCGACGTGATCGTGATCCCGCGCTCCTTCTCCTGGACCATCCAGTCCATCGTCGCGGCCCCTTCGTGGACCTCGCCCATCTTGTGGATGCGGCCCGCGTAGAAGAGGATCCGCTCGGTGGTCGTGGTCTTGCCGGCGTCGATGTGCGCCATGATCCCGATGTTCCGGACCTTGTCGATCGCGACCGGACGCTCCTGCATCTTCAGTGCCAAACTCATCTCTCTAAATCAGTACCGGAAATGGGAGAAAGCCTTGTTGCTTTCCGCCATCCGGTGGGTTTCTTCCTTGCGCTTGACCGCCCCGCCCGTGTTCTGGGCGGCGTCGAGGATCTCGAACGCGAGCTTCTCAGACATGCTCTTCCCGCCTCGCTGCCGCGCGAAACGCACGATCCAGCGGCGGGCGAGGGCAAGCCGGCGCTCGGGCCGGATCTCGACGGGGACCTGGTAGGTGGCGCCGCCGACGCGGCGAGGCTTCACCTCGAGCAGCGGGGTGGCGTTGCGCAGCGCCGACTCGAACACCTCGAGCGGCTCCTTCTTGGCTTGCTTGCTGGCGCGCGAAAGCGCGTCGTAGACCACCTTCTCGGCGGTCGAACGCTTGCCCCGGCTCATGACCACGTTCACGAACTTGGCGATCGCCTCCGACTGGTAGACGGGATCGGGCGCGATGACACGCTTGACTGGGCGGCTGCGGCGAGGCATCAGGCCGCCGCCTTGCTCTTTTCCCGCTTGGCGCCGTACTTGGAGCGTGCCTTCTTGCGGTTCTTGGTGCCGGCGGTGTCGAGGGTGCCCCGGATGATGTGGTAGCGAACGCCCGGCAGGTCCTTGACGCGGCCGCCGCGGATGAGCACCACGGAGTGCTCCTGGAGGTTGTGACCGATCCCGGGGATGTAGGCGGTGACCTCGATCCCGGTGGTCAGCCGGACGCGGGCAACCTTGCGGAGCGCCGAGTTCGGCTTCTTGGGGGTCTGGGTATAGACGCGCACGCAGACTCCCCGCCTCTGCGGTGAGCCCTTGAGCGCCGGCGCCTTAGACTTCGGCCTGGCCGCACGACGCCCGAAGCGGACAAGCTGCTGGATGGTTGGCAAACGATTCTCCTGGTGACGGGTATTGACGGCTGATGAACGCTCGAAGCCCACGCGGCAGTAGCCGATGGGGCGACAAACGATGAGTATACCCAAAAACCGGCCCTCCTCAGTCAGGCCGGGATCGAGTCACTACTTCGACCCCACGCCGGTCGCCCCCTCGAGGCCGCGGACGGTGTTCCTCCACGTCGGCGAGCTCGCCATCGAGCTCCAGGCGGACAGGGGGGTCTTCGGCTCGAGGGCCGTGGACCTCGGCACGCTGGCGCTGCTTCGCGAGGCGCCTGCCCCGCCGCCCAACGGGGAAATCCTCGATCTCGGCTCCGGCTATGGCCCGATCGCCATCGCCCTGGCCAGGCAAGCGCCCCAGGCCCGCGTCTGGGCGGTGGACGTCAACGAGCGGGCGCTCGAGCTGACGCGCGCCAACGCCCGCGCGGCCGGCACGGCCAACGTGACCGCCTGCCTTCCGGACGAGGTTCCACCCGACATCCGGTTCGCGGCCATCTACTCCAACCCGCCCGTCCGGATTGGCAAGCTGCCGTTGCACGCGCTGCTCTTGCATTGGCTGGCGCGGCTCGCGCCGGGCGGGTCCGCCTACCTGGTCGTGCAGCGCAACCTCGGCTCTGATTCCCTGGCGGCCTGGCTGGCTTCCGAGGGCCACGAAGTGCAGCGCCTCAAGTCCAAGAAGGGTTACCGGGTGGTCGCGGTGCGGCCGGCGCCCACGGCGACCTGACGATCAGTGGGCGGCGATGTAGATCTGCGCTGGGAATAGGGCGCCGGGCCACTCGTCAACGGAGGTCGTCGTCACGCCGCGCACGTACGGCCGGACCAAATACCAGCTCACCGGCTGTGCGAGAAAAGCGACAGGGACGTCGTTCGCCAGCATGCTCTGGGCCTGCTTGTACTCCTGCGCACGACGGTCGGGTTCGATGTCCGAACCGGCGGCCCTCACGAAGCTGTCGTACTGCTTGTTCTGATAGAAGGCGAAGTTGTTCGAGCTGGTCGTCAGGAAGATGCCGAACCAGTCCGACGGATCCGGATAGTCCGCCATCCAGCCGAGCGGGCCCGCGATTTGAAAGTCACCGGTGTCCAGGTGGGAGCTCAGCGTGGTGCTGTCGAGCGCCTCGAGGGTGATGTCCACACCAAGGTTCGTCTTCAGCTGGTCGTGGATGAACTTGGCCGTGGCCCTGCTGAAGTCAGACGACTGGTCATAGGAAAACTTGACCGCGGCGAAGTCTTTGGCGCTCGCACCCGATGCCGCGAACGTGGCCCGCGCGCGCGCGACGTCGAACGTCTGCGTAGAGCCGAGGTCGGGAGCGTAGCCGCGCATGCCCTTGGGAATGAAGGTCTGGGCGGGCAACCCCTGGCCCTGGAAGATCTGCGCGATGAAGGCGTCGCGGTCGATCGCGGCCGCGATCGCCTGGCGCACCTTCACGTTGTCCAAGGGCGCCTGGTCGAGGCGAAACACGATCCAGAAGACCGACAGGGCCGGCGCCTTCACGAGGTCCACATTGAGATGCGCATCGCCCGCGACGGCCGCAGCCTGAGCGGGCTGTACGTCGATCTCGTCCAGCTCGCCGTTCTTGTACTTGGCCAGCGCGACGGCCCCATCGTTGACGACGTCGAATGTGATCGATGTCAATTTCGGTTTGGTGCCCCAGTAGTGCGTGTTGGGGACCACGGTCAGGTGAACGTTGGGGACCATCTCGGTGACGCGGAACGGTCCGTTGGTGACGAGCGAATCCGGTGAGCCCGCCCACTTGTCGGCATATTTCGTCACCACGTCCTGCCGGATCGGCCCGCCGGCCGGCATCGCGGCGAGCCATACGAACGCGGGGTTCGGATGCGACAGGGTGACCTGCACGGTGAAGTCGTCAACCGCCTTCAACCCGAGGGTGCCGAGCGCCGTCGGAATTTGCGACGCGTCCCGCTGAGGGTCCAGCCCCGAGACCTGTTCCCCGTTGAGGATGGCGGCGGCGAAGAACGGGCCGTTGGGCGCCGCGAGACGGGGATCGATGAGCCGCTGCCACGCGTACACGAAGTCCTGCGCCTTGACGGGGGTGCCGTCCCAGTACTGAGCGGTCTTGCGCAGCTGGAATACATAGACGGTCCCGTTGTTCGTCACGTCGTAGGACTGTGCCGCGGCCGGCGTCACTCCCTTGAGATCGGCCGTGGGTTTGAGCAGCGGCTCGGAGATCGTGCGCAGCACCGCCGTCTCGTACGGGTACTGGGTCTGGCCGGGATCGAGCGTCGGCGGCTGGTCGTCCAGCAGGACTCGGAGCGTCTGGTCCTTGGCCGGGCGCGGACCCTGTGTGAGCGGGGCGGTGGGGTTGCAGGCGGTGGCGATGGCCGCTGCGAGCACCGCCAGCGCGACGGCGCGAACTCGCCCACGAGTGAAGGACACCGCAGACATGATATCCAGCGCCGCCTACAAACAAGAAGGGGCAACCCTGGCGGGCGCCCCCTGTGCACGTAGGCTGACTGTAACCCAAATCGGCGCGATTGTGTAGGGCCTATAAAAAGAGAAGGGCCGCCTCGGGCGGCCCCTCCTGTTTGCTCTTCTAGTAGCGGTTCCTAGACCGACAGCGTCTCCAGGTCGATCGGCTCCTCTTCCAGGATCCTGGCGGCCTGCTCGCGCTGCTTCTTGTAGTAGTCGAGCCCGGTCCCGGCGGGGATGAGCTTGCCGATGATCACGTTCTCCTTGAGCCCGCGCAGGCGGTCCACCTTGCCGCTGATCGCGGCCTCGGTGAGCACGCGGGTGGTCTCCTGGAACGACGCCGCCGATAGCCACGAGGTGGTGTTCAGGGCGGCCTTGATGAGCCCGAGCAGCACGGTCTGGGCGGTGGCCGGCTCGCCGCCCTCCGCCAGAGCTTTCGCGTTGCCCTCCTCGTACTCCCACTGCGAGACGATCTCGCCCGGGAGCAGGCCGGTGTCGCCGGCAGAGTCGACGCGGACCTTCCGCATCATCTGCCGCACGATCACCTCGATGTGCTTGTCGTTGATGTCCACGCCCTGGCTGCGGTAGACCTTCTGGACCTCGTCGACCAGGAACGTCTGGACCGCCTCTTTGCCGAGGATGTGGAGCAGCTCCTGCGGTGATATCGATCCCTCTGTGATCTGCTGGCCGGCCTTGATGAGCACCTTCTGGGCGTCGCGGCGGTCGAGCTCCGGCCGGATGCGGACCTGGTGCGGGATCGCGTACTCGCGCACCTCCTCGTCCAGCGTCCGAACCGTGATGTCCTTCGTCGACACCGTCACCTTCCCGGCGTGCCGGGTCTTGACGGCGTTGCCCTTGGCGTCGCGGGCCAGCTCCTGGCCCTCCATGACGTCGTCCTTGCTCTTGACGGTCGGGGTCATCTTGGCGTCGAGCGGGTAGGAGACCTCGAACTCCTCCCTGGAGATCACGCGCACCTTTCGCGAGCCCTCCTGACGGATGATCTCGAGCTCCCCGTCGATCTCGGAGATGATGGCCTTGCCCTTCGGGATGCGAGCCTCGAAGAGCTCTTCGACGCGCGGAAGGCCCTGCGTGATGTCCACGCCGGCCACGCCGCCGGTGTGGAAAGTGCGCATGGTCAGCTGGGTGCCAGGCTCGCCGATCGACTGGGCGGCGATGACGCCCACCGCCTCCCCGATCTCGACGACCTTGCCGGTGGCCAGGTTCCGCCCGTAGCACGTGCGGCAGACGCCCTCGCGGGCCTCGCACACGAGCACGGAACGCATCTTGACCGGGACGCTTGCGGCGATGATCTTGCGCGCGTTCTCGTCGGTGATCGACGTGCCGGAGGGTACGAGCACCTTGCCGCCGACGGAGATGTCCTCCGCCGCGACCCGGCCCGCGATCTTCTCGTAAATGGGGTCGGTCTTGGCCCGCTCCGGGGTGATGTCGCGGACCCAGATGCCGTTGGTGGTGCCGCAGTCCTCGATGCGCACGATCACGTCCTGCGCGACGTCCACGAGGCGGCGCGTCAGGTATCCGGAGTCGGCGGTGCGGAGGGCGGTGTCGGCAAGGCCCTTGCGCGTGCCGTGGGTCGAGATGAAGTACTCGAGCACGGTGAGGCCCTCGGTGAAGTTGGCCATGATGGGCAGGTCGATGATCCGGCCCGTGGGGTCGGCCATCAGGCCACGCATGCCCGCGAGCTGGCGGATCTGCTGGATGTTTCCGCGGGCGCCCGAGCCCATCATCATCCAGATCGGGCTGAACTTGTCGAAGGCCTCCTCGGTCGCGTTGCCGACCCGCTCGTAGGCGTTCTGCCAGAGCTCGATGACCTTGCGATAGCGCTCGTCATCGGTCATGACGCCGCGGCGGTACATCCGCTCGACCTCGGCGACTTCCTTCTCGGTGCTGTGGATGATCTCCCACTTCGTGTCGGGGTGCGGGATGTCCATCGCCGACACGGTGATCCCGGCCTGGGTGGCGTAGCGGAACCCGAGCCGCTTGATGTCGTTGACGACGATTGCGGTGGTGTCGCTGCCATACAGGCGATACAGCTCCGCGACCAGGGTGCGCAGCAACTTGCGATCGAAGTGCGCGTTCTGGAACGCCAGCGCCTGCATCGTTGCTTCCATCGGCGCCTTGCCGACGGGCAGTGACTGGTTGAAGACCACACGGCCGGCCGTGGTGACGATCAGCTCGGTTCCGATCCGGACGCGGATCCATTCCTGCAGCTTGACCACCTTGCTCTCGAGCGCGAGGACGACCTCGTTCTCCGAGCTGTAGGTGCGCAGCTTGGTGACCGCATCGCCCGACGGCATGTCGCCGCGGGTCGCGGTCAGCCAGTAGCAGCCGAGGACGACGTCCTGCGTGGGCGCCACCACCGGGTGGCCGTCGGCTGCCGACAGGATGTTCTGCGAGGACATCATCAGGTTCTTG